>ENA-ORTF01000349-ORTF01000349.1-human-gut-metagenome-genome-assembly--contig:-NODE-349-length-61456-cov-4.289686_pt1 | contig 61456 bp, 54 predicted proteins | sample MGYA00241908_ERZ509180 | MGnify/ENA primary metagenome ERZ509180 (study PRJEB26280, sample SAMEA2338814) | human gut metagenome | biome: human gut; feature: human-associated habitat; material: faeces... | reverse complement strand
TTCTACTCAAAGTTATTCCTCTTTACTAAATACTTTAAAAGATGAGTCTGCATTAAAGGTAATACTCCAAAATTTAGTAAACAAACTATAATCTATGTAGTTAGGATCAAAGGAATAAGTTTCCTTTGTAAATGGAATAGAAATTTTCTTCTCCACAGGTATATTAGAAGACTGATTTATTTGTTCCTGTGAAAAGTTTTTGGCTTCACCGGTAAGACTTTTGGAATTATTTTTTGCTTCATTTACTTTATCAGAAATAATTTTTTTTGATTGTTTTAAAGTTTCTGAGAGCTTTTGTTCACGCTCAAGCCTTATTGATCCGGCTGCTTGTTTTGATGCTTCCGCCTCGGCAAAGCTGCCGTCAATAATACTTTGGCGCTCGTTGATTATTTTCTCAAGAGGCTTATAAAATATCAGGTTCATAATGTATGTGAACACTAAAAAACTTATTGCTGATACTAAAAATGTTGCATTAAATTCCATTATCTAATCTCCGACTATTTACCAAGCAGCTGGAATGCGATTACGAATGCGTACAAAGCACAGGCTTCTGACAATGCTGCACCAAGCAGGAAGAAACCAAAAGCTTTACCTGCAACTTCCGGCTGGCGGGATACTGCATCCATCAATCCTTTTGTAGCTAATCCGATACCAAGTCCGGCGCCTATCGCACCAAAACCAATTGCGATACCTGCACCTAACTGTGCCAATTGTGATAATGAATTTGTTTCCATGTTTTTCTCTCCTTTTATCTGAATTGTAATATTAATGCTCTTCTCCGGTAGCGGACGAAATATAAGCAATTGTCAGCATCATAAATACTGTTGCCTGGATAAATGCTACAAGAATTTCAAAAAGCATAATCGGAAGCGGCAGAAGATATGCAGACAAACCGAGCGCTATGCTTACAAGTATTTCTCCGGCAAATATATTTGCAAAAAGTCGGATTGCAAGACTCAAAGGTCTTGTTACCATTTCAAGAAGTTCTACCAGTGCCATAACTATGCCGGTAAAACTAAATTCATGCAGGAAGTATTTAGGACCTTTTTGCTTAATACCCATTCCTACGTAATAAATTAAAACGATTATTGCCATTGCGGCAGTAAGATTTATATCATTGGTAGGAGATGCCAGCTCTCCTGTTTTAAGGTGAATTATTCTTAAAGGAAGCTGTCCCATTAAGTTTGCGACAAGAATGAATAAAAACAATGAAGCAACAAGCGGAACATGCTTTCTGTTTTCATTTGGAATCATTGTATCAAGAGTACCCCAGAAAAATTTCAGAATACATTCACATGCAGCCTGAAGCTTACCCGGGACTATAGAGAGTTTTCTTGTTGCAAACAGCGCAAAAAGAATTATTACAATCATTGCAAACCACATTGTAAAAATCGTATCCAGATTTACTGATATATTGTGACCCGCAATAATAAATGTATAAATCCAATGTTCCATATAAATTTCTCTCCCTTGCCATTTATTTTAACTCCTAAAAAAAAAATCGCAAATTTTTTTTGTTTGCGTTATTATTATTTTATAATTCCGTTGAATTGAGGGGAAATATGAATACGGTTTACCTTGAAAGGGTTGAATCAACTAACTTGTTTGCCAAGTCAAATCTGCATGACCTGGCTGATTGTACTGTAGTACATGCAAAAGAACAAACTGCCGGACGCGGGCGGATGCAGAGAAAATGGGTTGATTTGGGCGAAGGTAACCTTTTTATGTCTTTTGTTTTAAAGCCTTCTAACTCTTTTAATGAAGTCTATTCTAATCTTACACAGTATTTGTCTGTTGTATTATGTGATTTACTTGATGAGTTCGGTGTTTCAGCAGAAATAAAGTGGCCGAATGATGTTCAGGTTAATGGTAAAAAGATAGCAGGCATTCTCTCTGAAACTGTCATGCAGGGGAGTGAATTTAAGGGACTTGTGCTAGGTATAGGGGTTAATTTAAATGCGGAAAAATCCGCTGTGGAGGTAATACCTGATAAGGCTGTTACTTCACTTAATCTTGAAACTGGTTCTTATATTAACTTAGATGATTTCAGATGCCGTTTGACAGACAGTTTTTTTGCAGGATATAAGGAATTTTTAAATACCGGATTTCCGATGATAAAGGAAAAATACGTGAGAAGAGCATGTTTCTTAAACCGCGAAATTACTGTGAAAGTATTTAATGATGATAAAAAAGGTGTTGCAAAATCAATTACTGAGAAGGGGGAACTGATTTTGGCAAATAATAATAAAGAATTTGTACTTACAATAGGAGATATATTATGATAGAAAACTTTGTTGAAAATTTGGAGGTAGGCGTTGTCCTGATGCTGATTGGGATGGGCGTTGTATTCTCTTTCCTTTACATCCTGGTACTGGCGATGAGGGTTATGTCAAAATTTGTTATTTATTTGAACAAATTTTTCCCTGAAGCTGTTCCTGTGGTCGAAAAAGCAGGCAAAAGATCAAATGTTGCCGAAGAAGAGGCTATTGCAGTTGCCATTGCAGTTGCAAAAGCCAGAGGTTAGTTTTTTAATTTAGTGAAAGGATATATATTATGGGAAAAAAACTTATTAAAGTTATGGATACGTCTTTCAGGGACGGTTTCCAATCTGTTTACGGGGCAAGAGTATTTGTAGATGATTTTATTCCGGCTCTTCAATCAGCGGTAAATGCCGGTATTAAACATTTTGAAGTTGCAGGCGGTGCAAGATTTCAGTCACCTATCTTTTATTGCAATGAAAATGCTTTTGAAACTATGGACAAAATCAGAGCCGCAGTCGGCCCTGATATTAACTTACAATCTTTAGCGCGCGGTGTTAATGTTGTTGGTCTGGATTCCCAGCCGAGAGATATTATTAATCTGCATGCTAAAATGTTTAAGAAACATGGTGTTACAACTGTTAGAAACTTTGATGCTTTAAATGATGTTAATAACTTAATTTATTCAGGTCAGTGCATACGTGATAACGGCTTAAAACATGAAGTTACAATCACAATGATGGAACTTCCTATCGGATGTGAAGGTGCGCATGATGTTGCTTTCTATGAAAAAGTTTTGAGAAGCATTCTTGATGCAGGTATTCCGTTTGATAGTCTTGCGTTTAAAGATGCTTCAGGTACTTCAAATCCTCGAAAAGTTTATGAAACTCTTAAACGTACCAGAGAAATTCTCGGACCTGATGCTCATATCAGATTCCACTCTCATGAAACAGCAGGAACAGCTCTTGCTGCTTATCTTGCTGCTCTTGACGGCGGTGCTGACGGTATTGACCTTTCAATGAAGCCTGTTTCAGGCGGAACTGCCCAGCCTGATATTGTTTCAATGTGGCACGCTCTTAAAGGTACTGATTACGATTTAGGTATTGATGTTGAAAAAATTCTTGAAACTGAAGAAATCTTTAAAGAATGTATGAAAGATTACTTCCTCCCGCCTGAAGCTTTATCAGTTAATCCGATGATTATTCAGTCTCCGCTCCCTGGCGGTGCATTAACTGCAAATACTCAAATGTTGCGTGATAACAACCTTATGGATAAATTCCCTGAAGTTGTTGCTGCAATGAAAGAAGTTGTAATGAAGGGAGGGTTCGGAACCTCTGTTACTCCTGTTTCACAATTCTACTTCCAGCAGGCTTTCAATAATGTAATGTTCGGGCCTTGGAAGAAAATTGCAGAAGGTTACGGAAAAATGGTTCTCGGATATTTTGGTAAAACTCCTTGCGAACCGGATGCTGAAGTTATAAGAATTGCTTCAGAACAGCTGAACTTACAACCAACAACTGAACTGGTTGTTGACCTTAACGATAAAGATGAAACAAAAGGTATTAAGGCTGCTACAAAACGACTTGAAGAAGCCGGATTACCGGTTAATGATGAAAATATCTTTATTTCTGCTGCTTGTAAGGAAAAAGGTATTTTATTCCTTGAAGGCAAAGCAACAATCGGCGTTAGAAAATGTGAAAAAGGTTCTACTGAACCTTCAACCGACGAGGCTAACGGCTACACAGTTACTGTTAACGGTAAAAAATATGCCGTTGCTTTTGAAGGTAAAAAAGCTACTGTTAACGGTAAACTCTATGACTTTGATATTAAAGCCGGTATTGAGGCTAATGCTCATGCTGCAAGCGGTGAAGGTACTCCTGTTAAAGCCGCATTGCCGGGCAATGTATTAAAAGTCCTTGTTTCAAACGGTGACAATATCTCTGAAGGTGATGTTATTGCAGTTATTGAAGCAATGAAAATGGAAACAGAAATTAAATCACCTGTTTCCGGTACAGTTAAATCTGTTGATATTGAGGTCGGCGACAAAGTTGTAACCGGTCAGGTGTTGGTAACAGTCGGTTAAGCAAAGTAGAAAAGGATTAGAAAATGAATATTACAGACAGCTTATATAAATTATGGCAGTCAACCGGTATAGCAAACTTTGTTCAGCCGGTTGATCCGACAATCACCAGCGGATTTGAGCAATTTTTACATCAATACGGGTCACCGATTATGATTGTAATTTGTTTATTCCTCTTGTGGTTAGGTATTAAAAAACAATTTGAACCGTTATTGCTTGTTCCTATTGCATTCGGCGGTTTGTTATCAAATATTCCTGTTGCAGATATTGCAGGTCCGCATGGATTTTTAGGAATTATTTACGAAGCAGGTATTCATCAGGGCTTGTTCCCGTTGATTATCTTTATGGGTGTAGGTGCAATGACTGACTTTGGTCCGCTGATTGCAAACCCTAAAACTGCACTTTTAGGCGGTGCTGCCCAATTTGGTATTTTTGGGGCATTGCTGCTGGCTTTGTGCTGTTTCGGATTTACACTTCCGCAGTCAGGCGCGATAGGTATTATCGGTGGTGCGGATGGTCCTACATCAATTTATGTTACATCTAAGCTTGCGCCGGAACTTCTTGGTGCAATTGCTGTTGCAGCATATTCATATATGGCTCTTGTGCCGGTTATCCAGCCGCCTATTATGAAACTTTTAACAACCGAAGCAGAACGTAAAATTGAGATGAAACAGCTGCGTGAAGTTTCAAAACGTGAAAAAATAGTTTTCCCGCTTGTAGTATTGGGACTTTGTATAATATTCCTGCCTGATGCCTGCCCTCTTATTGGTGCTTTGACATTTGGTAATTTATGTAAAGAATGCGGTGTTGTAGAAAGACTTTCTGATACAATGCAGAACGCTTTAATCAATATTGTAACTATTTTCTTAGGGTTGTCAGTAGGGTCAAAACTCTCATCAGCTCAATTCTTGACTACACAGACATTATTCATTTTAATTCTTGGTATTCTGGCATTCAGTTTTGCAACTGCTTCTGGGGTTGTATTTGCCAAGGTTATGAACATGTTCTCTAAAGAAAAGATAAACCCGTTAATCGGTTCTGCCGGTGTTTCTGCGGTACCTATGGCTGCACGTGTATCTAACAAAGTAGGTTTGGAAGCTAATAACCAAAATTACCTGTTAATGCATGCTATGGGTCCAAATGTTGCCGGAGTAATCGGTTCTGCGGTTGCAGCAGGTATATTGCTTGCTCTTTGTCAATAGCATTCATGTTTATTGCTTAATAATAAAAGACCGTCATTTAGAGGCGGTCTTTTTTATGAAAATTTTTGTAATAAAATTTAAGTATGAGTGAGATGTATAAAAAGTCCGGTGTAAATCTTGACGAGGCAGAAAAACTTAATGCTAAGTTAAAATCTACATTGAAAACAAAAAATTTAGGTGCGTTTGCCGGCGCGGTTGAGATTGCTGATCCCGGCTTAAAGCTTTTGACTTGTTGTGATGGTATAGGGTCAAAAATTATTCCTCTATATGAAAAAAATATGTTTAGAGAAATAGCAGTTGACTTGATTGCTGCAAATTTGAATGATATGGCAACAAGACCTGCCAGAGCAGTTTCTTTTGCTGATTATATTGCAGTAAACAGGCTTGACAGTTCTGCTATCTCTGCAATTATTACAGAGCTGGAAAATGAACTTCAAAAATACGATTGTGAACTTATCGGCGGGGAAACTTCTGAAATGCCTCATCTTTTGCGTGATGGTGTTATTGATATTTGCGGGTTTGCAATAGGGATTGAAAAGGACATTAAATTACTGCCGGTTCAAAGCGGTGATATAGTTATAGGTTTAAAGTCTTCAGGAATACATGCAAACGGGTTTACTCTTATACGAAAGCTTTTTACTGATGGAAAGCTTTCAGATGTTGAGTTTGAGGAAACTCTTGTTCCTGCATATATTTATTATAATGAAATTCAGTCGCTCTGGGATAATAATCTTATTAAGGCGGCTGCAAATATTACAGGCGGCGGGATATTTGATAATTTGATAAGGGTTATTCCGGACGGTTTAACGCTTGAATTAAATTATAATAATATTCCTGCACAGGGTATTTTTGAAAAGCTAAAAAAAATTACTGGGGATGAAATTTATAAGGTATTTAACTGCGGTGCCGGTTTTTGTGTTGTTGCCGATAGTGACAATCTTGCAGGGATAGAAGAAGTTTGCAGGAACTATGAGCCGTTTATTCTTGGTAGAGTTAAGGAGGCTTAATGGTTAGGAAAATTGCAGTAATGGGCTCCGGTAACGGAAGTAATTTTGAAGCAATTGTAAAACATTTTGAGGGAAAAGATGTTGATATTACCTGTCTTTCTGATAATATGAATGCTTATATTCTTGAGCGGGCAGAAAAGCTTGGAGTTAAATATCAATATCTTCCATTTGAAGAAAATGCCGGATATTTCGGAGCAAGAAATTTTGACCTGATTGTTCTTGCCGGTTATATGCGTATATTGCCGGATGATGTTCTTGAACTTGGCAGATTTATTAATATTCATCCTTCGCTGTTACCGGCGTTCAAAGGTAAAGATGCAATAAGCAGAGCCTTTTTAGCCGGAGTAAAGGTAAGCGGGGTTACTGTTCACTGGGTTACTGATGAACTGGACGGCGGAAAGATTATTGCCCAGTATCCTGTTCTTATACCAAACCTTATGCACTTTGATGAATTCGAAGCTGAAATCCATAAAGTTGAACACGCCTTATATCCAAAGGTGATTGAATGTATTCTGGATGATGAAGTATTTGATTTTTCTGATTTGTTTTCTTCAGGCTGTAACGGCGGATGCGGAGGGTGCGGCGGATGTCATTAAAAGTTTTTGTAATAGGCAGCGGGGCAAGGGAGGAGGCTATACGTTCCGCAGTTTTAAAATCTCCATTATGTGAGAAAATAGTCTACTCTCTTGATGAAAATCCTGATTTAATTATTTTCGGACCAGAGCAGCCAATATGTGACGGGCTCGTGGATTTATACAGAGCAAAAGGCTTTAACTGTATAGGCGTAAGCAAAAATTTCTCCCGGCTTGAAAGTTCGAAAATTACAGCAAAAATGTTTATGGCTAACAACGGTATAAAATGTGCTAAACTTCTGCCTATAGAATATCCTGAATTTCCGCAGGTAGTTAAAATGGATGGACTATGTAAAGGCAAGGGTGTAAAAGTAGTTTACAACCAGAAGGAAAAGGATTTATTTACAAGAAAAATCGCTCCAAACAGATATTTTATTGAAGAATATCTTGACGGCGAAGAGTTTTCCGTAATGTCTTATTTTTATAATGGCAGGTTGATCAATTTTAAACCTGCAAGAGATTTTAAGCGTCTTTCATCTCAAAAAGATGCACCTAATACTGGCGGAATGGGGGCATTCTGTCCTGTAAAGCTTACCGGATTGCAGCAGCAAAAACTTGAGATATATCTGCAAAAACTTGAAAAGGCTTTGATTGCTGAAGGTGCGGATTTTAACGGTTTTATATATTCAGGTCTGATATGGTCGCGTGAGGACTGGTATGTGCTGGAATATAATGTCAGACTTGGTGATCCTGAATGTCAGGCAATATTAACAAACTTGAAGAATGATTTTTTGGATATTCTTGTTAACGGAATTGAGCCGGAATACAAAAACGGTACAGGAGCCTGCTTAACAGTTGCGGCTGAGGGCTATCCTGATGAACCTTTTACCGGTGATGAGATTATACTCCCCGACATCAAAGATATTATTGTTTATAAAGCCGGAGTATCAGAAAAGAATGGACGATTATATTCAAACGGAGGAAGAGTTTTGTCGCTGTGTCTTAATGCTGATAACCCTTTCCCGCGCTTAAAAGAGTATGCAGATAAAATTAAAATGGAGCATAAATATTACAGAAAAGATATTGATATAAATTAATTAGTGCATTTTATTCAAGCATGGTGTATAATTTATGTATAGATATTAAGAGGGGTTTAGATATGTCAATTGATGATGCTCTTGTAATGATTTTAGCAGGCGGAGAAGGCAAAAGACTGCTCCCGCTTACCAAAGACCGCGCAAAACCTGCTGTACCGTTTGGCGGAAGATATAGAATTATTGACTTTGTATTGAATAATTTTATTAATTCAGGCTTTTTTAAGATAAAAGTCTTAACTCAATATAAATCAGATTCTCTAAACAAACATATAACACGCGGCTGGGCATTATCACCGTTTTTAAACCAGTATGTAGATCTGGCTCCTGCTCAGATGCGGACTGGTCTTGATTGGTACAGGGGAACTGCCGATGCTATTTATCAGAATGTTTTTCATATTACTGATGAAGATCCTGATTATGTTTGTATATTCGGCGGCGACCATATTTACAAAATGGATGTTTCTCAAATGCTTAATTTTCATAAGGAGAAAGCTGCTGATTTATCTATTTCTGCCATTCCTATACCAATTGAAGAAGCTTCTGAGTTTGGCATAATTGAAGTTGATGAAGATTGGCGGCTTATAAATTTTGTCGAAAAGCCAAAGGACAAACCAAAGTCTATTCCGGGTAATCCTGATATGTGTCTGGCTTCTATGGGAAATTATATATTTAATAAAGATACTCTTTTGAAGGCGCTTGAAGAAGATGAAGGTATCAAAACTTCAAGCCATGATTTTGGTAAAAATGTTATTCCAATGCTTTTGAATGAAGGTAAGCGGATATATATATATAATTTTGCAACCAATGAATTCCCAGGAATTACCGATGCCGAAAGAGGATACTGGCGTGATGTTGGAAGTATTGACGCATACTGGCAGGCTAATATGGACTTGCTGCAGTCTAATCCGGAATTGAACTTATATTCTAAAGACTGGCCTCTCAGAACTTTCAACTATAACTATCCGCCTGCAAAATTTATATGGCAGGAAGGCGACAGAGTTGGTATGGCTACTAATTCAATGGTGTCAGAAGGTTGTATTGTTTCCGGCGGAAGCCTTTCCCGATGCGTGCTTTCTCCAAAAGTTAAAGTAAACAGTTATTCCCAGATTTATGAAAGTATTCTGATGGAAAATGTTGAGGTTGGAAGATATTCACGTATTAAAAAAGCTATTATTGATAAGAATGTTTATATCCCTCCAAACACAAGGATAGGATACAACCGCGAAGAGGATATAAAACGCGGCTTCCACGTATCGCCTAACGGGGTAACCGTAGTTCCAAAGGGAGCTATTTTGTAAACCCTATTGTATTGCTGATACCTTTGGTGTAATATTTTTTACGCCAAAATAAAGAATGTAAACTTTTCTTAAAAATCCTTTTTCTAAGGGCAATTTTTGGGGTTTATAATCTTTATTGTCTTGGGTAGAAATATGGTATCAGTAAGCTCTATAGGAAATTCATGTGTGCATACTTCAGTATCTCAAAAAATAGGTACTCTTGGTCGGCGTGTCTACAATTCTATCCCGAACACCGTTTTTAAGAAGGATTACTGGGTTGACAAGATTGCTGTTATGGGGAAAAAATGCTCCTCAGCAGAACAACGCTTAATTTTAGGTGTTACTGCTCTTGCAACACAACCGTTTATTGATGCACATAACAAGAGTGTAGATGAAGAAACAAGGAAGGTTTCTGTTGCCCGTACTATTGCTAAAATCATTGCAGGAACACTTACCGGTTTTGCTATCCGTAAAGGCTGTATTAAAGCAATTGGCGCCTGGTCTAAAAAAGCCGGTGATGTTGATAAAGCTGGAAATCTTATTAAACTTACAAAACTGAATACCTTCTTTACCCCTAAAGGTAAGCTGGCAAATAATCCTGATGCCTTTGAACAATATAAGAATGCTCTGGGTACCATTGTAGCACTTGTTGTAATGATGTTTACAAACTTCCTGATAGATGCCCCTCTAACAAAATGTATTACAAATATTCTCATAGATGATTCCAAACAACCGAACGGAGGTAAGAAATAATGAAATCTCCGGCAAAATTGTTTGATGAATTTAAAACAGTAATATATAAAAACTATGGTGAAAATCCGGGTAAAATGCTTGTTCATACCGGCGTTTTGGGCTGGATTTTGTCTTCGCTGGCACAAATAGCAGCAGTTGTATTCAATGACAAAATCTCAAAAGAGCAAAAAGTTTTTTTAATCCCGCAAGAGATGGCAGATGCAGCTGCAAATATTATTTCATTTTATGTTGTAACTAATTCTGTTAAGGCTCTGGGTTCAAAATTGGTTAAAACAGGTAAACTGTCTACCCCTAAAATTCTTAAACATCTTGAGAAAACAGGCATTCCTGTTAAGTCTAAAAATGGTGTAAAAAGTCCTGTAGGAAACTGGGATTTTGATATTACTAAGCTTGCAAATTTTGATGACATAGCAAAAGAATTTAAGCCATTCAAAAATGGTGTTGACGTTGGCGCAAGTTTAATAGGTTCAATTATTTCTTCAAATATTATTACTCCGGTTATAAGAAATGAATATGCAGCCAAGCAGCAAAAGAATGCTCTGGCAAAAATGAAAGCTAAACAAATGAATACTCTGGAAGCTCCGCGCGGAATCTCTCTTGCCGAATATCAAAGCAGGGCGGCTATGAGGTATAATTCGGGAAATCTAAAAGTTTAACATATTCAATATACCTATGAGCATAAACAGCAGTATGCACATAAATATTCCAGCAAGTTTATAGAATTGCGGAATTTTGGTTTCATTTTTAGTCTGATATAGTTTTTCAAGCGTTTTTCTCGAGTAATCCTGCTTCAATTCATTTTTTGTCCTGTTAAAAGATGTTTGAAGAAGCTGTTTGAAGGCGTAAATATTTTCCAGATCACGTCTGGCTAGCGGGTTGGATATGGCTATTTTTTTTATTTTTATATTGTCTGAATCACTTAGTTCATTGTCTATGTAAGCAGAAAGATTTGCTTTGAATTTTTCATACTGAGGCGTTTCATATATGGAAGCATCAACTTCTAGCTCATCTTCAGATATGCGGGATTTTATTTCACTGAAATTCTCCAGAATTTTTCGCAATTTCTGGTATTTTTCCATACATTTTGGACATATGGCAAGATGTTCGCTTATTTGCCTGCTTAAATTTTTATTTAATTTATTTTCGATATAGAAAGTTAAAAGTGTGATAACCTGGTTACAAGTAAGTTCGTGCATGCTAACCCTCCTTTAAATGTACGCCTTTAATCCGTCCTGAAGTTTCAGTCTTGCTCTTGAAATTCTAGATTTTACAGTTCCAACACTAGCATTAGTTGCTTCTGCAATTTCTTCATAGCTCAGTCCCTGAAGTTCACGAAGCACTATGGCAATTCTAAACTGCTCAGGCAATTCTCTGATTGCCTTTTTAATCAGTTTTTCCAGTTCATGTGAGATACATTTTTCAGGCGGTTTACACTTTGGATCCTGTAATACTGATTTCAGGGAAAATGCTGTATCATCATCTATTTCATCATCCATGGAAACTGTATCCGGCTTTCTTGATGTTTTTCTCAGCTCATCATAGAAAAGATTTGTGACAATCTGGTTCAGCCAGCTCTTAAAATGTTTCGGGTTTCTAAGATTATGAATATTTTTGGCCAGCCTTAGTAAAGCTTCCTGTGTTAAATCCGCTACATTTTCGCGCTTATTTGTCAGGTAAGAAAAAGTTGCAAATACATTTTTCTGTTCCCGCTTTATAAGCTCTTCCATGGCTTTAAAGTCGTTCTGCTGAGAGAGAACAACTAATTCTTCCAAGGTCATTTTACGATATTGCAGCTTATTAGAGGACATCACAAATCTCCTTACTTAAATAGTAAGGAATTTTTAAAGGGAATTGTTTACGCTAAACTATACAATAGGCAGGCAATATTTTATTCTGATGAATTAGAAATTATTCAGCGCAAATATGACCTCTTAATGCAGTATATGCTGCAACGTAAGGAGATGCAAGATAAATAAAACCGTTTACATTCCCCATTCTTCCCTGGAAGTTTCTGTTCTGTGTTGCAAGACAAACTTCGCCGTCAGCAAGTGTACCAGCATGAACTCCGACACAAGGTCCGCAGCCTGGCGGTAAAATCGACGCATTTGCTTCTACGAATGTTTTAATTAATCCTTCATCAATTGCCTCAAGATAAACATCTTTTGATGCAGGGCAGATAAGCATTCTTACATCAGGATGTACTTTTTTGTCTTTTAATATTGATGCAACAACTCTTAAATCTTCAATTCTTCCGTTTGTGCAGGTTCCTACAAATACCTGATCAACTTTTACACTTTTCAGTTCCTCAACTGTTTTTGTGTTATCAACTGTGTGAGGGCATGAAACTGTATGAGGAACATCCTCTGCATTAATTTTTATAACTCGTTCGTAAATTGCATCCTCGTCAGGCTTTATTGTGCGGAATTTATCTTCTCTTCCCCGTAATTTTAAAAATTCTTTTGTTTTTTCATCTGCAATAAACAAACCGGCTTTAGCTCCTGCTTCTACTGCCATATTGGCAAGGGTAAAACGTTCTGACATAGACATATTTTCGATTGTATCGCCGCAAAATTCCAGAGCCTTATATGTTGCCCCGTCTGCACCTATAAGTCCTATAAGATGCAGCATTAAATCTTTTGAGCATATGCCTGGTTTAAACTTGCCGGTTACTTCAATTTTAAATGTTGCAGGAACTTTTAACCATGTTTTTCCAAGAGCCATTGCAACTGCAATATCTGTTGACCCCATTCCTGTTGCAAAAGCACCGAGTGCACCGGAAGTACAGGTGTGGGAATCTGCTCCGACCAATATTTCACCAGGATTAACAAAAGTTTCTACAAGACGCTGGTGGCATACTCCTGCTCCGACATCAGACAATACTGCCCCGTATTCTTTTGAAAATTCTCTCAGAACAGTGTGTGTATTTGAAAGCTCTTTTCTAGGGCTTGGAGATGCGTGGTCAATAAAAAGAATACTTCTTTCAGGATTTTTAAGTTTCGGGATACCAAGCTTTTTAAATTCCTGAACCGTAAGCGGACCGGTACCATCCTGAACTGCGGTTACATCAACATTTGCAATAACGAGTTCTCCGGCTTTCACAGAATGTCCTGCGTGTTCGGAAATAATTTTTTCAGCTAAAGTTTGTCCCATATAAATATCTCCTTATTTTTCTTTATTTTAGCATGAAAAATGAAACCGCGCAGATATTTTTATTTATTTTTACCTAAGAAATCCTGCCAGTAATTCCCTTCTCCCTGTGGATTTACATTTTGTAAAGCATAATATGCACATGCGCCTTGATTTTTTATATTTGAAGTGCTCTTGCAGTATTCTTTTCCGCTAACAAAAAAATTCTTAGAACTGTGATCCGCTATATGAGTATTTTCCGATGTATCCCGATGTGGTTGTCCCATAGGAAACACGAACCCGTCTGTTGTAAAATAAAATATGTGTATATCATATCCGTATTTATTCGGTCCTTTTGTACCGTTTATGTCTACACAGACGGCCGGCCCGTCATCGCCTTTCTTTACAGTATCTCCTACAAATGAATATATTCTCCCTCCTAATTCCGAATAGAACCCGGTATCATCACACGGACCCATTTTTAGCTTAGTGCCATTCATAGTGTAAATATTATATCTTATACTTTTTACATTCCCTTCTTCATCTTTACTGTTAAATGTTGAGTCATCAAATACTTGTACACCCTTGAAATATTTAAGCAATAACTTGACTGTATTTATGCTTGTATTGCCCCCTGTATATTCTGACACACTTATTCCATAATCATTCTGAAAAAGTCGGGCTACTTGATTTAGTTCAGTATAAGCTTTTTTAAATTGGGCTTCAAGTTCTTTACTTTGTGTTCTGTTTATAAGTGCAGGCAGTGTTATAGCGGCTACAACTCCTATTATACCCAGCGTTATCAGCACTTCTGCAAGCGTAAATGCTAAATGTGCTGTATTATTTTTATTCATTTCTACCTCCTTGATAAAAATTGTAAGGTGTTATCTTACATATTTAAATATATTATTGTTGCAAAATATATTTATGTCAAGACTTCTATCTTTAGGCAGAAACATAAAAGAGTATCGCAAAGCAAAAAAGCTTTCGCAAAATCAGCTGGCAGAGCTTATTGATATGTCGCGTGAGCATCTTGCATGTATAGAAACAGGCAAAGAATTTATAAGTCTTAGAAAACTCTTTTTGATAGCGGATGTTCTTGAGATTCCTATGAAATCTTTTATTAACTTTGATTAAGAAAAAGTTATAGCGCCTTATTAGGTATAACAAATATTATTAACCAAAGATTTTGAATGTTGATTCTGTGTTCTTTTCGATAACTTTCTGAACTGCATCCATTTCTGTTGAAATAGCATCCTGTTCTGTATCTAACTGTTTCAATCTTAATTCTAAGTTTTTGTCTTCAATCTGGATAATTTCTATTTTGTTGTTAATATCTTCGATAGCTTTGTCGTAACTTGTTTTGTCATATTCATACTGGTTCATAGCATCGTTGTATGCATCCTGATCTGTTGTTGTTTCTGTTGTAAGTGCATAAGTTACTTCATTTTCAGTACCCGGATTCAGGGTGATGTTTATGTATCTGCCTGATGTATCCTGTTCTAATTTTGCAATTACCCCTTTTATTTCAGTTGTTTCTTTTTCGGAGCCTATTGTGTAGCATTGAATAAATGACATGCTTCCATTTGTGGAATCTTTATAAATTGCATTTTCCAGTTCATCTGCTTTATAAAAATATGGAACCCATTCGCCGCTTGTAGTATTTTTGATGTATCTTACCATCCAAGTTCCGGCACCGTATTTTTCGGTAAGCATATTTATATACTGGTTTTCTTGTTCTTCTAGCTTGTTCAGCTGTTCTGCGCTAAGTGTTGAAAGATAATCATCATCTCCTGTATATTTTGTAATCAAACCATTATTATCACGTTCTGCTTCAGCTATATTGCCAAGTTCACGCAGTTTATCTGCACCTACATAATAGCTGTCAGCTTCATGACCAAAGCTATTTATAAGAGTTAACACCCGGTTCCTCAAATAATCTTTTCTTGCTTGTGGAACATTATTTCCTCTATTTGCTCCGTCTGATATTGGTTTTGTTGCGTCAACATTTTCACCGCCTACATCTTTTAAAAATTCATATAACAAATCCACGATTTCTTGTTGTTGCGGAGTCCCTACGAGTTCTGCACTGATTTTGTCCATTAAGTCTTTATCCCCATCAGAGCCGCCAGTAGCAACACCTGGATCCCACCAACGTGAGTTTGTATACTTAGTATTGTTGTATCCGTATGGAAATACTGTTAATTTATGCCCGTCAGATGTAGTATAGTCGCCTGCTACAAGCATGTGTGTTAATGTATGTGCAAAGTGTGCTGCATCATACTTATTAATTGCTGATGTGAAGCAACCACCATTTGTTCCGGTCATAAATTCTTCATAAAGCTCGCGATTAATTGGTGTTTGAGTCAGACGTGTAACTATATGTGAAGTTGTTGCTACTATAGAGTTATCATTTTGACAGCTTCTTGTATATGAAATCATATAATTCCCGTCACCCTGCGCAATTAATGAAGTTATATTATTTGATAGTGCGCCGTCGGTGAATGAATATACTGTTTTTGTATAATCTTCTACTGATGGAGGAACTGGAACACTCATTCCAAGTAATTGATTATAATAATTGGCAGACTGATTTGAAAGGGTAGTGCGCTGCTGATTTATCTGCTGCCCTTCATATTCCACATTTGTTTTTCGAGCTGTTAGGCCTAAAAAACGAGCCTGTGACGCTGCCATTCCCATTTTGGCATTCCTTTCGTAATTTCCCTATACTTTTTAACGGCACATTTGTTAATCAACTTCAAATAATGTTACATAAGTTAATATTTCTATGCACAAAACAGAAGTTAGCACCTGACAATGGTTAAGAAAAATTTTCAGAGATATGGAACGAGAGCTATTTTTTTTGATTACATTGTAACTGTGGACGTCCAGCGAGGGCGTGGCGTCTGCTTTTGGATTTTAAATTATCCTGTGAGGTTTTGTAAGAATATGGGCATCAATTCGTTCTTTTATCGCTCCCTGCGGCTCGTAATACGGTGAAACGGTCATTATTTTAGCTGCAATATCAGGATAATAATAGATAAATCTCAATTCACTTGATGTCAAAGGCTTTTGGGTATGTACGTTCGCATAGCGTACAAGTTCAAGAATATTTCTTGCTTCATGCTCATCTTTAAATTCAAGTTCAAGATTATCGTAAACGTTTCTGAACCCTTTAATACCGCCGTATTCTCCAGTTGTAATCATTCTACCTGTTTCTATAATTTCAGGTTCACCTCTGCCAAGTTCTTCAAAATCATAGAGTTCATAGTTTCTGCGGTCTTTCAGTGCTCCGTCAGCGTGTATTCCTGATTCGTGAGCAAAAGCATTATCCCCTACTGCCGGCTGGTTCATAGGAATAGGTACTCCAAAGGCGTATGCTGTATATTTCGCAAGCTGCCATGCTTTGCTTATATTAATGTTAGGGTCAATGTGGTATTCTCCTCTAAAGCCTGATGATTTTAAAACTGCCAGCAGGCAGGAAACTAAATCTGCATTTCCGGCACGTTCGCCCATGCCGTTAATTGCGGTATTAATATAAGCATCAACACCTGCATCAATTGCAGCTTTAGCGCCCATAACAGAACATGCAGCTGCCATACCAAGGTCATTGTGGTAATGCAGTTCGATTGACATTCCGGTTTCTTTTGCAATTTTATATATTCTGTCATAAGCAGTTTTTGGATCCTCAAAACCAAGAGTATCGCAATATCTAAAACGTTGAGCCCCTGCTTTTTGTGCTGCTTTTGCATATTTTATCAAATAATCGATGTCGCTTCTTGAAGCATCTTCTGCGTTAACGCCTATAATTTCTGCTCCTTTTAATACAGCACATTTTACTGCGTCACAGGTCATTTGGATTAAGTCTTCAGGTGTTTTCTTGCCCTGATACTTTCCGTTAATCATCTGTTCGGAAGTTGATTGTGATAGATTTACATTCTTAAGTTTCGGAACATTTTTGAACGAGAGTTCAACATCGCTTGCCATTGCCCTCATCCAGCCGGAAAGCTTTGTTTTTGATATAACATTGCGTTCAACAAGCTCAAGGTTTCCGTTAAGGTAATTTATCTCGTGCTGGGTTGTAGGGAAACCAAATTCAGACTGGGTTATTCCCATATCATCAAGCATAATATTGATAATGGTTTTTTGAAGTTTAGCCAGTCCAAGTCTGGAAGTTTGTACGCCGTCACGATTTGTAACATCCACAAAGTAAATTTTGTTTTCTTTCATTTCAGCTCCTTTTTGCTTGCTGCACAAAAATTAACAACTTGCTATTTTGTATAAAGTTAATTATAATGATTAGTATGGAACACATTCCGGCTGAATGTCAAGAATTTAAGATTTAATTATGAATAATACTAAACAGTTAGAGAAGAAAATAAGAAAAGAATATAAAACTGGTAATGTAAAATCTGCTATTGAATTATGCCAGATAGGTTTGCAGGAAGACCCTACAAACGCGGATTTACATGTCAGACTGGGGGATTTGTATTTAGCATGGCATCTTGATATTTATAATTCATGCCAGTATATAGATGAGGCTATTACAGAGTATCAGAGAGCTCTTGAAACTTATATTGATTCTGCTGAAATCTATTTTAAAATAGGGCAGGCTCATTTTTATAAGGGTGATTTGGATAAAGCTGTAAATTATCTTGACATGGCTATTTCTAAAAATCCTAAATATGCAAGAGCTTATTACCTGCTGGCAGAAACTTATACGAAAAAAGCCAGATTTCTTGAGGCTGCGATTAATGCAAGGAAATCAATAAAGTATATGCCTTTTAGAAATTCCTGCGCACATTTTCTGCTTTCAAATCTTTATAGAGTTTCTTCTGTGAAATCATTCAGAATGTGGTTTAAATCCAAGTGGGAATATATTTTGTCACTGACAACGCTGCCGTTTGATATGCAGGCAGTTAAGAATGTTGCAAGATTTATTTCTTATTTTAAATTCTTCCCTATTCTTGCAAAAGGTTTTTATCTGGTGCAGACAAGAGGAGTTGATAAGGCAATTGATATTTATATTGATGCAATTGAGAAGGCTCCCGGGTTTGTGCCGTTGTACTGCCTTTTAGGTGATATTTACTGTTCGCTGGGAAGGTACGAAGATGCAATTACTGAGTATAAGATGGCTATATGGCTGGACTGTCTTAATATTGAAGCTTACAGGCATCTTTGTCAGGCTTATGAAGAAATCGGAGATTATGACAGCGCTGTTGAAATTTATCAGAAGCTAATACAGATTATGCCGAATATGCCGGATGTTCATTCAAATCTTGCAAACATTCTTTATGTTAAAGGCGATATTGATGCAGCTATTTCACACTTCCAGACAGCAGTTACGCTTAATCCTAAAAAACAGTGGACAAGTGTTATTAACCAGACGCTTGGATTTGTATATCAGGAATCAAAGCGTGATATAGATGCAGCTATTACATCTTATCAGAGTGCTTATTTGCAAACACCTGAAGACATTGATATTTATATAAATCTTGGAAGCGCTTTTTATGATAAGGAAGATTACAATAATGCTCTTACCGTTTACAGAAACGCACTGGATTTAGAACCGAAGAATGCTAAAATCCATTGTAATCTTGGTTTTTTATACTGGGGCAACGGTGAACTTGATGAAGCCATAAAAGAGTATGAGCTTGCTATTGAGTATGATGCTAATTATGATATTGCATATAACAACTTGGGTGTAATTTATCTTGATGATTTAGGTAGAGTTCAGAAATCAATTGAATTGTTTAAAAAATCAATTGAATGTAATCCTAATTATGCGCTTGCTCACTTTAATCTGGCAAGAGCTATAACTATCACAGGCGACAAGATTGAAGCTGCGAAGCTTTACCAGATTGCGCAGGATATTAATAAAGTTACAAATGAAGTTGATCCGCAGGAAATTATTGATAAAATAAACGGGTTATTCAGCTAATCTTTTGAGGCAAGAATGTCCTTGATTTTGACTGCGATAGTTGAACTTAGAGCCATAATTAGAGCGCCTGAGATGTAACTTAAGTTGCTGAGTCTGTGTGTTTTTCTAATTATTTTAAGAATTTCAGGAGGCAGTTTTGCTTCTTTTGCAAATTTGTTTCCCTGAAAATTAGCGCTTGCTTCTGCGGCTAATTTCGGAACAAATGCCAGGAATGTAAATTTGCCTATATTATTTCTTATAAAATTAGTTGTTTTATCAAGCACATTTAATGGTTTATCAGCTTTTTTTTGTTTATTTTTGCTGCATACTGCAAAAACAGGCAGTAAAAAACAAAATATTCTCCCTCCGTATTTAGAAGCTTTCTGAGCTGCAGGCAGAAAGCCTATAAGATAATCTTTTGCATGTGCAAGTTCGTGAAAGCCGGGAGTGATAAGTTTTTCATTAAGATAAACAGTTCTATTTTTAGATGAAAAAGAAGCATTTAAGCCTTTTTTTATTGCCTCCAGATGTTTATTTTCAGTGTTAAAATTTTCATCTATGAACTGAATTTTTATTTTTCGGTCTTCCGGTACTTTTGAATTTATCTTGCCAAGCAGTTCACAAAGTTTTTCTTTTATCAGCTTATTTTGGACATCTGTTGTTTTTGAATATTTTGTTACACTCTTTTGAAAAACCGGTCTGACAAGATATTTGGGTGCATATTTGCGTATGTCATATCCCGCACCCAAACCAATTAATGATGCTCCGCAATCCTGCAAAAAACGGCGTCTTCTGTCTGTAGTACTATCATTTTTGAGCTTCATACCAGGAATAAAACATGTAAAGAAATTTTTTTGCTATACATTAGCGCATTTTTCAATCTTAACCGCAGGAAGCTTAAATCCGAATGTTGAACCTTTGCCGACTTCAGAGATTACAAAAACCTTTCCGCCATGATGTTTTTCAACTGTAGTTTTAACAAGATTAAGCCCTAGACCTGTGCCCTTAATAGTATGGGTATTATTTTCTACTCTGTAAAAGCGGTCAAATATCTTTTTTTGATGTTCCGGAGCAATTCCGCAGCCCTGGTCTGTTACTGATATTTCTATTTCATTATTCTGAGGGCTGTAGGATGCTCTGACATCAATTTGTGAGTTTGCTGGGGAATATTTTATTGCATTAGATAAAAGGTTTGTCAGAGCCCTTTCTATGCTGTCGTAGTTGAATAAAAATTCTGGAATATTATCATCTTTTGTAATTTTAATTTGAACATTATTATCTTTAGTCAACACAGAAACCTGATTTACGCAGTCATCTACTAACTGTGATATATTGTTCAGTGTTTTTTCAATCTTCATATTTGATTCAAGGCGTGAAAAATCAAGAATGTCATTTACCATTCTGTTAAGCCTTATTATTTCCTGGTTAATTGTTCCGATAAATTCTTTTTGGGTTTCGTAGTCAAATTCATTGCCGTAATTATAAAGTGTATCTATGTAGCTTCTTAATACAGTTACCGGAGTGCGCAGTTCATGGGAAACATTTGAGATAAAATGTGCTCTCATCTGATCCATTTCCGCTTCTTTTGTCATATCAATCAATACAATAATATATCCGACATAATCCTTATTTCTGGTGAACATTGGAGAAATAATTGATTTTATAACTCTCTGATCTACTGAAATATTAAACTCAATCGGTTTTTTCTCTATTATTTCCAAAGGTGTGTCTTTAAACTGTTCGATTTTTTCTTTAAAACATTCATTTCCTGATGTATCAATATAATTTTGGATTTTCGTTTTTAAAAGCTGTTCATCACTTACTTCTAAAAGTGTTTGAGCATGGTTATTAACAAGTACGACGTTATCATTATCGTCACACACAACAACGCCGTTTGCGATACTCATTAAAACAGATTCAAATTTATTTCTTTCAAGCATTATTCTGTCAATATTTTGTTCCTCATACAAATGAAGTCTGTTTGACATATCATTAAATGAATTAAAAAGCTCCTTAACTTCGCTGCTGACATCTTTGCCGGAGATTTTGTATCCAAATTCGCCTGTAGAGATTTTTTTAACTCCCTCCTGCAAAATTCTTAATTCTCTTGTTATCAGGTAAGTATTAATAAGGATTACAAAAGCAAAAACAAGCCAGGCTACAGAGAACACAAACAAAAGGGATGCTCGTGTAGTTGAGGAAATCTGGCTGATTATACTGCCGGAAAGTCCTACTGTTACTGAACCTACAGGGAGTGTGCCTCCTTCGGCTATGAGAGGTGATGTTACTGTAATATTAGGTTTTCCTTTGGCAAGCGGGTTTTCGTGCTTGCCGGAGTATATAAGATTTCCGTTTTTATCTCTGAATTCTATTAAAACAATATCATTATGGCTTTTTAAGATACTATCCGAATGCTCTTTCAGTGTTTCTTTTACCTTATCAGCAGATAAATCTTTGGTTATCTCAACACTTTCAATCGCAAGAGTTTTTGAGATTACCTGCCCAAAGTTCTGATAACCTTCATTTAACTTTTTTTGAATATTAAAAATCGCAAAAATCGCTATTGCTACAATTAAAAATGTACTTAAAAGCAAACCGGATATAATTAGACGATTTTGCGTAGTTAAGCTGACTTTATTCTCCATGATTAAATTATAGCACTTACAGTCTGTGCAATCAATAAAAATATATTGCAAATTAGAAAAAATAGATTATAATAAAAAAATAGAGGAAAAAATTTAACAGCACTTATATTCCTTTTCTTGAACATGCTCACCCTATCGTTTCGAAAAGGGATATAACTACTATAAGAAGAAAAAACTAAAAAGGGGAATTAAGTTATATGAAACTCAGTAATGACAAGGTTTTCGGGGGGGGGGGCAAGATAATTTAAGCTCCAGATTGGATTTTGACGCAGATAAAACATCATATAGCGTCGCTGAACAAAACAGTCGCAAAGCTGGATTTACTTTAGCCGAGGTCTTGATTACCCTTGGAATTATTGGTGTTATCGCTGCTATAACACTGCCGACATTAATACAGAAGCACAATGACAGGGTAACAATAACAAAACTGAAAAAATTTATGAGTGTTATGAATAGTGCTATAACTATGGTAATTAACGAGAATGGTCCTATTGAAAGCTGGGATTTGGTAGCTTCGGATTATGATGAGGAAACGGGCTCTTCACCGGAGTCTACGGCTGGAAAGGATGCTTTTATTAAAAAATATATTTTGCCTTATGTTAAATATTCAAGTTATTGCATGTATGGCGATTCTACATGTAAAAAATATGATAGATATTCACTTGACGGAACACGTTTTTCTTCTTGGGTTAACAGAATTGTGCTGGCTGACGGCTCTGTTCTTACCGGAGCTTACATAAACTATGCAGATTGTGCTGGTCATGTTGGAAAATCAAAACAGCTTCAAAATGTCTGCGGACAATTCTTTTATGATGTAAATGGCGGCGGACACCCGCCAAATAAGACTGGTGAAGATGTATTTGTGTTCTGGTTTACAAAGTATGGCGTTGTCCCGCTAGGTACACAGGCTGAAACAGCTTATAGTTTTAAAAATTTTTGTAATATGTCAGTTAAGGCACCTTTAAACGGTTACGGATGCGCAGCCTGGGTAATTTATAATGAAAATATGGATTACAAATATTGTAATGATCTTAGCTGGGATGGCAAAAAAACTTGTAAGTAAAAAAAGACCGCTTAAATAAGCGGTCTTTTTTTATTATCTTGAACAGATTGTTCTTGCAACATGCACGCCTGATGCGGATGCCTGAATAAGTCCTCTGGTTACCCCGGCTCCATCACCTATTGTAAATAGGTTTTTAACTCCTTCGGTTTCAAGTTCATTTGTTAATTTTACCCTTGCAGAGTAGAATTTAACTTCAATACCATAGAGAAGAGTATATCTTGAAGCTGTACCCGGACAGATTTTATCCAGAGCATAAAGCATTTCAATAATACTTGTCATCTGACGGTAAGGAATTACCAGGCTCAAATCTCCCGGTGTTGCACAGGTTAATGTCGGAGTAAGTACGCTTGATTTAATTCTTTCCGGAGTAGAGCGGCGTCCGTCAAGCAAATCTCCGAAGCGTTGTACGAGGATCCCTCCGCCTAACATATTTGCAAGTCTTGCAATATGCTGACCGTACTGGATAGGTTCTTTAAATGGTTCTGTGAATTTTTCGCTTACCAGAAGAGCAAAGTTTGTATTGTTTGTAGTTTTTTCTGCGTAGCTATGACCGTTTACAGTAGAAATTCCGTTGTAATTTTCCTGAACAACTTCACCGTTAGGGTTCATACAGAATGTTCTTACCTCATCTCCGAAAGTAGGAGAGTGGTAGATTAATTTTGATTCATAAAGTTTATCCGTAAGAGGTTCAAACACCGGAGCCGGAAGTTCAACACGCACACCAATGTCAACTGCATTGTTAACCATTCCGATTTTATTTTTTGCAAATTCCTGAGTAAGCCAGTCTGCCCCTTCACGACCCGGTGCAATAATTGTGTATTCCGCACATATTGTTTCACCGTTATCCAGAACAATTCCTTTTACCTGTTCACATTCAACTATTAAGCTTTTTGCAGAAACATTATTTAAAATAGTTATTCTTTCAGCCAGATAGTCCTGCATATTTTTCAAAACATCAAGGCTTCTTTCAGTTCCAAGGTGTCTTACCGGAGAATAAACCAGTTTCAATTCTGCAAGTACAGCTTCCCTTTCAAGCTCTTTATAAGTTTTTAAGTCAGTCCCGAAAACTTCTTCAGTAGCTCCGAAATCCAGATACAACTGATCTGAATAGCTGATTAAATCTTCAACCTTATCTCTTGACATATAATCAACGAGGTGTCCGCCTACATCAGGTGTAAGTGTTAATTTCCCGTCAGAAAATGCACCTGCTCCGCCCCATCCGCAAAGCAGTCCGCATTTTTTGCAGGTAGGACATTTTTCCCAGCCTTCTCTTAAAAGGCACTTTCTTTTTTCAATTTTTTCGCCTTTTTCGATTAAAACTACTTTCCAGTCCGGTTTAAGTTTTGTGATTTCAAGAGCCGCAAAAATTCCGGCAGGACCGGCACCTATTATCGCAACGTTATACATTTTTTGTTAATTCCCTCATTTGTTATACTGCCAACTTATTAAACATACTCCAAACATATTTTTATTAAAAGGCTTTGTGAAGAATTTGTAAATCAATTTTTCCCGTAGGGTTTGAAATCTATTGTTTCAACTTCCATTTTAAACGTTTTTTTGCCATACTTCTGGTTGCTTTTTAAGAAAATATCCAGTACGGTTTCATTGCCTGTATTTTTTCTTGTCGCTGAATCATATCCCTCTCTCATTCTTAATACTCTGTTAGAAATTATTTTATTAATCCAGTCGCTGTAATTCTTTTTTGCAGTAAAAAGTTCAAAGCTGTCTTTACTGGCTGTCATATTTGCCGCAGACTTTGCCAGCCCTAATGCTTTGCCTGCTTGGGCAAGTATTTCCGCCTGCGGACCTGTTATTAAAAAGTTCCGTCCTTGTTTGTTAATAAATCTGAAATAATTAGAGGCAGTCTTTTTCACAGGTCTTGCGTTTTCATAAACTCTGCATTGGTAACCTATCATTGCTCTTGCATAATTATAATCTTTGTCTGTCTGGGCAAAATGTCTTCCTATTTTTTGCGCGTGATTATTATTTTTTAGCGGTCCTGCAAGAAGTTCTATTAGCTTGCGGCATCCTTTTTGAACATTCTGACTGTCTATGGCTTCTCTTCCGTCTATATAAACCCTGACGGGAACTACTCCTGTAAAACTTACCGATGAAAATTGCATAATAAACTCCTTTTTCATAATAAAAAGGTACAGAAAAATATTTTTTGCTATTCAGTTAAAAAATTATTTTTAAATGGTTTTTTCTTTGTGGAAATAGCGTGCTGAATATTACTTATTAAATCCAAAATTTCATCATTATTATTGATTTGCTGTGCGGTCTGTGCATATTTTAGTGCACTTTCCGGATTATTATTGTTAAGGTAAACAACTGCATAATTGTAATAAATTACATATTTATCCTGCTCTGTTTTTGCAAGCTGCAGCGCTGTACCTAAGTTTTCGGTAGCCTTCCTGAGTTTTCCTAACTGTGCGTATGCAACTGCCAAATCTATATAACCGCCGGGAAGATCCGGTGCATTCTTTATATAATTCTCTGCCTCTTTTAGCTTTTGACTGCCTATTTCTTCGCTGCTTCCAAGAACAATCGGAGGATAGATAAGCCCTTCGCTGTTAATTCCATTTAATGGTGTATTTGTTATATCCGGTTCAAGGTTGTATAAAAGCCTTATAGTATTCAGATCTTTTGCCGAAATGTATTGAAAACTGCTCCTGAACCTTGTAAAAATTTTATCCTGGGTTTCTCTGGATGACATATACATCAGGTCATCTGTGCTGTAGCTGTGTCCCATAATACCAAGTGAATGACCGATTTCATGCAGTATTGTATTGTAAAGTTCTTTATCGGAAAAATAATTTCCGTAAGCATCTTTGTCATATAGAGTTATAGTCATCTTTTTCAAAATGCTTCTTCTTATTGTAGGGTCTGTGTATGCTACAACATATTTACATCCGCGTTCTGTACAGTTGCTTTTTGGTAAGGCAAGGAATTTTACCACAATATCAGCATCTGAAGGATTATTAATAAAATTAAATTTTATAAATCCTGTTGAACTTTGCCACTGATAAAATGCTTTTGTAATTTCAGTACGATAATATGCCGGAAGAGTATCTCCTGCCGGAAAATCAATGCTTACCTTAAGCGGCTGTGTTTTTAGATTCCATCTGAGTATATTTGTGTCCAAAGGAACTTGTTCTATATAATTACTTCCGTAAGTTGAAAAAATTTTCATCTGCCAAGTGTCCACCTGCGTTTCTGCAAGTCTCGAGGCGCTGTCTTGATGTCCGTCATGAGCAATTGCAAACATTTCTTTCTGCACCTTGATTGTTGGTTTTAAATGTGCAAGAGAGAGCACATAATAATATCTGTAATCTTTATTTGTTGGAGCAAGCCTTTTGGCGTTGGCAAAGTTTTTATAAGCTTCTATATAGTTGCTCTGTTTATAATAATTCTCACCCGTTTTATAAAAATGTCCGGGTAATGCCTTCACAATGATAGCTGCTGCAATTACTATGACAATTGCTGTTGTATAGAAAATTTTTCTAGACATTTTCCTTTATCCCTTTGTCAACTTCAAGAAGTTTGGCTAATGAACGGGTATCACCTTTGAGTTTAAAATATTCTGAAAATTTAGGTGTTGTTTTCAGGTTGTAGCTTCTGCCGTTTTTATCTTTGGTACGGCTGATTAAACCTTTATCAAGCAGTTCCTGAACATGCTCATAAGCAGTTGAACCTCTTAGTTCTTTTAAATCAGTCTGCCTTATTGGTTCTTTTAATGCAATGACCGAAAGTGTACGCAATACGGCTGGTTTTAATTCTACAGGGCAGAGCTTTTCTACAATATCCATATGTTCTTCTTTTACCTGCAAAATATATCCGTTTTCATCATCAATTTCCAGGGCGCCTTCACGTGAAGCATAATCCATTATAAGCTCAAGCATTGCTTCTTCAACTTTTTCTATATCTTCCTCATTTAAAATTTCTGCTATATCTTTTATGGAAAGAGCCTGTGCCGTTGTGAATAAAACAGCCTCAATCCTGGCTTTCAACTGTTCCATGTTCACCTCTGACTACATACAAATCCGAATAAAATTCTTCCTGAACCAAATCATAATCACTTTCGGCTGATAGAAACAGTAAGGCAATGTATGCGCTTACTTTATCCATACCGAGAAGAGTTAACTCATTCAATTCAATTTTATCTTCGCGTTCAAATATTTGCGATAAATTTTCTTTTAATCTTAACACACAGTCTTCAATATATTCTTCATGGGCAAGATTTATAATGTCATCAGGTGTAAACCTTGCGTAAGAACGGACGCGATTTTTTGCACGCTCATGAGCCTGTTTTAAAGACTGCTTCTTTTCCAGTTTTTCATAAAATTCCAACTGTCTGATCAAGTCGCGCAGGGTTACAACTCTGTTTCTGTTCAAACGCACACTTGTACGGCGCTGTAAAACATCATCAATTGTTTGCACGTTTGCAGTCGGGATATAATCCTCTTGCGGGTATTCAACAAGAAAACCGTCATCATCAAATTCAAGATGATTATCTTCTTCCGGCTGGAATTGAAGAATATCAACTCCGTCAAGAACTTTTGATTTCATATTTAACAGAACAGATGCAAATAAAAACGTTCTGCCTGTTAATCTCAAATTCTGCGACTTCATTTCGCACAGGTGTGCCAGATATTTGTCTGTAACATCAATAATATTTATGTTCCAGGGATCAATTTTTCCGGCTTTTGCCATATTCACAAGGAAACCTATACCTTCATTTTCGGTATGTTTTTCAATTTCAGGTATATCGTAATTTAATGCTAAAGTTTCAGTACTGTTTATCATTAGTCTCTTAATTTAACTCCTGTTACCCTTGTGATACCTTTTTCTTTTTGTGTTACACCGATTGTCCTATTAGCTGATTCTATCATAGGTTTTCTGTGGCTGACTACTATAAATTGCGTATCTTTTGACTGGTTCTGCACCATATGGGCGATACGTTCAACATTCATAGTATCGAGGCTCGCATCAACTTCGTCAAACGCATAGAATGGCGACGGCATATAGCGTTGTATTGCAAATACAAAAGCCAGAGCTGTAAGGGCTTTTTCTCCGCCAGACATACTTTCAAGACGCTGAAGCTTTTTATCACGCGGCTGAGCCTCTATTGTAAGACCTCCGTTAAGCGGATCTTCAGGAAATTCCAGCTTAAGCTCGCCTTCACCTTCAGAAAGCTGGTGGAATACTTCTTTAAAGTTTTCGTTTATATGGTTAAAAGTTTTCATAAAGGTTTCTTTTTTCAACTGCTCATAGCCGTGCATTCTGTCTAAGATTTCTTTGCGCTCTTTTGACAGTACTTCAATCTGCTCTTTAATTTCTGTTTGTCTTGCTAGTTTTTCATCATAGGTTGTCAGGGCGCGCATATTTACATCGCCTAATTCTGCCATTTTTTTATCAAGACGCTGAATTTTTGAAGTTATTTCTTCTATTGAAATTTCAACAGGCTCAAGCTTATTTACTTCAACACCGGTGTCTTCAAGTTCTTTTTTTGCTGTTTCAAGCTGCGGCTCAAGTTCCCGCCTGCGTGCTTTGAAAGATTCAATCTGCTCGGCAATTCTTTCAATATCAGATGTTCTGATGTGTTTTTGCTTTTCCATTTCAATTAACTCGGCGTTAATCTCATCACGCTGTTTTAGCAATTCTCCAAGTTTTTCTTCTATTTGTGCAATTTCATCTTTCAGAACTTCTGTTTTCTTGTTTAACTCTTCAATTTCGGTTTTAAACTGAATTTTATCCTGCTCCAGCTTTTTATTTGTGTGTTCGCGTTCAACAATTTCTTCTTCTCTTGTTTTAATTAAGCTTTCGTTGAATACAATTTCACGCTCAAGTTCATTTTTATCATTGTTTGCTGACATTAAATTAGCCTGTAAACGTTTTATCTCATTTTCAACGCCTTCGGTTTTTTCTTTCAAATCTTTCAAATCTTTATCATTGATAAGCTTTTCAATCTCGGCAATTTTGTCTTTAATATCAAGCATTTTATCATTAATACTAATATCATCTTCTTCAAGTTTATCAAGCTTTTTGTTTAACTCCGCAATTCTCGGTTCGGAATTTTTAATAAATTCTTCTTTTTCCTTAAGAATATTTTCGCTGTTTTCATAATTACGATTCATATTATCAAGTTCGACTTTTGCTTTTGAAAATTCGCTGACAGAATCAGAATAATTCTGACGGATTGTCTGAAGTTTATTTTCCAGAGAATTTTTCTTAGCTTCAAGTTCACCCAAATGTTTTTCCATTTCTTTGACTTTGCCTTTAAAAGCTTCAAGTTCTGCATCGTCATTCTGGCTGAAGCTTAAGCCGCTTCTTCTCATAGAACCGCCTGTTATTGCACCTGATTTTTCAAAAAGTTCTCCGGCAAGGGTAACCATTCTGTATCTGCCGATTAACTTTTTAGCACATTCCATATCTTCTACTACAATAGTGTCGCCGACTGCATAGTAGAAGGCATTTATATACTCATCATCAAAGTCTACAAGATTTATTGCAAAATCAATTACCCCCTTATCTTTAGGCAGTGAAAGACGGGTCGGTGCTTTCTGAACTTTGTTTAGAGGAATAAATGTTGTTCTACCGCCTCCGGATGACTTTAGAAGCTCAATTGCAACGGATGCAACATGTTCATCGTCAACAACAATATGCGCCATCCTTCCGCCAAAAGCAACTTCCATTGCAGTGGAATATTCTTTATCAACCGTTCCTAATTTAACCAGAGGAGCATGCACACCGCGTAATTTTGCATTCATTACTGTATCAATGGCATTTCCCATACTTGCCTGTGCTGCCTGTTTTAAACCTTCCATTCTGGAAAGTTTGCCATAAGCCATTCTGATATTGTAATTTGTATCATTAATTTCATTATTAGTTTTATCCAGCTCATTCATTGTATTCTGCTGGATAGACTTAAAGTCTTCAATTTCTTTGCCAAGCTGTTCTACGAGCTGTTTTTTTAAGTCAAAATTTGATGCAAAATTAGATTTTAATTCTTCAAGCTCAGCCAGTTTTGCTTTGGCTTCAGATAAAGAACTTTGAAGGTTTTTTAACTCGCTTTCAAGAGGAAGCTTTTGCTGCAACAGGCTTGTAGCCTTATCCTGAAGCTCTTCAAGTTCTTTTCTTAAACGGTTTCTATTCTCGATATGCTGTTCTGCTGTGCTGTTCAAGCCTGTCATATCTTCTAAAATCTTTTTTAATTCCGCTTTTTTTGTATCAATATTTTCATCGATACGCTTAATATTTTCTTCTTTAAGTTTTATATTAAGCCTGATGTCTTCGATTTTCTTTTTAAAGTTTTCAATGCCGTTTTTTGCATTTTCAATAGTTTTTAAACCGTCAAGAATTTGTTTGTCGGCGAAATTCAGTGCATTTTGTTTTCTGTCGATAGACCCTTTCAGTTCTTCTTCCTGTTTTTTTAGTTCAAGCTGTTTAGCTTCACCTTTTTCTTTAACCAGATTAGATATTTCCTGATATTTGGATTTAATGAGGTTTAATCTTTCATCCAGGTCTTTGTTTTTTAGCTCTTCTTCTTTTTTCTTTTTGGTAAATTCAAGAATATTTTCATGAGCTTTTTCAAGATTGCGTTTTATATCAAAGAAGCGAACTTTTGTAATTTGGCTTTCCAGCCCGGTTTTTTCTTCGCGGAGTTTTTGATATTTTATAGCAACTTCCCGTTCTTCTTTGAGCTGTTCAAGCATAGCATCAATTTCTGTGAGAATAACTGAAGAGCGTTCAACTCTTTGTTCAACATCAGTAAGTTCATTTGTTGCCTGCTCTATTCTCCTGTCAAAATCTGCAATACCTGCAATTTCATCAATAATTTTACGTCTGTTGCGCGGGGTGCAGTTAGTTATGCCTTGCACATCTCCCTGCATCATAACGTTATAGCTGTTCGGAGTAACATTGTATTTTTCAAGAACAGCATGGATATTTGATAATGTAGTTACAGAATCGTTGAGGTAATATGTACTTGCGTAACCCTGGGTAGATTTTCTTATTTTTCTTGCAATACTTAAATCCTGACCGCCTTCCATGTCGCCGAATGTTACTTTAACAAAGGCTTCGTTGCGTTTTGTATATGTAGAGATAAAGTGTGAAAGGTTTTCCGCACGCAGCTCGCTGGCGTTTGCAAGCCCCAGAGCAAATAAAACACTGTCAATGATATTACTTTTACCGGAGCCGTTCGGTCCTGATACAGTTGTAAACCCTTTTAAGAAAGGGATTTCTGATTTGTTGGCAAATGATTTAAAATTATCAATTTCAAGTTGTTTTATATACATTATCCTACCCAATTATAGTCTTATCTTTATTAGACAACAACAAACCGGACATGTCAAAAATGTTACGTCTTTGTTAATATTTGCTTTGCACTTTCTTTTATGATATTTTTACCTATATGAATATAAAAATATTTTCTATTAGGGTTCATTTGTCTGAATCCCCTTGTCCTGTAACGTTTCGGGGGGGGGTGGGGGCTTGAATACCCCCATTTAAGCTGCATTTCATATGAAAATTCTGGAATAGGTTGCGGGAGATATTTCTAATGGATACTCCTGTTTTGTATTGTATATTTAACCGTTTAGATATGGTTAAGAAAACTTTTCCACTTATAAGGGCTGAACAGCCAAAACGCTTGTATATTGCGTCTGATGGGCCTAGAATTAACGTTGATGGTGAGCCTGAACTTGTTGCAAACTGCCGTAAATTTGTTCTGGAAAATATAGATTGGTAGTGTGAGGTTAAGACGCTATTCAGAGGTGTAAATTTTGGCTGTTCCAGGGCTATGACAGATGCAATAAGATGGTTTTTTAATCAAGAAGAAGCTGGCATTGTTATTGAGGATGATATTCTTACATCTCCACAATTTTTCAGATTTATGGAAATTATGTTAGATAAATATAAAAATGATGAAAATGTCGGCTATGTTGTTGGATATAATAAAATTTCTTTAGAGAATTGCAGGGAGGATTTGAATATTCAGGCGGATTACGTGTTTCTGCCTGGAGGTCAGGAGTGGGGCTGGGCTTCATGGAGACGTGCGGTTTTACCGTGTTCAGCTGATAGTTTTGATTACTATTCTCCTGAAAAGTTTTATGCAAAAAATATTTTGTACAATTACAAAAAATATGAATATGGACGTATTGATCTTGATTTATTTTTTAAAAGATTACTTTATGATTTTGATATTTGGGATTTTGATTTTTGCCAGTACCATATACTCAGAAATGCTTATGCTATTGTTCCTATAAAAAATCTTACTTCTCATATAGGAGCTTTTGGTACGGGTTTTTCGGGAGATAATCCCTTTGATATTCAAATTGAAGAACTTGACTATAAAAATTTGCGGCATCCATCTGAAATCAGAGTAGTTCCTTCTTTGAGGACTTTTTTTGCAACTTATTCATACTATTTTTTAAAATTTAAAAAATATGGTTGTGATAGTATTAATTTTAATATGCTTAATCAGGATTTATTACTTTTACTAAGACAATATTTATATTTTTATAGAAAATATCATGTATGTTTAAATAAAAATAAAAGGGAAAAAAATAAAGAAAAGCTTAATATTACAAAATATGCTTTAATGGATCTTCTATCATTTTGGATTTATGTTTATTTTTATAAAGATAGCTAAAAAAAACGACTTTTTGAGGAAGTCGTCGGGAAATTTATAGGGAAATTTTGGGAAAATTTTTGTTAGGGAAACTTTGTTATCGTTAAACGAATTTTTTAAGAAATTCACAAAAAGTCTTACATATACATTCGGTGAACTTTTTAAAGAATTCGTTCTCGGATAATTGGCGGGGTTTGCATTTTCCGCCAATTTCCGATTAGCCGAATGTTTTGAATGTTGATTCTGTGTTCTTTTCGATAACTTTCTGAACTGCATCCATTTCTGTTGAAATAGCATCCTGTTCTGTATCTAACTGTTTCAATCTTAATTCTAAGTTTTTGTCTTCAATCTGGATAATTTCTATTTTGTTGTTAATATCTTCGATAGCTTTGTCGTAACTTGTTTTGTCATATTCATACTGGTTCATAGCATCATTATAAGCATCCTGGTCAGTTGTAGTCTGAGTAGTTAATGCGTATGTAGTGGCATTTCCTTCTTCATCATACAATGTGATGTTTATATATCTGCCTGATGTATCCTGTTCTAATTTTGCTTCTGTACCTTTAATTTCATCTGTTACAACTTCAGAGCCTGTTGAATAAGCTTGAATGAATGACTGAGAGGCACCTGTTTTTTCACTGTAAATTGTAGTGTCTTTTGTTAAGTCACTGGTTTTGTAGAATACAGGTGTGTATGTTCCGGCAGTTGTGTCGTGTTTGTAGTATACCTGCCAAGCTGTATCTCCGCTTGCAGTACCGCCATTGTATTTCTCATCAAGTTTTTCTTTGTAAGCTTTTTCTTCTGCAATCAATTTTTCTAATTGAGCTTCAGTTAAGCTGCTTAAGTACTCATCATTCTTGATTTGCTCCTCACTTGGCTCTTGACCGAGGGCTCTTAATTCTTTAGCGCCTACGCTATATTTATAGTTGCCTTCTTCTCCGCTTCTTGTGATGATTGAAGAGGCTGCTGAAACGACAGCTGTATCATCAGTGTAGCTTCTTGTATAGCTTACCAGATATTTGCCTTCGCCCTGTGCAATCAAAGATGTTACAACATTTTCCAGTGCACCATCGGTAAATGAGTAAACTGTTTTTGTGTAATCTTCAACTGAAGGAGGAACAGGAACTTCCATACCTAACAACTGGTTATAGTAGTTAGCAGATTGGTTAGATAATGTTGTTCTCTGTTGGTTAATCTGCTGGCCTTCATATTCTACATTTGTTTTCCTTGCGGTAAGGCCTAAGAACCTTGCCTGTGATGCTGCCATTCCCATAGCATATTCCCTTTCGTTTTAATTTCCTTGTGATATATGTATCGGCATGTTGAATTGAAAACTTTAATTTTTGCTTGCATATTTGTAACAATTCTTAATAAATATCATCTAAATGAAGGTTGTGATTGTCTTTAAAAGCCTTGCAAGGCAACAAAAAAGACTGATTTAAACAATCAGCCTCTTTTGTAAAATATTTATATATTTTGTCTATTATTTGATGTTTGAGAATGTCCAAGCATCGAATGTAGGTGTTTCAGAAATCTTCATTTCTTTCTTGTCAGTTCCGGTTGAAGAATCATCGTGAGCGATTGGTTTATACAATCTGTTATAGTACTCAACAACCATTCTGTCTGAATTGAAGTAAGCTTCAGATGTTCTGATAGCCTGTCTCATTAATCTAGCCCATTCTGTTTTGTTTTCATAGTATGTAGGAATAATTCTGTTTTCGATAATATTCATAACACACTCATGATCTTTCCAGTGACGTTCTTCCCAAGGCATTTCATCATCAAGACCAGGATATTCAACAGTGTATCCGTTGATTCCGTCGAATGTACCTTCTACAGTCCATCCGTCATAGATTGATAAGTGTAATGCACCGTTAGCGTTAGCAGACATACCGGAAGTACCAGAAGCTTCAAATGGTCTTAACGGAGTGTTTAACCAAATATCAGAACCGCGTTTCAACAGTCCAGACAATTGAAGTTCATAACCCGGAAGTACAACAACATTTTTCAATGAATGTGAACGGTTTAACAATTTGTTAAACATTTCTTTACCCATAACATCATCCGGATGGAATTTGCCTGCAAAGATAATTTGAATTTTGTTTTCATCTAACAGTTTGTTAATTCTGTCTTTATCCATAAGTATCAACCAGGCACGTTTATAATCAGCAAATCTTCTTGCCCAAGTGATAGTTAATACATCAGGATCAAATCTTTTACCTGCAACATTTGCAACGTATTTAAACAGTTTAACTTTCATTTCGCGCTTAACAGATAAAAGTTCTGCATCTGTTTTTGCATTTTTAATGCGTGGGTCTTGCCAGTAATGGAGGTTTACCGCATTGGTTATAGCTCTAATCGGGCATCTTCCGTCAACCCATTCCCACATCTTGTTAGCAACAAGCCCATGGAGCTGTGATACTGCGTTTGCAATTCTTGACATTCTCAGCGCTGCAACTGTAAGCGAGAAGTTTTCTCCGCCTAAATTAACCGCAGTTTCTCTTGAAGCGCCAGCGAAGAAGCCGCCTTCAAGAAGTGTGTCAACCCAGTGAACTTCATTACCTGCCGCAACAGGAGTATGAGTTGTAAATACAGTTCTTTTCTTAACTTCATCAAGATTACCGTTGTATTGTCTTAATAACTCAAATGCAGCAGGAAGTGCGTGACCTTCGTTCATGTGAACTACATCAAATTTGTAGCCTACTGCCTGAAGGATTCTTACACCGGCAATACCTAATACTGTTTCCTGGGCAATTCTGATTTTTTCATTTCCATCATAAAGTTTATGAGAAATGCTTCTTGCCCATTCGCTGTTGCCTTCAATATCTGTAGTCAATAAATAAACAGGGCAGGCACCGAATAATTCAGGTTCTACATAATAAGCTTTTACTTTAACTTTTTCGCCAAAGATGTCAACTTCTGTAGAAACATTTAAATCTTTTAAGAAATCATAATACTTTCTGATGTAAGCAACTTCAACCTGACCATCATGAGCAATTCTTTGGTCATAGTAGCCGTATGACCATAACATAGTTACACCAACCATAGGCATTTGCAAATATCCTGCAGATAACATATGAGAACCTGCAAGGAATCCTAAACCGCCTGAATAAGTTTTTAAAGATTGATCCAGTGCAATTTCCATTGAAAAGTATGCTACATTTGGTAATGACATATTTAACCCTTTCCTCTTATACTAAATACGAAATTTCATCACCCTTGCTGGGGTAATAACAGCATACCACAAAAAATCTCTAGTCAATTGTAATTATATTAATTTTTATAACTAATCCTTAAGAATTAGTCATATGGTGCTATTGCCGATTAACAAAACTTAATAATTAAGGCTATATAATCCAAAATCTTATTCAAGCTATTTTGCTCGGACTGTAATTTATTTGCGTACTTTATCCAAAATTTTGGTTAAAGCTATTTTTACATGCGCATAATTTAAACCGCCCTGCATATATGCAACATAAGGCGCTCTCATCGGACCATCAGCTGAAAGTTCAATGGTTGAACCCTCTATAAAAGTACCGCCTGCCATAATTACCTGATCCTCATATCCCGGAATATATTCCGGAATTGGGGTTACATAACCGTTTACCGGCGATAAGGATTGAATTGTCCGGCAGAATTGTTCCAAAGGTTCAGGAGAACCAAATGTAATATTCTGTATAATATCAGTTCGTTTTTCGTTATATTTTGGAGTTGAATTGTAACCAATTTCATCAAAAATTTTTGCTGCCAGTACAGCACCTTTAACAGCTTCTGATACAACTGAAGGCGCCATAAAAAGTCCCTGGAACATTAGTCTATGCTGATTAAACATCGCACCACCTTCACTCCCTATACCTGGTGCGGTAAGTCTGTTTGCCGCTCTTTCAACAAGCCGTGCTTTCCCTGCAATATATCCGCCAGCTTCTACAATTCCGCCACCCGGATTTTTTATTAAGGAGCCTGCAATAATATCAGCACCGGCTTCAAGCGGTTCTTTGTCCTCTACAAATTCTCCGTAACAATTGTCTACAAAGCATATGCAGTTAGGATTTTTCTTCTTTACAATCTGGCATATTTCACCGATTGTGTCTACTGTAAGGGATTTTCGTGTTGAATAGCCTTTTGAACGCTGAATAAGAACCATTGTAACAGTTTCATCAATGGCCTTTTCTATTTCTTCCAAATCAACATCATCATTTTTTAGCGGTACTTCATCATACAAAACACCATGGGCGATTAGCGAATCTTCTCTTATCTCTTCTTCTCCGAGTGTTCCGATAACCTCCTGCATTGTGTCATATGGTGCTCCCGCTACAGAAATCAGTTTGTTGCCAGGTCTTAAGTTGCCGAACAGGACACAGGCGAGAGTGTGTGTACCGGACGCAAAATGTATTCTGGTAATGGCTTTTTCTGCCTTAAATACATCTGCAAAAACTTTGTCCAGAACCTCACGCCCCATATCATCGTGACCGTATCCTGAAACTGTATAAAAATGTTCAGGCGCAACTTTGTTCTCAATAAATGCGTTAAGCACCTTTTCCTGATTAAAATCTCTTATTTCGTCTATAATCTCAAATTGTTCTCTTAAATCTTTCTCAGCCTGTTTTATAATTTCTTTACTATTCATATTTCATATCCCTTTGTAATAATTATATCACGAAGAAAATTTTAAAATTTCATTTTCTCGTAGTAAAATAAAATCAAAAAATAAGAGAAAGGAGAATTATATGTATCACGTTTACAGAGAAAGAAACCATTCTGAATTTTCAAGAGCATTGATGGGAGAGTTTACTGACCTTGATGAAGCAAGAGCATGTGCACAAAAATCTATTGCAGGAAGAGAAGATTATAATTATCTTATTATTGAAACAGACGGTCATGTAAACAATTATGGTGATTTGATTACCACAGTAATCGAGGAAAGCGACTAGTCTTTCCGGCTAATGGAAAATTTCATATTTTAGTAAATAAGATTAAGTATGAGGTGCTTAATCTTATTTTTATGTTTGCTTATAATGCCTGCATTTGCGGGAGAATACGGTGTTTATACCCCGCAGACCTATAAATACAGTGCGGATACGCCTGAAAAAACTCTTTTTATTCTTGATTTTTCCAACAGTATGACTGAATACTTAGACGGTGAGAGCAAGGTAGATTTAATGCTTGATACTATGAGGAAAATTTTACCTACAATAAGCAAAAACAGTTCAATCGGTCTTAGAGTTTACGGGCATCGCATGGGATTTACTCCTTTTGAAGCGTGCAGAGCCTCTACGCTGCTTGTTCCAATAGGTCCGGCGAATAATTTTAATATAGAAGGTGCGTTAATGAAAACTCATCCGCGCGGAATGACACCTATAACTTATTCTCTAAAACAGGCTATCAGATATGACTTTATGGGTTTCCCTGGCAAAAAACATATAATTCTTCTCACAGATGGCGGAGAAAATTGCGATGAAAGTCCTTGTAAATTTGTCATGGAGCTTATTAAAATCCGCAAAGATGTAGTAATTGATGTAATTGCGTTTAACATTGATAATGAAGATGATCTGGCGCAGCTGGAGTGTACATCACTTGTCACAAGCGGGAAATTCTATACTGCAAATACCGCAGCTGAACTTGCCAGAAGCTTAAACAGTTCTCTTAATGCACACAAGGAAGTTGAAGCAAAAATTATTCCAAATCCATAGTAGGGATTTATATAACAAAAATTCTATATATCCCATAACACCTCTTGTATTAATTTTTTTTTGCAGGATAATAAATTTGTAGTTTTTTGCTTGATGAATTAGGAGTAATTGTATATGAAAATATCTGCCTGTTCAGCATATGGTTTGTCATATCGAAGGATGCCTGTGTTTTCGTCTGATAATAAACAGGTGCCTCAGAAAAATGAATGTGAATTAAAAAAAGAACAACTTGTAAAAGCTTCAGTGTTTGCCGCAGGAGCTCTTGCTCTTCTGGGAACAGGAATATATATATGGAAACATAAAAGAACCCCGAACTCTCTGCCTGTTTCTAAAAATCTTGCCGATATTTCAACACCGCTGCCGGATGAACCGCTTGCCAATTCACTTCCGGAGTTTATTAAGCAAAAACTTTCAGTAAACAATAATTTTAATAAATTTAAGAAATTTTTATCAGAACCTGATAAAAAATCTGAAATTGGTTCAGGAGCCAATTCTGTAGTATATGATATGCCTTTCCTGAAAGGTTATGTTCTAAAAGTACTTAACCCGGAAAAGAATACAGAGCCGAATAAAATCCCGTTGGGAATTTTCCCTGAAAATGTTAATCTCGGACAGCCTGTATGGATTCATCCTGATAATTATAAATTGATTATTTTAAAGAAAGTTTCAGGAGAAGCGCATTCTGTGGCAGATTGGTCAAAAGTTATTTATGATCCGGCTCTTAAAGCGCCTCATCAGATTACTGCAAAACAGGCAAAAGAGTATTATGCAAAGATTATGAAAATCTCACAAATGGAGCAGAGTGTTTTTGATGATTTTGCCTCACAGCTTAAAGTTCTTGATACTACTCCTAAGTTTGACGGCGAAAAAGAGATGATTGGTTTTAAAACAGATTGTATAAATCCTAATAATCTACTTGTCGACTTTAAAAATAATAAGCTTAATATTATAGATTATTTTGGAAAATGTAAACCCGAACATCAAAATTCATATATGGATATGGTGGCAGTAATAAGCGATTTTACTCTTTTGCCGGAGTATTACGATTTAATGAAGCCTAATCAGCAAAAACAATTTTTAAAAGCCCTAAAAACAATTGACGAAAAATGTTTTAATGGTGCTGAAAAAGTCGGATTAACAACGGATAAAAACGTATTTACTACTTTTATTAATAATACAAATAAATATTTTCCTATTCAAGGTGTTAAGAAAGCGGACGGAAGCGGAGAATACGTACGACAGTATGATAGTACAGCAAAACATCTTCTTGACTTGCTTGAAACCTTAAAGTAGCCTATTTGCATCCGGCATCGGCAGCATCGACTTTCCCGTCAAAATTATTATCAATACCGTCATAGCAGGAACCTATTGAGTATTTACTTTCGGCTCTTACTGTGTACTTCAAATATCTTTCAGGAATTTTTTGCCATATATATAAGAAAAATCTACGGTAAAAATCTGCAAGTTTCTGGTTCTCTATTATAAGCATGTTTTCGTCATTTTTGTTTTCCCCGCTGCTTGAAAAGTTCGCTGAACCGGTTACGATGTATTTATTATCAATAATCATCGCTTTAGTGTGCATTTTTCCTGCATAGTTTTCAACTTTAACAGGAACCCCTTTTGTCCGCAGGAGTTTAAATGTTGAATTTCTGGTTCCGGTATTTGTCGCATCGACTATCAGACGCACATCTATCCCGCGTTCATACGCTTCAATAAGCGCATCTGACAGTGCCTTGTGTGTAATAAGAAATGCCGGTATATAAATATATTCTTTTGCATCTTTTACAAGCGGAACAATGTTACGGCTTATCTGCTTATCTTGCGGAGAGAAAAACACAGAGTATTTTGTTCCGTTTATATCAAGATCTTTATTGTTTACAGTTTTAGCCTTAAGTGAATGAAATTTTCCGCTGTACATCTGTTCAAATTCTTTTGTGTAAAGCTCTGCAATTTGGGTTGAATTTATAATCAAAACATTGTTCTGGTTAAATCCGGAAAAACCTGTTGTTGAAAAATTCATTGAGCCAGTATAAACTTTTTGATTGTCAAAAATTGCAAATTTGTTATGCATTAACATGTTTGTCTGTGCAGCATTGCCTTCAATCTTGTCAGCTCTTACATTTTTAAAATTTTTCACAAACCCATCTGTTTCAGGGTAATAGTTTTCAGAACTTGTTTTAGTATCATAGACAATTCTTACAGTTACTCCTCTTTGTTCTGCATTTTTAAGTGCCATTGCAATCTGAGGTATATCAGCCCAACCATATAGCGCTATATCAATACTGGATAATGATGAATTTACGAGATTGACAAATTCTTTACAAGCACTATGCGAACAATTTCTGTCGGGTTTAAGAATGATTGTAAAATCAGTAAGGATAAGCTTTGTGCTGCCATCTGTGATTATAGCAGGTGTTGCTGATATTTTTTCTGTAATATATTTTTTATGTGACTTATTGGCTTTTGCGGAAGAATGCTTTTTTACATGGCAGTATTTACAAGGCTTTGCTCCAGAGGGGATTTCTTTTTTCAGCAAAATAACCGCATCATGTGCAGCCTTCCCGTAGTTGCAATCCAGAGTATGGAATTTTTTGCTTTTATGATTATAAATCACAAGATTAAGTTTGGACGCACGTTCTTTTATTGCAGGAAATACGGGAGATTTAAGGTCAAATCCGTTTTCGTACAGGATTTCTGAATAATTTTTGTCGTTAATATAAATCTTAGCAGCTCTGCAATCAGCGTATTTTTCATCAAGGAATTTCAGTTTTACATTATTTCCAAGCAGAAGTTTGGATACGAATTCATCTGACAAATAACCTATGGCTGCTGCCTGTTCAAAAGTTAAACCAGCCTTTTGTGCATCCTCCTGTGAAAGTTTATTCAAATTAGAAGAAAAAGCCTTTACTCCTGCTGCACAAATTGTTTCATTATCATCAACTTTATGGTTATTATTAAGGTCGACCTGAATTATTTCAGGAGTAATTACACCTATAACAGGAGTTCTACCTGATATACTTATTTGAAATCCTGCAAAAGCAAGGAATATAAGTATTATAAAAAATGCAGCTGCCTTTTCTTTCATTATTTAATATTCTTATAATTTGTTATTTCAAATCCAAGTCTGTAAATTGTATCCTGAAGCATTTTATCCTGAGTTATTGCAAATTCTTCAGTATGACTGTCAGCTTTTTTAGACGAATATTTGCAGGGATGTATCAGTGCCTCTGCAATCAAATCAGTGCCTTCCAGAGCTTTTAATCCATATTCAAGAGTTTTAGCATCCATCATCCCTGTATAGCCGACTCCGATAAGATAATCATTTGTTTTTAATCCGTATTCTTTAACAGTTTTAATGTTTTGGGCAGTATAAAAATTCAAAAGAATAATTTTTAAAATGTTCGGCGGATATTTTAGATTAAAGTGCTTTTTAAAACCGGGCACTGTATAAAATTCTTCATGCTGCGTCCTTACAAACGGAATGCCGTATTCTTTTGCAAGTTTACAGGTAAGTCTGAATATAGGCGGGATTGCATGAGTATGGACATGTGAATCTATATGATCTACAGAAGCACAGCTCATAATTTTTTCAATCTGTGCACGAAATTCCCGTTCAATCTCTTTTAAAAAATCCTTATTTTGTGATCTTGAAATAAGTCCCAAATACCCGCAGTTAAAATTACCGGCATTATCCGTAATAGAAAAACAGTTAGTAAGAGCTTTCCCCTCAATTATGTTCAAATGAACTCCAAGCCCTAAATTTTGGCACTCGGGGAGAATTTCATTAACTGCACTATCAAACGCAGGACCATTTGCGCATATGCTTGCACTTTTTAAAAATCCATCATTACACCCGCACAGAACTGCCCTGTTATGGTTCTGCGACATTCCAAAATCATCAGCATTTAATATAAATTTTTTAGACATCTTAATTTACTGTTGCACTCCAATAAATATTATTATATTATAAAAGTAGCCTTTCTGGCAATTTTTTAATATAAGAAAGAGTACTTTATGGAAAAGCCCAAATTAGCTATTATTATTCCCTGCTATAATGAAGAATTATGCGTTAAAAGAACAGTTGAAAGATTATTTGAGGTCTTAAACGGCTTAATATCAAAAAATAAAATAAAGCCTGACAGCTATTTATACCTTATAGATGACGGATCAACTGACAAGACATGGAATATTATTGTGGAGCTTCATAAAGCAAATCCGCTTGTTAAGGGGCAGAAGTTTATAAGAAACTTTGGAAACCAAAAAGCTCTTATTGCTGGTCTTGAAGGTGTCCGCTCGATAGGATGCGACTGTGTAGTTTCTATTGATGCTGATTTACAGCAGGATGAGATGGCTATTGAAAAATTTGTTGACAAATACATGGAAGGTTACGATATAGTTTCCGGTATTAGAAACGACAGGAAAACAGATTCTTTCTTTAAAAAATCAACTGCATGGCTTTTTTATAAAACAATGAACATTCTTGGCGCAAAAATTCCTATGAATCATTCCGACTACAGGCTTGTAAGCAAAAGAGGTCTAGAGGTGCTTGCGCAATATGGAGAAAAATATTTATTTTTAAGAGGTTTCTTTAATGAAGTCGGCTTAAAAAATGCCTTTGTTAACTTTGATGTAAAACCCAGAATGGCTGGAGAATCAAAGTTTAACTTTGTCAGCTTAATGGGGCTTGCTCTGAATGGTATTACCTCATATAGTATTGTACCTCTTCGTTTTATAACGATTTTAGGATTTTTAATGGCTCTGTTTGGGTTTGTTGTTGGTGTAGAAGCCGTTTATGAGAAAATTTTTCATAATGATGCGCCTAACGGTATGGTAACAACAATTATATTATTATGCGTATTTGGCGGAATTCAGTTATTCTGTGTTGGTATAATCGGTGAATATGTAGGGCAGGTTTTCAGGGAAGTAAAAGCCCGTCCCAGATATATAAAAGAAACCGAATTAAAATAATAAAAAGCCGTGCCACTGTCTATCGAATTTGCCGGATAAAGCCTTTAAATACACTATCTCTTTTTAAAAATACAACACCCGTAAAGGTCACCTTAGTGCTGCTATGTTTCCATCCTGACACGGTTCGGAGTTTTACGCCGCCATATCCTTAAACGTCAACAATAGTATATTTATTAACATTATCTGCCAGACCCTCACAACAGGCTCTGCACCCCGCATAAACTTCGGGTCAAGGGATTGCAATTCCCCGTGGAGCACGGCTGATTTTATTATATCATAAACTTTTTTATTTTATCAAATTTTATTCCAGTATACCGGAATAATCCTGTGATGCTGTATTATATCTGAATTAGAAATTAAATACATTTAGTCCATAAGCTTGGTGACAATAACCGGCAGGTCATTATAATACATAGGAATTTGTTTGGTTCTGTTAGTGTACGCTGTCCAGACAACACCGGAATAGGCATTTTTACTAATTTCTATTAGCTGATTTTCAAGATTTGAATTATTTTTCTTGAATATCTGTAAATTTATAAGATTATCCATATTCCCTATGTCAATTAATGTTAACTTACCGTCTTTTTTAAAGTTTTCGCGGGCCTGGGTAATAGCATCCTGAACCCATTTCTTTTTTGATACTTTTTTGCGTGAAGAACATTCTGATATACGCTTACATCTTATTCCTAAATTTTGTGCATGCTCATAAAAGGCATCTATTACCTCTTTTGTTGCTGCAACATCGTTATCTGCGATAATAACCCCGGCTTTAAATAGTTTTTTATTTTTTATAATAGATTTATCACCTTCCAAATGCGCTTTCAGAGGGTAAAGGAAGTTTGATTTAAGTTCTTTTGCCGTACTTTTATAGCTTATTTTATTTAGCCCAAGATGTTTATTTCCAAGGTCTGTAATACTTTCAGGAAGTTTTTTCCGCCCTTTTATTCTAAATAAAGTTATTCCGACCGCAAGAGCAGCACAGGCAACAAGAAATTTTCTGAGCTTGTGCCGGTTAAACTCCTCATGGTTTTCTTTTGGAATATACGCAAACTCATTCATTACAGGAACTTTTGCCAGCTCCGGTTTTGATATTGTTGTATTTGGAATATTGCTACCAAAAGAAATGCTTTGAACTTTCATAATAGTATTTTAAATTTAAACAAAGTAAAATTTGGAATATGCTTTATGACTTCCAAAGAGATGCAGTATTAGCTATTATTAATAAAATGGAACGTTATAACGGGTGTATTTTGGCAGATAGTGTTGGGTTAGGTAAGACATTTACAGCTTTGGCTGTCATTAAATATTATGAAAACCGCAATAGGAGTGTACTTGTCCTTTGCCCCAAAAAGTTAGCAGAAAACTGGAATACATATAAGGACAATTATATTAACAATCCGATTGCTTCAGATCGATTGAACTATGATGTCCTTTTTCATACTGATTTATCTCGTACACATGGATTTTCTAATGGATTAGACTTAGAACGTTTGAATTGGGGAAACTATGACCTTGTGGTAATCGATGAATCTCACAATTTTCGTAATGGTGCAGGTACACATGCAAAAACACAGGAAAATCGTTATGTGAAATTGATGGATAAAGTTATACGTGCCGGTGTGAAAACGAAAGTATTGATGCTATCAGCAACTCCTGTTAATAATAGATTTGTGGATTTAAAAAATCAGTTGGCGATTGCCTATGAAGGTGATTCAGAAAACATAAACAAGAAATTGAGTACGAGTAAAACGATAGATGAAATATTTAAACAAGCACAGAAAGCATTTAATTCTTGGAGTAAATTAGATGTAGCAAAAAGAACGACAGAGGCGTTGCTTCAAATGTTAGATTTCGATTTCTTTGAGCTGCTAGATAGTGTGACAATAGCACGTTCTAGAAAGCATATCGAAAAGTATTATGATACTACTGAAATAGGAAAATTTCCAGAGCGAAAAAAGCCAATTTCACTTAGACCGAAACTTACGGATTTGAATGCTGCAATTAATTATAATGAGATATACGAGCAGTTGATACATTTAAGTCTTTGTGTTTATACCCCATCTAATTATATATTTCCAAGTAAGATGCAGAAGTATTTGGATTTAACACATAATAAGGGGATGAACCTTACACAGACAGGACGTGAGGAAGGTATTAGGAGATTAATGAGCATTAATCTTCTGAAACGATTAGAAAGTTCTGTAAATTCTTTTCAATTAACTTTACAGAGGATGAAAGCATTAATTGAAGATACAATTACAGCAATTAATCAATTTGAAAAATATGGAAATATAAACATTAATATGTATGAAGTTTCAGACGAAGATTTTGATATTGATGATGGGAATACAGAATATTTTACAGTTGGAAAAAAAGTGAAGATTGAACTTGCAGATATGGATTACAAAACTTGGCGTTCAGAATTAATAGAAGATGCGGAGACACTAGAGCTTTTGACATTAATGGTAGCTGATATTACACCAGAACATGATTACAAATTGCAAGAATTGTTACGATTATTAGATGAAAAAATTGAACATCCGATAAATACAGATAATAAAAAAGTTTTGGTTTTTTCTGCGTTTTCTGATACCGCAGAATATTTATATAAACATGTTAGCAAACATATCAAAAATAAGTATGGACTTAACACAGCTGTAATTACAGGAAGTATAGATGGAAAAACAACAATTGTAGGTTTTAAAGCAACTTTAAATAATGTTTTGACATGTTTTTCTCCTATATCCAAAGGGAGAAATATATTAATGCCTGGAAGTAATACAGAAATAGATATATTGATAGCAACAGATTGTATTTCTGAGGGACAGAACTTGCAGGATTGTGATTATTTAGTTAATTATGACATCCATTGGAACCCGGTTCGTATTATACAGAGATTTGGACGTATAGATCGTATTGGGAGTAAGAATGAATATATTCAACTTGTGAATTTTTGGCCGGATATGGATTTGGATGAATATATTAACCTAAAAGGACGTGTGGAAACACGTATGAAAATTTCTATTATGACTTCTACTGGTGATGATGATCTTATAAATCCGGAAGAAAAAGGAGATTTGGAATATCGTAAACAACAGTTAAAACGGTTGCAGGAAGAGGTAGTAGATATTGAGGATATGACTACAGGTATTTCTATCATGGACTTGGGCTTAAATGAATTTCGACTTGATTTATTAGACTATGTAAAAATACATCCAGATTTAGAACAAAAACCGAAAGGTTTACATGCTGTAGTTCCGTCAAGAGAAGATTTACCAGAAGGTGTTATATTTGTATTGAAGAATATTAATAATAGTGTAAATATTGATAATCAGAATAGAATTCATCCGTTTTATATGGTTTATATTGGGATGGATGGAGAAGTTATTTGCGACTATTTGAATCCTAAAAAATTACTAGATGATATCAGATTGCTGTGCAGAGGGAAAAAGCAGCCAATTAAAAAACTTTACCAGAAATTTAATGAAGAAACAGATGATGGGAAGAATATGGGCGAGATGTCTGAACTTCTTAGTGAAGCGATTAATTCAATCATTAATTGTAAAGAAGAAAGTGATATTGATAGTTTATTTGCTGAAGGGGGTACATCAGCTCTTTTATCAGCCGTATCTGGGTTAGATGATTTTGAACTTATATGTTTTCTTGTGATAAAATAAAGGAGGTTGGTGAAAGAATGATAGGATTACCAAAAACGACAGAGTTTAATAAACGAATTCCAAAACAAAAATTTTACGAAAATATGACGATTTCACCAGCAATAAAAAGAGTATTTGTAGAACAGGTTAAAACAATATATTGGAAAAACAAAATAGCAGTTTCAACTACAAATCTTGCAGAGGGAAATAAGGTAACAGAATTAGAAGTTTTTGAAATTCATTTAAACAATCCAGAATTAGATGAAAAATTACTTTACCAGATAGATAAAGTAGTACCGTATCATATCTTATTTTTACTAGAATATCAAGGTGAGTACCAGGCATGGGTTGGATTTAAGGAGAAGGCTGCATCTGGAAATAAAGCATTTAAGGTGAATAGGTATTATCATACAGAATGGATGAAAGAAGAAGAATTACCTTTACATCTGGAAGGACTGAGCATGGATGCAGCTTATGAGAATTATGTTAGACAGATTGCCGGAGATAAATTACAAATCAAAACTAACGGTGAAAGTTTAAAAGAATCTGTGACTAGAGATGAACAGAGACAGCTGTTGCAAAAAAAGATTGATATTTTAAAGGCTCAAATTCGGAAAGAAAAGCAGTTGAATAAACAGATGCAGATAAATAGAGAGTTAAAAATATTAAAAAAAGAATTAGAGGAGTATTTATAAACATGAGTGTTGAACAGTATCAGAGAAAAGTAAATTCTTTAGATAAAGAGATTGCTGACTTGGAGAAGAAAAAAGCAGAAGAAGATAGAAAGGCATCGGACAATCATAGAAAAGCATCAAGAGTAAGTGTTAGCAAAAATGCTTCTGAAAGTATGATAAAGAGTAAAATGCGACAAATTGAAAATTATGAGGAAAAAACAAGAAAAGCTGAAGCAGCGAGTGCAGATTATGGTAAAAAAATTTCAGATAAACGTACGAAAAGAAATGATGCCTATCTTAAACTTCAAAAAGAAGAGCAAAACGAACGGAAGAAACAGGAAAAATCAATTGAAAATATGAAACGAGTATATGAACAACGTATTTCGGAATTGGAATCATTACGGTTATCTAAAGTTAAAAATGAATTTTTGGAAACAGTTTCGGGGGATGAACCCGAATATGATGTGTTTGTTTCTCACGCTTGGGAAGATAAAGCAGATTTTGTAGAAGCCTTTGTGCAAGCTTTGAAAGACAGAGAAATTAAGGTTTGGTATGATAAATCAAAAATAAAATGGGGTGATTCTATGAGAGCAAGAATTGATGATGGGTTGCGTAAATCTAAGTTTGGTGTTGCTATATTATCGCCTAATTATATAGCAGAGAGAAAATATTGGACAAAAGCAGAGCTAGATGGTTTATTTCAAATGGAAAGTATCAACGGCAAAATGTTACTTCCTATATGGCATAATTTGACAAAAAAGCAAGTGATGGATTATAGTCCTATTTTAGCTAGTAAATTAGCAATGACGACAGCCACAATGACAGCAGAAGAAATAGCAGATGAATTATTAGGTATGCTTTCATCTGAGGGGGATAAATAAGATGGATAAAATGCGGATGGAGTCAGTGGATATGACTGCTCAGAATATTGAAAAAATTGGTTCTTTATTTCCTAATTGTATAACTGAGACTATCGATGAAAATGGGAAAGGAAAAAAAGTGATTAATTTCGAACTTTTAAAGCAGATGCTTTCATCGGACGTTATTGATGGGGATGAGGCATACGAATTTACTTGGGTAGGGAAGAAAGCATCTATTGTGGAAGCAAATAAGCCGATTCGAAAAACGCTTCGCCCATGTAAGGAGGAATCAGTCGCTTGGGATAATACAGAGAATCTCTATATTGAAGGAGATAATCTTGAAGTATTGAAATTACTTCAGGAAAGTTATTTAAATAAAGTAAAAATGATTTATATTGATCCTCCATATAATACGGGAAATGATTTTATTTATAATGATGATTTTAAAATAAATATATCAGATTTTAACGAAGAAAGCGGTATCGTTGACGAGGAAGGAAATAGAATGTTCAAAAATACGGGAAGTAATGGAAGATTTCATTCTGATTGGTGTTCAATGATGTATTCTCGTTTGATGTTAGCAAGAAATCTTCTTTCAGATAATGGTGTGTTATTTATCAGTATAGATGATAATGAAGCGGATAACCTTAGAAAAATTTGTAGTGAGATTTTTGGGGAAGGCAATTTTGTTGCAGATTTAATTTGGCAAAAGAAATTTTCACGTTCTAATGATGCAACATATTTTTCTACAATGCATGACCATATATTGTGCTATTGCAAGAAAAACATTTTAAATTCTGATAATGGATGGAATATAGGATTACTTCCGCGTGGAGATGAAATTCCGTCTGGTTATAATAATCCTGATAATGATCCGAGAGGTGTATGGACATCAGTTATTTTATCGGCTAAATCAGGGTCAAATGCGCTATTATACGAAATTACGACTCCAAGTGGAAGAAAAGTTATGCCGCCAAGTGGAAGATATTGGAGCTGTAGTAAAGAAACTTTTGATAAATGGAGGAAAGATGGGCGTATTTGGTTTGGTGCAAACGGTGATGGAATTCCAAGAAAGAAAACATTTTTATCTGAAGTTCAAGCTGGATTACGTCCTAATACTATTTTATTTCATGAAGAAGCCGGTCACAATCAAGAAGCAAAGCAAGAAATAAAAGCTTTGTTTGATGGTATAGGTATTTTTGATGGCCCTAAGCCAGTCAGACTAATAAAACTATTGATGAGAATAGCTAACTTGGAAGAAGGAGATATTGTTTTGGATTTCTTTTCAGGTTCAGCGACTACCGCTCATGCCGTAATGGAATATGAAATGGAAAATGATATTAAATGCAATTATATACTTGTTCAGCTTTCAGAAAAGATACCAGAGAATGAGGAAGCTTATCGAGCAGGCTATAAAAATATTTGCGAAATCGGAAAAGAACGTATCCGACGTGCTGGAAAGAAGATAAAAGAAGAAGCTCCATTGATTACACAAAATTTAGATATTGGTTTCCGGGTATTGAAATTAGATGATTCTAATATGAATGAAGTATATTATAGCCCAGATGACTATTCTCAGGGATTTCTTAATCAATTAGAATCTAATATCAAAGAAGACCGCACAGACCTAGATTTATTATTTGGATGTCTATTGGATTGGGGATTGCCTCTTTCATTACCGTATTATTCAGAACAAATTGAGGGATGTACAGTCCATAATTATAATGATGGTGATTTAATTGCGTGCTTTGATGAGAATATTCCTAATAGTGTAATTAAAGAAATTGCAAAAAAAGAGCCTCTTCGTGCAGTGTTCCGGGATAGTGGTTTTGCAAGCAGTTCGTCTAAAATTAATGTTGGTGAAATCTTTAAATTAATGGCACCGGATACAACTGTGAAAGTTATTTAAGGAGGCAAAGAATGAAGTTACGATTTAAACATCAGAAATTTCAGGCTGATGCGTCAAAGGCGGTGGTAGATGTATTTGCGGGTCAGCCATATCTTACACCTTCTTATATGATGGATAAAGGTTATCAGGGAAAAACAATGGAAGGACAGGAATATTCTCAGATGTCTACGATGGATGAAGAGGATTTTACGGGGTGGAGTAATCATAAAATTGTTCCAGAGTTAAATGATAGGTTGATTTTGGAGCATATACAGAAAATTCAGCGTGAAAATCAAATAGAGCCATCTAGCAAATTGGAAGGGCGATATAATCTTACAATTGAAATGGAAACAGGTGTGGGAAAAACATATACTTATATCAAAACTATGTACGAATTAAATCGTGCATATGGTTGGAGTAAGTTTATTGTTGTCGTACCAAGTATTGCAATTCGCGAAGGGGTCTATAAATCTTTTCAGGTAACGCAGGAACATTTTGCAGAAGAATATGGGAAAAAAAATCGATTTTTTATTTATAATTCTGCAAGACTGACAGAAATAGATCGCTTTGCGTCGGATAATTCAATTAATGTTATGATTATTAATTCTCAGGCTTTCAATGCAAGGGGAAAAGATGCTAGACGTATTTATATGAAACTGGATGAATTCCGTTCTAGGAGACCGATTGATATTATTGCAAAGACGAATCCGATTGTGATTATTGATGAGCCACAGTCAGTTGAAGGTAAGAAAACAAAAGAAAATTTGAAACAATTTAATCCGCTTATGACATTGCGTTATTCTGCTACGCATAAAAGAGATAGTATTTACAATATGGTATATAGATTGGATGCTATGGAAGCATATAATAAGCGTTTAGTTAAAAAAATTGCGGTAAAAGGAATTTCAGAATCTGGTACAACGGCTACAGAAAGCTATGTATATTTGGAAAGTATCAATCTTTCAAAAGCAGCCCCAACAGCCACTATTCAATTTGATTATAAAGGTGCCAATAGTATTCGAAAGGTTACTAAAACGGTAGAAGAAGGATATAATTTATATGATAATTCTGGAAATATGGAAGAATATAAAGAAGGTTTTGTGGTTTCTAGAATTGATGGACGTGACGATTCAGTGGAGTTTATTAACGGTATTAAAATTTATGCTGGGGACGTAATTGGAAAGGTAAGTGAAGACCAACTGCGTCGAATTCAGATTAGAGAGACGATTCTTTCGCACATACAGAGAGAACGTGAGTTATTTTATAAAGGGATTAAAGTATTGTCCCTCTTTTTTATTGATGAGGTAGCTAAGTATAAACAGTATGATGATGCAGGTCAGCCAATTAATGGAATATACGCGGACATATTCGAAGAAGAATATAATGATATTATTAACAATCTTCAGATAAAGATTGGAGAAGATGATTATTTAAGATATTTATCCTCTATTCCGGTTAATAAAACTCATGCAGGTTATTTTTCTATTGATAAAAAAGGTAAAATGATAAACTCTAAAGTTCTACGTAAGAAAACAACTACAGACGATGTAGATGCATATGACCTTATTATGAAAAATAAGGAACTTCTTTTAGATAGGAATCCAGAAAAATCACCTGTACGATTTATTTTTTCACATTCGGCACTCCGTGAAGGATGGGACAATCCAAATGTATTTCAAATCTGTACTCTAAAACAGAGTAGTAGTGAAGTAAGAAAGCGCCAGGAAGTAGGTCGTGGACTTCGTCTTTGTGTAAACCAGGATGGAGAGCGTATGGATACCAATGTACTTGGAAATGATGTACATAGTGTTAATATACTGACAGTTATTGCTAGTGAGAGCTATGATAGCTTTGCAAAAGGACTACAAAGTGAAATTGCAGAGGCAGTAGCTGATAGACCACACGCAGTTACAGCAGAATTATTTATTGGAAAAGTGATTGAAGATGAGCAAGGAAATGAGCAGGTAATTACTTCTGACATGGCACATGCGATTTATTATGATTTGATAATGAGTAGATATGTTGACAGAAAAGGTAATTTGACTGACAGATATTATGAAGATAAAGCAAATGGAGAAATTAAGGTGGCAGAAGAGGTTGCAGATTCTGTCAACTCCGTAATTCAAATTATAGATTCTGTTTATGATAGTCGTTCTATGTGTCCTGAAAATGCTCGTAGTAATAATATAGAACTACATTTGGATGAAAATAAACTTGCAATGCCAGAATTTAAAGCGCTTTGGTCAAAAATAAATGCAAAGACAGCATATGTTGTTGATTTTGATACGGAAGAGCTTATATGTAAAGCGATTAACTCTTTGGATAGAAAGTTAAGAGTTTCTAAGATTTATTTTAAAGTGGAAACTGGTGTTTTAAATGAGATTAAGTCGAAAGAAATCCTTGCTGATGGAAGTGGTTTTCTAAAAGAAAAGGCAGAAAATTATGGGCGTACAGTGTCTGTTAGTTCTAGAGTTAAATATGATTTGATTGGAAAGTTAGTAGATGAAACCAATTTGACTAGAAAAGCAATTGTACGTATTCTGCAGGGAATTCAACCTTCGGTATTCAATCAATTTAAGGATAATCCAGAAGAATTTATTATTAAAGCCGCAGCGTTGATTAATGATGAAAAGGCCACAGCAATTATTGAACATATTACTTATAATGTGACGGATGATAGATATGGTACGGAAGTATTTACAGATCCGACGATTAAAGGTCGCCTTGGTGTGAATGCAATGAAAGCAAATAAACATTTGTATGATCACATCATCTATGATTCTACTAACGAGCAAAAATTTGCAGAAGAGTTGGATATAAGCCAAGATGTGGCTGTTTATGTGAAATTGCCAGATGGATTTTATATTTCGACTCCAGTAGGACGATACAATCCAGATTGGGCGATTGCATTTTATGAGGGAACAGTAAAACATATTTATTTTGTAGCAGAAACTAAGGGTTCTATGGACTCTATGCAACTGCGTTTAATTGAAAAATCAAAAATTCATTGTGCAAGAGAGCATTTTAAGGCAATCAGTAATAGTGAAGTAGTGTATGATGTGGTAGACAGCTATAAATCTTTGTTGGATATTGTAACTAGATAAGGATGTCATAAAAAGCAGGTATTGTGAGGAAATAAGATGGGAAATGTAAAAGCTACGTTGGTTGGAGTAAGTAATTATGATAATCCTAGAACTCCAGATATAGATGCTTGTAGAAATGATATAGTGGAAGTAAAGGCAGCATTGATAAAAGGCTTATGTATTTCATCACAGGATATTCGTTTGTTGGGAAGTTCTGGAAGAGTTAATATAAAGGAATTAGCAACTGAATTACAAATAGCATCATTAGTTGTTGAGCCAGAGGATACATATATTTTTTACTTTTCAGGTCATGGAAATAATGGAACGCTTGCTCTTAGTGAAACTGTGATTAGTGTACAAGAAGTGATAGAACTAGTAGATAACATAGAGGCAAGAAATAAAATTATTATATTAGATAGTTGTCGTTCTGGTGATTTTTTGATTCCTCAAATTAAAACACCGGATATAAATAGAATGGTGGAAGAGTTTGCAGGTGCAGGGTATGCTGTAATGGCTTCCTGCGGAGCAAATGAGAATTCAACTTTTTATCCGGGAAATAAAATAAGCTTGTATACACATTTTTTGTGTGATGCATTAACTATGGACTGTATAATAAAAAAGGGAAAAAAGTCTCTCGAAGAGATTAATGAATTGATTTTTCGAATGATAAGTGTCTGGAACAGAAAAGGTGTCAGAATTCAGCATCCTATTTTTAGAGCTAATATAACAGGAACTATTTATTTTCCAGTTCAAAAATATACACCGTATCAAAAACAAAATATATTTAAAGAAACAGAAGAATATATTATATATGAAGTTTTGTCATTTCATCATTCTCGACAGAAAAGATATACTGCTAAAGTTATTTTGAAATATTATTTTGATGAAATAGATATTGTGAAGATTACAAAAGAAATAATTGATGAAATAAAATATTCAAATGTCTATAAAAATGAAATAGAGGAGCGTAGATTCAGGGGATTACCGGCCAATATGATACGCTGCCATATGGGAAATGATGAGCAGGATATGACAGATTGTAATTTTGAATGGATTACTACATGGATTGATGATACGATGGACAAGAATAATTGGTATAGAGAAAGTAATGGCTCAAAAATACTTGATGGAATTCTTGTGGATAAGCAGAAATCATACAATGCATTGCGAATATTAAATCAACAAACTGTGAGCAAGGAAGAATTTATTAAAGAGGCAAGAAAATATTTAAATGAGATGGTAGGGTATGCGGATCAATTCATAAGTAAATATAGAGAATATTCTAATGGTAATATTTCGGAAAGGGAATTAGTTAATAATGTGAAAGATATAAATGTACAAATAGCATCTATATATTTTAAAATTTCAGATTTACCTAAAGTACCTTCAGAATGCAATTCATGGGCAGAATCAATACAGGAGATAGCTGCTACGATTCATGATTTCACACTATTTTATAGTAATAAGACAATGAATACTTGGAGTCAAGAAAATAGAAAAGATCTTATGAAAATTAAGATAAAATGTTATCAGCAAGAAATAGAATTGATAAAGCAGGAAGAGAAAAAGCTTAAGGAATAAAATCTATATAAAAAAGCATGAAAAGAGGTGTTTTTTTGAACGAAAAAGAATTTAGTATAATACTTTCTTCAGGGGAATCGTTGCATACAGAATTTAAATCATGGAAAAAAGCGGGTAGCATGAGAGAACGTATTAAGCTTGCTGTTGATGAACTGGTTGCTTTCGCAAATGCAAAGGGTGGGACTGTTTACTTTGGAGTAGAAGATGATGGTACAGTAACTGGATGTGAAAAATATGATACGCAAAGTATTATTGAAGCAATATATGATAAAACAAGACCATCATTATTTGTGGACATAGAAAAAATTCCTTATCAAGGTATGATGGTTTTGGCATTGAAGGTAGAGGCAGATGGTAAAACTTATGGGACAACAGATGGTCGTTTTTTAAAAAGATTGGGTAAGAATTCAAAGCCTTTTTTTCCAGATGAAATGTCGCACCATTTTTATAGGGAGCAGATACCAGATTTTTCAAGTAAAATAGTGATGGAAAGTACTTTGGAGGATATAAATCTTTTAGAAGTATATTCTTTAAAAGAAAAACTAAAAATTAGAGATCCAAAATCAACACTTCCAGTTTTAGAGGATATGGCTTTTCTAAGGGATCTTGGACTTATTAAAGAAATAGATAATGTTGAAAGATTGACTGTAGCTGGTTTGTTATTTGTTGGTAAACAAAACTCTATTTCAAGATTGTTGCCGCAGGCCGAGGTTATATATCTACATTATAGTGCTGAAAATCTTGAAGAATATGATTTAAGATTAGATTTACAACAGCCAATTGTAAATGTATTAGATCGATTGACGGAAAAAATACAAAATGATAATAAAATTCTTAATATCCAGGTGGGATTATTTAGATTAGAAGTAGAAGATTTCTCTGAGAAAGTATTTCAAGAAGCTTTATTGAATGCATTGTCTCATAGGGATTATGAAAGTATGGGTGCAGTATATGTAAAGCATTATCCTGATAAAGTAGTTATAGAGAATCCTGGTGGCTTTTTAGATGGGATAACAGAAAGGAATATCATTACGCACCCCTCAGCACCAAGAAATAAATTAATCGCAGAAACTTTGCAACATTTAAAATATGTACAGAGAACTGGGCAGGGAGTGGATATTATTTTCAGAGAAATGATATCTATGGGAAAGCCCTATCCAGAATATCAAGTGTTTAGTGATGCAGTATCATTGACACTTCGTAGTGCAGTGGAAGATGTATCGTTTGTTAAGTTTATTGTAAATGAGCAGGAAAAAAATCAAATATTTTTATCATTGGCAGAGCTAATGATTATGCGCTATTTATCAGAGAATAAACGCATAAAGTTATCGGAAGCAAAAGATTTGACACAAATTTCTTTAGAAAATACACGTAAAGCATTAACTAACTTAGTTAACATGCATCTTATCGAATCTGTTGGAAAAGAATATATGTTAACAGCAAGAGTTTATGAGGCCGTTAAAAATGATTTACAATATACTCGTGACAAAGGAGTTCGTTATATCAAAGCAAAGGAAATGATTCTAGAATATCTTGAACATAATGAATCTATTACAAATGCAGCAATTCAAGAGTTATGTGGCTTTAGTAAACAGCAGGCAAGAACAACAATTGATAAAATGAGAAAAGAAAAGTTGATTATTTTAGTTGGAAAAGGAACCCGTTCCTGTTATCAACGTATTGTATATGAAAATAAATAATCGAGTGGTTCTCGAGTGGTCCTCGAGTTTCCACTCGAGGACCACTCGAGACAGAAAAAATTATAGATAGAGCATCACGTTTATCAAAACGATAATGTCAAATTCCCTGCTCCCAATTATCTATAAAATGTCTACAAAAACTCTAATAAAGGTGTGGATGTCATGGAATATATGGAAAATGCATACTAAATATATGAAAAATAAAATCAAGAGAATACAATATATAGATGGCTACATAGAGTTTGAATAATAAAAATTTTCTGAAATTCCTTATAAACAGGGCGTTTTAGAGCAGATAAAGTTCTATTTGATAACAAAATGATAACGCAAGAGATTTTGGCATTATTTATCCGGAATCTTGTGGTTGTCAGGTAATATGTGTGAAACCGACAAAAAAGGTCTTACTGAATTGAGTGAAATCAATTTGGTAAGGCCTTTTTCGTTGGTTTTTTATTTGTCGTTTTTCGGATAATTATACCGCCACTGATCATATTCTTCCTGAGTGATTTCTCCGGATTTCAGCTTTTCTGCCTGCTCCTGCCATGCATGGAACATATCAAACATAGAAAGGTAGGTGGTTCCTTTGGATTTGTCCAGCCGGAGGCAGAGTTCTCCGTCAATCTCACCAATATGAAGTCCGTAAAGGTCTTCTAATGTAAATAAGGTATGCATAAGTCCTACATAGCTGTCGATATCTGGGACAGCCAGTGCATGCGGAGAGACATCAAAAATATCAGCCAGTGCATTCAGATAGTTTTCTTTTGGACTGCGGGCACCTTTTTCATACTGTGCAATACGGACATCAGCCTGTGATTCGCTGAATCCGAGTTGTTGCCCTAAATATTTCTGCGTGAATCCACGCAGAAGTCGAAAATGGTGGATTCTTTCTCCTATTGCCATAGTTTTACATCTCCTGTCTTTTTCTTGATAGGTTGAGTATAGCATATCTGTATAGTACAGACAAGAAAAAACCATACAAAAAAGTATAGAAATTTACGCTGAAAACGCTTGACCAATACAAAAAAGTATAGTATCATACAAACTATACAGAAATGTATAGTGACAAATAAAGGAGGGATTTACAATGAGTAAAATGTTTATGAATGTAAAAGAGGTCATGGAAGTCCTCGAAGTGTCAGAATCCTACGCTTATAAGCTGATGAAGCGACTCAACAGAGAATTACAGGCAATGGGATGTCAGACAATCGCTGGAAAAGTTGACCGCAAATATTTTTACGAACAGTTCTACGGAACCAGATCAAATGATGGGAGGAATTAGGAATGGCAATTTACAAGAACAACAATGGCACCTGGTATGTAATGATCCGCTATCAGGACTGGACAGGTGCAAGAAAGCAAAAATGTAAAAGAGGATTTGCTACAAGAAAAGAGGCAGCGGACTGGGAATTACAGTTTAAACTGCAGAAAAAAGCAAGTCTGGATATGACAATGGAAAGTTTCTGTGCTTTGTATGAAGAGGATGTAAGACCATCTCTGAAACAGAGTACCTGGCTTACCAAAGAAAATATTATCCAGAAAAAGATTCTGCCTTATCTGGGACAGCGGAAAGTGTCGGAAATCACAGCAAAAGATGTGATGGACTGGCATAACCAGATGAGAAAACTAAAAACAAAGACTGGGAAATATTTGTCTCCGACGTATCTGAAAACGATACATGGACAGTTAAGTACCATTTTTAATCATGCAGTGAAATATTATGACCTCAGTACTAACCCAGCGAGAAAAGCTGGAGCATTAGGAACAGAGGAAGGAAAGGAAATGCTGTTCTGGACAAAAGAAGAATATAAACTTTTTGCAGAAGAAATGATGGATAAGCCTCTTTCATACTATGCGTTTCAGCTACTCTACTGGTGCGGAATACGTTCGGGAGAACTTCTGGCTTTGACTCCGGCGGATTTTAATTTTAAAAAGAAAACGCTGCGAATCAATAAGTCCTATCAGCGGTTACAGGGAAAAGATGTAATCACGACACCGAAAACGAAAAACAGTATCAGGACAGTTGTGATGCCACAGTTTCTATGTGATGAAATGCAGGATTGCCTGAAATTATATTACAGTTTGAAACCTGATGACCGTATTTTTCCTGTGACAAAATATTACCTGAACCATGAGATGGAAAGGGGATGCAAAGCATGCGGTGTCAAGAAAATCCGTGTTCATGATCTTAGGCACAGTCATGTATCTTTACTGATCAATATGGGATATACAGCTCTGGCAATTGGAAAAAGAGTTGGTCATTCAGCAGAAAAGATCACTTACCGTTATGCACACCTGTTTCCATCGGTACAGTTGGATATGGCAGAGCAATTAGATGCGGAAAATATGAAGGAAGAACCGAATGAAATGGGAGGAGGACTTGCAAATGTCAGCTAAATGTCTGGATCAACAGGGACGTTGGAGAAATAAGGTTGTAGCGTTTCGAATGTCACCAGAGGAAGATGAACTTCTGGAAACAGCAGTCCGCTTATCAGGATTGACGAAACAAGAGTATATTGTCCGGAGATTACAGGAAAAAGAGGTTGTAGTAACCGGGAATCCGAGAGTGTATAAGGCATTGAAAAATGAACTTGCAAAGGTACTGAATGAATTGAAGAGTATGAAAAAAGGAGAAAATGTGTCAGAAGATTTACTGGAAGTAATTCAGTTGATTACAGTAACGATGGATGGAATGAAAGATGAATAAAAATGCCTTTAAGTGTCGGCAAACACCTAAAGGCAAGGATTTGGTAGAATACTCTTCCAAAATGTTTCTATGAGTATTCTATCAAAATCCATTCTTTCTTTCAACGGGAAAATATGGAGGAACTGATGGAAAACAAAGTAACAGAAGCAAAGAAAACAGTACAGAAAAGAATGGAGCCGAAATTGAAGCTTATCAACATGGATAAGGTAGAAGTTGAACAGATTGAATGGCTGCTCTATCCATTTATCCCATATGGGAAAGTAACAATTATCCAAGGAGATCCGGGAGAAGGAAAGACTACAATGGTACTTCAGATCATTGCAAAACTGACCAGAGGAGAAGCAATTCTTCCGACAGTTTCATTAACTGATGATAAAGAAAATGCCGAAGTACCTGTAAATGTGATTTACCAGACAGCAGAGGATGGTTTGGGAGATACCATAAAACCCAGATTGCTTGCTGCAGGTGCAGACTGCTCCAAGGTGCTGGTTATTGATGATACAGACCAGCCATTGACAATGGCAGATATCCGGCTGGAGGAGGCAATTATACAGACAAAAGCAAGAATGGTTGTGCTTGATCCAATTCAGGGATTCTTGGGAGCTGAAGTTGATATGCACCGTGCAAATGAGATTCGTCCGCTGATGAAGCGCATTGCAGTGCTGGCAGAAAAATATCACTGTGCGATTATCTTAATCGGACATATGAACAAAAACAGTAACGGAAAATCTTCCTACCGTGGACTTGGATCCATTGACTTTCAAGCAGCAGCAAGAAGTGTCCTGATTGTTGGCAGAATCAAGGAAGAACCAGAAACGAGGGTGGTGTGCCATACGAAAAGTTCTTTAGCACCGGAAGGAAAATCTATTGCTTTTCGATTAGATAAGGATAATGGATTTGAGTGGATTGGAGAATATGATATCAGTGCAGACGAGTTGCTTAATGGAGATGGCAAGGGACAGAAAAGCCGGAAAGCGAAAGAATTTCTGCTTGAGATACTGGCAGATGGTGGTATGTCACAGAAGAAAATATTAGAAGAAGCTGCGAAGCGTGGAATCAAAGGAAAAACGCTGAGAAATGCGAAGTCAGAACTGGAAGTAGATTCGATAAAACGGGGAAATCAGTGGTACTGGGTGCTGCCTGAATAGAAAAGGAAGATGGCAAGGTGACCATATCTTAAGAAAAGGGCATCTTGCCACCTTGAAAGGAGATAGGATGAAAAACAGAAATGTGCAGATCCCATACGAGTTGTTCTTTCAACTTTTGCAATATTTTTTGATGGAAAACTATGAAAGCGAAGAAATAATTCGGCAGGGATTGGAAAGAAAGTTGGATACAATGGTCAACCGAGAATTATACAGCAAATATAAAACTGCACCGACAGAGGAAGAACGGGAAAAATCCCGGCAGGAATATCTGGACAGGCGGGGAATACCAGAGAACTTTCGATGGTAAAGATTTTCTCTGATTGCCTTATTACAGGAGCGTGTCACGCACCTGTAGATAGCAGACAAGGAGAGGTCTGATAAGGCGCAGACGGAACGTTATGAATATATTGGCAATTTGTTTGGAGCTGAAAAATTGTAAAGGGGGCCCTGAAACAGGGCGTCCTTATGGAAAACGATAAGTGGAAGGGAGAATGTCACAATGAAAGAAGGAAGATTAGGATACAACAGTTATAACAAAAGATATGGATTATTATCATCAGATTTATGGATTGATACGGGATTTCACTGTGGAGAATGTCTGGAAGTGTTGCTTGATGATGAATGGGTTCAGACCAGGATGGAAATGAATCCTGCAAGAGAATGGTATCTTGTAGGAACACCGTATTGTGGTGATCTGGAATATATCCGGGCAAGGATACCGGGATAAGTCAGCCATACAAGTAACGCAGGAGTGAACCGACCAACGGGAGGAATAGCCCCCGGCAGGGCGCAAGGGTACTTTTGATGGACGGAACGGATGTCGAAAGTGCTTTTGCGTTACTTTTGACAAAAGTAACAAAACCGCCGTATCCG
>ENA-ORTF01000345-ORTF01000345.1-human-gut-metagenome-genome-assembly--contig:-NODE-345-length-61849-cov-24.404311_pt1 | contig 61849 bp, 49 predicted proteins | sample MGYA00241908_ERZ509180 | MGnify/ENA primary metagenome ERZ509180 (study PRJEB26280, sample SAMEA2338814) | human gut metagenome | biome: human gut; feature: human-associated habitat; material: faeces... | reverse complement strand
ATTTTGCGAATATTGCATATAAGTTGTGCATACGATATTTGTCTATTAAAAGTTTGGCCACCTTTAATTTGCTAAATATCAACAATATGCACAACTTTTTATACATAAATCTTTTATAATTTAATTCCGCCAACAGGTTAATTATGAATATTTTAAAACCTATCCTGTTTATTATATTTTGCCTGTATTCCTTTATGGGCGAATCCAAGATACTACAGTCGTTTTACACCTCTAGAGACGGTCTATTGAGTAATACAGTAGATTATATTACAAAAGACTCTTCAGGAACAATTTATTTGTCTACCCCTGAAGGATTGGTCTCGTATACGGGTTCAGAGTTTTTTGTATTAAAATATTCTGACGAGATAGGTTCTATACCTACAGTAACTTCAATGGTTGAACTTGACAGATATAACACCCTGATTTGCAGCAGCGAATATGGTTTGTTTCTATATAATAAAAGGAAGCAGTCTTTCAAGTCATTAAGCAAAGCCACTGAATTAAAAGATATTGTTCAAGTACATAAAGACAATCGTGGAGTACTTTGGGTAGCATCATCAAAAGGTAAGGTATGGTACTTATCCGATTATCGTGACATGTTAAGCGAAATTATAAATCTGAATTTTGTTGAGGTAGATTATGTTTTCCCAAAAATCAAAGGAATAGGAAATCTTTTTGACAAGCTATATGTATGTACGGCAAGTAATGAATTTGTTTTTTTAGAACATAATGGCAGAAATGTAAATATTGAGCATATTCTTCTTCCCGACAATATCAATACGGTATATACAGCCACACCAATAAGCAACAGTGATGTCTTTATAGGAACAAACGATGGAATACTTCATATTAATTTGCAAAAGAACAATACATATAATTTTGACCATTCATTACTAAGAGGACGTGTGGTGCGATGTATAGAGAATACATCAAAGGGTGTCTTTATAGGTACTGAAGGAGATGGGCTATACGTTTATTACGAAGGTAAGGTGAAAGATTTTAAGTTCGACAATATACAGAACAATAAAAATCTCGACTATATAATTTCATCATTTTATGATGATGGGGATTTATGGTTAGGTACATGGAATGGAGGATTAGTCCGTCTTTCTATAAGTAATAAAGTTTGTAAAATTATCTATAACTCTAAAAGCCTTGGCTTACCTTTGTATATATGGTCACTTGAGTCTTTTCCTCAGGATTCTGTCACTTATGTAGGAACACATAATAACGGCCTGGCATGTTTCACTCCATCCATGAACGAATATACAGTTATTGACAAAACATATCCGCTAATAAAAAGCTTGTATGCCGATACTGTATCCGGGCATCTTTATGTCGGTACATTCGGCAATGGATTAAGGGAGTTCAATCTATCGACGAAAAAGTACACAAGTTTCAATATCAGGGAAATAGAGAATGAAAGGATATACGTTATTTACCCTTATTCGAAGGATAAACTCCTGATAGGAACTGCAGAAAGCGGATTATGGCTATATGACAAAACCGGTGACAATGCCATCCACATTAATATACTTTCCAATTATGATGAATTGAATGTGAGAGACATCAAACCGGACTTAAACTCTGAAGGTTTATGGATCAGTACGTTTAATAACGGTTTGTATCACCTTAATCTGAATTCGGATGGCAGTTACTCTAAATTCTCACATATAGAATCGGCAGACGGAATTGACCTGCGTACTACAGGTTTGTATAATGATAAAGACTGTACCTTGGTAACTACAGAAAGAGGACTTTATAAAATCATTTATAAAGAGGAGGGGTATGAGTTTGGACGCATCCGTTCACTGGACGGGCTGCGTCTTAATAACATTATCCGCCATGGAGAATATTATGTAGTTACTTCATACTCCGGAGTTTATTTCCTTAATGACAGATTTGAAATATTAAGTATACTATGTAAAGGTGAATCAGCAAACGATTTGAGGTGGAATCATTACACAGAACAGTTGGAAATAGCCGAGACAAGCGGTATAATGATTCTAAATAAAAACAATATAGGGAACCTGCTTGACGATATGAAAATTTCCCTGCAGTCAATCTCTATAAACGGGAATATAGTTCTGCCTGATGACTCTTGCAGTTCCTATTTAAACGAAGCTATAGAGTACACGGAAAGGCTTAATCTTCGTCCGACAGATGATAATATAGCTTTAACAGTTTCATGCCTGTTGCCACATTCCTTGTATTCAACATATATATATTATATGATGGAAGGATTGCACAATGAGTGGAACAGAATACCTATGTCCAACGCCGTTATCAGATATAACAATATACCTTCAGGCGACTATAAACTCAGAATCAGAATCCAAAGCAAGGATAATATAAATGGAGAACGTGTTCTGAATATTGTGAAAGACGAATTCTGGTATAAGACATCTTTGGCTATTTCTCTTTATATCATTTCCTTAATACTGTTTATAGCATATATTATCTTTAGGATAAAAAGTAAGGAAAGAACAAAGTTTTTCAACAGAGTACAGGAGATAGAGGAAAAGAAAAAAATTGAGATATACGACCAAAAGCTCAAGTTCATAACCAATATATCCCATGACCTGAAAACCCCTCTTACCTTGATACTCTCCCCTCTTAATGATATGCGGAATATGCCGGATATGCCGGAAAAGTTCAAGCCAAGACTTGAATCAATGATTCAGAATGGAGACAATCTCCTCAGAAAGATAAACAAGATTATCAATTATAGAGATCTGGAAGTTTACGATGAAAGTGCCGTTGATAAAAGAGAGTATTTCCTTCAACAGCTTTTCTATGAAATAGTAATGCCTTTCAAAGCCTATTCCGAATCACAAGGAATAGAATTTGTATATAGTATTGATGAAACTGAAAATAATTCATTGATAATCAGCACAGACAAAAGTCGTCTGGAGTCTATTCTTGAAAATCTGATTTCCAATGCAATCAAGTATACTCCAAAAGGGGGACAAGTGTGCGTAAAAGTAGTTTCAGACAATACAAATTTACATATCACGGTATCCGATACCGGCAGAGGTATTTCGGAACAGGATATTCCGCATATATTCGACAGGTATTATTGTGCTGTCAACAGTAAAGATGGTACCGGCATAGGTCTGTACTTGGTGAAACGCTATGTAGAAATGCTTGAAGGAAATATCAGCATTAATAGTAGTGTTGGAAAAGGGACTACTTTCACTATAGATTTACCAGTAGTGTGCAAAAGCTCATCTACAAATATTAATAATGAGGAATCCCCTGCTTCAGACAACATTATGAAACTTCTATTCGTTGAAGACAATAAAGAACTCAGGGACTTTTTCGCAGAGTCCTTCTCCTCGTCATATAATGTTTTTACAGCCTCATCGGCCGGAGAAGGTATTGAAATAGCCAAAAGAGAACTGCCCGACCTTATAGTGTCCGATTATATGATGCCTGAGACTGACGGTCTGGAATTATGCAGAATACTAAAGAATGAAATGCTTACTTCACATATACCATTTGTTATGCTTTCTTCATTGAATACAGAAGAGTTCAGGAAAAAATGTTGGCAGGAAGATGTAGACCTATTTGAAGAAAAACCATTCAAGACAGAATTCCTCAAAATAAAGTTCGCAACTCTTATCAAGAACAGAATGTTGCTGAAGAACAAATATCAATACCCTGTTACTGACAAGGAAAAGAAGAAGGTAGAGAATGAATTGTCGGAATATAACAAGAAGTTTATGGATGAGTTGAACTCTGTAATAGATGATAATCTGGAAAATTCAGAATTATCTATAGAAGAGTTGGCAGGTTTTCTGAAAATGAGCCATGACCAGTTATACAGAAAAATAAAAGCTCTTACAGGTGTTTCGGCCAATCAGTATATAAGGTCCTTCAGATTAAGAAAAGCTGCAAAGATGATGTGTGAAAACAAATGTTCCGTCACCGAAGTACTCTATACCGTAGGGTTCAGTAACCCATCCTATTTTACAAAATGTTTCAAGAAAGAATTCGGTGTTCGTCCTTCTGAATATATAGAAGAAAATTCATGAATTCCGAATTTGTACTATAAATTCCTGATTTTGTATCAGTGAAATAATATTTTGTGCCAAACATAATTTATGTCTCTTCATAATTTCGCAACATAAAAAACATTAACCATGAAGAGACATAGAAGAATAGCATTAAGTTTGGCAACCTTGTTATGCTTTGCATATTCATCAAATGCACAAGACAATAATCAGGACGACAAGGATTTTTATGCGGACATCGCATCCAAAAGTATTTCCACTCAAATGGATCGTCCCATGGAAATCATTCCGCCGGTTGATTATCCACTTTATCCGCTGCTGGAGTGGAGTGGGAACAGTTCGTATTATTATGAAAGGACAAATAAGCTCTCCACTCAGAAAGAGATAGAGACAGAGCTAAAATCTCTCAGAAAAAGATACGCTCCTTTCATAAAAGACATAGCTCCGAAGATGAAAGAGAAAAGAGTATCTTTCAGAGTGGAGAAAATGCAGTTCCGTTATGAAACCGAAGAGGATTTAAAGAATTTCCAGGGACTCGTCGAAGGTAAAGGCTCATGGACTTTGATAGACATGCCATATTATCACGGTCCGCAAGGAATTTCTACGGTATGGTACAGACAGGAAATTTCCATACCTTCCGAAATTATGTCAATGCCATCGGTATATCTGTATTTCAATGGTTCGGATTATTATACCGATGCCTACATCAACGGACATCATGTAGGCTACCACGAAGGTATGCTTGACGAGTTTGAGTTCGACATCAAACCATATCTTAAATCCGGGAAGAATATTCTTTTGATACGTGTTAGGAATGACTATTCCATGCTTGGGGGTGAAGGAGTGCCCAGAAGATGGGGCAATAAGCTTTCAGCAAGCAACTGTCCGGGATGGGACGACCCTATGAGCGGATGGAGTTGTTGCCCTACAGGTTATGGCGTGTATCAGGATGTTTATATTGAAGGAAGGAGCGTTCCTTTTATATCCGACATTTTCTGCCGTCCACTCATAAACGAGAATGCCGTTGAGTTATGGACTGAAGTAGACTTGACTAACGGTGAGCTTGCAGACTCATTCATTATGAAATACAGTCTGTACGGACAAAATTTCTCGGAGACTGTGGTTGAGAACAGTATAGAAAAAATTGCCGTAGAGGGAGGAAGAGTCCTGAAGAAAATAAGGATAGATATTCCTCAGTCAAAGATGAGACTATGGTCTCCTGACATTCCATGGCTGTATCAGATGCAGGTTTCTTTATACGACAAGAATGGCAATAAACTTATTGACAATGTGAAAAGACAGTTCGGAATGCGCGAGTTTGTAATTGACAAAAACTCAACTCCAAAAGGAAGAATGTATCTGAACGGAAAAGAAATACGCCTTCGCGGAACAAATACAATGGGATTCCTACAGTTGGACGTGATGCGACATGATTGGGAACAGCTTGAGAAAGACCTTTTGCTGGCAAAGCTCACCAATATGAACTTTATACGTACAACCCAGCGTATTGTCCAGAAAGAGGTTTACGAAATGGCAGACAGAGTTGGTATGATGATGCAAGCCGATTTACCATTATTCGCCTATATCAACCAAAAGCAATATACCGAAATCCTGAAACAATCCTCAGGTATAGAAAGAGTGTTGAGAAACCACCCTTCGGTTATCCTTATGTCTTATCTTAACGAGCCTATGGCTGAAGTGAAACCTCATGCCATAAGCAGATATGCATACGAAAGACTTTTTGATGCTCTTGACATCACTGTGCATAACGAAAACCCTGACAGGGCTGTGAAGTATATTGACGGTGACTATCAGCCACCTAGCAACGGTTTTCCGGACAATCATTGCTATAATATATGGTATGATGAACACGGAATTTCATTGGACTCGCTTGAAAGAGGCGGATGGATGGCAGTAAGCAAAGGTTGGATGTATGGTTGTGGTGAATTTGGTGCGGAAGGTCTTGACCCTGAAGATTTAATGAACAGGCGTTATCCTGTGGTCTGGAAGTCAAAAAAAGCGGACGGAACGTGGACTCCCGAGAATTTACACGGCAAGCACTCAGGTTCGCAGACATGGGGTAAACATTGGGACTGGTTTGAAACGCAATCTACAATGAAGGACTGGATAAGTGAGAGCTGGAAGCATCAGGAATGGGGAGTTAAAAAGGTTTCAAGGGCATTCCGACGTATGCCAAGAATGAATTCCTTTGCCATTCACCTATTCATTGACGCATGGCCCAATGGATGGATAAAGGCTATAATGGATTGTGAACGCACAGCAAAATCAGCATGGTATTCATACAGGGACGCGTTGACACCACTGTCAGTTCAGATTGTACAGGAACGTACACAGTTTTATTCCGGTGATAAATTCTATTTCCCAGTGTGGATTTGTAACGACACTCACAGTACTCCCGGTTCTGAATTAAGATATGTAATGGAACTGAATGGTAAATGTATTGACACTGGATGCTTTAAAGCCAACGTGCCTAATGTAAGTGAGGGGGCAAGATATCAAGGTGTCATACCTGTTTCATTCCCTGATGTAGACAAAAAATCAGATGTAAGAATAAGACTTGCGCTTTATGAAAAAAACAGCGGTAATATTCTGCATGAGGATATAGCAAATCTTGAAGTATACCCTAAAATATGCTCTATCCGTCATCCTGATGTATATATGTTGGGAAGTTCCAATGACGCCAATGCTGTTGTAAATTATTTCGGGATGAACAAAGTTCTTGATATCAGTGCTTTATCTGATAATGGAATAGTAATGGTATCTGACAGTACAATCAGCAGAAAGGATTTTGACAGAGTTATTGATATAGCAGAAAAAGGTGGCACTGTGGTGTTCTTTAATTCATCACTGAGCAAGAATACTTCTGAATTGTTGAATCTTAAATCAGATTTTAAAGAAGACGACAGTTGGATAGTATTCAGGAATAAAGATCTGGAGTGTTTCAGAGGTAGTTCGTCTACTGATTTGAAATATAATTATTCTTCAGTATCAGACAGACCTGAGAGACACTATTTTAAAGCTTTTGATAAAAAAGAATCTTATATACCGGTTCTTACACATAAGAATAGAACAATCATAGGAAAATGTAATAAAGGAAAAGGACAAATAATAATTTGCGGTCTTAAAGTAAACGGGAAGGTGGACACTACACCGTTATTGGCTAAGGTTCTATTATCTTTTTGGCAAAAATAATTCATAGGTATATTATATAAATTAAGACGAACTAATGCCCCTGCTTGATTGTAGGGCATTAGTTCTTAAATCCAGAAAAAACGTAACTTTTGTTTAATCTATATGAAAACGATTGATAAGATAATCCTATTATTTTATTTTATATTCTGTAATTATAATTCATTTGCAGTAAATGTTTCCAAGTACAATGTTATATGGAATTCACCCTCTAAGGATGCTTCTGGAGTAATGCCCATAGGTAATGGTGACATCGGAGCAGGAGTTTATGCCATTGAAAATGGGGATTTATATTTGCTGTTGTCAAAAAATGACGCATACAATTACTGTGGGGACTTGTTCAAGACAGGCAGGATAAAAATTTCCTTTAGCCCCAATCCTTTAAAAGAATACAAAGAATATGTTCAGACACTTGATGTAGCTACCGGAAGCTTGAAAATAAAAAGTGATGATACTGATATTACAGTCTGGGTAGATGCGAATAATCCGGTTTGTCACGTAAACGTAAATTCTATCAGACCGGTAGAAGTAAGCGTAGAACATGATTTGTGGAAAAGATTCGACTATTGTGTTTTCAATACCATTAATAATAAGGGAGAAGTTTCTGGAAAAGTTGATTATGGCGAGGCGACTCAGGATTCTATCATAAATATTAATGATGGACTGATGTGGCTCTTCAATGTAGGTAACAAGTCCGTTTATGAAAACGATTTGAAGTATTATGATGTAGAGTATTTGTCAGAAAAGTATGAGGATCCTTACAAATATAACATTTTCGGGAATTATGTAAAGTCGGACAACATGCAACTGGAAAAAGGAAGACTTACAGGTAAATCAAAGAATTTTGACATCCGAATTTACTCCTTTACAAAAAAAACGAAAAATCCGGAAGAGTGGATTGAAGGTATCAGAGAGTTATCTGAAAGAAAAGTCAATTATAAAAAAGACTGGAAACGCCATTGTGAATGGTGGAGCAGTTTTTGGGACAGAAGCTGGATTATGGCATCAGACAACAAACTACCGGAGAATGATCGTGAAAGCTTTTTTGGGGAGCACAAAAACGGGAAAAGACAGGAAAAAGACCTTGCAGCCTTAATTTCACAGAATTATCAGATGTTCAGATACTTTATGGCTACTCAAGGCCGCGGACCGGTACCTGTGAAATTCAATGGAGGACTGTTTACACAGCAATTGCTTGTCCCCTACTCGGATAATATGAAAAGAAGTGGAGAAAAAGACACACTTGCCTATGGTATGCTCACACATCCCGATGACCGATTATGGGGAAGGAGATTTACATTCCAGAATCAGAGACTTCTGTATTGGCCATTGTTGGGTAGTGGCGATACAGATTTGATGAAATCTTTCTTTGATTATTATTTCAATCTTCTTCCACACAGAAAAGCAGTAACTAAAGAATGGTTCGGACACGAAGGAGCCTACTACAGAGAGAACATAGAGCCTACAGGAATGGAGAGAGATTGCGGCAATACAGGAAAACCTCTGAAAGCCGGGCCTGGTTCCATGGCAGGACATTATCATGACTTCTATTTCACTTGCACTCTCGAGTTACTGGCCATGATGATAAACTATGCAGAATATACAGGCGATAAGGAGTTCGTTTTCGATAAGCTTGTTCCATACGCAAGGGAAGCGTTAAAATTCTATATCAATCATTATAAGACGGACAATAGAGGTAAACTGGTATTGGATCCTGCTATGGTACTTGAGACTTTCTGGAAAGCCAAGAATCCGGCTCCAGATATTAGTGGACTGATTTATTGTACAAGAAATCTCATCAGATTAGAATATGGTAATGAAGAGGATATGGCATTATGGAAGAAACTGCACTCCATGCTTCCTGATATACCTTTAGGTACAGATGGTAGAAATAAATATATCCTACCCGCAGAAGAATATCATAATAAGATGAATGCCGAGAACGGTGAGCTTTATCCTGTATTTCCATTCAATCTGTATGGCAAGGCATACGGAAATGAAGATATTGTAATAAACACGATGGAAAGAAGAACCGTAAAAGATGCGTTCGGGTGTGCTTGTTGGACCCAAGATCAAATTGATTGGGCTTACGCCGGTGCCTCTACTGAGGTTGTGGAAGGACTTGAAAAAAGATTCAGGACCGCTTCTACTCAATGCAGATTTCCTATATACGGGAAAGAAGGACCGGACTCATGCCCTGATTTTGACCATTTCGGTTCCGGCTCTATAGCATTCCAAAGAATGCTAGTACAGGAAACTCCTGAGAAGATTTATCTGTTTCCGGCCTGGCCGTTATCATGGGATGTAGATTTTAAAATCTACACTTCGCATGGTGAAATAGAATGCAGCCTGAAAAACGGTAAAATTATTAATCTGAAAATATCCGATAAAATTGACAGGAAAAATATTATAATACCTAATGGGTTGATATAATACTGAAATTCAACACATTGGATATGACTACCCCATTCATTGTCTGTTACTTTTCGAATTTGGTATATAATAAAATCGAAAATGTGTTATTCATATTCTGATTTGTAACAAAACAAGAATTAACGAATTGATAGCTTTGCAATGAATATTTAAACATCTAATATTATGAATCATTTTTTTTTAACTTCCGCATTGATGTTGACCTTGAGTTCACCTTTGGTAGCCCAGGATCAGATCTCAGTTAAAGGTACAGTGAAAGATCAGTCCGGTCTTACTTTACCGGGTGTAAATGTATTAAACATCACGAACAACACCGGTACAATAACCGACTTTGACGGTAATTATGTTTTGAATGCCAAGAAAGGCGATGAATTACGCTTCTCTTATATTGGTATGAAAGACTTTACTGTTAAGGTCACAAGTGAAAAAATAGATGTAGTCTTGAGTGAGGCATCAGAAGTTCTTGAAGATGTAGTTGTAATCGGTTATGGTACATCTAAAAAGAAAGACCTGACAGGTGCTGTTGCTTCTATCAAACTTGAGGATTCACCTGTTATGTCTATGCCTAACAATAATGTTCTTGAGTCACTTAAAGGTTCGTTGCCTGGAGTTAACATCAGTATGTCTGCTTCAGCAGGTGGTACTCCCGGTTTCTCAATCCGTGGTCAGAACTCAATTAATGCAAGTACAGCTCCCTTGCTTGTAGTAGACGGTATTATAGGCGGTAACTTTGCAGAACTCAACCCCCAGGATATTGCGTCAATAGATATTCTTAAGGATGCAAGTTCAACAGCTGTATATGGTTCACGCGCTGCCAATGGTGTTATTCTTGTCACTACTAAAAGAGGAAAAAGTGAAAAACCACGTTTCAATTTCAGCATGAACTATGGTATTCAGTCTTGGACAAGAAAACCCAAAATGATGAATGGCGAACAGTATATAAAGTTCCGTCAGGACTGGGCAAAGGCTGAAGGCCGTGATGGTGTTGACCTTGAACCTGAATATCTGTTACTTCCTAAAGAATATGAGGCATACTCTCAAGGCAGTGAATATAATTGGTTTGATGAAACTACACAGGCTGCGCCAACTCAGAGTTATCAGTTGAGTGTTTCTGGAGCAAGTGACAAGTTCAACTATTATATCTCAGGAAACCATTTGGATCAGAAAGGGCTTCTGATTGGTGATAGATTTACAAGAAGTTCCTTCCTTGCAAAGCTTGAAGCAAATCTTAATGATTATATTAAGGCCGGTTTTAATTTAAGCGGTAATATCAGAGACTATTCCGGTGTAACTCCAGATATGTATCAGGCCACATATCTTAGTCCATGGGGATTTATGAACTCTACATTTGAAGGTTTTGAAGATAAGCTTGAGAGATATCCAAGCGGTAGTACAACATGGAATAACCCATTGTGGAGTACAAACGGAGTAGATGACAAGGAAATTTATCAAGGCTTCAGCGCTAAAGGTTTTCTTGACATCAAATTGCCATGGATTAAAGGTTTGACATGGAAGCTTAATGGTGCATATAATTTTAACCATAGTACTGTGGCGAGATTTTATCATGAAGACTATTATGTAAATACACTGAAGGAAAACGACTTGAAGAATCCATCTCAGTTTCTTAAAAATGCTAATGGTTCATCTTCTGAAGGTAATACTAAAAGTTGGTTAATGAATCAAATCCTTAACTATAACCGACAATTTGGTGAACATAAAATCGACCTTACTTTTATGTCGGAACGTCAGGCATCCGAGTCGTATGGAACAAAGGCTACTGCCAGCGATTTCGAGCAGGCCGGAACAACTGTATTAGGTTTTAACGCACTTGAAAAAGGTAATGCAGAAAAGAGAGGTGTTGATACATGGAAGTCAAGAAGTGCGCAGCTCGCATATATGTTCCGTGTGAACTATGTATGGAAGGACAGATACCATGTTTCTGCTAGCTGGAGACGAGATGGTTTCTCTGCTTTTGCCGAGGGACATAAATACGGAAACTTCAGATCGGCAGCTGTAGCATGGACTGCAACAGAAGAAGATTTTATGAAAAACGATGTGATGAATAACCTGAAACTACGTTTGTCGTATGGTGAAAACGGTAACCCATCTATCGGTTCTTATTCAACATTCCCTAAAGTTGGAGAAGGAGGTTATATTTTCGGATCTGATTATATGAAGACAATGTATCAGACATCATTGGCAAACAAGACCTTGGGCTGGGAAAGAACTAACGCATTCAACGTTGGTATGGACTTTGGTTTCTTTGAAAACAGACTGTCTGGTAATATAGAATATTATCGTTCGCATACTCATGACCTTCTTGTTACACGCCGTCTGCCTACCACATCCGGTTATAGCAGCATTCTGGATAATATGGGTGAAGTGGCTAACTGGGGTATTGAGCTTGGTCTGCATTCTGTAAATATCGAGACTAAAGAATTCCAATGGACTTCAGACTTCTCATTCTGGTTGAACAGAAACAAGATAGTGTCTTTGTATGGCCTTGATACTGACGGTGACGGTGTTGAGGACGATGACTTGAGTAACGGATGGTTCATCGGTAAATCACTTGGTGCTGTATATACATACGAAACTGACGGAATAGTTCAGGAAAGTGATACTGAGTATATGGAGAAATATAATATGCAGGCCGGTGATGTAAAGATAGTAGACCAGAATAATGATGGAAAGATTGATGCTGACGACAAGAAAATAATTGGTTATACAAAACCTAATTTCAACATGAACTTGCGTAATACTTTCATTTATAAGAACTGGCAGTTATATTTCAGTCTGGACTATATTGCAGGTGGCGGCAAGAACAATTACTATATTGCAAACAACGAGAAAGGTTTTAATCCAAACTGTATGCCTAATGCCAATTGGCTTGCAGAAGAATACTGGACACCGGAGACTCCTTCAAATGTTTCACCTAAAGCAAACTATAATAACAAGACTTACGGTTTGGGATTCTATCAGTCGCGCTCATTTGTTAGATTGCAGGACATTACTCTGAGCTACCAGTTCTCTGACAAATTACTTAAGAAGACAAAATTCCTGACAAATGCCAGAGTTTTTGTAAGCGGTAAGAACCTTCTTACATTAACCGGTTGGAGAGGTATGGACCCTGAAGCAGGTCAAAGAATTGGTGAAGGTAGTCCAAGTTTCAAGACTTATAGCTTTGGTGTAAATGTATCATTCTAAAAACGATTTATCTTATGAAAAATATATCATTAATAGCAGTTGCTGCATGTTTGGCATTTTCATCTTGTAACGATGATGCCTTTTTAAGAGAAACACCGGAAGATTTCATGACCACAGATAACAGTTATCTTAATGTGAATCAGTTCAAGACCGGTTTAAATCAGATGTACTCACAGGTTCGTGCTCTTTATAACTCAAATGACGGATATCATGACTGGACTATGATGGGTATAGGAACAGATGTATTGATGATACCTCGCGGCAATGGTAAAGACCAGCCTTTCAATGACTGGGGATTAGTTAATACTTTTAACGGTGTTGCAGGAACACAGTGGAATACAAATTACAGTATAATAAAGAACTGTAATGAACTTTTGTTCCAAACAGAAAATCCACAGGTAAATTGGACTGTAGAGGGTCAGAAGGAAGAAGTACAAGCTGAAATACGTTTTTTCAGAGCATTTGCCTATCGTAATTTAGGACATATATTCGGCGGTGTTCCTTTGCTGGACAAACCTATAACAGAACCTACACTGAACTTTGTACGTTCTACACGTACTGAAACATATAAATTTGCCCTCGAAGATGCTAAGTTTGCTGCAACATACCTACCTAAAGAAGTTACTCAAGATGGTAGAGTGGTAAGAGCTACAGCCGACCACCTATTAGCAGAACTTTATATAGCTTACTCTGATAACGGAGGTGAAAAGAGTTATGATAAAGCCATTGAAGCCGCTACAAGAGTAATAGACGGTACTGACGGTGATTTCAGACTTATGACTGAACGTTTCGGTTCAAGAGCTTCTGAAGAAGGAAAAGATGTATATTGGGATCTATTCAGAATGGGTAACCAGAATTACATTGAAGGCGGTAACAAAGAATGCTTGTGGGCTATTCAGTTTGAATATAACACTCCCGGAGGAACAAACGCTTTCGGGCGACCACTTATAGAACGCTCTTTTTGGCCTACATTTTGGCAGCAAAAAAAATTTGGTTATGATGGAGTTACACGCGACTGGACAGGAAGAGGAGTCGCTTGGGTTCGTCCAACTAATTTCTCTATCTATACGATGTGGAAAGACTCTGAAGGTGACATAAGAAATTCTGAGGCAAATGTAGCAAGAAAATTCTATGCTCCTAAACCCATTGTAGATGGTGAAGAATCGGATATGGATATAACATACGAAACTCCAATAACACTTCCGGATGGAACAAACACAATTATAAAATTAAAACCAGGAGATGAAATAAAGAAAGAGTATCTTACCACAAGAATTGATACAATGGAATATTATTTCCCTCGTTTCTTCAAATTCGGAACCGACAAGCATCTTGATGCTCTTCCAGATAACGGATATGTACCGGATTTGTATGTATTCCGTGTAGCAGATACTTATCTGTTGCGTGCAGAGGCATATTTAAAAGCTGAAAACAAATCGGCAGCTCAGGCTGATATAAATACGGTTCGTAATCGTGCAAAAGCAAACCCTGTGGCCTTGGATGATGTAACAATAGATTATATCCTGGACGAAAGAGCTAGAGAATTATTCGGTGAAGAATACAGATATATGACTCTGTCAAGAATGGGTAAGGTTTATGAACGTACAAAGAAATATGGTTGGGAGTATTCAGCAGAAACAATAAAAGAGCATAACAATCTTATGCCTATACCACAATCTGCTATAGACGCCAACCTTGAGGCAGAACTAAAACAGAATCCTGGGTATTAATTAGAATAATAAATACTGTTAATTAAAGAGTAAAAGAAGTGGAAGTAATATCTTATAGTTATATTTATCTATATTCTTTTACTCTTTTTACTATTAATGATAATTGTTGTATGAAATTAGTAAATACTATTTGTTTTTTTATTTTATTAGGAACTTTATTATCCTGTAATAATGAAAAAGAGTTATACATTGATTCTTCATCTAAGGCATCAATAGAAACCGGAGATATGGATTCACCATATAAAAGTATAGAATCAGCCTTACAAGGTGTCAGAAATATGCGTAGCGAGGGTGATGATGGTAATATAAAGTTAGTTCTACGTTCAGGAAAATATTATTTCAACACTGGATTTATATTGGATGAAACAATGTCCAATCTATCAATTGTTTCCTATCCCGATGAAAATGTAACGTTTTCAGGCGGTGTAGAAATCCCGACTGAAATAATCAATAATGACAAAATCGGTAATACAAAAGTTTTATCAGTTGATTTGAATAATATAGAAATATCCGATTTTGGAAGAATAAAGAATGTTGGTTTTTCACGACCATCCCAGAATTCATTTGCAGAACTTTTTATAAACGGTGAACCTATGCATTTATCACGCTGGCCCAATGAAGGAATGATCCGTATGGGAAAGATTATTGATAAAGGTTCTATACCCCGATATGATGATTTTGAAAATCGTGGAGCTGTCATGGAATACGATTCATTGAGAATTTCCGGTTGGAAATTCAGACCTGACATGTGGATTAGCGGATATTTTCATTGGGGATATGCTGATGACGCGTTGATGATAAAAGATATTGATTCAAAAAAGAGAAGAATAACAACAGATGGCGCCACATTATATGGTTTTAATTCCAGTTACGCATGGAATAAATGGTATGCGTTTAATATAAAGGAAGAGACTGACGCTCCAGGTGAATATTATTTAGATAAGGAGGAAAAGAAACTATACTTTATATCGCCGGTAGATAAAATAGAGTCATTGTCACTGTCGGTTCTCGAACAACCATTCTTTGATATTTGGAAAGCAAGCAATATTACAATTGAAGGTATAAATTTTGAATGTTCCAGATCTGTGATGATTTCTTTGTGCGAGACTGAGAATGTAAGAATAAAGGACTGTAAGTTTACTAATGGAGGCAATCTGGGCATAATGGTCGGTATGGGTATCAAACCGTTTGAAAAGTATCTACATGCAGGCATAGGAACTCCGGTAAGGGGTATTATTGGTAGCCTGCAACAGCACATCTACGAGGACACGGACTTAAACCGTAAAGGTGGGCATAATAATATTATAGAAGGATGTGAATTCTATAATCTAGGTGCCGGAGCTGTTTCATTAGGTGGTGGTAACCGTACAACACTGGAGCCGGGAAATAATATTGTGAAAAATTGTTTGTTCCATGACAACAACAGAATTGAAAAATCTTATCGTCCGGCTGTACACATTACCGGTGTAGGCAACAAGATTCTGAACTCGGAAATGTATAATTCTCCAAGTATGGCTATCCTCATGCACGGGAATAATCATGAAATAGCATACAACTATATTCACGATGTGTGTCTGGAAGTTGAAGATCAGGGAGCATTCTATTATGGTCGTAATCCTTCGGAATGTGGTACGGTGCTAAGATATAATCTGTTTGCCAATATTCCTGATATTTATAATACATGTTCTGTATATCACGATGATGGTGCAGGAGGACTGACTGTAGAAAACAACCTATTCTACAAGCCTGGAAAATTTACGTCCTTAATAGGTGGTGGTTCTGATAATGTATATAATGGAAACGTGTTTATAGACGGGCAGATAGGTATACATGCCGATGACCGTTTGAGGAACTGGGGTAAGGCTTTGATTGAGAAAGACGGTCTTTTTGAGAAAAGGCTTAATGAAGTCAATTATCTGAAAGAACCATATATTACCCAATACCCTTACTTGAAGGATTATATTCCTAATGACAGTATGCCTAAACGTAATATTGTAGACTCCAACTATTTTATAAGCATTAAGAAGATTACTGATAATGAAAAGGCGTTGGATATGCAGAATAACAAAGTGATGGAAATTCGGAATATTCCTGACAAGATGAATACTATATCTGAAATCATAACTTTCATCTCAGCACAGCAGGACATTAAGATGAATCCGGAATGGAATAATATAGGTATTAGGTAAAATATATAATTATATCATGAAAAGAGCCATTTTAATAATTACTGTTATATTGTCTATTTCCACGTTATATTCACAAAAAACAACTCCGGCATTGGAAGTTATGCAGAGGGTTATTGGAAAAGATAATTTATCTTTGAATCTTAAGATCAAGAAACAAGGGAAAGATACGTACTTTAAGTATAGCGTAGAAAATGGGGAAATAAGTATAACGGCTTCCGATAATATTGCTCTCTGTAGAGGTTTTTATGATTATATAAAGTCAAACCATTATGGAATGTTTTCCTGGAATGGAAATTCTATTAACATGCCGGAAAGTCTTCCCGATACTCCAGTAAAGGAGGTGGTTTCTCCATTTATGAACCATTATTACTTTAATGTATGCACTTATGGTTATACAATGCCTTATTGGAACTGGGAAAGATGGGAAAAAGAAATAGACTGGATGGCTATGCACGGTTTTAATATGCCTCTTGCTCTTGTAGGTTATGAATCTATTATTTCTAGAGTATGGAAAAAAATGGGACTCACTGAAGCTGAAATAGGTGAGTATTTTGCCGGTCCTGCCCACCTCCCTTGGATGCGTATGGGTAATATGTGTAATTTGGATGGACCTTTAAGTCAGGACTGGCTTGATGATCAGGTTGAGTTACAGCATAAGATTCTGAAACGTATGAAAGAACTTGGCATGCAACCTATTTGCCCAGGATTTGCGGGTTTTGTACCAAAAGGTATGAAACGTATACATCCTGAACTTGACGTGGTTGAGACGCATTGGGTAGGAGCTTTCAACAGTTGGATGATTTCACCGAATGAACCAGTTTTTTTAGAAATATCAACAAACTTCATTAAGGAATGGGAAAAGGAGTTTGGAAAGAATAACTATTATCTTATAGATAGCTTTAATGAGATGGATATTCCTTTTCCTGCAAAAGGAAGTAAAGAACGTTTCACCCAGCTGTCTACTTACGGCGAAAAGGTTTACAATTCTATAAAGGCGGCCAATCCCAAAGCTTCTTGGGCAATGCAGGGATGGATGCTGGGTTATCAGAGAGAAATATGGGATTTTGAAACCCTTGAGGCTTTATGGGCAAATGTTCCGGATGATAAAGTCCTGCTGATAGATCTGGCCGCTGATTATTGTAAACTTAAGTGGACAGGCCAGGGAAGTTGGGAATATTACAAAGGTTTCTTTGACAAGAGTTGGATTTACAGTACAGTTCCTAATATGGGAGGTAAATCCGCATATACAGATGTCCTTGATTTTTATGCTAAAGGTCATGTGGAAGCCTTGGAATCTCCTAATAAAGGTAAACTCATAGGATATGGTACAGCTCCGGAAGGGATTGAGAACAATGAAGTGATATATGAACTGATTAGTGATGCCGGATGGAGTGCTCAAGCCATAGATTTGAAATCATGGCTCAGGGACTATACCGTCAACCGTTATGGAGAGACTACAGCAGATATACTCAAGGCTTGGGACTTTCTTTTGAACTCAGCATATAAGGAATTTGAAGGGCAGCCTAAGTACAACTGGCAGTTGAGACCCGGCAATAAAGGGACAGTGCCCATTTCGCAAGACTTCTTTACAGGGATAGAGACTTTTGTGAAGTCTTCGGATAAGATGAGCCATAACCCTTATTATTTGGTTGACCTTCAGGAGATGACTGCCATGTATCTGGCAGGAAAGGCTGATGTTTTGGTACGTCTTATTGATGAACAATACCTTTATGGAGATACTGTGCAGGCGCGATTCCTGGAGAGTCGTTTTGAGACGGCTCTTTTAGGGATGGATGCTATGCTGCAGAATCATCCTACTATGCGCCTTGACAGGTGGCTGGACTTTGCTTCCAAATCTGCACGCAATGAGGCTCAAAAACAACAGTATTTGCGTAATGCCAGACGGATAGTAACCATTTGGGGATGGGGTGCACCATTGTCGGATTATTCTTCACGAATCTGGAGTGGATTGATTAAAGATTATTATCTTCCGAGATGGAAACATTATTTTGATAGCAGAAAAACTGGTGTAGCTTTTGACTTTGACAAATGGGAGAGGGCATGGATAGAAAAGGGAGCATATAAAAGAGATTCAAAATTAAAGTTTGATGTGCCTGCCATGGCAAAGAGGATGGTCTCAATGTTTGAAGATATAAGACTTAAAAATTTGAATCTTGACGACCCTAATATGGCTGGATCATGGTCTGTGGCCGGTAGTGATCCCGTTAGTTTTGAATATGTCCTTTCTGCCGGAGTATTGAAGGGGTTGAAAGGATTCGGTGTAAATCTTCTTATGGGTGATGAAAAAGTACAGGTGTTGAAGTATCAGATATCTGCTGATGGGAAGACAGTCACCTATTCTGATGAAATAAAGGTAATGGAAAATGGAAAAGTTGAGTATTTATTCAACCTTCCTCCCGGATACAGCGCAAACAATGAATGTACTTTAAAACTCACCTTGAAAGCTTCGAAAAAGACAACGGGAATCGTATTGCTTTATCCGGAAAACTAAAATGACTACTCCCAAAAGTTGCAGACTATAACTATAATATTTAAAAGGGTCGTATCAAACTCTGAATTGAGTAATGATACGTCCCTTTCTTTAATCTTTTAGAATGCGCAAATTTCAAATATCATCTTAATGCGAATAGTGAATTAATAATTATCTTCGCTGACCTTTGGCTCATTTAAATTAACTTTGTACCGTAATTTATTTTTCGCAAAAGATGAAACTTGACAGAAGTATTACTAAGATTGGCGACAAGACGGAACAACTGCCCATATTATGGTATCTGATAAAATGGACAATCATAGGGGCAGTGGCAGGAGCATTGATAGGCTCAGCATCGGCATTACTGCTAGCATCACTTAACTGGGCTACAGATTATCGTGAAAATCACCTCTGGATTATAGCTTTACTTCCCTTAGGAGGTCTTGCCATTGGACTGATGTACCATTATTTGGCTGGAACTGCAGCTAAAGGCAATAATTTTCTGATAGAGGAAATACGCTCTTCACGAAACATCATTCCTTTCAAGATGGCACCACTGGTTTATATCGGAACGGTTCTGACACATTTGTTCGGAGGTTCTGCAGGACGCGAAGGTACCGGAGTACAGATGGGTGGTGCAATAGCCGACTTTATGTCGCGTTTATTCAGAATGCATCCATACGACAGAAAAATAATGATACAGATAGGTATAGGAGCAGGATTCGCATCTATTTTTGGAACTCCACTTGCCGGTGCGGTTTTCGCCCTTGAAGTAATCATCGTTGGGAGACTGAGATATGATGCTATATTACCGGTTTTCCTATCGGCTTTCTTTGCCAACCTTACATGCCATGCCTGGGGAATTGCACACACTCATTACAGTATAAACTATACACCGGCAATAGACATGCAAACATTATTACTAGTATTAACAGCAAGTATCATACTCGGGAGTACGTCTGACATTCAGTGTTGAAGATACAGGATGCGGTATGAGCAAAGCCGAACAGGAAAAAATATTCACAGAATTCACCCGCCTGCCAGGAGCACAAGGACAGGAAGGTTTCGGACTTGGACTATCTATTACCCACAAGTTAATTGAACTTCAGAATGGAGAAATTAGCGTTGAAAGTTCTCCTGGCCATGGAAGCCGATTTAACGTAATAATTCCACTACCATCATATGTTAACGAAAAGCCATCAGAGGAAAACAAATATCCCGAACATTCAATTTCAGGCTTGCACATTCTCATTATTGACGATGATAGCATCCAACTTAACCTTACGCGCGATATGTTTCTCAGTATAACATCTGTAAACAAGTGTGTAATAGAAACAATAGTATGTTGCCAACATCCAGAAGAGATATTTACAAGAATAAAAGAAGAAATGTTTGATATTTTGTTTACAGACATTCAAATGCCAGCAATGGACGGTTTCCATCTCCTAAAAATGATACGCTCTATACCTTGCGAACAAGCTAAAAGGATTCCTGTCGTAGCCATCACCGCACGCGCGATACCTAATGATGAAGTTTTTCGTGAGAGAGGATTTACAGCAGTACTACGTAAACCTTTCAGCCGTAAAGATATTATTCGGGTACTTGATTTAGTCAATGGTAATCAAATAGATAAGAAAGAAAACGATACATGTGGAATGACTGATAGGAATGATACAAATGTAATTTGGAATGAATTCAATTTCTCACGTCTTACAGAATTTTCAATGGACGATGACGAAGCTGCACGACGGATTTTCACAACATTTGCAGACGAAACTCAGAAAAACATCAATAAGATGAAAAATGCAATAAGCAAAGGTGATACAAAAGAAATTTGTTCAATAGCACATAAGATGCTTCCTACGTTCATAATGATAGAAGCCCGTGAAGCTATTCCATCACTTCAGTGGCTTGATGAACATAAAGAACAAGAAACAGACTTTATTACAACAAAAAGTCATGCATGTAAAATAATAAAAACTGTGATTACGGCTATACATGCGATAAATCAAAATATATCCTGAAAATATAAGTTACATAACGAAATTGCAAAATCGTGTGATACTCATTAGTAAGCATTAACTGAAGTACATATTTTAAAGGTTATAGTTGTATAGTAATTTTGCTTGTGTAATATTGCATCAACTATAACCTTTAAACTTATGACAAAGCAAGAGTTCCTTGAGATTCAATCAGAAGTATTAGCAGGTGAGAAACAGTTAAAGTCTATCTTAGCTGAACGGAAAGTTCCATATTCTACTTACAATTACTGGAGTAATAGATTACATCCAAAGATGATAAGCTGCCTATAGCACTTATATCTATAAAGGAATCTAACGTTGCAGAAAGTTATTCTACTTTAAATGATATTGATTCAACCAGTGTTGTATTAGCTTTTCCAAATGGACTTAGAGCTCATTTTAGTCGTGGAAGTGAGCATATTTTAATGGAATTACTAACTAAAAGTCTAACCCATGTTCTGTCTTAATGATACAATGCGTTATCATCTGTGCCACGGATGCACAGATATGCATAAAAAGAGAAATTCTCCAATTGGTACAGCCAAAGAGAAAATGTGTGCAAACGTACGTAATGGTGATGTGTTTTTTTTCATCAGTCATAGTCGTAGACTTATGAAATTACTACCCAGCTAGCCTGATTCAAACGTCGTATGTTCAGACACAGCAGTGAGAAACAGTTGACGCTTGACGGACAGCTGGCCTGTTTGTAGATATTACAGAAGGGTCTCAGCCCTCCATTGATACTGAGGAAGAGGTACTAAAAGAAGAATCTATACAAACTGTCGTATCACACAAAGGTAAGTCCAAAGGTAGAATGAACTGGGAGAATCTTCATGTATTGGAAACCGTAATTCATGAACCAGAGAACATAGACTTGAGTTGATACCGCAGGATTGGAGAAGAAATTACCTAGGTAATGGAACACAAGCCAGGCAAACTCTACCGTGTAGCCCATGTACGTACCAAGTATGGTCTTATTAATACGACAGAAGCAGCAGAACGCGGTAAAGGCGTGCTTATTGCTCCACACTGCCTTTGTTCCCTATATATAAAGGTGTTCCGGGAGCAAGTCTCCTTGCCGAGATTCATTTACAGAAATATGAATACCACATACCGTTCTACTGTCAGATCAGGCTCTTGACGAAAACAGAAATGCCGTTTCTGGGTTTCTCCACAGATTACAGATGATCTATCACATAGATCATGAATGTGACAAAGCCAATATGACAAACGAGCAACGTACGCTCGAAAGACAAGCCCGCTTTAAACCTATAATGGAGGAGATACGCAAATGGATGGAAACTGAAGGAGTACGTTACAGCCAAAGCTCTTTAATGGCAAGGTTATCACTTATGCATATACCAGATGAGATAACATGATGCATATACTTGAAGACGGAAAACTTTTACTTAATAACAATCTCGCTGAGAATGAGATCAGGCCAATTATTCTCTGCAGAAAAAATTTTCTCTTTTGCGGAAATCATGAAGCGAAAGAAAACATGTGTGTTATCATGTCGTTACTTGCTACCTGTCGTAATCATTACGTAAATCCAAGGGGTTATCTTAATGATATTATAGCCAGAATGCCATATATGGAAAATGTTTCTGAAGGAGAACTTGTAGAAATGCTTCCACATCGCTGGATACTGCATCTTGAAGTTATTATTACATACTCAAGTTTCGGATCTAAAATCCTACCTACAATAAATGCATAAAAAAGCTTTGGGTATTTCTGTATGTCACAGAAATTTAGTAATTTAGAGGTACCAAACTATAAACACTAACCCCCAAAGCCATGAGCAAATATACAAACATTCCATCAGAAATCCGCAATCTTTTTTCTGAAAAACGTCAGAGAATTGTAATGAATGACTTATTACATATTTTGGAGTCCCTCAGAATAGACCAGAGGTGTCTTGGCGGAGTTAAGAGAGCCAACTGCCAACTCACAAACCTTCAGGTATTTCAGATACTCATATTGCTGCCCTTCTTTGCGGTCAGCGGCTTGTCCCACTATACCACATCAGTAATGAGCCGTATGTTTGGTGGCAAGAAGGATATCCTCTATTCTTTCATGGCACAGGATACAGTAGATTGGCGCAATGTCATCTATCGTATTGCCGTACAACTGATATCCATGATTACCGTACGTAATGACTTCAAAAAAAGTCATCTTCCGACAGTCCTGATTACTGATGACTCTGATTTGCCTAAGACCGGCAAACGTATGGAGATGATAGGAAAAATATTTTCGCACGTTCATCAGAAGTGTATCTTAGGATACAAAACTCTGATGCTCTGTTGGAGCGATGGCCGTACGCAGCTCATGCTTGATGCATCCCTTCATGGAGAAATGGGTAAAACACAAGGCAGGGAACAAGGCCTTTCTGCTACAGAACGGAAAAAACGCTATAGCCGCGAACGAGATAAGGAGTCGCAAACAACAAAGAGGAAAAAGGAATATTTCATGAACAAAGGAGAAAAACTCATTGAAATGGTAAAACGTACCATAAAAGCAAAGATTCAGTTTGAATACCTTTTGGTTGACAGTTGGTTTACTAATTTCGCCCTTATAGATTTCGTATGCAAGTGTCATAAAAAGTTTCATCTTCTTGGTATGGCCAAAATGGGTAACACAAAGTACAACACAAAAGAATGGGGAGAAATTACAGCAAGTGCCATCCTCGGCAAGTTGAAATCCAAGAAAGCCATCAATTACAGCCGTAAATACCGTTGTCATCACGCATCTGTTACAGTGACACTCGGCAAACGGGAGGTAAGACTGTTTTTCTGCCGTATGGGCAAAAACGATAAATGGAGGATTTTACTCACGACAAATACATCACTTGATTTTTTACGTGCTTACGAAATATATTCAATGCGTTGGTCTATAGAGGTCTTTTTCGCTGACTCAAAAAGAATACTCGGTTTGGCGGACTGTTCGGCACGTGACTTTTCTGCACAGATTGCACACGTCTCACTTGTAATGATACGCTATAACCTGTTGGCCTCTATAAAGAGAGCCAATGACTACGAAACTATTGGAGGACTGTTCGGTGAGATGTATAATGGAGTACATGAATTGACTGTCATAGAAAAAATCTGGGGTATAATCCTGGAAGTGATTACAGCTGTAACAGAACTTACCGGCATGGATGAAGAAAATATGCTAGATTTGATAATCAGAGACAATAGCAGACTGGCAGCATTTAGAATACTGGCTCAATCGGCTTAATTTCTAAATCCGAAACTTAAGTTAATAATGTCTTGTTTTAACGGAAATACATCCAGAACTTTACTTTCATATATTGACACAAGAGTTGGCACTGCTGCAAGTATTACCAAAACTGCAGGACTTTTTGGAAAACATACAGAAGAATATGGACAGACATTGCCTGCTGTTCTAGAACCAAACGGAATGAATTTCTGGACTCCACAAACTCAGGATACGGAAATGAAATGTATATCCCCATATTATTACCGCGATACATTGATGCAGGGTTTCAGAAACTCGCATTGGATAGTAGGGGGATGTACTCAGGATTATGGGTCAATGACTTTGATGAGTATTACCGACAGTTTGCGGTGTTTGCCTGAAAGAAGGGCAACTCCTTTTTCTCATGATTCTGAAATAGCTACTCCTGCATATTACTCTGTAGTCCTACCAAAAGAAAAAATTATAGCAGAACTTACATCTCGCTCTCGTTCCGCTATATTCAGGTTTACATACAATGACAATGGTAAAGCTTATCTTGTTGTAAACCCTAATAGCGATGAATCTTTGGGATATATAGAATTAGATACAATACAAAAAATAATATATGGATATAATCCGGTTCATCGCATATATCAGGGGTGGGGAGAGTATGCTGGTTTTGACGGGCATTTTGTTGTAAAATACCAGAAGGATATAACCGGGTTCGGAACATTTAAAGATGACAGTATATTTGAAGGCAAAACATCTGTTGCGAATGGAAATGGCATAGGAATATATATAAGTTTTGATATCACCAAAGGTGAAGAAGTTTTGGTGAAGGCTGCTTCATCCTTTACAAGTAAAGAAGGTGCTTTGGCTAATCTTAATTCAGAAATACCTGATTGGAATTTTGATAATGTACGCAATCAACTTTCTGATATTTGGGAGAAGCATCTGTCTTCTATAGATGTAGATACCGACGATGAATTGTCGAAAAGGAAGTTTTATGGGGCTTTTTACAGAGCTTCGTTTCTGCCAAGAACATTCAATGATGTGGATGGCAAATATCCATCTTTTGCAAAAGGAAACCCTATTATGAAACTACCAAAGGATGAAACTTACTACGAAGACTTCAGTGTGTGGGATACGTATCGTGCTTTACATCCTCTGCTTAACATAATAAAGCCAAAGAAGGCCGGACAGATGATGAACTCTTTGGTGTTGAAATATGAACAGGGTGGCTGGCTTCCTATATTCCCTTGTTGGAACAGTTATACAGCGGCTATGATAGGCGATCATTGTATATCGTTGTTAGGAGATGCCTATATAAAAGGGATAAATGGGTTTGATATAGAAAAAGCGTATACGGCAATGCGTAAGAATGCCTTTATTCACCCAACTGATAAAGAGTATATGGATGGTTGTGGACGCCGTGCATTGCAGTCATATACTGAATATGGCTATATACCGTTGGAAGATTCTGTTAAAGAAGCGTTTCATGCATGCGAGCAGGTATCGCGCACTCTTGAATATGCATATGATGATTATGTGCTTTCTACAGTTGCTGAAAGACTTGGTAAAACTGATGATGCAAAAGATTTGTTATCAAGGGCGAGGAATTATCTAAATGTAATTTCTCCGGTTTCCGGTTATGCGCAGGGAAGATATTCTGATGGCAGCTTCCTTACGGATGATAATTCTTTTGACTTTGTAAAATTTATTACTGAAGGGGCTCCTTGTCATTACACATGGTATGTGCCTCACGATGTTTATGGACTTATGAAATCTATGGGAGGAAAGGGTAAGTTTGTTTCGAAATTGGATTCAATGTTTACACAAAATAGGTATTGGCATGGAAACGAGCCGTGTCACCAAGTAGCTTTCATGTTTAATTATGCAGGTCAGCCGTGGAAGACAGTAGACGCAGTACGTCACATAATGGATACTGAGTATCTTGATAATCCTGGCGGATTGTCTGGCAATGATGATGCCGGTCAGATGTCGTCGTGGTATATGTTTGCAGCAATTGGGTTCTATCCGGTTTGCCCTGGAAGTGAGTATTATATTCTCTCTGCTCCAACATTTCCACGTGTTGAATTTAAACTTGAGAATGGAAAATCATTTGTCATGTTGGCTCCTGGGGTTTCTGAAAAGAGACGGTATATAAAGAGCATAAAGTATAATGGACAGAACTATCCACTGAATTATATCTCTCATTTTGATATAATGAATGGTGGGGTTATGGAGTTTGAGATGACTGATGCACGACTAAATGAGTGGGGAACCTCATCAGAAGATTGCCCTCCTGATTTAATGAAATGAATATAAAGAAAATAGTTGAATAGTATGATGAAATATATGCAAGAAAGAAGAAAACTATCTGTATTACATGTTTTATCGTTGTCATTCCTTTTTTACTTATCAAGTACAAACAAGGCTATTGCTCAAACGATAAATGTAAAGGATTTTGGGGCTGTCAATGATACAACAGTTCTGTCAACTGAGGCTTTCAATAAAGCAGTAGACAAATGTGTATCTATGGGAGGTGGTACTGTTATTGTTCCTTCAGGTAATTATTTGTGTACAAGTATATTACTTAAGGATAATGTTAATCTGATCCTTGAATGTGGAGCCACAATCTACGCTAGTAGGAATATTGATGATTATAAAAATAATACCAGAATGTCTGGAGCTGCTGATACCGATGGTGTAGAGACCTTGGTTTTAGCAAAAAATGCCAGGAATGTTTCTGTTACAGGTAGTGGAGTGTTGCATTGTCGTGCCGTACGTGAAGGATATATAAGGGAACCACAGACAGAAATAACAGATTCTGTTACCGGACGTGAAATAGCCAATGCTATTAAATACGGTGCTGATTATAGGAGTAAGTTCAGAAAGGTTCCTCCTTTTACTGGTGCAATTAGTATGGTAGACTGTGAGAATGTGAAAATTGAAGGTATTAGGGTTATTGAGTCATCATTCTGGTCGGTTCATATTCAGGGATGCAACAGGGTTAAGGTAGACGGTATATATATAGAATCAAATCAGGATAATGGGGTTAATGCTGATGGACTTGACATTGACGGCTCTTCTGATGTGACAATAAGTAATTGTGTGATACGTACGGGCGATGATGCACTTTGTCTTAAGTCAACAAAAATGTCCGAAAATTCTAAGCCTGTGAGAAATGTAACCATTACGAATTGTATCCTTACATCTTCTTCGGCAGCTCTAAAGATAGGAACAGAATCGCATAATGATTTTGAAAATATTGTTATGACTAACTGTATAATAAATAATGCAAACAGAGGACTAAATATGATAGTGAGAGATGGGGGAAGTGTACGTAATGTTATATTCTCTGATATTGTCATTAACACAGTGCGTAAAGCAACTTTCTGGTGGGGTAATGGCGATCCGGTATGGTTTACTATCCAGAAAAGGGGGGATATACCTTCTGCTGGTAGTATAGATAATGTAATACTTAGTAAAATAATAGCTTATGGTCAGAGTGGTGTTCGAATGGAAGGTTTTGATAATACCATTAAAAATATACATATCAGTGATTTCCATTTAATAATGGAACACGAAGACGCAATAGACAAACGTGCACGCAACGGATTCTTGTTCTATGGAGTAGATGGACTTTCAATGCGTGACTGCTCTGTAAAGTGGGATTGTGAAAATCCTCAAAAGGAATGGGAAAGTGCATATTTGTTCAGGGAAGTAAAAAATTTGGAACTGATACGCACTTATGGTGATTTGACCCCAAATAGCAAATATCCTGTATTTAGGTATGAAAATGTAACTTGGAAAACTCAACATCCAAATAAGTTTGAGTAATAGGGGCATTACCAATATTTACTACAAATGTTATTCTAAGGTGATACTTATACAGAAATACATAAATTAACGTGAGTTCGATATAAGATTAGAAAATAGACAGTTGTCCGTCATTGACAAAATTTACATCAATGGCGGGCTTCTTCTCAAAAAAGCAGTATGCCGCAAGAGCAGACGGTGAATATCGACAACAATCTCATTGAGAATGCAATAAGGCCGTTGGCTTTGGGTAGGTTATATGGTGTACAACATAATCTTTGTTATATTGGCATAATATTTATGTTAGTATAGATACTTAATTCTCTGTAGGCCATATTCTTATAAATTTTATTGCCAACATAATTATTTATTGTATATTATGTGATCACATCTCATTTACTTGTAAAATATACTAATTAACAAGTAATCCAATTCTATATGACTAATTTTTATGATTTTCCAAATAATATTTATGTTGTGAACATAGGCACATTTACCGTAGTGAAAAACGCAAACATCACGGTCAATGGTAATACCACAGCTACCGATATTTCCACAAGTTCTCCTATGCTGAATATACCACAGGAGCTGACTACTTGGGCTGTTTCCGGAGCCAGCAAAACCAAGGCGGGTGCCGACGAAGCGAAGCAATGTTATCTGGAGATCTCCTGCAAAATCCGGCAGTCCGGAGTTTATCTGTTGGGTTCAGCAAGTGAATACATAACAATTTATGTTCCGTTCGGAGTTACATGGGAACCGGGCAAGCGTCATATCTACACGTTGATTTTCGGTGGTGGTTATGATGATCAGGGAGAGGCTGTGTTGAAACCGATCGAGTTTGATGCAGAGACAACAGACTGGAGTGATGCAGCAAATAACGACGTAAACGTTCAACCTTAAACCAAACGTTTATTAATATCGTACCCGTTGGCAGGTTAAACATGCGCAAGATTAATCCCGCCAACGGGTAATATATTCTATTCTTATTTGGTTTCATAAATTAATAATATATTATGGTACGTATCAAACAAGTTATAATACTATAAAACTATATTGATATATACATTAAAGTTAAAAATATTTCTTTATGTGGCGGAGGAATGGGGTAGGTTCCTTGTCGATAGAGTAAGGGTTTCCCCATTTGGAGATACCGGACACGGATTCTGCGTATGTGATGTGCAGGCGTTTCTTTGCCCTGGTCATGGCCACATAGAACAGTCTTGCTGATTCTCTGATTTCCTCAGGAGTCTTCTTGTCAAAGAACGGATAGACACCATCAGTTGCCTCGAAGATGATCACGTTCTCAAACTCCAGGCCTTTTGCCTTGTGGACTGTAGAGACGAACACCTTTTCTGTTATACATGAGCTGTCACATAGGTCAGCTTCACGGTAGGTTGTTATATCGAGCAGATGGGCTGAAAGCTGCTCCTTCAGGCTCGGAGTCTTCTCCGGAGAGATAACATCGTTACGGAGGAAGCTGAAGATGTATTGCATCTTCGGATTTGCTTCTATCCACTCTTTCTGTATGAATGTGCCGTACAGTTGCTCCAGCTCGTCAACAAGCAGAGGAGTTTCAGACGACCTCTGGTAGAGACGGCTGAGTGTACCATGATAGATGTCGGCGTAGGCTCTGCGGAACAGCTCGGCCACGGCAGAGTTGTTCTGAAGGCAGTCGATATGCTGCTGCATATTGGCAGCAAAGATACTCAGGAAGTGGTCAAGCACGGACTTGGTGGCGATGATGTCATCATCAGCCAGATGGGAGTTCTCACCTTCGAGACCGAAGACCTCCAGCAGGGTTTTGAGCTTGTAGGACTTCAGGCGTGGAGCCATGATACGTGCCACCCTGAGGGTATCGAAATACAGAGGATGAACAGTAGGGAAAGAGAAGTCACCGCAATCCCTACGGAGATTGTTGTCAAGGATATTGCAATCATATTCGACGTTCTGGCCGATAAGGGTACAGTCACCTACGAAGTCCATGAATGCACACAAACCGGTCTTACGGTCAACCTTTTCGGCACGTTCATACTCCTGAAGAAGAGGGTTAACGATGCCTCCGAGCATGGCCGGTATCGGTTTGTCTGTGTGAAGGATGATGTTGAAGCGGTCGGTAATCTTCCCGGCATTAACCTTGATGGCCGCAATCTGTACGATGTCATCCTCAAAGACATTCAAGCCTGTGGTTTCCGTATCAAAGATAACGTATTCGCCCTGGCAGCACCTGTAAAGCTCCAGCATGTATGAGCTGCGCGTGTAGTTGAGAAAATCAGACGGCAGCAGGTAGTTGTCACGAAGATGCTTCACGAAGCGGCGAGCCTCGGAGTCTTCATTGAAGATACCTGTCCCGGTCAGGATCTTTGACCAAGCCATCATGTTCGAATCCATGTACACCACCTGCAGATGGGCGAAAAGCAGCTGAGCCTGACGGGTAGTGAAAAGGTCTGTTCCGGAAATCTTGAAGTGGGGGATATTGCGGTCGGAGAGTTCACAGGATATCTGGTCGGCATCCTTATTCCAGGGCACAAGAACAGCCACCCTTTCAGCAGGATACAAGGTACAGAAATTACCAACACTTTCAGCCACAAGCCTAACTTCAGCGTCCTTTTCGGGAGCGGACATGATGCAGAGAGAATCCTGTCCGGCTTCAGTAAGATTGTTCGTCTTAGGCAGGAAATGAGGGTCAACATCAAGCTCCATGTTGGCGTATGTATTGAAGACATCCAAGAGATATTTCGGGGAACGGTAGTTGAAATACAGGCGGTGCATGTTCTCTCCACAGCGTTCACGCAACCATTCAAGAGTTGCGAGCTTTGCGCCTATGAATGAGAAGATCGCCTGCTGCTCGTCTCCGAGATAAAGAGTCACGTTTTCCTTAGAATGGTCAGTAAACAGGTCGATGATTCCGAACTGGAAAGGGGAGAGGTCCTGAACCTCGTCAATCTGAATCCAGGAATATTTCTTCAGCCTGTCCTGATGCTGTGAAGCGTGGATATAAGTCAGGATAAGCAGGTCATCGAAATCAACCAGGTTCCTTTCTTCCTTGTACTGTTGGTATTTTCTTGCAAACTTGAACTGCTGGAGGCAGTCATCCAAATACTTTGACGGCTGACCATTGGTATCTACTTTCGGAAAAACAGTACCGTTGTATAGACCGGCAAAGTTCTCCATCGTGTAGTCAAGGGACACCAGCTTGAACAGCGTCTTATAATCAAACGTGCGGAACAGGTCGGTATGCATCAGGAACTCCTTAGGGCATCCGTTGGCAATCATATATCCAAGGTGCTGCAGCTTGATGGCATTGGTAAGGACACGCTTGTAGCCATTGCCGGCATAGGAACCTTCTTTCCAGCCGAAAATGGAAGCCATAATGGACAATGATTCCTGCTCGTCTATGACGGTCGTATCTCGTGCCACCACGTTGTTGTCAAAGAGGTAATGGGAGCAGAAGCGGTGTACATTACCGACAAACAGACTCATATCCCCTGAGGTTTGCAGTCTATCGAGTATTCGGGAACGCATACCTCTGGCCGCCCTGTTCGTGAAGGTCAGACAGAGCATATCATCCAGTGACACACCGCATGAGAGGGCACGAACCACCCTTTCGGCAAGGATATCCGTCTTGCCGCATCCCGGAGGAGCCAGAACCAGGTGATAGCCGCTGTCAAGGGTAATCACTTTCTTTTGGAACTCGTCATTCTCATACTTCCTGTCGAAGGTATATGCCGGGTATTCGTAGAGAGGGTTGGCTCCTAAAATAAACATATTACTAATCATAACAAGAAAATTGTAATGAAAGAATTATGAATAGCAATTACTTATATACTTCTTGTCTCTTTTCCTAAAAGCAGGCATAGCACCTTCAAGTACATCTACTATATGTCTGTTAATTCGAGGATTTTCGATACTTCCAGATTCAGTAGAAAAAAGGCAATTATTCTGCTTGTCAATCTTAACATAGACAACTTGTTCAGCATCAGCTACAACAGCTAAATTAGGATTATGTGTTACCATAATAATCTGTCTCTTCTTTTTAGCTCTTTTTATAAACTCAACAAGAATATTAGCGACACTATCATTGTCCAAATTATCTTCAGGTTGATCTAGAATTAGTGGCTTATTATCCATATCAAGTAATAGATAAAATACTAACAGAAGTGCACCTTTCTCACCGGGCGACAAAAGAGGCAGTTCTTTATCACCTTGTTTTAATTGATAGTTATATTGCAAATAATCCAAAGAATATAAGAAATTATAAAGCCCTATAACATCATCAGTTTGTTCTTCTGTAAATCTTCTTTCATCATTCTTATTAAAATCATATTTAAGTAAATGAATAATGCTATCACAAAATGAAATAATATTCTTACATTCTTGAAAATTAGCATTTGATATAGTCTTCTTTATTAGAGCTTCTCCGTCAGTTCTACCTTTAAATGAACCTTTTACATTTTGTTTTATAAAGTGTAAGAACTCTTCATTGAAAGAGTTATTCACAGATAAGGAAGCCTCTATTTTAATATTATATCCTGTAAGAAGATCTTCATTTTCTTTAATTTTATTGTCAATTTTACTTTTTATCTCTCTATATATATTTATAATAAGCTGTTTCTGTTCTACTATTTTATGGGTTATCTTACTTCTTTCAGTAGTTTTTAAACATATATCTTTTTGTAAATCACTTTTAATATAATCGAGTTCTTTTTTTAACCAACATAGAGTGTTTGGAATATTTTCTGTTCCCTCTATTGATTTTCTTTGAGTTTCATATTCTTCGTTTTTCCTTAGATATTGTTGATACTCTCGTTCTGGGCCTTCTAATTGTAATTGAATATTACTTAGTTCCTTGAGTTTTTCGTTTAACTTTAAATTTAGATTGTTAGGTTCACAAGAATCTTCAGCTAGGAGATTTTGAATTTCGCCAAGCTCTTTCTTTCTTTGTGAGAGTTCTTTTTCGAAAATACTTGTGTTTATATTAAAGGAAATAGCACCTGCCGAATCAATACCAAGTAATTTGGATCTATCTTCTATATCATTTTTTAATTCAACAAGTTTTTCTCTAAAAACAACGAGTTTACTTATTATAGTCTCAAGAGATGATATATTTGCGATAAGTTCTTTCTTTTGCTCTTTACACTTCTCAATTTCTTTATTCAATAAATCACATTCATTTTTTACAGTAGAAATATTACCTAAGATTTTTAAATTCTCAGGAGATGAAGAATCAGGTTTTTTGACAGGAGTTGGTTTTGTTAAAGCTTGAATCTCTCTATCTTTTTTCTCAATTTCAGATAAAAGCCATTCTTCATACTTAGGATTCTCCTTACTCTCCAATAAAACTATGTCTTTATTTATTAAAGAAAGTTTTGATTTTAGTTCACTTATCTCTTCATCTACTATTTTAGTTTTTTTTCTGATTAACTCACTAAAATTTGATGCACCCATGTTTTCTGTTGAATCGATATATTGAAAGACAACATTCTCAATTTCTTTCTTGAAATCTTCTTCTTTTTGTAAGTCATTACAAATAATTTCAAAATAACCTTGCGGTATATATTTAACCAAAGGTTCTACATTTGTGTTTTCTTTTATAGGTATGTCTGATAAATTCTCAGTTTCTGATAGTGAATTATCGCAAAAACGTACACTTGCTTTAAAGTTATTAGCCAAACCTCCTTTTCTAAACTTATTTACATGTAAAAAAGAAAAATATTTTTGTTCATGTACATTACAACAATGTGCAATTATATCTGCAATAGCACTTTTACCGTTTCCTTTATTACCAATTATAGCAACTAATTCTTTATTAAAAGGTATCTCAATATTTTCAAACCATCTACCATTTTCCCCTTTATATTTATCAACAGAATTAATAGTTAACTTATCTATATATTTTGTTTTATTTTTCTCTATATTATCAAATAGTTGTGGACGCTCCCCAATAAATATTCTATCATCAGGCTCAATTAGGACTTGCTTTAAGCCATCAAAAGTAGGGTCTGCCTTAAGCCATGTAAAGCAATTACCTAATCTGTCTTTGCTAGTTTTACAATCTATATTGTTATGTGAATCGCTACAATCTAAAAGAATACATTTCACTCCATTTTTAATTAATGAGTCTTTCCCCTTGTTATATTTTTCAACGCTCTCAGATGCAGTAAAAACAAAGTCTACACTATTTATTATTGTTTTCTTCTCAGCTATACTAGTATCATCCCATTTTAATTCATCCCATTCCGTTTTTCCAATTGCAGTTAAATATTTACCATCAAAAAATGTTTTTGCTTTAGAAAGAGCTTGATTTATAGAATCTATCTCAAGGTTTAGATTGTTAAATCCTTCTATTAAAGGAGATTTATACATGCCTCTCTTATCTTCTGGAACTGATGAAATAATTTTTTCACCTAATCTTATTAGGTTTTCTTTCGTAATAAAGCCATCCCATGAAGTTTGGTTTGACTCAGGATCTAATTTATAAGAAGATGATAAAGTGTTCAAGAATTGTTTTTCAATTACATCTGTCGAAAGTTCATTAGAAAAAATGATATGATAATTAATTCTCTTAAATTGTTTATTACCACAAAACCTAGCCAATCTTAATTCAACAACAGGAAGTATTAAATCAAGATTATTTAATCTACCTTTTTTTTTGTAGTCAATTACTTTCTTATAACCATCTAAAAATAGATAATCATTTATACCTATCACCTTAATATCTTTTGGCAAAGATTCTAAATCAGAAATAAATCTCTCCCATGTATCAAGGTCTGCAGTTTTCTTATAATTATTCTCTATTGATTCTGGAGTATGGACATGTAAATCCCATATTCTCCACTCTGCTCCAATTTTAAACATAAAATCCACAATTGAATTGATTAGAATTATTTTTAAATAAACTCTTTTATATCATTAATTATTATTTCCTGTTAGGTTGAATATTCTCTTCGAGCAAATAATTGTATACAGTCTGTTTTGCCTTGATGCCGGTTATCTCCATTATCTGCTGTACGGCTGTACCAGCCTTGTAGAGTTGGATGACAGCTTCCTTCTTTGGTTTTTTCATCTTAGTTCCTTCCTGTCTTCCGAACTTTACACCCCTCTTTTGGGCTGCCTCGATTCCGGCTTTGCATCCATCGAGAATAAGATTGCGGTTATACTCGGCCAGTGATGCGAGTATCTGCATGGTAAACCTGCCGACAGCTGTAGAAGTATCAAGATTGTCCTGAAGGGAAACAAGTTTGATGCGCCGCATCTCCAGTTTGGCACAAAGGTCGAGCATTTCCTTGACGGAACGGCCTAGTCGATCCAAGCGGTATATGACAAGTGTATCATCGGCACGAAGGTAATCCAAGCAAGCGGTCAGGCCTTCACGTTTGAACTCCTTTCCGGAAATTTTGTCCGTGAAGATACGGATGCAACCGGCATTGTTCAGTGCATCGACTTGAGAAGAGAGGTTCTGCTCTCTCGTACTCACCCTGGCATATCCTATTTTTTCTCCCATAGTCTAAATTAAACTTTATTTTTCAAAGATACCATATTTAGACTATAAAAGCAAGAAAAATGCCCTATATATATAATGTATAAGGCAAACTCTTATAGTCTATGTTAAACTATAGTTTATTTTAGAATAAAGTCAAACTGGGTTTATAACTCATAGAAGCCTGTTAGAGGTATTGAGATTCAAATCAACAAAAGTCCTGCATATGTCTTAGAGTAACACGTGTAGGAAATGTTGGTTATTCACCAATAAGAACTTTTATGGCAACACATATACGACCTTTAAGTCCAAGCATGCCTTTTGCAACCAATTTTGAAGCAGTATATTCTGCATCACGAGAAGCAACAGCTGTAACACTTACAGTTTCTTTTTCACCAAGTTCTGTAAATATCTCTACATTATAGGTTTGAGTCTTATCCATAAGTTGAGAGCGAATCGCTTTACTAGCCAGTTCAGAAGTCCATGTTATAAGAGTAACAGGAGCTTTACGGACATTCTTCAGCAACTTTACCTTAACCTTTGCATCTGTACCATCCATATTAACCTTTCTGAAACGCTTGCATCCGCATGAGCAGCACCAGATAGGTGGACGGCGAGGAATATTGTCACCACCCATAATAGCACTCTTTCTGTATAAAACAAGAAAATCTGCTTCTGTCATTTCTCCGGTTCCGTATATTATATCCCATACTTCACTGCCACATACCGGACATTTGGATGGTTTACGTGTTACATCTATTATTCTTGGACGTGTATTATCATGCATTCCCATATTATTCAAGATTAAAATATTTCAACAATATCTCTTCTGTTTCTTTCGGTAAAACAGTTTCTGGCTGGAATGTATCTATGTCCAGATTGTCAAGGAAAGATAAATTATTTTGTGGATGATTAGTTGGTCCTGCTATATTAGTCAGGATATAAGGGCAGCAATCATCTACACAATACAATTCGGATTTGTCATCCAAGAACATGGCTGAGTCATCACCGGATGCTATGAGATTCATCAGAAACAGTTCTGATTCATCGCCTTTATTATATACGAAAATCACTTTGTCGCCCTTCTCAGGCAAAGTGCGTTCCCAAGGTGGAAATCCTCCCCATCTGAAATATACAAATCCTTTATTGAACAAATCCTTCTTAATCCGACTTGCAGTTTCTGCATCAATAATCTGTGCATGAAAATCGTGTACCTTTTCTGTCTGCTCTTTACTCTGAATATATACAGACATAAGCAGACGTACTGACATTGGACCGGTGTTTTTAATCGAGGTAATTTCTGCTGTAAAAACATCTGTCCAACCCATATCCATCATCTGTGCTATTAAGCTATTTTCTGCACGAGGTACATATCCAATAATGAAGTCAGAGTCAAAATTATCTGGGTCGCCATCATAGTCAGATTCTAATACCACGGCTACTGCATTACTGTCATATTTATTATGCTTGTCACGCACAAGTGCAAGCCTGGTACCGACATGCAGTTCATCCCATATATCTTCTATGCCATGGTATGCAGTGCCGGCAATAGGTAATGTCTTATATAGACTACGTTTGTTTTCATTCTGCAGTTCTTCCTGGTCATCATATTGATTAACCCAGTCGTGAGGCATGGGCATTCCTGCTGTTATAGAAATCTTATTTGCGTCTTCATCAGGAGGCATTATATCCCCTTCAAGAATATTATATTCATTCAAATCCTCAGAGTTGTCATTGTCCTCTATGTCATTTTCTGTATTCTGATTCTGTTGGGAAGAAATATTATCTAAAAGCTCAGCTTCTGACATCAATTCAGTAAGTATAACAGGATAGCCTTGTCTTTTACGTTCATCAATGGCTTCCTGAAGATATTTCAATTCAGAATCGCATTTCGGACATGTGCCTTTGCAACTGTTCTGATATGTGCATTCTTCTATTTCAAATGGAATTCCGTTAGCATCTGCTATACGTTTGCGCAATTCCTTTAAGGTCTTACAAATTGCTCTTCCGTGTTCCATATCTGTAATTTTTATCGGTTATATAATCTAATCTTTCAATGTCGATTATTCCCATACCCTTCAAAGTTTCAATACTCTTTTCAATATCCGCTTCTGTATTGTAGCCGGGAATATGAGGTACTTTGACTTTAATGTTACACTCTTTATGGTACATTTCATATTGGGATAACAAAGTCAGGTTCTTTACTACCTGCTCATTTGATTTGCCGGTATAGGACTGATATATCTCATTATTCATATCCTTGATGTCAACTATCCATTGGTTAACAATAGGGAGTAAGAGATAGACATTGTCTTTTGGTACATTCAAAGCTGTTTCAATGTTGATCTTCCAATCTGTGCTACAGAGGTTATGAAATCTTTTAATATAGTTATGATGTATCAATGGTTCGCCACCGCCGAAGGTTATTCCTCCACCTGTTGCTAAGAAATACAGACTGTCTTTCTTCACCTCTTTGTACAGTTCTTCAGGCGAAAATAGTTTACCAGTCAAATCCGGATTCAAAGATTGAGGATTCAAACAATATTTACAGGATTGGGTACAGCCGTGAAAAGCCACAAGTGTTGTAACACCTGTACCATCCACACCGATTCGATGCCTGCTTATAGCTATAATGTTTGACTTTATCATATAGCAAGTTATTAAGTTGTCATATATAGCAAGTATGATCATAATAAAGATTAAATCATGAATGAGATTATATTCTATTGATATATAACTATACTACCAAACATGCTTGCTTCTTTCTATATTATAATAAATGGCAAAATCATTGTATGATTTGATTTGGCTATCTCTAATATGGAAGAATGAATAATCTATCAATTATCAAAAGAATTATACGATTCCTTTAAGATATTAAACATCTTCTCTCCATTTGACTTAGCATTCTGTTCATCCCAACCTTCAGGCGACTTATTTGCAGACAAGTACATATGGTACAATTTCAAACTTTGCAGATTGCCATTGATAACCTGATCATCGATGCGAGCAAATTTTATTTTGACAGAATCATTACTTTGTGTGGAATTAAAACTTTGCGAAATCATCGCTAAGTTTCCAAAATCATTCAAATCATAAATTTCCTTATTCCATCGCACATTATACTCTTCATTCTGAGGATGTAGATGTTCTATTGAACGATTTGCTCTAAATTCATAGTTAAGAATAGCCTTTGAGTCTACATCTACAAAGTCATTAAAAATGGCAGAGCGTTTTTCCCAAAGATAATAATCAAGTCGCCAAAACCAATAACGGTCTATTGTCCCATATCTGAACATATTTATGTCATCTATAAAAGGATGGTTCATATTGTCAATTCTCTTAAGTTCTGAAAGCATCTGAGGAGAAGATACCTGTGTGCCATTTTCTTTTATATAAATCAATAAAGGTTTAAGCCAATCATAAAAATTAGTAGAAGATACATGTAGCATTGCCTCATACTGACGGAGACATCTGTGTCCTTCTGATTCATCATCTTTAAAAAGAAGATAATGATGACCAGCACCTTGAATATATTCCACTCTGTCTACATAATAATCCAGCAACAAACGGTATAACAATAGGTTATTATAGAATCTATGTATATCAGTCGGTTTATAATCATGGAAACGACTGAGTAGTTTCTCTTTTTTATAGAAATCATAATCGGAGATACTACGTAATCTACCTTCATTGGTAAGATCCAACACTAATAAAAGGAACTCAGGAAAAGAAATCACAGAGCTTTCGTTATTATCATGGAATGTTTGTGGTGCCAATGGTTTTGCCTCGATTTCGGCAATAACTTGACGACCGCTATCCAATTGTGATTCTCGTTCATTCATGCAAATATTAAATGCCCATTCATAATTACCTTCCAAACAATATCGTATAGCCTGAACATATCGTTCACGACATCTTTCTATACCTTCATTTTCCTTATTGTATCCTATAAGAGGCTGCTCCATACGACTCACAACATTCCATATTCTAGTCATATATTCTTGATTATCGCAACCTCTCATTAGCTCCACTTTCAGTATTTCGTGACTTTCCAATCCTTTTCCTGTTGAGTTCATTGCTTCAAAATATTTGTTGAGTGACGGAGGATTTATAAGATACGAAGAAGGAAGTTCAGATAAGAAAAAACTCATTTTACAGAAAATGTGTTTAGCAAACATTTCTATGTTGCAGCCTTTAGCCGAAATACTATCTATAAATTTCTGGATACAAGAGATAGCTTGCTCCATCTTAGTGTTATAATAGTTTATATGTTCCCTGTTCTCTATTTTGAAAAGAATATATTGTTGGTCCTCACTTCTTCCAGCAAATGAAAGGCGCATAATTCCATTATTTTTGAGAAAGCCTTCCCAACAAGGTGCATATTCCTTAAGCACTATTGCCAATAAAGTCATAACTGTAAAACGCTGCTGTCCGTCAACTATACTAAAATGACCACTATCAGGAACAATAGTCATTTGACCTAAGTAATATGGAGTATCCTTAAGCGGACTTAAATAGTGTTCGTATAAATCTTCCAACAGTTTCTTAACCTGAGTATCTTCCCAGGCAAACAATCGTTGATACAATGGGACAGAAAAAGACATTGTATCAGTAGCTATTGTTTCAGGAGTATATCTTTTATCAGATTTCATATTCTTCAATTATTTTATGGTAAATAATATCCTCTGTAAAATCATCAAGTGCAGAAATCATGTTACGCAGGCACTTCCAAAAACGCAATCGAATATCGTTTTCCATCAAATCTAATCCGCTGTGATTTATAAGTGACAATGATTCAGCAAGAAAAAATGTAGGTGATGAAGCCTGATCTATCATTAAAACCAGCCTGCTATGGTTGACCCACTCGATGATTTTATCCGAAAAAGCTCTTGCATTTGTGTAACGATGATCAGCTATAACACCGCTGATGCAAAATAAAGCCTCAGAAAGATATTGTGTACCAAACTTCAAAAAGTAAGCAAATAAAATAGTTTCAATAACATCTGCATATCGTTTGTGTCCTCCCCAGTTAACATAAGTATTAAGTGCCGTATATTGGGGAGTCTGCTTGAACTGGCTATAGAGACTAACAAACTTTTCGGAATAATTAAAAAAGTGGGTACCACCTTGTATTTTTTCATTGTATATGAAACTTTCTCCAAATGGCGGTATACTTAGTATAATAGGAGCTGCAGAAAATTCCTTCTTAACTCTCCATTTAGCACTTTCATTTAGTGCTTCACAACGCATCCATTTTCTTAAACGGTATAAATGTGTACCTAATGTAACAGACAGGTCATTACTATTGTTACATCCGCTGCCTTCAGATATAAGGTTGTTCCATCGCTTCGCCAGATGTTCTGCTTGGGCAACTATAACAATATAACGAAGATGATGGGCTTTTAATATATCATAATCAGTCAACGGAACACCTCTGGAATTCTGATTAGAAAAGAAAGTATAAGCCAAATCAAGATTATCTTTTTGAAGTACTAAAACAGAGAATGTTATGTTCTCAGCAAGAATCCTTGCCAATTCTGGTTTATCTGTATGTAACTTGCTCAAAAGATTATGCCAAACATATTTTGTATTGGCCACATGCTTTATTGCATTTTCAGACAAGAACTCCTGTTTTAAGAGAGGAAGCTGGTCTTCATACCCTAATTCTCTTAATAGAAGTGTTAGTGTAACCAATCTTTGTTGTCCATCAATGATATTTAGTACTTCTTTATCAGTCTTATGAAGAATGATAGTACCAAGATGATATATAGATTTTGTTTCACCTACTTCTTTTATAGAATCATATAGATTCATAATCTGCTCATTTTCCCAACAATAATCCCTTTGGTAATCAGGAATAGCCAGGTTATATGACATTAATTCGGAAAGAGCCATTGAACAGCAAAAAACATCCTCGTTGGATTCGGATTTCATTTCTTTAAAAACACATTCTCTAACGTATGGTGCATCAATTTTCTCAATATGAGAATCTTTTACTGCTTGAGAAATCAATGGATTAAAGAAAGACATCATTATATCAAGCTCATAAAAAAGCTGTTCTTCATTATTTATAAAAACGTTTTTTTGACAATGGCCTACTATACCCCAGCCATTTATTTCCCACTTGTAATCCTTATTATCACGAGTTTTTATTCGTAAGATGTTTGCAATGCTTTTTAACTTGGAGTCTTCTATATGAAGATATAATTTTCCATCATAATATTCATAATGAATACCGTTATTACCTCTAGTCGTTAAAAAGGTATCAGGGTAGGAACTTGAGAATTGAATAAACCGGTTGTATTTTCTTTCTCGTTTGTTCGCAGATATGTAACATTCTACATCTGGGAATCTGTGCTTAAGACGATGCCTAAAACCATCTTTCCATTCTTTCCAATATCCTATATCTATCATATTTACATTGTTATTTAAAACTAACTTAAAATTACCAGTTTCATTATAGAATTGTTTGCTATCCGGTCTTAGCCTAAAAAAGTTGACTATTTTAGAGTTAATAAAAAAACTATTGACTCCTTTATTTTATTCTTATAGCTTTTAGTCATAAAAATTTTTATATTTACGTAATTATTTAAGTTTCTCCATATATTCAGTAATATTATCTTCAAACTCTCTCTTACCACCACAAGACGGATGACGCAGATACTCAAGGCTGATATTAATCCCCATATTCCCAATGGTATTGAATGACTTCCTACCAATACATCCTATATGCTGAATATCAAATATCTCTACAAGCTCAAGGAAGTATTTTATACCTCTTTCTATCTCCTTCTTTCTTGGAGTTCTATTACTCTCGTTATCGCCCTCTTTATGCGGATGAAAAGGACAGATATTCCATAACAACGGCACTGAACCATGAGCATTGTACCAGTCTTTGAGTTTAGTCCAAACGGTAGAAGCTGAAAATTCCCTTTCAGGTTCCCCTTTAGAGTAAATCTTATATCCAAGGTCTTTCCCCATAATTTCTGGTATTATATTCTCTGTAAATTTATCTTCAGAAGTAAATGCTATTCCAGAGAGTCTGCAACCATGATAACCAGGGGCTTCACCAATCAACATTACTTTACTGTTATTATTCATGATCCTATGAAGGTAGTTATACAGATTTTCCCTGCATATCTCACTCTGAGGCATCACCGAAGAATATACATTAGTAAGTATTGGGGTTGATTCCTCTTTAGAGAGTTCATCTATAAAAAGTCTTATTCTATCCATTTTCTTTAAGGTTATATATTTCACACATTTCCTTAGCATAATTATTTACTTCTTCCCTTAGCGACTCAGGACTTATTACTTCAAGTTCAGAACCACAAGAGAGCAATTCCTTTACAAAGTCATAGCAAGGTTTCAGATATAATTCGAAAGTCATGTAATCGTTATCCTGATGTATTAGCTTCTGCGAATGATGGAGGGGAAGGGTCTTTATATACATTCCCTGTTCACAAGTCACTTTGATTATAACACGTTCCTTCTTTACCGAATATTGGATTATACCATAATAGTCATAAAACAAGGTTTCAGCATTTTGTTCTTTCTTGAACTTAAACTTGATATCAGAAAGACTTACAGACTTTATCCTGTCAAAGCAATAAGTGCGGAACTCACCTGTATCACGTCTCTTTCCAATAAGATACCAGCGACGTTTAAAGAGCTTTATATAATAAGGTTCTATGGTTCTTTCTTTTGGCTCATCCCAGAATGCCTCATAAACCAATTCTATACATAATCCTTTCTCCATGGCTTCAGTTATAGTTTCTATGAACTCCTCACCCCCGGAACTGGTTTCAAGCATTATACGCTCCTTCAGTCTAGTTCTCCTGCTTATTACATTTGAGGCAGAAACAGACTGAAGCAACCACTTATACATAGCATTATGGTTTATCAGATTCTTATCCTCTATGTAGTACTCTTTGGTAACTGGATTGTAGAGGATTTCAGTTCCAAACAATTCTTCAGCCTTTCTTTTATAGTTCCCAAATGTGTTTCTATGTATCTCCACATCCTCATTTATATGTTTTGACCATTCGTTTATAATATTTTCTTGTGTATCAGGACCTTTTCTTATAAGATATGATACCATCCAAATAGCAAATTCCGTCTTCATGGCTTTCTCTGGTTTTCTGCAAAAATAACACAATAGTGCACAAGATAATTATGCATAAGTGGGGTAATTTTGCAAAATCATTAAAAATAATATATATATATGGAAAAAGAAAAAGTATTTCAGATTTTAAATGAGTTGACAAAGGATATGCGTCCTTTGAGATTAAGTTTTGAAGATTATGCTTATATCGAGAATGAACATAAAGTAGAATGTTTTTCTCATATGTCCACTTCAGATGAGAATGTTACACGTGTAAAGGAAGTGCTGGACAGGTTGGGAGAAGATTTTCTTAATTCCGGCATTGACTTCGAACGCTTTGTCATGATTATTGAATGTAATACCAAGAAGGAGCTGATGATGAATGAAATGGATCCTATTCATGAATTTATTGAGAAATTCATAAAGGACAAGAAAATGTGTTGGGGATTAAGTATGCATAATGGTATTGAAGGAGTGAAAATAACACTGGTAGCAAGCATATAAAGCATATGGGTACATTCTTTTGGATTCAGGTTCTAATGGTCATTGCCATATTGGGTATTGCTGTTTACGTGTTTATAAAAAGGAAAGCACTCGGATTCTGGCGAGTGTCTATATTGTATCTCTTGATTTTTGGGGGCATAATATATATTACTATTGAAAAATATCAACCATATTGGGAATTGTATCACCTTACGATGAAACCAGAGAAGTACTTCGTCGTAGATCAGGATATAGAACCGGATGAATACATGGATGATTTCAGAGAGATATGTGGTATTGTTGAAAAACATTATTCTCTGGCTGAATATAAAGGTATATCGCTAAAATCCTTACGTGATAAATACTCGGCAATGGTAATGAATGCTAGGGATAACAGGGAATATTTCTTAGCTGTCCAACAGTATTTCTCTGAGTTGAAGAATTCTCATACAAACCTGATATATAAGAAATATTCAACTATGGCAGATGCAGAATGGAGAAGAGATTCTTTGTATATCTCAATCAATCTGACTGAATATCCACTAAAGAAAGGAGACAGGATTTTATCTGTAGATGGTACTGATGCATTGTCATGGAGAAACAGCATGAAGAATTATGTTATTAGTTCCACTGAAAAAGGAAGAATCATTCATACTGCAGATTATGTATTTTCAAGTTGTATCGATACTATTAGGAACCTATGTCTTTGCAGGGGTGATTCTGTTTTTAATGTTAAGGTAGAATTGAGCAAGAACGGAATGGAGCGTATATCCGAACATAACGAAGAAATCAGGAGTGCAGAAACTAAAAGTATAATGAATTTACCTAAAGATAAGGAAGATTACTTCACTCTCTTGTCATTATCAGGATTTACTGATGAAGAAACTGAGGAATTCATACAAAAATACAATAAGGTAAAGAACTATCAGTGTATCATCCTGAATCTGCTGAATAATCATGGTGGGCTTGTCAGGAATATGGAAAAGATAGCATCCCTTCTTTTGAAGCAACCTTATAAAGCTGAGACTCTGATAACTCCGTCTGAAGATTCATTCAAGGGTAAACTGTATGTGATGATTGGGCAAAATACCTTTTCAGCAGCTGAATTCCTTGCAAGCATACTGAAAGAATCTGGAAGTGCTGTTCTTGTTGGTGAGGAAACTAACGGTGATTTTGGAGTTAGACCACTTACCTTCTGTACTTCCAATAATACTTATTTCTCCCTTGGATATGGGAAACCTAAAACGACATTCAAGGGTAATCCTCGTGAAGGGAAAGCTGTTGAACCCCATTACCGGATAAAAGAGAATGCCGCTCTTTCAAAAGGCTTTAATACCATAAGAATTGCATATTATCTGGCTATGAATGATATCTTAGAAGCTAAGAAGGATTCGCTTATGAAAAAAGAACGACAGGAGTAGATTCCAACCTTCTAAAAAATAGGCTGATTAGAACTTATCACCCATAACCTAAATATAATTTTTTCCAATATAAAGAAATATAATCAAATATTCAAACTGAAGATTTTTGTTCTATATACACTTCAGACAACATACGAGAAGCTATCTCTATTGGAAGAATAAATCAGGTTGGAAGAAGCTGATGTCATAAGGTATATCGATTCTTTCTTTACGGGAACAGTATCATCAGTCACTATTTATAAGGATTGGTTTGAGACATGTTTAACTTAAAACACGACGGGTAATATATACCATATGAGGTTTGAATGTTACCCGGTCTTTGACTTTGCTTTTGTCCTTGTTTTTGTCCTAGCATCACAAACTGATGCCGAATGGATGTTCCTGTTCCCGACCTGATTGTTTAAATATTAAAATAATGAAACCTTTACGCAGTATATTGTCACATCCTGATATTTCTGGATTTACAGTATTTCAACGCACTGTTGTTTATGTATTGGCATTTTTGGTATTTATGTTACTACCAGTTTATTTTCTTTTAAGAAGAAAGATGTTTATTGTGTATGATATAATAAAGAAAAGTATATATGGAGGATAATAATTTAGAATTTCCATTTGTTTTTCCAAAAGAATCTAAACCTGTTATTTCAATAATTGGTATTGGCGGTGGAGCCGGCAGAATAGTGAACAAAATACAGACTTGTAAGTTGACCGATACAGAGTTAAGTGTGTTTGGTATGAACAGAAAAGAAATGGAGGAACTGTCATTACCGCATAAATACCTGATAGGAGCAGATGGATTAGGCAGTGGAAAGGACAGAAGTCTTGCAGAATCAGAGTGTCAGAAAATATTGCCAAGCCTGGAGAAATTTATTACCGATAAAATACTGTCCTGCTTTATAGTATGCCTTGGCGGAGGTACAGGAGAAGGCTGTATAAAAACTTTTCTTCAGAAAGCCGTTGACATGCAAATAAAGGTAAAATTACTTGTTGTCACATTACCTCACCCATCCGAAGGACTGAAGAAGATGGAAAATGCTTTACGGCTTCTTGAGGAGATTGAAAAATTAGCAGATGGGATTTTTGTTGTGGACTATGATGTTTTGCCTTGCAGCACTATTTCAGATTTATATAATGAGGCCGACAGAAAAGTAATATGTTTTGTAAGCTCATTTATAAATATGATAGTAGGGCGCAGTCTTATAAGTTTTGATTTGAATGATGTCAGAAGCATCTTGAAATATAATTCTGAAACAAGATTTATAGACTACTTTTCGTTGTCTGGAAATATTGATTATCTAGATGCAGAATTAAATGACTTGCTGAAACACTTTCCAACAAAATATCATACTTTAGATGATATATCAAATTTAATTGTGGCAATTCATTATAATAGAGAAACTGATGAGGATATTGTTAGTAAATTTCTAGATATGATAGTATCTAACGATATTATGAATAAACTAAGGAAAGACATTCAATTAAGATGGACTATGTTCCATAACCCAGATATGAAGAAAAACATATTCAGAATCGATATATTCACCAAATGTAATTAAAGATAAATTATGATAACGATATATGGATATGATCTATGCTAATCAACGAGCATGAACCAGAGAGTTGTCTCAATATCATATATGGGAACAACAGCTCTGGAGTATTGAAAATCTCATTAAATTGTCCGAAATAATGCACTAATTTCGGACAAAATTAGCCAAGAACTTGTTTTGTCCGAAAAAAAGCATTAATTTCGGACAAAATTAGATTCCATGGTACTATCAAAAGTCATAAAAGAGCACATAATCAGGAACGGAGAGAACAAGATATACACTGTTTCTGATTTTGCAGACTTGAACAACGATATGCTTGTTACAAGGGTGCTGTCAAGGCTGAAGGAAGAACAGTTCCTTATCAGGCTTTCACAAGGCATATACCTGTATCCGAGCAGGAACAGGTTTGGAATTAGCAAGCCGAGCATTGATCAGATAGCCAATGCAATAGCTGAAAAGGATCATGCAAGGATAATACCTTCCGGCCTCACTGCCCTGAATGAGCTGGGTTTGTCTACACAGGTGCCAATGAATGCAGTGTACATAACCAACGGAACTCCGAGAACCATAAAACTAGGCAACCGCTCAATCACATTCAAGAAAGGGACACCAAGATACTTTGCCTATCAAAGCCGTGCTTTCACTATGGTTGTTACAGCCCTCAAGGAAATAGGTGAAGATAAGGTAAGTGATGAAGTTCTCCTAAAGATAAAATCGATACTTGATACGGAAGAAAAGGAAAAGGTAAACCATGACTATAGGATAGCACCGCAATGGATCAGAAAGAAACTCAAAACCGTTTTATATGGGAACAACTGAGAAGACAATATGGATAAACCTGCCGGAAGATGAAAAACTTACAATATTGAGTAATATCGCCGAAGAAAAGGGAATAAAGGAAAATGCTGTTGAAAAAGATTTCTGGGTCAGCATGGTTCTTAAAGCTATGTTCAGTTTGGAATATAGTGGCAACTTGGTTTTCAAAGGTGGAACAAGCCTCAGTAAAGGCTGGGGGCTGATAGAACGGTTTTCTGAAGACTGTGACCTGGCCATAGACAGGAAATATCTTGGTTTTGGAGAGGAACTATCCAGAAAGGACAGAACCAGATTAAGGAAAAAGTCTAAAGAGTTTATAGAAAACACCCTTTCAAAGGATTTAAATGTAAAACTTGAAGAACTGGGACTGGCCGGCAAATTCAAGATTAACATACCGGAAGTCAAGGAATCCGATAAGGATCCGGTCGAGTTCTTTGTAGAGTATGAATCCTGTCTTAAGGACAAGGAAGATTATATAAAGGAAAGGGTAAAGATAGAAATAAGCTGTAGGTCTATGTTCGAACCGTTTGAGAACGTGGAAATGCGGTCAATGATAGAGGATGCGTATCCGGAAGAGTCATTTGCACATCCCAAGTTCAGTGTCCCGACAGTAATACCAGGCAGAACCTTTCTTGAAAAGGTGTTCCTGCTTCACGAGGAGTTCAACAGGCCGGGCGGCTGTACGAGACTAGACAGACTGACCAGACACATGTATGATATAGAAAAGATGATGGACCGGGATTTCGCCAAAGAAGCGATGAACGATTCAGGAATGTATGAGGAAATTGTAAAACACCGCCAAAGCCTGACCGCATGGAGTGGTCTGGACTATAAGCTGCATAAACCATCAACCATTGATTTCATACCAGATGAAACAACAAGAAAAGAACTGGAGAAGGACTATTCGAAGATGCAGGAAAGTTTCATTTATGGTCAATCATTATCCTACGAAGAATTGATAGCAAGATTAAAAGAGCTGCAAGAACACTTCAGGTCATTGACTTGGGAAAAAGAAAGCGAATTCTTCAAGGAAGAGAACTAGCTCAAAACATATTCATCTTTAAATATATAATATTATGGAAAGAATTATAGTAGAACAACTTAGAGACAGACTTTATTATGCAACAGACACAATAGTTACATACATAGACAGCAGGGTACTTATTTGCAATTCAAACGAGTTCCCCCAAAGTCAGGAAGACAAAGCGGAATTTATAACTACCAGTAAATACTACATACTGGAGTCTGGCGACCTGTGCCCATGTAACGATTTATACTATAAAGAAGACATCAGGCTGTTCAGTAGAATCAGCTTCGAAAGAAAAGAAGAAATCAGAAAATTTACTTTTGAATGTGTCTATTACGGGCTGATGGATGAACTGGAAGACGAAGGTAAGAAGAAAGATCTTGGTTTCCTCTTGAACAGAGCCATAGATTATCTGGATGAAATTGGACTAACACTGGCAGAAAAATTCAAGGCTGAAATATCTGACACATTGCAAAGAATGATTGAAAAAGAGAAGGAATAAGCAAGATACTTCAAGAGAGAGAAATACATATTCTCTCTCTTGAAGCAATAATATTATAAACCAAAGGATGGCTTAAGCAATCGCAAAGCCTTATCAACTTCAACCTGATTTACGTCCATAAGGTCATCACCCCAGTACTCAGGGAAATCTAAGATGGATTTTCCGTTGTTCAGGACTGCATTCCTGATGGCTTTCTTTACATTCGGAAAAGATGGTTCTATATGGAAGTGCAGGCAATGGCGTATAGCCATTGTAAGAGTTTCCTCGTCGATGAAGAAACGGATGGTCACATTCATGTGAATCTGGTTTTTCTGTTCAAATTTTTTCCTCTTTGTCTGGAGTTTTGACAACCTGGAGTAGAAGAATGACGGAACATTCTTACCTTCCGAAACAAGCCTTTTCATTTCATCCTGGATTTCATTGATACCGTCACGGATGTCAGTAAGGTCAGTACAGTTTGAAGCGATTGTATAAGGTGAAAGTTTTGTTTTCATGTCAATGTGATTTATAGGGTTAAACTTTATATCTGTAGTTCTTGTAGGATGTCTTGCGTATATCCACAGCATCATATACTTCGTCTGTATGTTCTGATGGCATTATAAAGCCGTTACATTCAAGAATATGGCAGACTGTATATCTGGCGGTAATCCTGTTGTCCAAGATGATGAACTCAACATTCCTGTAAAAGCCTTTGAAGGTCTTGCCGTTTGCATCTGTGATTATTACAAGCTCTCCCTTCAGGTGGTCAAGTTCTGCAGCTCTCTTCTGTGCATTCTTAAGCAATATATTGGCACTTTTCAAGCCTTGCTGAATAATTACTTCCGGTTTCATATGATAACAAATTAAAGTGTTGTATAATTGGGTTGATTATACCCTATCCTTTATACCTCAATACAAAGGATAGGGAAAATGAGTCAGTCAATGTCATAGCCTATCATGGTATTGTCATTGATAAGCAGGTAATAATAGCCGTTCCCGGTATTTCGGTATTCCTTCATAAAGCCTGCTGCCATGTCACCGTCCTCACGGGGTTCACACCAGAGTGTGCCGTCATAGCCACAAAAGTCAAACCTGTAACTTGAATACTTCTCCTTTTTCTTGAAGGCTTCCCTGAAGCACTCCATCACCATGCAGCCGCAATACTTCTCGATGGTGCTCAGTCTGATACATTTTCCGTCAATGGTGGTTCCTGTCGTGATATGGTTTTCATACAGTGACTTCTCCGGATCTGCGTCAGCAATCTGTCTTAGCCAGGCATTGGTGTGTGTAGCCAGTCTCGCCAGCTTCTTGTATTTCAAGACCTCTTTTCTGACGGTTTCTTTATCATCCTCACCGGTCGGATAATAAACAGCCTGAATGGATGCCCAATCATAAAACCTATAGCCTTTCCTTTTCTTCCTCTCTGCGATTATACCTATCACTCCTTCCTGACGGTTGATGAAAAGGCGTCTGCGCTTACCATTGATTTTTACGTACAGTGAAGATGGGTTGTTGGGGTTACGGAGATATACTTCAGCCGGATGTATTGTTGTTGTGTTCATATCGGTAAATTTTGATGATTAAGACTGTTTTGATTATGTTACATAATCAGATTAAGAAAAAACCATATCTTCGGCAAACCTCTCTATCCAGTCAACAATATGGTTCATGTTGTATTCAGAAGTGATAATAGCTTCCGTTTCGCTTATTTGAGTAAACCTTGAAGATTCATATCCGTCTATGAACTCCTTTAAGCTCTCTACACCGAACATTTCCTTTTCTTCATCGAACTCCTTATCTATTTCAGCAAGCGGTTTGTTGAATTTAATGCGCAAAGTTTCATAGTTCTTTTCCATAATACAGTCATTTAGAGTTATTGATAATAGTAATATTTCCGTACACTTTTCTGAATGCTTCTGATACATCATCAAAGTATCTGCTGCCATACTCACAGGTCAGTTCCTTTGTCCAATAATCAAAGCTGAAGGATTCAGTACAGTCTATCGTTACACTAACATAGTCCTCCATACCGCTCTGGCACACAATGGTATGCCGTTGTACTTTAAACTGATTGTTTAAGTTCATGTACCTTGCAGTCAATTTCTTAACCATCATTTCAATCCACTTCATAATGTATGTCATTTAATTGTTTTGCTACTTTTACTTGAAAAAGTAGTCACAACCTTTTTTTGAAAGGTTGCGCTACTCGTTTCACTTAAATTCTGCCTTCATCTGCATAACTGTAATAAGAATCATTGCAGATGATAACATGGTCAAGCATTCGGATATTGAGTGTCTTTGCTGCCGTTGCTGCCGATTGGGTCAACTTATCATCTTCTGTACTCGGTTTGGTGTTTCCGCTCGGATGGTTGTGTGAAAGTATAAATGAGGTAGCCTCACAAAGAATAGCCTCTTTAAGCAGTACCCTTATATCAATCAGGCATGTATTCAGTCCACCGGAAGAAATGCGTATTCTCTTGATAACTCTTGCAGACGAGTTCATTAAGATAGCCCAACATTCTTCTGTCTTGTTATCTCCCAAAACAGGCTGCATATAGTCATAAATGTCTGTACTCTGTCTGATAACCGGTCTTTGGTTCTTATGAGAGTTGCAGCGTTTGTAAAGCTCCACACCTGCCATGACGAGATTGCGCTTGCCTGGTGTCATTTTCGCCAAGACATCCTCAAAGCTGCACTCTTCGCCATATACCACTTCCTTTTCCTGTACCTTGTTTACCATCACTGCGCTGTTGGTAAGAATATACACAAGTTCTGAACTGTCCATCAGTCTGTAATCGCCGTTCACTTCGAAACCTTTTCTCATATCCGTATGCTTTAGAGGGTTAAAAACTTGAATTATTCTTCAGCTAGATTTAGACCTTTTTTTGAAAACCTTTGTCTTGGTTTGGTCTTTTGTCCGCTGACTTTTTTTTTAGAGATTTATTCCCCAACTGAGTTTGAGCCTTTTTTTTACGGCTTATCGAGGTTTGGGAAAGTGGAATTAGAAAAGTTTTGAACGAAAAAAATGTTGGGGCAGCGTAAGCCGTCATCGTTATTTTTTTCAGGGCAAAGGCTGGAAGCCGGAACTCTTTCATTTCCACCACACCCATATACCTTTGCCGTATAAAAAGAAAGGCTCTCTGATGGGGAAACACCGATAAATGAGGAAGCGGACAGCAGAAAAGACCAATGAAAGACAATCGAAAAACGAGGTATACCGATTAAGAGGTATGGGATAAAAGTACAAGGTTCACTGTAAAGAGAGCAGACCAGTAACGGACTGGCTTTAGTCTTCCAGACAGGAGTGACGAGCAACTTTTTGTTTAACTTATTTACCTACACCAGAAAATAAGTTTATTGCTCACAGAGGATGCTTAGAGTTACTTTTGTACAGAATGTTGGTGAGAGCCCTTAATGGAATACAGCTGAAATAAGAGAAGAGAAAAAGAACTCTCTTACAGTAACATTTGTAGTAAATGTTGACGGAGTATTTACATACAAGAAAATACTTATAATACTCAATTGCAATACTTTATGTTTTAGTAGCTATAAATGAAGTTCTCCTTACAGTAACATTTGTAGTAAATGTTGGCGATACCCCATATACAGAAGAGAAGAAAATGCAATAAATAACCTTAGCGATACTTTTGTACAAAATGTTGGAGGTACCAGGAAGAATAAGGTTTATATGGAATTTTAGGGGAAAGAAAGCAAAGGGAATAAAAAAGGTATGCAAGGAAATATCCAAGCATACCCCAATCTTAATTTGATTGTGTTACAGATTCAAAAGCTATATTGATTATTATTGATTTTCGTCACCGAAGAGTTTAAGTTGGCGTTTGTTTTCTTCTTCTTCGGCAGCTCTTCTCCTACGTTCATATATCAATTGTTCTTCATGTTTAAGTACACTCATCATATCCCTTATTGTGTTCAGCCTATCTTCTTCGTTTGTGAAATAAGGAATGTTTTCTTCATCACCTTTGAAGTACTGGGTGTACATATCGATATAGCACTTGAAACTCTCTTTCAGGGTAGAAGGTATCCTTAAAGTTGTCGTTACATAACCAGTCTTCAGCTTGGGGCCCGCACCTGCTCTTTTTCCGCCACGCTTGTCATTAATAATCTTCTCAATATCCCAGGCTGTAAGATTAGTTTTAGGAAGAAAGATTTCCTCTCCTTTTGAAGTCATCGCATAATATATATCAGAAAGCCATCTCTTCCAGACCTTTGTAATCTGTCCAGTAAAATACAGGCGAAGAAACTCTTTGGTAAGATGGTTGTCAGGGAGTTTTCCAACAGGAGTTACACCGTCTTCATCAATAAAGACATCCACATCAATATTATATTTTTCAACTAGTTCAAATTTATTTTCCATATAAGCTGATTTGTGTGGTTTGGGACAAAAATAGTGAATTTTGATTATGTCACAAAATCAAAATTAAATAATTTGAACGCATTGTGTTGTAAAATTTATTGTAAAAAAAAAGACTTGCCTATCCCATCAGGAATCAAGCAAGCCTACAGCATAAATGCGCAATGAATCAGTCTTTCAGAGAGTATGTCTTCACTATCTTCTTACCTACTTTTTCTGTAGAGAAAGAAAGTTTGTCTTCCTTAGACAACCAACCGATAGCAGCCCAAAACTCTGCGTCTGAAAGTTTAGATTCCTTTTTAAGGTGTGCAAGTTCAACACTCTTTTTACCATCGAGAATATGCCAAATAACGCCGGCATTCTGACCAATTAATACCTGTTCCATATTGAAATTGATTAAATAAATAATGAAAAGTAAAAAAATAAGGAAATGTCTATCACAACCTAGAAAGAATACGATAGACGTGCCGCAGATGCAGCTATAAACTTAAATTATAATGTGCTTTGATTTACTGTCAAGAATATAAGAGATGAAAAGGGAATAACAGTATTGGAGTGTTATAAGTGTCTTATAACGAGGCAAAGATACAGAAATTTTCTATCATCAAAGAAAAATTGAAAAGAAAAAGCGGTTAAGTTGCCTTAACCGCCCAGAGCCATGCACGTCTTCCGTAATAGGCTATTACCAGAACCTCCACCTGAGTTTCATAAAATTACGAAGAACATCTGACAAAAGCAAATAATTGATGGATAACTTTAAAATATAACCATTTAAATTATCATCATCAGGAGAAAATATTAGTTTTGTAATAACGAAGTAAATCAGCTATTTTTCTTCTTCCTCCCTTGTCTGATTTCTCTGCTAATGTATATACTTCTTTACAATATTTGGTTATACCTGAAGGGGAACCAATATTATTATAAAATAAGTTTTATAAACCCAAGATATAATTTATATGATACTGGACACAATGACAACAGAAGAGGTACTGAGAGAAATTAAATCAGACTCAAGAGAAGTAAAAGCCAGATGGAGAAAATTCTCTACTAAATTCAGGAAACTTATACTGAAAAGGCAGTCATTCCCATGGCTTTGGGAGACTACTATAAAAACAAAGAAATATAACGAATGGTACATATCATTTTATGCCGAATCAAAAAAAGAGGTTGGTATAATAAATGCAACATTCAATATGATATTCAAGTATAAAGGTCAACTGCTGACCGGTACGGTTAAAGGAGACGAAGCCTTTATTTTTTCTGGTCACTTCTTTGACAGATACAAGGAAAGGTTCTTCAAAATACATAAGGAAAACCGTCTTATTACTGACAAAGATATAATGAAGGTGTTCTTCATTTTCAACAGTAACTGCTGTTTCTGCAACAAAGAAAAAGAGGATAATATCAGGGGATTCTGCTATGACGGTATTCTCTTAGGAGACTGGTTTGGAGGAGAAGGAGGTATTGTTAAAACATTCATATCAAGACAGGAAATGAAGATAAACCAGTTTGCAGAGTATTTTGAAATCTTCAAGATGTGGATTATAGAGGACATGTTCAAAGCAAGAAAAGGGTTTGAGTTTGAAAAGGAACTGATAAAATACATACCAGACACATATTTTAAACATGAAGAGTGGGACAAGTTCTTGTTTGAGCGAGATAATCAAAGACTGATAAAGGCGGCAGAAGAATGTCAGGAGATATACATAAAGAACATGGATGAATACAATAGATGCCTTAAAATGATTGATACAACCTATCTCAATATGGCAGAAAAGAAATTATAAAGTTGACAGGAGTAACCATACTAAATTCATTAACAATACAATAACATAGTGATAACTTACAGAGAAAGAGAACGAACATATCTTTACCGAAAAAGGAAAAGATATGAATGCCATAATGAAAGCCATAAAGAAGTACAAGATAAGAAGACTATATAGAAAGTTAAAGAATGAACCTGTATATCCGTCTTGCTGTATAGTCACGATAAATGAGAAAGGCAAAAAAGAAATCTACATGATGTTATAAATTTCTTTTCAGAAACTCGTAGGAGGATATTGCAAACACGTACATTTGTATCAGTTAAACAAAATAAGAGTACACAGCAAACTTTTCCAGCCGTGAGGTCCGAGTTTTTCAAATGATAACTCTAAAGAGCATCCACAGAAGGGTGCTCTTTTATTCTTAAAATGGACCTATATGCTTCAAAACAGAGAATATTAAGTCTGAATTTTAAAAGGAATCACTATATTGGAGCTATAATTATAAAGACTAATTACCTTTGAATAAATAAATTAAAAATAGCTCTAATGATGCAAGATAACCGTGAGGTTAAAAGTGTCATGTAAGCCCTCATTTGAGGGCTTGTTTTATTTTTAAATATTCGTATATTTGTGATGTAGGATAAAGACAGCATTCCTTTTAAACAATCCTTCTCGGGTGTGCTTGATATCCTATGCCCTCTTGTTTTAAGAGTTTTTTTATTTTACCGTGATGACATCATCGAGGTTGGTGGTGTACAGCTTGCTGATGTGTTCGCATTTGAGGTGCCACGATTTGTCTGTGGTGCCCTGGACAGCTACCCTTATGGTGTTGTGACCGTTCTTGCGGTTGATGCACCACAGCGGAAGAAGCAACAGGAGGAAGAACTCGACCAGCCCAGGAAGAAAAGCCGGGGTTTTGGAATGGGTATGTGATTTTACATATACATGCTTGCGTTAGGGATACTTTGCCCCCTGTATTTTTGATACAGGGGTATTAGGCTCCCCAAAGGCTTTTATAAAGTTATAAGCAGGGGAAAGGACTACACACAATACAATTCACAAGGTTTGCCCGTTGATTGGTGATTGATATTGATTAATATTTTCAAAAGAACTTCCTTTTGATTGCCGATGCATGATAAATCAACATTTTCTATTACATGGCAGCCATTAGCTTCACAAATCTTGTCAAATTCTATATGTCTCTTTCCTTTCTCCGCTATACCATGAGAATCGATGATAATAAAAAGCGGTTTCTTCTTCAAAATAATATGAAGAACTTCCTCACTCAGAAAGGTTTCTGTGGAGAAATACATATCCGTTCCGTATTCGTTTCTCTCCAAATTGGCTGTATGTAACAGTAAAGCCATATTTTCAAGGGTGGTAAGACTTTTAATATCTTCCTCTTTGGGCATTTCATTCTGACAATCAAGAACCATTGCTGTGATATTGTATTCAGGCTTCTCTGGTACTGTTATATAACAATCCAAGTGAGTACCGACATGTCCTCTTGCCCCTATTCTGTCAGCTTGTGTATTAGCCCATTTAATAGCAGGTGAATTCTCTTCTAATATTATGTGTAACTGATTCATAATTCTGTATTTACTTTGATTTTCCCTATCGTTTTCTGTTCATCACGTACCCGGCAAAGTTCCCGATGTGCCTTTTCCTTATACTCCTGAAGAACTTTGATTTCCTTACGAAATAAAAATTCAACAAGGATATCATTGTTTTATACAAACTATACAAATGTAGATATAAAAATTGACTTACAGCTGTAATTATGAGATAAATAAGCTACATCCAGCACCATATTTTACTTCACGAGAATGACATCATCAAGGTTAGTTGTGTACTGTTTGCTGATATGTTCGCATTTGAGGTGCCATGACTTATCTGTAGTGCCCTGGACAGCTACCTTTATTGTGTTGTGGCCGTTCTTGCGGTTTATGGCATCTATGGCAGCGGCCAGGCGTGACTGTTTGTCACGGTCAATGGTATCAAACAGGTTGGTCTGTATGGCAGAATCAGGAACTATGTTCCAGACAATAACACCGGCTTTCTTGTACTGGTAACCGCCCTCTTTACGGAAATCCATGCGGAGTGCCCGGACTGCGGTGCTCACAAGCTCCTGAAGGTCGTTGGTCGGTACCTGCAGGTGGATGGTGCGATTGATGCAGTGTTGTGGAAGATCAAGACGGAAACGGCTGGTATAGGCGAAGACTGTTATCTCCGTACAGCAGCTATGCTGCATACGGAGCTTACGGACACATTCGGAAGAAAAGTTGGCGACAGCTTCCTCTAAACTGGAGAGTTCTGACAGACCGGAGTCAGGGAAACTTCGGCTGGTACAGATACTCTTCTTCTGTGGCAGTTCCTCGACATCGATACACGATTCACCGCGAAGCTCCTTCCAAGTGCGTACACCGGTAATTGTAAGTAATTTTCGCACAAAACTCTCGCTTTTCTGAGTGAAATCCCAGGCGGTATTTATACCGTAATAGCGCAGCTTATCCAAGCTCCGATGGCCGATACCCCAGACTTCGCCAATTTCGAACCCTTGTAAAGCTTTGATTCGTTTATCTTCCGTATCAATGATACAAACACCTCCATAACCCTTGTACTTTTTCCCGTATCTGCTTGCCACCTTCGCCAGAGTCTTTGTAGGAGCAATACCCATTGTAACCGGGATGCCTGTACCCTTTCCGATGGTATTTACAATCTTCCGGCCGTAGGAAACCAGCTTCTCCCCTTCTCCGAAGCCGGAGAGATCCAGGAACGCTTCATCAATCGAGTACTGTGTCAGTTCGGGCGTGAACTCGGACAGCAGCATCATTACCCGGCGGCTCATGTCACCATACAGATTGTAATTGGAACTGAAAACAGCCACATTATTTACCTCCAAGATGTCACGGATCTGATAGAGAGGTGTACCCATCTTGATGCCCATCGCCTTAACTTCATTACTTCTGGCCACGACACAGCCGTCATTGTTCGAAAGGACAACGACAGGTTTGTCACGGAGCAGCGGATTGAACACGCGCTCACATGAACAGTAGAAGTTATTGCAATCGACAAGGGCTATCATCTACCTTTTCTAAGCTGTCTTTTTATGTTGTAGGTAAGAACTCCCCATATCAGGAAGTTGTTCTCCTCTGTAATCTTAATCGGAGTGTATTCCTCGTTGGCCGGAACGAGCCAGATACATTTCTCATTATCGTCAAAGCGCACTGTCTTCAGCGTGAACTCTCCGTCGATGAAAGCCACAACGATGTCACCGTCCTGAGGCTCCAGGGCTTTGTCTATGACAAGCAGGTCACCATCATCGATGCCGCAGTCCTTCATGGAATCTCCGGAAGCACAGGCATAGAAGGTAGTAGCCGGATGGCGTATGAGTTCCCGGTTCAGGTCTATGCTGTCCGTCATATAGTCCTGAGCCGGAGAAGGAAATCCAGCTCTCACACCCTGGTCTGCAAACGGCAATGGCAGTTCGCTGCTCAGGTCGGCAGAGTACATGGTAAGTTTTACGCTCATCCCAGTAATCCTTTCTCCAGCATTTCTTTACGAAGAAGTTCTTTCTCAACCTCAGTCATATCAGCCAGTTTTAATCTGTGGGGATTCTGTCTCTGATAAGCCTTAACATCTTCAATTACATTCTGGAAGTCATACAGAAACTCGCGAGAAGCGCCATGCCTTCTGTAGATTTCAATGGCTGCCTGCAGGACTTCTACAGTACAGGTATCGTCACCTTGAAATACAGTTGCCGGTATTTGATTAACGACGCATTTTCGTAATAAAGCAAGTTGATCTTTCATATTTTGATTATGTTACAAATTCAAAAATAACATAGAATAATTTAGTTGTGTAATTTTATCCTAATCATACACCCTCTACAGATAGTTGTGATACAGATAAATGGATAGTTGTGTAAAACCGTCCCTATTAAATATTTTTCATTTTACTTATAGAAGCGACAAACTCTTTGGCAGGTTTGAAAGCTGGTATATCATGTTCTGGTACAATTACTGTTGTGTTTCTGGAAATATTGCGAGCGGTTTTCTCTGCCCTATGCTTCAGGATAAAGCTGCCGAAGCCTCTTAGATAGACAGGTTCCTGATCTGCCAATGAAGATTTAACTTCAGACATGAATGCCTCTACTACTGTTAATGCTGTTGCGTAATCAATACCAGTAGAATAAGATATTTGTTTAACCAATTCAGATTTTGTCATATAGCTATTTATAAAGGTTTATAATAAATGCATTAAAATGGGCACAAAGATAATAATTAGGAAGCATCAGATTTCAATAATGACAATTTTAAAGAGCCATCACACAACAAATCATAGTATAAATAAAGCAACGGTTTTAAATAAGACCGGATAGCCGGAACCTGCAAATATATTTTCTTATTTACCATAACACACGAAAGCTTTTCATAACCGTTAGGGATATGCTTATTAAGCTGAGAGATAAAATTAATAATCTTCTGAGGAGTAGGCCAGTTCAAGAACTGAATGGTCACATTCATATCATCATAACAAACAGATAATTTATAAGAAAGATCTTGTAAAGTAACGAAAGAAGAAATAAAAAGCAGAGCCTCTAAATAATTGCTACCAGCCATTACTATTATATCTCTATCACAAGATATTTTTGACAAAACATAATCAATCAGCAAAGTTGAAGATGAAGCAAGTAAATACCCTGTTGAGTCTGGATCACCGGATTTATCCAGACCAAAGAACAAGACAGGATTCCAGCAGAGATATACAGAACCAGACTTATCTGTGCGTATTGAAGCCAGGCACTGATTATCGTCAAACAAAAGTCTTGTAGTTCCCTTAACGGGATCAAATTGAAAAAGGTTGCGATAGGCATCAAGCCCTGATTTATCCTGATGTATAGATTTGAGCAAATAGCCATGCAGTCCAGATACATGCTTTAGTTTCACATTTGTTTCTTTTGCCGAAACATCAAACAAATAATCTATTATTTGTTGTCTGCTGCAACGAACAGGCAGGGAAAACTCTTCGCAATCTTCCAATTCTTCTAAATTAACCTTCAGTAATTCAGCCAGCATAATAACCGAAATATCCGTAAAACCGTATAATTCCATACAGCAAATTACGTTATTTTCATTACAGTAAATGACATAACCCCTATTGTTGATTCTATAAAGGCGAAAAAAATCACCATACTCTACTGGAGTACATTCTTTGAAAAGCGACTGGAAATTCATATTTGATATTTTTAAAGTGACAAATCATTATTTTTATGTTTCTTTTTCCGTTTCAAAGGCGGAAGTTCATCTTCTCTATTTTTTCTACTACCGCCGGTAATATCAATATCCGGTATAAAAGGAAGAGCAGAATGTGACATATACTCATTATCGCGTTCTAAAGACTCTCGCCACTCCCCTACTCTGTGAATCGTGTTGTCATGCAACAACGGTTCATTGGAGAAATGACTCTGAATATTAGCATAGGTAAATTTGCGAGATATATCGGAAGCCTTAAATTCAAATGGAATATCTGTATCCATGACAGAATAAGTAAGTCCATATATGCCTTTACTATTCACATGTTCCTTTATACCGATACCAGATTCTTTCAATAAAAGCTTAAATTCATCATAAGAATCTGATTTATCCAGTATCAGATTCAGTTTATTGAACAGGTAATGTTTCTGTTCATCGTATGACATTGACTTTGCATCAAAGTTCATATATCCATATCTGAATTTCTGAGGCAAGGATGTATCCTTAATATAAAATGAATCTTCGGACAGGCCATAAACATAATAGGACTTGTCTTTCTTACTTGTCAGACGCATATACACTCCTTCCTTCTGCAAATTGACCCTGAACTCCTGAAAGGTGGTACTTGAAGCAAAAGCTTTATCAAGTCTGGATAAAAGATCATCCTTATATAAAGATTTCAGAAAGCCACCTTTTTTAAGGATAGAAAGAATTGAATCATATTCATGATTGCCAAGAACTGACATCCATTCTTCATTACTCAGCTTTGATTTTTGTAAT
>ENA-ORTF01000334-ORTF01000334.1-human-gut-metagenome-genome-assembly--contig:-NODE-334-length-63141-cov-24.576198_pt1 | contig 63141 bp, 58 predicted proteins | sample MGYA00241908_ERZ509180 | MGnify/ENA primary metagenome ERZ509180 (study PRJEB26280, sample SAMEA2338814) | human gut metagenome | biome: human gut; feature: human-associated habitat; material: faeces... | reverse complement strand
ATAACGCATAAAAATACCCTCCTTACTGGTTGTCCAGTAAAGAGGGTACATATCATTATTGAACATACCCGTTTTTTTATTTGAATTTTCTGCTTTTTAACATACATTTTCTTTAGTATTCTTCTTTCGCAGAAGAAGTATCCCCACGAGCAAAAACACCGGGAATATCACTCCCGCAAGGATTCCGCGTTTCAAGTCATCCGATGCCAGACTTGACACAAATCCCACCAGTATCGGTCCGCCGGAGCAGCCCACGTCTCCCGCAAGCGCCAGCAATGCAAACAGTGACGTTCCACCATTTCACAGAGCCGACGATGCCTTGCTGAAACTTCCGGGTCACATGATCCCCACCAAAAATCCGCAGACCGAACAGCCGATAAGTGATACGAATGCGGATGGCGCAAGGGATATGCACAGATATGTCAGGATTCACAGCAGGCTACTGCCTATCATAAATCTGTCCAGATTGATCCGGTCCCCCCATCTGCCATAGAACGTTCTGGCACTTCCCATAAGCACTGCAAATGCCATCGGTCCGGCAATGTCTCCAACAACCTTGCTCACTCCAAGTCCCTTCTCTGCAAATGTGGACGCCCACTGGCTCACGCCCTGCTCACTGGCACCCGCGCACAGCATCATGAGCATGAGTATCCAGAATGTCTTATTCATACAGAGCTACCTGATCGTCATTCCGCTCTCTCCATCTTCTATGAGCGAGGCTATTGGAACTCTGGTAAATACAATGCCATTTATGATTGGAACGACCGCCCAGATCAGAGCCATGTCTTTCCAGTTATGTATTCCACACACCTTGAAGAACAAGGTTGACAGCAGGTCGATGACTAGCTGGATGCCAAAATTGAATGTTATCAACATTGTGATCTTGCTGAGCGAGATGCTGTAACTCTTCTCAAATGTCAGAAATAGCAGAGGCACAAAGTTGTTGACGATCGCCTGGACTATATAACCCACAAAACAGGCGTCCACTGTGTTTTGGTATTTATTCTTCATTGTATAAACCTCTCATATAATCTCTCACCATAACATTTAATAATATCATATATCGATCAGGATTGTATCTAACAGATTTCATAGCGCAAAAAAGCGGCGAACAGATGCTTGCTTCTGTTCACCGCCACTTTTATTCCTATCTTCCAGGCAAATCTTTGATCAAGGGTTTTAACCTTTTATAAATTGCTCCAACTTTATTATTTCTAAATATCTTAAGCAAACCGTTATTTATCTGCTGTCTATTTTTCGACTCTAACAACAATTGCACTATTTCTTCCTTCTTTGCAGTATATTCTTTTTCCTTAAAATGTTCTTCAAAGAAAGACCTTATTTGAGTTTCTTGTCTATCCTTATCCGACAAAACATTTTTATTTTTTGTGTTAGAAGAGTTTGATGCACTTTTCTGATTTCCAGCCAGTTGGCATATCTCTACCACCTTTTTCACCTTAAACTGATTAGCCTTGAAAGTCTCAACAGCCTGATCAAAATCAGAATCCTTTGAAACAATAAAATACTCTGCTTTACGCTGTTCCTTTGCAAAATCTCGGATATCAAACAATATCTGGCAATCCACAGCATTCTTTATTGGTATTTGCACTTTTATGTAGTCAAAATGAGCTTTTGAAGCATTAATTCTTCTATGTAATCCAAATGTTAACGTTTCAGCTGCATTACTATAATAAATTCTTACACAATCCGTTTCAGTCAGTTTTGTGATTCCATTAAGACCGTCTCTATTTACATTTTCATAATCAACGAAGAAATATCTTTTATATTCTTTCTCAAGCACCTCGTCTTCGTCAGCAGAATATTTACTATTAAGGCTTTCTACCCAATCCCAGAAGCCTGGCTCCTGCATTTCCATATAGAGTTCTGCGTCATCTCCCAATTCTATCTCCTCCCATTTATTTTTTTACTTGCTCATCTGGTTCTATACAACACAAAACCGTCTTGTAGTTTTTTCAACCCAACACTGATTTACATTATTAATTATATTTATATTAACACATTTGATTATTACCTGTATAGTTTATATTCAACTAAAAAAGACTGTTAGCCATACGCCTATCTGTATGTATGACTAACAGCCTTTTAATATTGCAACATAATTGTTCCCTAACTCCACTGAGAGTTATACAGGTCCGCATAGAATCCATTCTGAGCCATGAGCTCATCATGGTTACCCTGCTCTATGATGTCACCGTCCTTCATAACAAGGATGATATCTGCATTCTTGATGGTTGACAGTCTGTGGGCTATGACAAAACTTGTCCTGCCCTTCATCAGATTATCCATGGCTCTCTGAATCCTGTGTTCTGTTCTCGTATCGACTGATGATGTAGCCTCATCGAGGATCAGAACCGGATTGTCAGCAAGAATGGCTCTTGCGATAGTCAAAAGCTGTTTCTGTCCCTGGGAGATATTTGTTATCTCCTCATTGAGCTCCATGTTGTATCCACCCGGAAGTGCCGAGATAAATCTATGTGCATGAGCTGCCTTTGCCGCTGCAATGACTTCCTCATCCGTGGCATCCAGTCTTCCGTATCTGATATTCTCCATGATAGTGCCCTTGAACAGCCATGTGTCCTGAAGCACCATGCCAAATACATCCCTGAGCTCACGTCTGTTGAAGTTCTTAATATTGTGTCCATCCAGAAGTATAGCACCGCCATTCACGTCGTAGAATCTCATGAGCAGCTTGACCATGGTGGTCTTGCCCGCTCCGGTAGGTCCGACTATGGCAACTTGTTGTCCCGGTTTTACATGGGCTGAGAAATCCTTGATGATGATCTGATCCGGATTGTAGCCAAACTTTACATGTTCAAATGTAACTTCACCCTTGATTCCCTCTGTGGATACAGGATTCTCTACTATCTGCTCCTCTTCTTTCTCTTCAAGAAGTTCAAATACTCGTTCAGCGGCTGCTGCCATCTGCTGCATCATATTTGTGACCTGGGCAACCTGCTGAACAGGCTGTGTGAGGTTCTTCACGTACTGTATAAATGCCTGGATATCACCTATCTGGATAGTTCCTCTGATTGCTAGAGCCGCACCTGATATGGCAACTGCCACATAGCCCAGATTACCGACAAACATCATAATAGGCTGCATCAATCCTGAGAAGAACTGTGACTTCCATGCTGACTTGTACAGAGTCTCATTTGTCTCATGGAACTCTCTTCTAACGTCGTTCTCCTTATTGAACGCTTTTATGACATTGTGTCCGCCATACACCTCTTCAACCTGACCGTTTATGTGTCCCACGTATTCCTGCTGCTGCTTGAAGAATCTCTGGGATTTCTTGATGACAAACATCATGAGCATGATACTTATCGGAAGTATCAGCACCGAAATGAGTGTCATAAGCGGGCTGATCGTGAGCATCATCACGATTACACCGATGACCGTACTAACCGATGTAATGAGCTGTGTGATACTCTGGTTCAGACCATTTCCCATGGTATCTATATCATTTGTAATCCTTGAAAGTACCTCGCCATAGGTTCTGCTCTCAAAGTAACTCATCGGCATCCTGTTGATCTTCTCGGACACCTCACGTCTCATCCTGTAGCACACCTTCTGTGTGATACCGGTCATGATGAAGCCCTGTACAAAGCTAAATGCCACACTCAGCACATACAGGCCAAGACAGAACAGCAATATCTTACCGATATACGTGAAATCAATTCCGCCGTTGCCTGTTATCTTGTTCATGATTCCCTCGGACAGGACTGTTGTCGCCTTGCCGAGTACCTTCGGACATACTACGTTGAATACCGTACTTCCAATTGCAAATATAGCAACGACAACAACCGCGGCCTTGTACTTGCCTATATATCTGAATAACTTTCCTATCGTTCCCTTAAAGTCCTTGGCTTTATCGCCGCCCATCATAGGACCGTGGCCTCTTCTAGGACCTCTGAAACTTCTCTGATTATTTGTCTGATTCTGTTCTGCCATGTCCTACACCTGCCTTTCTGAGTCAGTTCCAAGACTGGCCGCTATCTCCGATGGAGAAAGCTGTGACTCGGCTATCTGCCTGTACTCCTCACAGGTCTGCATGAGTTCCTTGTGAGTTCCCTTGCCGACTATCGTACCCTCGTCAAGCACAAGTATCTGATCTGCTGAGAGTATAGTGCTTACACGCTGTGCAACGATAAATACCGTGCTGTCATTTATGTGCTCGCCAAGTGCCTTTCTGACTGCCACATCCGTCTTGAAATCAAGCGCCGAAAAGCTGTCGTCAAATATCAGGATCTTCGGCTTTCTTGCTATGGCTCTGGCTATAGCAAGACGCTGTTTCTGACCACCGGACACATTTCCACCGCCCTGAGCAACCGCACTGTCGTAACCATGCTCCTTCTCCTCTATGAAGTCGGATGCCTGGGAAATCTCAGCTGCAAGCTTGACATCTTCATCAGATGCATCCGGTGCACCGAATCTTATATTGGACGCAATCGTTCCCGAGAACAGAATTCCCTTCTGCGGAACAAAACCGATATTCTGTCTCACGCTCTCCATAGTGAGGTCTCTTATATCCTGTCCGTCTATCGTTATCGAACCCTCCGTAACATCATAGAATCTCGGGAGGAGCTGAACCAGTGTACTCTTACCACAACCGGTACTTCCTATGATCGCCGTAGTCTGTCCAGGCTTGGCCTCAAATGAGATATTCTCAAGTACATTCTCATCTGCGCCCGGATATGCAAATGCGACATTGTCATACTTTACGACACCCCTTGGTGCTTCAAGCTTCTTTGCCCCGGCTGCGTCCTGAACTGTCACTTCAGTGTTTATGATCTCCTGTATTCTGTCTGCTGCCACGCTGGCACGAGGGAGCATGACTGACATCATGCTGAGCATAAGGAACGACATGATAATAAGCATTGTGTATGTAATAAATGCAGTCATTGATCCTACCTGAAGGACACCCGCATCAATCTTGTGGGCTGCCACCCACTCTATAAGTATGCTTATTGCATACATGATGAACATGAGTATAGGCATTGCAAATGTCATGACTCTGTTGACGAACAAGGTGTTCTTCGTCAGGTCTTTATTTGCCTCATCGAATCTCTCTTCCTCCCGTTCCTCTCTGCCAAATGCCCTGATAACCGGGATACCTGTAAGTATCTCTCTTGACACAAGGTTTACTCTGTCCACCAGTGTCTGCATAACTTTAAACTTTGGCATGGCAATGACCATAAGCGTTCCCATGAGGATCACAACTGCTGCTATACCGATGAATATTACCCAGCCCATTCCGGCTCCGTTCTCAACAACCTTGACGATTCCTCCAATAGAAAGTATCGGTGCATATAGAACCATTCTGAGCATCATAACTGTAACCATCTGTATCTGCTGGACATCATTTGTAGATCTCGTTATAAGAGATGCAGTTGAGAACTTGTTGATCTCAGCATCCGAAAATGCGATAACCTTGTTGAACACCTTCTCTCTGAGTCCGCAGGCAACGCTTGCCGCAACCCTTGACGCCACAAGTCCTATGAGAACCGCAGCTGCTGCCATGAGAAGTGACATTCCAAGCATCTTCACCGCTGCCCACTTCAGATATGACATCTGTCCTGCCTTATAATCGTAGCCAAAGCTGTCGTAGCATATTCTTGTACATGCTATGGCTGTGGATTCCATATAATCCTCACCCATGCTGTCGAGCATGCCATCAACCACAGGCTTCATCTGTTCACCGATCTGCGCCCACATCTCCTCCGGCATCTCGTCAAGGGTGATTCCCATCTTGTCGAGTCCTGCCTTGATCTCGTTGTCCTCGTCAGAGTTCACCATCTGATATGGATAGTAATACATCATAAGCCCCTTCATACAGGCACTATCCACTTCGTCTATGTGTTCCTCGCCGTCTTCTGTCAGGTAATAATAACCATCCGAACCATCTTTATAATATTTCTCCCATACGGCTTTCTCATCGTCATCCATAAATCCGTCTATCACTTTGTAGGCTTTCTCCGGGATCTGTTTCGGACTGCAGTTCTCTATACCGTAGTTCTGTATACCGGTATCTATGAGCTTTGAGGTGTAGTCCGGAAGTGACAGATCACAGTATGCCTGCAGAACGAGAAGCAGGGCTATGATAATGACCGACTTCCAATACGGCTTCAGATTTCTGAATATCTGCATGTCATTTCCTCCTTGAACAATTATTGATCAGATGAATGTATCCCCCTCTAGTCTTTCTATGTGCACAACATAACATCACCTGTACCGGATCGCTCCCGCTCATTTCGGCCTACAGCGGTACTAAGAACCGGTGGCCTCAAATGTCCTGTACAGGTGATGTTATGTTGTACACGTTAATATACATTATGCAGGGATACATTCATCTGATATCTACGCTTTCTTCTGACGGAGAAAATGCCATGCTTTAGCTGACGTTGTTTTCCCCTTTACATTTCCAAGCGTATTCTTACTTTATTTGAATATCTTTGAAAGTTTATCATTGCATATATTCTCAGTCAATTAAATATCTATAAAGATTTAATAATTTTTATGACAAAAATACGGCAGCGGTTGTCATCCAACCACTGCCGTATTTTCCAAATGTTTCTTACGGTTTTCATTCTAAGCCAGCTTTATCCGCTCCGCCGCATCCCTTGTTATTGCTAGTCTTTTTCCCTTTGCCTTGATTATCACATTACCAAAGTAAGACGATACGACCTGCACCTGATCTCCGGTCTCTAGCTGACATGCGCCGAACAATGATCTGTCCGCACAATTCCAGGCTACCTCACCTGAGAAACCGTTTACTGCATCTGATAATGACATCATAGTAACCACCCCTTCGAAATAATTGTTTTATGAATTCTATTATGTTTCAACGCACTATCCGATATGCAATTCATTCTTTCCCCCCCTGTTGTCTACACAATTATAACTCTTCGGGGCTGGTGCAAGTCAATTCTAATTGTTAGTATATGGGGCTAATCTTTCTTACACCGAACTAACTTGGATACACAAAAACCCCACCGACATCCGACTTACCATCAGACATCAGTGGGGTTATAATGTTCTCAATATTTATTATCTTACACCGAATTACTCGATTACCTTAAGCCATCCCTCTGGACCTTCGATTCTGCCCATCTGGATTCCTGTAAGAGTATCATACAGCTTCTGGATAACTGGTCCCATCTTCTCCATACCGCTTGGGAAGCAGATCTCCTTGCCGTGGTCGTTGATCTTACCTACAGGTGAGATAACCGCTGCTGTACCGCACAGACCGCACTCTGCAAAATCCTTAACCTCATCGAAGTATACTTCTCTCTCCTCAGCCTCAAGTCCAAGGATATCCTTTGCAACTACCATCAGTGAACGTCTTGTGATCGATGGGAGGATACTGTTTGACTTAGGTGTAACTACCTTGCCGTCCTTTGTAACGAAGATGAAGTTTGCTCCACCTGTCTCCTCAACCTTTGTTCTTGTAGCTGCATCGAGATACATATTCTCATCGAATCCCTCTTTGTGTGCTGTAACTATTGCATGAAGGCTCATTGCATAGTTAAGACCAGCCTTGATGTGTCCTGTTCCGTGAGGTGCTGCTCTATCGAAATCTGAAACCTTGATTGTGATAGGCTTTGCGCCGCCCTTGAAGTAAGGACCAACTGGTGTTGTGAGGATTCTGAACTGATACTCGTCTGCCGGCTTAACACCTATAACTGGATTTGAACCGAACATATATGGTCTGATATATAATGTAGCACCTGATCCGTAAGGTGGTACATAATCAATATTTGCCTTTACTGTATCTACTATTGCCTGTACAAATCTATCCTCTGGGAAAGGTGGCATCTCAAGTCTTCTTGCTGAGTCTGCCATTCTGCTTGCGTTGAGGTCAGGACGGAAACATACAACACGTCCATCCTCTGTTCTGTAAGCCTTCATTCCCTCGAAAACTGTCTGAGCGTACTGAAGAACACCTGCGCACTCGTTTAATACTACGTTAGGATCCTCTGTGAGTGTACCCTCATCCCATGCTCCATCCTTATAATTTGCTACAAATCTCTTATCTGTCTGAACATAGCCAAATCCAAGGTTTGCCCAATCGATATTCTTCTTATCCATATCTACATCTTCCTTTCACTTTAGCTTGTGCTTTTTTGTATGTGTCTGTTATATCACATTATTTCGCCTTTTTCCATATGTATATTGAACATTTGCTTGAAAAATTAAGGTTTTTCTTCCAAAAATGGCTAATTTTTTCATGTTACAATGTACAATTTGATGATTTTCCCAAGTTACAAGCTTGTCTACTTCAACTTATTACCCTCTGAGAAAGCATCGCCAACCCTGTCGCCGAGTGCAAAATATCCATGTCCGATGGTGTCAAACACGATCGGATGGAACTCTTCATATGTGATCTCGCCGTCATCGCCCAGGATACGGTCGTCTGCAACAACATTTACAATCTCGCCGAGGAACTTGTCCCCGTCTATGATCTCCTTGAGCTTGCACTCCATTGTCAGTGAAAGCTCGTTGATGACTGGAGCATTTACAAACTCGCTCTTTCTGGTTGTAAAACCAGCCTTCTTCATCTTGTCTGGCTCGTCATTTGCCGACACGATTCCCACATAGTCACAGGCTGCCACATGCTCTGCATCAGCAATGGCAACTGTGAACGCTTTGTTCAGCTTTATATTCTCGGTAGTCTTATGACTTCCAAGGTCAAATATGATCTCATTTGCTCCGACTATTCCGCCCCATGCCGCATTCATGACATTTGCATTGCCATCGGCATCGTATGTTCCGATCATCATGACCGGTTGTGGCACCAGCATAGGTTTTGCACCAAGATTCTTACTCATATTATCTGCCTCCTTAATTTGAAGAAACTTACCTTTCTATTTTATGACTACTGCCATCTAAGGGCAATATTTTTCTGGCTAAAATATTATTTTCCACATGCATATAAGCACCACCAGGAACAGCACATTTGCAAATGTGAAATATGCCAGATATCTTCCTCTAGCGCCCTTGTCCTGTCTCGCCACGTATTTGAATGAGATCAGACTTGCCATGGATGCAATCAAAGTTCCGAGTCCTCCGAGATTGGTACCGACTATCAGATCTGTGTATTTATCTGTAAATCCCGACAATAACACCGCCGCTGGCACATTACTTATGACCTGACTTGCAAGTACTGATGTGATCATCTCATGCCCGCCAAGAACACTCTCCACAAATGTCCTAAATCCTTCTATTCTTCCCATGTTTCCGATAAACACGAAGAATCCCACAAATGTGAATATCAGCGAATAGTCTACCTTCAGCAGCAATCTTCTCTGGCATATAAGGACTACCACAAGCACTACCGCAAATGTCACCCAGTATGGGACGATCCGCGCCACGGTGAGCAGCGACAGCACAAATAGTATGCTATATATACCCACCAGCTTCCTGTTCACCTGTATATCACTGCCTGAGAGTCTGATCTCAAGCTGCCTGTTTTTTCCTTTCATGCATACTATGACACATATTACAAGAAGCGCTGCCGATGCCACTGTATATGGCAGCATAAGCAATACAAACCTGCCTGCGCTGATCCCTGCAAGTCCGTACAGATACAGGTTCTGCGGATTGCCTATGGGTGTCAGCATACTGCCAAGGTTCGCAGCTATGGTCTGGAGGGTTATCACCGGCACCATCCATCTGGTAAGTACTTCCTCTCCTGCCATACCAAGGACCGTGAGTGTCATCGGTACAAATGTTATGAGCGACACATCATTTGTGATAAACATGCTGAAAAAGAAACACATGAATATCAGGACAATTGTCACCGCCCGGAGCGAACCCATACGATTTATCATACTTTTCGCTATGATGCCAAACATCCCCTGCTGTGAAAATCCCGCGACCACTGTCATAAGACAGAAAAGTATCGCAAGTGTCCTGAAATCTATGTAGTCCACATACGCGCTGTCCGGAGGCACGATAAATGCCGATATCACCGCCAGCAGAAGTGCCACGGTGAGCACTGTCTCTTTGCGGACAAATTCTCCGATTTTCTTTATACCCCCGATCATGGTCTGAATGTCCTGAGTGCCTCTATAGTCTTGGTGATCAATTCATCAAGTGACCAACCAAGCATATCTGCACCTCTTTCGATGACCTCCCTGGAGCATCCCGCAGCAAATCCCTTGCTCTTGTATTTCTTCTTAACTGACTTGAGTTCCAGATCTTGAACACTCTTTGATGGTCTCATAAGTGTAACCGCTCCGATAAGTCCTGTAAGCTCGTCCACAGCATAGAGAACCTTCTCCATCTCATGTTCTGGTTTTATGTCAACCGTGATACCATAGCCATGGCTTGCCGTCGCATGTATGATCCTCTCGTCAACACCGTGCTCTCTCATGATCTCCTGGGACTTGATGCAATGCTGCTCAGGATACTGTTCAAAGTCCAGATCGTGAAGCAGTCCGACTATTCCCCAGAACTCTTCCTCATCGCCATAACCAAGTTCCCTTGCAAAATACCTCATGGTTCCCTCTACGATCTGTGCATGCTCCAGATGAAACTCATCCTTGTTGTACTCTGTGAGTAATTCCCACGCTTCTTCTCTTGTCATCTTTTTATCCTCCTCGTAAAAAAACCATATCTATCTAAGCCGTGCAGGTCTGCACACACGTGCCGACATCTGTTCCTTAAGTTCTGTGATCTTTGCGGCACACGTCGTCAAATTCGCCGCAGCATTTTCAGGCTTCATCGCCGTTCTCACCTGCTCCGAATCACTGTCATCTATACCAAGCACATTGTTCACTGCGTAACACTCATTGAACAATCCTTCTTTGACGCAGTTCTCCGCACCATCCCCAAGACATCCTCCTATGGCGATCACATATTTACCATGTTCCTTTGCAAGCCTTGCAACTCCCGCCGGTGTCTTTCCCATCATGGTCTGGGCATCTATCCTGCCCTCACCGGTTATGACAGTATCTGCCCACTCTACATCCGTCTCAAGCCCTATCTCTGACAGAACTATATCTATTCCCGGCATAAGTTTTCCACCTAGGAACATGAGAAACGCATATCCAAGTCCGCCCGCAGCGCCAGCACCCGGAGTGTTTCTGTCAGACTTTCCCTCAGCTGATCTTTCCACAACGTCAGCATAGTTTTTCATGTAGCCATCCATGATTTCCACCATCTCCGCATCTGCACCCTTCTGCGGTGCAAATACACGGCTGCACCCTAGATCCCCCACAAGGGGATTAGTCACGTCACAGGCGATACTAAATGTACAGCGTGATAGTCTGGATGCAAAGTCATCATCATCTACACATGACTCATCGACAGCACCTGCACCAGATATCGCAGCAGTGCCTACAATTGGCGTATCGACAGGATCTGCTACAGCCAGCTCTGATGAATTCTTACGGACAAGCATCTTCCCCGGAATAACAATCCTTTCAAGGACTCCAAGCCCCTCTGCCCCATATGGCACCTCATGACCATTCGCGTCAAGACAGGAAAATCCAAGAGCCTGAAGCATTCCTATCCCGCCGTCATTCGTTGCACTACCACCTATCCCGATGATAAAACGCTCACATCCCTTTGAAACGGCATCATTTATCATCTCACCGACACCATATGTAGTCGTATGCATCGGATCTCTCCGGTTCTCCGGAACAAGTGGAAGCCCCGCCGCCGCTGCCATCTCCATGACAGCAGTTCGCCCGTCTGCGGCATTATATATTGTATATTCCGCAGTGATCCTATCACCAAGCGGTCCGGTCACATAACATCGCTCTCTGCTGACACCATCTCTTCCATATATAAGAGCATCAGTAGTGCCCTCTCCGCCATCAGCCACAGGGCGTACCCTGACCTCTGTATCCGGTAATATTGACTTTATTCCTTTTTTTATGGCATTCCCCGCTTCAAGACTCGTCATGCTTCCCTTGAAAGAGTCAACCGCCACAAGTATCTTCTTCATAATAACTCCTGTCTGTATACTGAAGCACCAGTCATCCATCTTTGTACATGGCTGAAGCTTCACATCGCCTTTGTATATTATAATACCATCTGCAATTTTTGCACACAAAAAGTGGGGCGTATACAAAACTGTTGTTATGTTCTGTATACGCCCCGTTGTTCAAAAGGATGTTATTAAGCTATTTTACTTTAACTGATTTCGCCTTGCTCCACGCAGAGTAAAATGTCACTGACTTTCCATTTATCTTTACTGTCTTGTAGGTTCTCACACGTACATAATATGTCTTTCCACTCGCAAGCTTCCTGACACTTGTTCTGATCGTCTTGTTCTTGCTTACAGTCTTTACCTTTGTGCCTCTTCTGAAATTCTTATTTGCACAATACTGTAACTGGTAACCCGTTGTCTGTGTCATCTGCTTGTTCCATCTGACTGTCATGCTGCCCTTGCCGGACGCAGTCGCAGCAATGGTGGTTCCCTTCGGATTGATGGTGAAATACATTGTCTTCGAATCCTTATATTTATTTCCGCACAATGTGACCTTGACCGAATATTTTCCTACATTTTTTCTCCCCGCACTGTAGGTGGCCTTGTAATCCTTATTCTTTGTCAGAATATTCCCAGCGGCATCTTTTACTGTAACCGCCGGTGTTCTTACCTTTCCATTATATACATACGAAGCCGCATTAAGCTTAATTGTAGACACCTTGGATATTCTGGATGTCGAAAGCTTTTTGCCGCATGACTTACACATTGTGGTGATGACGCCAGCCTTCGACATTGTTGCTTTTGTTGTCACAGTGTTCACCTTTGTGGCGTGCTTACATACGGTCGTCTTTGCTGTGAGGACGCCAGACGCGGCATTACTATACACCACGTAAGTGTTCTGTATATATTCAAGCTCACCGGATACCTTGTAACCCTGTGACAACATATACTCATTGCTGTAATACTGGTCTCTTGTAAATGAAACATTGTCTTCTGACTTCTCCACCATACAATATGATGACACATTTCCATACTTGTCTGTCACATCGCCAAGTACACCTGCTATGTCATATTTGAAATATGCATAATCTTTGTAGTTATTATCTATTGAATTATATAAAAATACACACTTATCGCCCGTCTTCTCCTCAATGTACACATATGCAGGTGAAGAGGATCTGAAAGAATATCCGGCAACAGATTCTTGTGTATCGGTGTATCCACACTCCTCAGCGTTGAATGTACCCTCTGTAGTCTTCAGCTCATGCATATAATACTTTCCATCGTTTCCTGGTATAGGCATGAGCTCATACTCTGTATATATACGCACATTCTCTGCCTTTATCGTTCCATCTGGATTATACTCGGTACGCACCCCCTCCGTCACAGTATACAATTTCTTATCATCAGATTTTTTGTACACCTGACAAATGTCACCTTCACCGCTCAGATCAATCTCTATGCTCTGTATCTGCTCATAGTTCATTCTGGTTGCCTGTGTCTTCTGAAGACCGGTCAAACCATTTACAGCAAAACAATCTGCAACCGTTGTGTTCATGACCAGAACAAGGTTGCCGTCCGTCTTTCCCGCAAATGCGTGTACCTCAGCATTTCCACTTATCTTGAAGTATGATCTTGTTCCCTCCGGCTGTAAAACTATTGCGTCAGTTGACTTCTGCTTCTCGTTGACATACAATTTACCGTCACCAACGATTTCCACAGAACCGCCATATCCATCTCCCCATGCATACAATGCACTTACATGACTCGTTCCCACGAGCTTGATCTTAAAATCATCGCCCATCATATTGGTAACGACCCTGTAATCCGGCAAATTACAATTGGTGAGTGTCAAAGTGTTCGTACTCTTGTCATACACCGCACCTTTGGCACTGGTAGTTGTTCCTGCCTGCGGAGTCCTGAAGCTGTACACATATATCGCTTCATTATTATCCGGATTGTAGAACTCAACATATGCAAAGCTCCACTCCTCATCCTCACACGGGCCATTGTTTGCGGCCATCGCCGCGACACCGCCTACCGTCAGAATAAAAATAAACGACAGCAGAAATGTCAATCTCCTGAAATGCTTCATAGTCATTCCCCCTTCTATGATATTCTTCGTCTACAGGTAAGTAACTCACCTGTTGTTTTATGTCATAGATTATAGTCATCTGCTGTCGTTTTCATAACGTTACATATGTCTCAATATGTGCTATATATTCAATTTTACATTCATTCATCACTTTTATCTAATCCATATGTGTATTTTCAATCTGGCACACTTATACTTCCATAGCAATCAACTCTCACGCAATCATCATTCCTCATGCCATCCATAATAATACTGAATAAGGCCTACTCTGGTCTTCGTTCCAGTCTTCTCATTCATGGAAGATATATGCCTATATAGGGATGCCCTTGATATGTACAGCTCATCCGCTATATCCTGTACACTGCCATCAGATACAAGCAGCTTCTGCAACACCTCCCGCTCACGTCCAGTGAGGTGATGAGCATCTGCAAAGCATTCAAAATCAACCTCAACTCTTGCGTTAGAATTCTCCGCCGATTTCGTCACTTTTTCTTCATCATATCGTCTATATTGTCCCTTCTGTAGATTTTCAAGCACAAATACCGCAATGCTTATAAGTACGAGCAACAATATGACCACTACACTCATAACCATGATTCCGGGGGAATCTATCAGCATATATGATATTATTCCCACAATACCCGCACCAATGTTGTTGACTGCCCTTCCGGCACCAGACCACAGCGCTGACCAACGCATTCCATAGGATACATTTATGAATATTGTCGTGAAATACACTACGAAGAATCCGGCTGCAAGATAGAATACAATCAGACCTATGATAAATGCCCCTCCAAACTCTATGATAAGCATGGCTATAACGGACAACACTGTAACGCAGTACATCATCTGATTCATAAAGCGCTGATCTTTTATATCAAACAAGAAGCCTGCTGCAACTCCGCTTAATGCGAGAAACAACCTTGGCCATTGCCCCACATCTGCCCCGCCCTCAGCGTGGACAACGGTCACAACATTATCCAGTGCGGAAAATATAAACGTCATAAGAAGAACAACCATCACAAGCGCCACAGCCACCGATCCGCTATCAGGAGTTGTTTCGTCACATTTTTCTTTGCAATCCGTTTTGTTCCGCTCATCTACCATGTATGTGTCCGCTTCTGCGTATTCATCTCTGGCCAGAAAAAGTATCACTGCAAGTGCCACTATGGCCAGCGAGAACATAACCATACGCAGGATCACATTGTCTATAAGATTATAATTGATATACTGCAGAAGCAGTCCAAGTGCATATGAAATTCCCACAATTACCGTAAGATGCTTTCTATCCGTATAATCGCGGCTCACATCGTGATACACGCGTCCTCCCATAACACCACACACAATAAAGAATATAATTCCATATAACAGTATCAATTTGCCGGAACACAGTATTATCGCTGCGAGCGCGGCAACCTCCACTATATTCAAAGTAATAATTATTATCTGTTTGATTTTGCTGCCGACATATCTCTCAATCAGTGCATATATGAATAGTCCCACCGCACTGGCCAGCAGTATCACACTCTGATACAACAGAACACTTCTGGCATCCACAAACTCCGCAGCTCTGCTGTCGAAGAAGAATTCCATACCCAGAAATACAAAGCTGAACAGAGCCAGCGAGATCACACTTCTGATATGCGCCGGTTCAAAGCCTTTTTCATTATTATTTATTTTTTCAACATCCACTGATCTTTCCCCTGACATATATGGACATCTCCTGTTTATTCTGTATTAAAGATAATATAGCGCTGAATTTTTGTCAAAATATAAAGTATGCTAATTCATAACACCTATGCCCCTTGGAGTATCAATGTGATTGAATCGAAGAAGGACGCCCCCCAAAAGGCGTCCTTGCTATATTAATTATTATCTATGCATTTTCCGTACCGTCATCTTCTCTCTGACACTTTCTTATATACACAGAAAATCTCACAGATGCGGTGAGTGCTATCACAATCCATGTAAATATATTCGTATACCACACTCCCCAGAATCCCATCTTTAACACATACATCAGTATCAGTGCAAATACTATCCTTCCTCCCACCTCAAGAGCACCATTCAGCATGGAGAACACCACATCCCCCATTCCATTTAATGCGCCTCTCATGGTATATATCGTTCCAAGTGCAATATACATACTTCCGGATATCACAAGTCCCTTTGCGCCAAGCCTTATGACATTCTCCTCCGTCACGAAAAATCCCACAACATTTTCCCTGAAAACTGCTACCAGACAGAACAATGCTGCACCAAGAGCCAGCGTGATGAGCTCTGTCTGCCATACCGCTCTGCGCACCCTTTCGTACTTGCGTGCACCACAGTTCTGTCCTGCAAATGTAGACAATGCAAGTCCCAGAGAACTAAACGGCTGGAATATGATTCCCTCAACCTTTCCTGTTGCAGTATATGCAGCCATGACCTCCGGACCATATCCATTTATAAGGGTCTGCAGTATTGAGCAGGATATTGATATCATGGAAGTCTGAACCGCCATTGGTATACCGATACTGAAATCTTCCTTCATTATATCTCTGTCAAACTTGAAATGGCCTCTCTTCAGTCTGAAATAGGGATTGGTTTTCACCGCATAACATATAGAGCCAACGCTAGACAGGATCTGACTGAGAACCGTTGCATATGCGGCACCGGCAACGCCCATATCCATGTATATGACAAACACTATATCAAGCACAACATTTATGGCAGAAGCAATCATGAGAAATATAAGAGGGGTCTTTGAATCCCCAAGTGCCCTTAGCACAGCAGAAATTCCGTTATAAATAGCCACCGCTATCGTAAATCCACAGGTGATCCTCATGTATGTATATGCGTAGTCAAATGTCTCTGCAGGGGTCTTCATGAGCCTTATAATAGGCCCCGCAAAACAATATCCCAGTATACTCATGAGTGCACCAACCGCCAATATGACAAACAATGCATTTGCTATGGCTTTTTTTACCTGCTCTTCTTTCTTCGCTCCAAAATATCTTGATATGACAACACCTATTCCAGATGCCATTCCATTGCACAAAGAAAAAAACAGGAAACTGATCATTCCAACTGATCCCACACCGCCAAGCGCATTTGCCCCTAGATGACGACCAACCACTATCGAATCAACCAGGCTGTATACCTGCTGAAATAGATTGCCTATAAGTAGCGGAACTGAGAACTTCATGATCAGTTTCATACTGCTTCCCTCTGTCATATCCATAACATATTCTTTTTTGTTCAATACCTTTTCCACTATGTTTGCTCCTTGTATATATTTAGATTATCCATGATATACAAACTCATGAATCACCTTGCAGATTTTCATAGCAGCACCATCCGTATTGTAATCCCTGTGTATTAACCCATATGCCTCATCATAACATAAGTTATGCTAAGGTCAAGAAGCTAAATGGCTAATCTTCTATATACTCAACATAATCTCTTTCATCAGCGAAAAGCTGGTACTCTCCGTCCACATATCCCATATACCCTTCCGAAACAAAATATCCTTTTATCATGATCACGCCTCCTGTACACTTTATCTTCCAAGCTTCAAGCCTCTATCAAGCTCCTTAATATGGCTCTATCTTATCTTGTCAAGTGTCCAAAAAAGCGTACACCAATTCTCTTTTATATTCCACAAGTACCGACGCAAATCCGGGCTTGAAGATAAGTGACACGGCATATATAATGTATATAATTTTGAAAAATTTCTGCCATATAAACATGGCACCAAGGAGGAAATATGTACTACGGCGCACTTGAAGCCGGTGGCACCAAGATGGTTTGTGCCATAGGCGATGCAGACAAGAATATAATAGACAGAATATCCATACCGACGGGCACACCTGACCAGTCCCTGCCTGCCATGATAGATTACTTTAAGAAATATGACATATCCGCTCTCGGAATCGGTACATTTGGCCCGGCCGACATCAATCCTAATTCCCCTACCTACGGCTCCATCATGAGGAGTCCCAAGAAAGATTGGGAGGGATTCAGCCTTTACAAAGCATTTACGGATGCGCTTGGCTGCCTGGTTGTGGTGGACACAGACGTAAACGCAGCAGCCTGGGGTGAATACCTGTATGGAGCACTGAAAGGACTCAACTCGGGAATGTACCTCACTGTTGGAACCGGCATCGGCGGCGGTATAATATCCGATGGCAGACTCATTCACGGCATGGAACACCCGGAGACAGGCCACATCCTCATCCCTAGACGAACCGGCGATGATATACCATGTACCTGCCGATTCCACCAGAGCTGTGTAGAGGGTCTTGCATCCGGCCCTATGCTTGAGCGCAGAACCGGAATGAAAGGCAAAGACATCCCAGCCGACTCACCGGTATGGGATCTTGAAGCATTTTATATAGCTGAGGCACTGGTCAACTACACCATGTGCTACTCAGTTGAGAGGATCGTCCTTGGCGGCGGAGTCATGGACAACAAATTCCTGTTCCCTATGATCCGCAATTACTACACTGAACTGCTGTCGGGTTACATTGACATGCCACAGGTCAAGGACACCGACACATACATTGTTCCCGCAGGGCTCGAGGGAAATCAGGGCATCATAGGTGCTATGAACCTGTTCTGATACACACATTTGTCCACAAAAAAACAGTTTCACCGATCGACTGGTGAAACTGTTTTTTCTTTTCTATGCTGTTGCCTTCTCATACTCCTCAAAGGTCTTATCCATGATAACCTTGTACTTGCCATACTCGGTCTTGTTGTAGAAGCACTCCTCTGAAAGACTCTTGATACCAAACTCCTCGAACCACTCTTCCTTAAGCTTGTTGAACAGAACCTTCTTCTTTGGTCCTGTGATGGTCTCCAGATGCCACAGACTGAAATGCAGTGCATAGTTGATGTAATCCTGCTCATACTCCCAGAAATTGCCGTGGGCTTCAAGCGCCGCCTTGAGTGCCACAAGAGCCTCGTGGAAGCACTGCCATGACTTCTCTCTGGTGTTGGACAATGACTTTGGATTGTTTCTTCTCTGGTGTGCAAGCACCTCGTCCACTATCTCTATATTTGTTGCAAATGCTATCGCTGAAAATACGAACAGCATATCATTCGAAGTTCTGAGCTGCTGGAATCGGAAATGGTTCTCCTCAACATATTCCCTGCTGAAGAGCTTATCCCAAGCCCATCCCACAAACACCTTGAATATATTGCCCGTGAAATTACGAAAATACATTGGTCTGTACGGTGGAAGCTCCTTCTCGTGAAGTGTCCATCTGACCTGAACAAATTCCTGAAGATCCTCTCTGTACTGATCTGATCTGAACACAACTACCTGAGCTCTGGTCTCGTGAGCCTTGCTCCATGCCTTTTCCAGCATGTCCGGCTCAAAGAAATCATCGGAATCCAGAAATGAAAGATACTCTCCGGTCGCGATCTCAAGACCTTTGTTTCTCGCTGCCCCGGCTCCGGCATTTGCCTGCTGTATAACCTTTACACGCTGATCCTTCGCCTCATATTCCTTCAATATCGCCAGAGAATCATCTGTGGAGCCATCATCCACGCAAATGATCTCTATATCCTTAAGTGTCTGACCCACTATACTGTCCATGCACTGGCGCAGATAATCAGACACATTGTAAACAGGAAGAATAACTGATACCTTTGTACCCATAGCTTTACCTCTATTTGTTTCGACTAAATAAACTCTTGATCTTTCTAGGTATGAACATAATGACCGCACCGATCCTGAATGTAGGTGTCTTCTTCACTCTGTCCAGATCTGCACGGGTCTGATGAACCAGACCACGGAGTCTCTTGACTTCTCTCTCAAGCTTGCGCTCACGATCTGTACATGCGATCCTTGTATAATAGTAATCGTCAGGGGACTTGATGATAAACTGGATGTTCGCCCACTCAAGCTTTGTAAATATAGTCTGATCAATCTCCTGCATCTCCATTGCTCTCTTGAACTCGGAGCTGTATCTTCTTATATAATCCTTCTTGAATTCAGGTCCGATTCTCCTGATCGTCTCGTTGTAATTGTGGTATTTCTTGAGCCAGTATACGCCTCTGAAACGCTCCCAGATCTCAGGATCCTTTACAAGTATATCTCTGATGTGATCATACTCAACATTGACACAGTATACCTTCTCTCTGCTGTGAACAGATGAATTCGGGTTATCTCTGCGGTTCATATAATATGGCTTGTTCACTATCATAGCTCTCTTGGCATATATAAATGTCTGGAACCAGAAACCATTGTCCTGGAATGATGCTCCCGGAGTCTCGTTGTGTCTGATATGATACTCCTCTATGAAGCTTCTCTTGTAAATTCCACTCCATGTGTTCATAATGAAACGGATCGCACTTGGTGTCTCGCTTGGATTGAACACAACATTATAATCCTCTGCATTCGGTGACAAGTGGTTGTACACCAAAGTCATGTTGCCATTGTCATCGTTGCGCTTAAATCTATAGAAATCTGCCTTTACAAGGTCAAGGTCGTTCTCAACCGCCTTGTTGTACAGTTCCTCATACATATTAAGTGGCACAAAATCGTCAGGCTCAACTATACCAATATACTCACCTGTAGCCTTATCAAGACCGATATTCATGCCTATTCCATAACCGCCATTTTCCTTGTCAACAATAATGATACGGTCGTCTTTCTCCGCATAACCCTTTAATATTTCAAGTGAACTGTCTGTAGATCCGTCATTGATACATATGATCTCGATATCCTTCAATGTCTGATTTACAACACTATCCATACACTCCACCAGATACATCTCTACGTTATATGTTGGAATGATGATTGAAACCTTTGCCATCTTTCTTCTCCCATAAAATTTTATCACAATGTTAATATGTGCTATAATGCACAATTCATGGGCATTATAGCACATACTATATATATTATGCAATTTTTGATTTTATTTATTTATAAGCTATGCAAATAAGGCAAAATATGCAAGAACTATAACTCCGAGCACGATCCTGTACCAGCCAAATATCTTGAAGTCATGCTTCTTGATGTAGCTCATCAGGAACTTGATGACAACAATGGATACAAGGTATGCAACGACACAACCTATAATAAGTATAGCGAACTCAGCACTTGTAAATGACAGTCCGAATTTGATCATCTTCAGAGCACTGAGTCCGAACATAACCGGAACCGCAAGGAAGAATGTGAACTCCGCTGCTGCCACTCTTGATACACCAATGAGCAGAGCGCCTATGATGGTGGCACCTGAACGGGATGTACCCGGTATGATGGAGAGCACCTGAAACATACCTATAAGAAATGCTGTCTTGTATGTTATGTCGTTCAGCGTCTCAACCTTCGGTGTTCTGGTCTTGTTCCAGTTCTCAATCACAATAAATGCTATTCCATAGAAAATAAGGGCAATCGCTATGACAACCGCTGTGTGCAAATGCGCCTCTATGTAATTATCAAACAGTATCGTAACTATCGCTCCAGGTATACATGCAACAACTGTCTTGAACCACATACTCCAGGTATCTTTCTTCATGACAGGCTGTGTCTTGTCTTTGAGCTGGAAAGGCCACATCTTATTCCAGAATATGGTCACGACAGCAAGTATCGCTCCAAGCTGTATCACCACGAAAAACATTTCCTTGAAATCAGTGCTCGCATTCAGTGAGATAAATTCATCCACAAGAAGCATATGTCCTGTGCTACTGATCGGGAGCCACTCTGTGACTCCCTCCACGATACCAAGGAATACTACCTTAAGTATCTCGATAAAACTTAATGCCATCTCTTCTCTCTCCTTTTAACTTCATTATGAATATTCTATATTCACAGCGGATATCTGACTCAATCCGGCTGCGGTCTCTATGATAACATATTCTCACTCGTTGTACATCATTCTACAGAAAGCTTTAGAAAATGTTATGTATGAGTTTATCTTCTGTCTATAATTTGCATATATCCGGTATCTCAGCACCCCAGATGTCAACCAGCTTATCCACTGAAAACGCAGCATTTGCCGGGCTTGTGGACGGAAGTACAACAGGTTCTATGCCAAGTATCTTCTGCTGATATTTTGCATAATACTTTCCTGAGGTCTTGCCGTTGCATATCACTTTTGTGACCTTGGAAGCTTCCACTATCTTCGACAGATCCGTGGGCGTAACATTCTTTATACTGCTGTCGCTTGAACCTATGATGTCACAACTGTAGATCGCATCCCACAGGGCTATGTGGTGTGCATGCAGCATGGCTTTCTTCTCATCTATGGTCACCGGAAGTTTCTCGCCAAGCACTCTGCTGATGACCTTCCAGAATCTGTTCTGCGGATGTCCGTAGAAGAACATCTGCTCCCTGGACTTCACCGATGGCAGGCTTCCCAGTATGAGTATCCTTGATTTCTCGTCGTATAGTGGGGGAAATGGATGTACTATATGTTCATATCTGTCCTCTGTCAATCTTCTCACCTCTCAGATAATATTCAAATAACTTTTTCCATTTTTCTGGTACATTGTACGCCACCTGCCGGTTATTTTTCAATTAAATTCTTGCTTTTGCAGCTATGTTTTAAGTCATGTCCACATTATTTAATTTACTTCCAAATGATATTCATGTATATTAATTAAGTTAACGTAATTTACGGACTATGAGGGAGGTCCGCCAATGCGGTAACGAACACATTTGGGAGGAATTATACATGAAAAAGAGAGAATCTTTTAACAACAAATGGGGCTTCATCCTGGCCTGCATCGGCTCTGCCGTGGGCATGGGCAACATCTGGATGTTCCCTACAAGAGTCTCCATATACGGCGGCGGATCCTATCTCATACCATATTTTATATTTGTGGTACTCATCGGATTCACCGGAGTTATCGGAGAGATGAGCTTCGGACGAGCTACAAGATCCGGTCCAATCGATGCATTTGGAATCGCCATGGAGAAAAAGGGCAAGCGAAAGCTCGGTGAACTGCTGGGCGGCATACCTGTGCTCGGCGCACTGGCAATGGCCATCGGATACACGGTCGTCATGGGCTGGATACTGAAATACATGATCGGAGCTTTCACCGGAAGCACACTGTCACCTGAGGATATAGACGGCTTTGCTTCAAGCTTCGGCGGAATGGCATCTTCATTTGGCAACAATGCATGGCAGATCATTGCACTTGCCATCGGAATCACCATCCTTATGTTCGGCGTGGGCAACGGTATTGAGAAGGCCAACAAGGTCCTGATGCCGGCGTTCTTCGTATTGTTCATCATCCTGGCCATATATGCGGCATGCCAGCCGGGAGCCATAGAGGGATACAAATACATCTTCCGCATAGAGCCAAAGGTACTTGCAGATCCAAAGACATGGATATTTGCGCTGGGACAGGCATTCTTCTCACTCTCAGTTGCGGGAAACGGAACTCTGATATACGGCTCATATCTGCCAGACGATGAGGATATACCGGGGGCTGCCGGACGTGTTGCACTTTTCGATACGATTGCTGCCATGCTTGCCGCACTGGTAATCATACCTGCCATGGCAACTGCCGGAGCACAGCTCAACCAGGGCGGCCCGGGATTGCTGTTCATCTATCTGCCATGCCTGTTCAAGTCCATGCCTGGCGGTTATATTGTTGCCATACTCTTCTTTGTGGCTGTGTTCATGGCGGGACTGTCATCACTAATCAACCTGTACGAAGCACCAATCGCAACGGTGCAGGAGAAGCTTGGAGTTGGCAGAAAACCTGCATGTGCCATCATCGGTGTCATAGCAGTTGTGGTATCCATCTGTATACAGGGTATCGTATCTGACTGGATGGATGTACTGTCCATCTACATCTGCCCACTTGGCGCAGGACTTGCCGGAATCATGTTCTTCTGGGTATGTGGCAAGAAATATGTTGAGACACAGGTCAACACCGGAAGGGAAAAGAAGTTCACAGAGAAGTTCGTGCCTATATGCAAATACATCTACTGTCCTGTATGTCTCCTTGTATTGATACTTGGTATCCTTCTCGGAGGCATCGGCTAGACAGACATTTCAATATAATTAATAAAAAGCAGTCTGACGGATCATCACCATGTATAACACTGGCGATGTCCGCAGACTGCTTTTTACTTACTGTATCATTATCTCTTTAATCGTGTATCTTATTGTGTTTAATGTCTGTATCCCGCAATTATATGTAATGCCTTATCCTCATCAAGTGGCTTTGCTATGTGCTCATTCATGCCCGCCGCCTTGCACTTCTTCACATCCTCTGCGAATACATTTGCAGTCATGGCAATGATCGGAATGGTTCCGGCATCCTCAAGGTCTGAGCTTCTTATCTGCCTGGTGGCCTCAAGGCCATCCATCTCCGGCATCATCACATCCATAAGTATCACATCGAAGCTTCCAGCCGGATGTGATCTGTATATCTCAACAGCCTCACGGCCATTTGCCGCAGTTGTGGCAACAGCACCAGCCGTCTCCACCATAAATGTTGCTATCTCCATGTTGAGCGAATTGTCCTCAACCAGCAGTATCTTCATTCCATCAAGTCTGACTGCCTCGTGATCCTCTGGCTTCTCTGGCTCAACGACATCTGTACAGATCTCAAATGGTATCTTCATGGTAAATGTAGAACCCACACCCGGCTTACTGTCAACCTCTATGCTTCCACCCATGAGGTCGAGAAGCTCCTTGGTAATGGCCATGCCAAGACCTGTTCCCTGATACTTTGTTCCCGCATCCGTGTGCTCCCTTGAAAATGGCTCAAACAGGTGGCTGATGAACTCCTGGCTCATTCCAACTCCTGTGTCAGCTATCCTGAACACATAATTGGAATGCCTGTCGTCTACAGGTATCTCGTCCATCCACGCCTCTACCGTTCCGCCCGGCTTGTTGTACTTGATGGCATTTGTCAGTATATTGAGAGAGATTCGCTGAAGATGAAGCGGACTGCCTATAACCATGTTGTGCTTTATATTGAAATGAGCACCCTTAAGCTTCACATCGTTCTCCTGTGCCATGACCAGGATTGGATCATATCCACTTCTCAAAACCTTTATTATGTCAAACGGTTCACTGGTGAGCTCCGTTCTTCCGCTCTCAAGTCTGCTCATATCAAGCACATCGTTGATGAGCAGTTCAAGCTGTTTTCCAGCATCATCTATCTTGGACAGCGCATCCATCACTCTGTCCCTGTCATCTATGCACTGTTCGGCAATTCGTGACATTCCAAGGATTCCGTTGATAGGTGTTCTTATGTCGTGTGACATGCGTGAAAGAAATTCCGTCTTCGCTGTATTTGCACGCTTGGCCTCTTCGTAAGCTTCGGCAAGCAGCTTCTGGGCACGGATCTCCTCCTTCTTCTCCTCGTCGATCTCCTGAACACCTATGAGTATACGGGTGAGTTCACTCTCCTCATCCGTCCTGACTGGAATCGCCGTTATACGGCACCAGCCATATAAAGTGTCCCGGAAATCCTTACTGACGCTCTTCTCCGTCCTGAGTTTCTCCGCCAGCCTGTCCAGATTGTAGAATCTGCGCATCTGCTCACGATCCTCTTCAACCACACAGTCATTTATCACATTTTCTATTGTCTTTCCTGCTTCGTAATCCGCATTCTGTGCCGGCTTTCTGAAGGTATCACCTTCCTTGATAACCCGCACCTTACCGGTCTGAAGATCGAATATCCACACAATAAAATATATGCTGCTAACAGCCTCGATAACCGAATCCTGCTCCCGGAGTTCCTCCTTGTGAGCCTGTTCCGCATTGCGCACAGCGGTTATATCCTGATGGTAGCCTCTGACTTTTATGCCATCGGTAAAACTCCTGTCCCGAACACCGCCACATCTTATGTGCAACAGTCCTCTGGTTGGATGCATCCAGGTATATATAACCTCAGCCTTGCCGTCGCGTCTTATGGTCTCCATGTATTCAGCGGTGGCCTGCTGTGACTCCTCAGTAATGCCTGCTATCCACTTTACATATCTATCTTCAGGCGACAGATCATCAGTCGTTCCAAGAAGAGCGTTCATCTTCTTGTTCGCATACAGCATGGATCTGCCGTCGTTCATGAGCACCATGGTCCACATACCAATACCGGCCCCGGCCAGGGTCTCTTCTATCTCACTCTGTACCTTTTTCTCCTGTTCCTCAGCGCTCTGATTAGCTTCATTTTCCGTCATTATATCAATCCTTTTTCCATATACTTTTCTATAAATATTTGTACCATATAACGACAGATTTTACCAGTTAAGAAACTCAACTATTATAAAGATTATTCATCATCTTCATCCAGTCCGAAGCCTTCCTCCAGAAAACGGTTCCACTCGGCATTGTTGCTCTCAAGCTGCTTCTTCTGCATGATACGGTTCCGGTCTGCGAGAATGGACAACATCTCATCCACAATCTCCTCAAGAGGCAGCTCCTGATAATGCGACAGATAGCCCATCATCCTGCCCGCCGTAAAATCCGTATTCAGATTCTTTGTTATGAGATCACAGAACTCCTCGGGATATCCCCGGTCAAGCATCATCTCATAGAGCTCCATGCTCATCTCTGATCTTGGTTTCATTCAGATCTCCTTCCTATCACAAAGCTTGCCACCACTGTAAATATTGCACTGATTATCAGCTCAGTATAGTATCCCAGCCCTCTGCTGAGTATCATGCCCGGCAGGAGCAATGTGCTGCCAAATATCGGCAAGAACATCTCCATAAAGAGTTTTTCACTGATTCCCATACCACCCGGAAGGGGAAGCATATCCACCGCAACTGCTATGGCTCCCTGCATGAGAATGATAAGCCATGATGATGATCCTGAAAGTCCAAACGCCTTGTACACAAACCATGTAGCTGCAAATAGTGAGAATCTTTGCACAACTGTTATAATGAACACTACCACCAGCATCCCGAAATGTCCTACCATGTAATCCGCAGTCTGGTTGTACTTTTCCATTGATGCCGCGAGCTTTTCCTCACGGGACTTCTTGTGTCTTAAAAACTTCATCCGCTCAAGAAGTCTACTGCCATTCACCACAAATGCCTTTGCAAGCGACGGGTGAAATGCGAACAGCACCATTCCTGCCACACACACAACGTTCAGCACAAGTCCAAGATAAAATACCCACTGCACATCATCTATATATGTATGTATAAAACTCTGTCCAAATATAGCTATTCCAAGTCCCAGAAGTACCAGCACCAGCTTGTACATGATCGTCACTATGAGCAGTACCTGAGTTGACACCGGAATAGGGATCTTCTTTTTCTTCATATAATATATCTGAGCCGGCTGTCCACCTGATGCAGATGGCGTGATACAGCTGAAAAAGAATCCAACCGACGAGAACAGGAAACAGGTTCCCCTGCCTACATTCACTCCAAGATTTCGCATCATATAATGAATGATAATTGATTCTCCCCATATAAATACCACAACACATACCACTCCCGGTATGAGCCACCAAGGATTCACCGTCTGAAGTATATCAGATATCTGTCCTATATCCTCGCCGTGAAACACTCCGTATATCGTTCCGGCAAATATGAGAACCAGGAACAATACGTTGAACACCATCTTTTTCTTATTTCCCATTTAGCTTACTATCCTTTTCATAACTGGGGCAATACCCCTTTAAATACAGCGTGAACGTCATGCACAATGCTAGTATATCATGGATCATTCAATTAAATGGCAAAAAAGGGTGGTTTTTACTTTAATTATTTGTAATGTGAGTTTTATGTGGCATACACATTCTATTTTTCACTGTTCAGGATCGGCAGATTCTGGCTCTCCTCCCAGAGAGTCGCAACCACGGTTCCATCCTTGTGACAATACACAATCTTATTTATAACTCTTGGCTCCTCATCGCCATAGTATATATCTGAACTGTCTGTATCCTTATGTTCTGTCTGAGGGACAGCCGCGCCCTCTCTATATCCTCCAAAGCTCTGATACGCCTCACTTGACATCCACGACCTTGCATTTCCAAATATATCAAGTGATGTCAGTCCCTGCTCCCCGAGATAAAATTTGAATACACCGCTATCCTCAACCGACTCAGATATGAGATCATACTCCGCAGCCCCCATAAGTGCAGCCTGTGACTCTGACCGGTTATTTACCGCGTCAACGTCCACCTGCTCCCGGTTCTGTTTGCCCGCATATGTAAAGTATGTATTCTTGGCTATCTGACAGAGCCAGACCTTTATATCACAGTCTCCTTTGAACCGATCCACAGCTTTTATCGCTTTAACAAATGTCTCCTGTGTTATGTCTTCGGCTATGTGGGGATTCTTAGACAGTGCCAGCACAAAACGATATACGTCTTTGTAGTACTTTTCGTATATTTCATCTATTCCATTTTTTTCTTTTCCTGACGCCAAGTTTTTTACCTCCCTTCACATATAAGACCAGTATAATTGAAAAACGTTACAAAAGGAGCAGACGCATGTAAGGCGCTTCGCGCGACGTCTGCGTACTTCACAAGGAATCCTCCCACTTACGTGGGTCCCTCCTTATGAAAATAAAATGCTGTGAATTTCGAAAATTCTTCACAGCATTTTTCATCGTTTATATTTTGTCAGATTTTCTTCTCTTTGACTAGAAACTGTGGCCACCGCCACCTCCACCGATGCCTCCGCCTCCAAAGCCGCCTCCACCAATTCCGCCATGGCCGCCGGAACCGGATCTTGTACTTCTCGTTTCAGTGAGCATATCATATTTATGATTCATATTATATGAAACCTTTGTGCCGGTAAGTAGATTTTTTGTCCCCATGTCATATACCTTTGACGTCTTCTTCAGCAGAAGATAATTAAGCAATATAGAAAATATTATTGCAAGGAGTATGTTGCTGATATGCTTCATGGGACGGCTTATCTGCTCTCCTACCAGCAGCATATTTATCTGCTTGAATGCCTCATTTGCGCACTCAAAATATTTCTCTTCACTTGCATATTCATAGACATTGTCTGTTATCGTATACGCATTTGTCTTGGTGATGATCTTATACGGTTCGCCATAAGAATAGATGTATATCTGTCTATTATACAAATCAATGAGGAACATAACACCATCCAGGGTGCCCAATTCCCTTTTGTAGGATGACTCAGCATGGTACGCTGAAGAATGGAATGCAAATTCCGATATCTCGCATAATACATTACAATAACGGGCCGTCTCCTGCATAGTCTCCGTCAATTGTGCTTCCTGACTTTTAGTCAACACATTGGCATAATCCTTGATTATCACTTTATAGTGGTAACTGTACGAATCATCCTGATCATTTTCAGATGCGTGGACAGTCACTGCACCGTTGCATCCCACAACCAGAAACAGCAGCATGATCATTACAGTGATCACCACTCTGCCAATTATCGCTCTACGCACGATGATCACCTCCCTTGTACTCAAACTGCGGAAGTGGTCTTGTGGACATCCGGTTGTGGCTGATAACCAGGTCTATAAGCGTCAGAATGGTTGCAGCACACACCAGGAGCACGCATCCATAATAATACTTATCCATAACCGGTTTTATCAACACAACCACTACAGACAGAATGGTGGCAAAGGCAATAAATAATCCCATGACGCCACTTTTTCTTTTTACTCTTCTCACGTTTGCTATGCCTTTTACTGCTCCATAAATTGCAACCAGACACGAGATGACCGCCACAACATAACTGGCCTTACCCATAATATCCCAGTTAAAAAGTAAAGGATTTATTCCAAACTTCAGGCAGAAAAATAATATCATGCATGCTATCAGCTGTATGACTTCAAGAAAACAAGAAAACTTTATAAATGAAGTTATCTTATTTTTTAATTTTCTTTTTATATTTTTTTGTGGCTTTTTTGTTTGTAGCTTTTTTATTTGTAGTTTTTTCTTCCTGCCTCCACTTTTCTTTACATTGAGTGTATGCCTTGCGAAGAATCCCACATCATTTTCATGTGTCTCTACATCCGCTATCTTCTCCATCTCATCGCAATATATCATGGTCACAAGCGCACCTATCGCAGATACAAATGCGAGCAGAACGCCAGGTCTCACCGTAAGAAATAAGTTCAGCAAAAAGTATAATGGAGCCACTCCTATCAGGCATCCCAGCAGGAACTTGCCGATATCAAGCGGTATATCCGCAGCCACTTTTCCTGTGCTGCCATTTACCGCTGCATATGCAATACGCTTACCGTTCTTATATGACAAAAGCCACACAGGAAACAACCCGGTCTTTGCTCCAGTGATCTTTATATCCATCGTTTCTGACAATGGCTCCTCCGGTTCACCGATAGCATCGTATGTACATAGATGATGCTTTATCTTACTCATCATCACATCATACGCCATATCACCTGTCACCTGCGCTATCTTATCCCTGTACACACCATAATCCACATCCGGCAGATCCGCGTAGAACCCGCTCAGATATCCCATGGAAAATGGTTTCATATCCGCCGAGTCAAATGGTGCCACCTTACTGCTGAGATCATCCGGAAACAGCGATGATGCATCCATGGTTATATTCTCATAATGATTATCCGCAAAGCATCTTACATTATATGTATGACTGACTGTATCAACCCCTGAGCTATAGCTGTCCGTCGCCCTGACAGCTGTTTTACCTTTCTGGTCAACATCACACAGCCAATACGGCATGTAGATTCCACGGAACTCCTGCACATTTCGTCTGTGTTTCAGCCTGTTCGGAGCGTATATCGCCCTCTTCATGACTGTGGCATATGATGCCTTGCACATGTCCTTCGTCACCGCAAACGGTATCACATAATCCGGTCTTCTCTCGCTTTTCAGCCGGCTGGAAAGCATAGTCGCTGCCCCGCAGTAACTGCAGAATCCCGTCGCTGATTCATCTGTACTGTATATCTCCCCACCACACTGCGGACAAATGAATACAGTAAGTTCCATAAGCTTGCGTTCCTCGCTGTCCTCATCCTTGTCGACACTCTCCGGCTCGTATTCATTTCCACATGCTTTGCAGTACATTTTCTTTCTTGCTATATCATATACCAGATTGCTGCCACATCCGGCACATTGTATCATATGTATTTCCCCCTGTAATATAAATTGTGAAAGATTATTGACGAAATAACCTAACTCATTATACTACCTCTTTTTATAAAGAACCAGTTCCGGATTTGTCCCTTCCGCCTCATATGTCGATATCAAAATAAAATCCATATCCGCCAGAACTCCAAAGCATCTGTCTCCGCCAAATTCACATTCCAGCTGATTTCCCAGATATGTCTTCTCGTCATCAAGGAATCTGACATTCATGCCATTTGGCAAACGATACTCGAGATTCACATATTTGCCAACAAGCGCATTGAGTCTTTCAAGACGGGGCATCCCCTCTATCTGAAGAGCATTTATCTCATTTATAAGCTGCCTCTTAAATGCCTCAAACTGTCCGCCATCGCTGAGTGACTCATATCGTTTCCAGTAATCGAGTTTTGGCAGAAGTTCTTTCATGTATGCTCTCGCCTGCTCCTCGGAAAAGTTCTCGCCCACCATGTTCTTCACACACACTTCTATCAGGTCATCCATGTTGCTGTAGGTATAAGTACCGTCGGCATAACACCATTTGCAGTAATCCTCGTTCAGTGAACCGTCGCTGTCACGTCCCATAATGTTATCGTCCTCAATGAGCATTCCGCAGCACTGACAAATGAGTTTTCTCGGTGCCCCCAACAGTGTATTTATTGATACGTCCAGCTCCTTTGAAAGGAGCTTAAGCGTATCTGTGTTCGGCACCGTCTCACCATTTTCCCAGCGTGACACCGCCTGCCTTGTGACCATGACTTTCTCTGCCAGATCATCCTGGGATAATCCCTGTTTGGTTCGAAGTTCTAATATAACGTCCTTTGTCTCCATTGTACTCACCTCCGTTATGGATATCATAACAGATTGCGGGGATTGGGGAAAGCAACGGGGTGTTGCTCTGTTCCTATACCGACTGCGTAAACCGGCATTTCGGGAAGCCCGAGCAACCTATGAATTTTCCAAATTTCCCCGATCTTTCAACCAACTTTTTCCCGCATTCCGGGCATATCATAGACATCTTTGCAGGTGCAGACTTAGCCTCTTCGGTCTTATCGCCAAGCAGCTCAGCAACCTCTTTATCTGTTAGTATCTCTGCTGTGCACTCTCTCGCAACCCTCACCGGTTTGCTCATCCATACCGACTTATCGCCTATCATGTAAAATCTGAATTTTGCCCTTGTCGCTGCAACATTGACGATATTATTGTTCACCCAGTTGACTGCTCCCATAGATTTGCTGTCGCATCCGAGTAGGAATATAACTTCATCCGTTCCCTGGCCCTGGAAAGCGTGCACTGTTCCAATGTTATTTGCATTAAGCCATTTTCTGACTCTTGGCTCTTTTCCATATAACTCCGATTTCTTTATCATCTCCAGCATTCCCTCTTTGACCGATGTAAATGGTGTGATGATAAACAACCTCGGAATATCGATAGGATCCCGTTCAAATTTTCTCTCCAGTAGTTTCAGAACAAGCTCGCCCTGCGCCTTGACAAAGTGATCCTTCTTGCCCGAATTCTCAGCACCTGCTACATCTATCCAGCAGCTCTTGTCCAGGATAAATGTTCTTGCCCTGTCCTCCTTAGGAGCTGCCGTCTGCTGCTTCATAGTTCCATCATACGAAAGAACATTTGAGATTGTGTACATCGGGTCAATGCAGCGCCTATGGACTACCAGTGGGCAGCCTACCCACTCTTTCTCCTCATCCTTTCCAAGATAAGTTCCATACGGATTTATATAGTCAGCAAAAGCCTGCACAGAGATTTTCTTATCCTTGTAATCTGCCAATATCTCTGCGGTAAGCAGCTGTTTTATCATGTCAGTCTCTGCGGTAACCACAGGCTCGATCTGCTTTGGATCTCCGACTATGATCGCCTTTCTACACCTAAACATCGCGCCAACCGCCATCTGCGGCTGTGCCTGTCCCGCCTCATCGACGATAAGAGTTCCAAGCACTCCGCTTTTCTTCACGTCTCCCAGGAAAGTCTGCGCTGATGCAAATGTCGTGGATATCACAGGGGTCAGCAGGAAAATGCTCTGGAGCATATATGGCATGGCTTCTTCTCTGTCAGCAAGCTTCATCCTCTCACCACAGTCATCAAACACATTCCACGCAATCATCAGGTTGATGATATTATGCCGCATGCATTTTGAAGAAATGACGAATTCCTTGTGCAGCTTACATGCATACAGGAATAACTTTTCACGCTCTCTATTGTACTTGGCGGTAAACCATGGATTGGTTATCTGTGCTTTTGTTGACAGCCTATCGTCCTCGGATACATAACATTCCATAAATGCAGCGTCCACCGGGGTCATCTTCATCTGCCCATGCGAGTATTTTGAAATACACCGCTGGTATTCCTGAAGATTCTGCAGGTCTGATATCCTATTGTTCAAAGAAGTTATCTCTCCATTAAGTTTTGATATTGTCGCTTTCTTCTCCTGAATGAATATATTTCTTGCGGATGTATCCTTACGCCTTGCGAACAATCCCTTCGGTCTGCTTTCCTCAAGCTCGATCAGCTCTTTTTGTTCAGCAAATAACTGACGCTCAAACATCTGCCGTTTTCTTTCCACATCACTTATTTCACATGACAAATCCTCTGGTGCATTTTCCTGCAGCTCCACAGGAACCGAACCTGCCAGAGCACAGATCTGTTCCAACTCATTTCGCAGGCTTTCCACCAGTTTATATTGAGATAAAAACTTTTTTCTTACCTCCAGATATTTTGCCTTATGCTGCTCTCTGACACCATTCGATTTATAGTCCTCCACAAATGGCTTCAGGACCGAATTGCAATACTTACGGATATTTGCCTTTCTGCCAAACGGAGCGGATATCAATCCCCAGCAGTCAGATCCGCCTAAAAGTTTATCCGCATAACGCGTAAAATAAATGTCCTTCTCTTCTCGGCTCTTACCATATCTGGTTATAGTCTCCACATCACCTGACTTGTTGATATCAAACAAATCATGAACCTCATCCAGACCGCAGCGGATATCCTCTTCGTCATCCCCAGACGACTCCAGACTGTCAAGTATATCCCTCGACTTCGGAAGATCTATCGTGATATTTTCCACCGCCGCATTGTTACATGACGCGACCAGCATACTATAATTGTTGATCTCATCAACATTTATCGAATAATAATGAGGCGCATACTGATAATAGGCATTCGCATTTGCCTCTAGCGGTCCATGCGAAAATGAATGCATCTCAAATAAAGAGTCTGGATCTTCTGCATTCTCAGCGAGGAGTCTGGCACGCTCAACAATATTGCTTGCCACGATCTCCTTGAGCAATGTAGTCTTTCCCGTTCCGGGAGGTCCGTTTACAGAAAAAACTGGAGCATCCCCGTCCTGTCTGATCGCAATATTGACTGCAACCTGCTGCATCAACGCCGGCATATATTTGGCCGGCCATTTTCCCCTTGGCGAATTTGTAACGTTAAGAATTCTGTCAAAGAACAGCTTCATCTCACTTTTTCCCGCATCCGGCGAGATGATCGTTCTCGGTAAATCGTCTAGGCCTTTCGACTTTTCGTACCCTGCCAGAATGTACTCGATCACTTTCTTCTCATATTCATTCCCCTCGCCAAAGTTCCCGTTCCGAACCAGCTCTGACAACTGAATAATGTCATTCAAAAAGAAGCTTTTACCCTGATCCGCATAGTCAAATGCGTCTTCGTCCGCATCTCTGACCTGTTCGCTCGCATACCTGTTGTATTCGGCAATTCCCATCGATTCCTGAGGATCATCTAAGAACCTGTGTTTCACATACTCGTTAAAAATCTTTTCATATATGGTTGAAATGAACTCATCGACATTCTGGTTCTGCAGTTCCTCATCGATCTCTCCAACAAGTTCTTCATACTCGCTAGTATCGAGAGAAAAGTCATGACTATTATGTGCTCTTGACTCATCCCACTTGGCAACTGCCCACAGTATCGATGACAGCTGGAAACTGTTCTTAAGATACACACCTTTCGTATCTGTCTTGAATGAGCACCATGCGATCGCGCTCTTTTTCGGATAAGCTATCTCAGGATTATCGGATTTATCCTCTATAAACTTCTCAAGATAATCAACTACTGTGTTCCGCTCTACCTTCCCTAGGCAAAAATGGATCTCATCACCAACCGAAGGAAACTTCGCATAGCCGTCCCTGTCATTTTCCAGGATCATTTCCAGATCAATATCAGGAGATGACAAAACTGGCAAATCAAAGAAGACCTCGATCTTCTCTGCCTTAACTTCTTTGCCATTCTTGATATTCTTAATTAGCTTCTTGTTCTCTGTACTTTCCTGTGGAATATCAGTCTGACCTAGAAATTCTGTGATTTTCCAGTAGTTTAAGATTTCCAGGACTGTGTTCTTTCGTTTGTCTTCCATTCGGTGTGCTCCTTGTGGTGTAACCCCTAATCTTCTTTCTTGAAATATCTTCCGATCTTTCTTATAACCTCACTTTTGAATCTGTTTTTACATTTGCTTACCCTTTATCTTATCCACCAGTGTCACATCCGCCGGCAGCCAATCGACCGAATCAAGTTCCTCTATAGTGAGCCACTTCGCATCTTCGTGTTCTTTTAATTCTAAATGATCTGCTGCCAGCTCACACAAGAAACAATCCATCGACAAATGAAAAGCTGGATAATCATATTCGATAGTATCAAGCAATTCTCCAACATTTATCCTTGCATCCAGTTCCTCGTTTATCTCCCTGACCAGAGCGTCCTGTGGAGTTTCACCAGCTTCTATTTTTCCTCCAGGGAATTCCCATCCCCCTTTAAGTTCTCCGTATCCTCTCTGGGTTGCAAATATCTGCTTTTGGTTGTTTTTTTCTCTTACAATTACTGCAGCAACTACTCTTATTGTCTTCATAACATCCTCCAATTAAGAATTTACAATGTACTCGTAAATATCTTCACGCACTGGAACATCAAGTATCCATTCAATTTCCACTGCTGTTTTCTCTGTGTTCGCCATTTTGAATTCTTTAGTTTTTCCACTTGCTGTCATATGTCCAAGATAATAAAACTCCTTAGAAATCTTATCATCTTTATTCTTTCTTACAAAAAGCTCTACATGAATCCCTCTTTCCTTCGCTTTAAGGAAATTCTGTACATCCTCTGATTGTAAACTTCTGCCAGACTTCGAAATAGCTATCAGTCGATCCCTGAAGCCCGGGACAAAATGATCTTCATATTTCGTGGTGTCACTAATATCCTCTGCCTTATCATAATTGATGAACACAGGAAATGTCTTCGTCTTTCTGTCATATTTATATCCACCAATATTTAACGGAACTTCATTCTGCTCCCAATTGAGAAGACGACATACATCCTCATAAGTGTATTTCTGGTACAAAACAAAGTCCGTCTGATCATATGTATTACTATAATCACGCTCGTATCTGCTAATACCAAATTCAACAAGTTCTTGAAGGATATCATAAAATTCGCCATTTGACAGCATTTGTATAAATGACTTTGTTGGGCAATAATCGTTTTCGTTTTTCTCAATAAATACGCACTGCGCGTAAGTTTTCTTGCTCGCTCCAGCCGGGAATTCATTAGTCATAACATTTACAATGTTTTCCTTCTGATCCTGACTGACATCTTTTCCATACTTCCTCATGTCCTCTGAAAGGCCGGCAAACAAACCAAATTTAGCTAGGCCCCGGGCATATGTAAGTATTCTCTTCAACATCTGAAGTTCCTGAATTCTTTTTCCATTTGCCAATTTCTTAGAAACAAATTCGATTACTTTTTCTTCATCCTCTGGCAAGCGAGTCTTATATTCTTTCTCATATTTCACTAAAAACTTATAATACGATCCGAGACTGTTGTTATCAAAGATTCGAATAACATCCATCTCACCGTATTCATCAAAATCCCTCAATCTGGGAATACGTCCAAGTTTATTCTTGAGGTTCGTATAATTCTCTTTGATGAGCCTTATATCACTAAAGTTTGCGTTATCAACCGACGCAAAAATTCTCTTTCTGCTAACCTCATCAAAATGAACCGTAGATGCACCAGGAATCATCCGTTCACCTTCCATGACATATCTACGGATATTATCTTTGTTATATGTTCTATCTCCTGATAAGGCAATCGGTATCATGAAATTGTTGTTATAGTTTCCAATAAAATCAAGGATTACAACGTATTCCTTCCCCTCTGCTTTTCGAAGGCCTCTTCCCAATTGCTGTATAAAAACAATTGGAGACTGAGTCGGTCTCAACATGATGACCTGATTTACCTCGACAATATCAACACCTTCATTTAAGACATCCACAGAGAAAATATAATCTATAGGAGTCTTATCTGCCGCTGCGTCTCTCTCATCCATAGCAAGTCTCTCAAACGCATCCTGCCTAACCATCTCTGAGTCCTCACCACTAAGTGCAACTGTCCTATATCCTAATTCGTTGAACTTCTTTGAAAGTTCCTTACACTCCCGGTTACGGCTGCAAAATATCAGGCCCTTTACACGTTCTCCGCTGTAACCATAGTAATTCGACTGCTCTATAACAAGCTTTACACGCTCGTCACATACCAATTTATTAAAATCTTCTTCAGATAGATTCTTTGACTTGGTATCCTGTACAACGGATAAATCAGTAATTCCAAAATAGTGAAATGGACACAGCAAGTCCTCTTCCATTGCCTGCTGCAGACGAATCTCATAGGCTATCTGATGATTAAATATCTCATAAATATTTTCCCCAGAATCATTGTCATTCCTCTTGTCAGGCGTAGCTGTCATACCAAGGAATAGACGTGGAGTAAAGTAATTCATAACCTTCTGATATGTATTTGCCGAGCTATGGTGGGCCTCGTCCAGAATAATACAATCAAACTCGGCTGGATCATACATTTGCAAATGCACATCCCTATTTAACGTCTCCACAGTGGCAAATATATAATCTCTATCGTATTCATGATAGCCAGCACCAACCAACCCTACAGAAATCGTACTGCCGAAAACTCTCTGATACGATTTCTTTGCCTGTACAGCAAGTGACGCTCGATGGACAAGAAATAACACTCTCTTAAATCCAAGTTCACGCATTGCAAATGCCGACGCATAAGTCTTTCCCGTACCAGTGGCACTTATAAGAAGTGCTCTCTTCTCATCATTCTCCAATATAGCTTTAAGGTTAGCAATAAATCTCACCTGCATGCTGTTTGGTTTTAATTTATATCTCTCCAATGAGGTAACATTTCCCTCCGAAGCGATTTTCCTTTGAGCTTTGATTATATCGTATCTCTGCTTATACTCCTCATAAAACACATCATAGTCCAGAGCATATTCTGAGTTCCATAACTCGTCAAATTCTCTTAATATATCCTCTGACATCTCTCCCTGTGCTGTGGAGACAATCTTCGTATTCCATTCTCTATTGGTCGTGAGTGCAGCACTGGTAATATTCGAGCTGCCAATTATGATCCTGTATATTTCTTCCTCTCTGAATATATATCCCTTTGTATGAAAGCCATTGTTAGCAGATCTTGTGTCATACATTCTAATCTTTATATTCTTCAGAGAATGCAATTTCTCCAAAGCCAAAGGCTCACTAAAATCCAAATAGTTTGAGGTCAATATCTCCCCTGGAACCCCTTTTCCCTCAAGCTCTTTCAACGTCTGAAGAAGCGGTGTTACACCGCCCAAAGTAATAAATGCCACACTTATCTGAAACTTATCACATTTTAGAAGTTCACTCTCTATGACTGAAATAACTTTCTTGCCTTCCCTGTGATTATTTGAAACAAAGCCCGGCTTATATGATATCTCAGATGCAATATTACCATCGATATATGCAGTTTCCAATCCGTCACGTACTAACTGCGTTTTATCCTGAATCATAGTTGTCCTCCATTTCAAATAGTATGATTTATTTTATCATAAAAGATGGGGAATGGGGAGATTTGTAAAAATTAAAGCGGGATAGAATCTGGTTTGGTGATTCTATCCCGCCTTTAAGTACAATATATAATTGATGTCAGGCAGTCTCATTATAAAACCAACTGCCTATGCTTATTCTTTTATAGTTTTCTGTATCCATTCAATTCTACATAACTAAACTTTGAACTACTTATCCATCAGTTTTCTTTCGAATACAAGTACATCTTCACAAGCAGTAGAATTTTCCACTAATCCCAACACCTTTAATGCATTTTTGCCTAGCTCATTTGAATAAACAGTATGTAACTTCCACCCCTCTCTAGCACGCTTGTTTATCAATTCAGTCATTCTCTTTGCATCAACACACCCATGATCTTCATTTAATATTGTTTCAACTGCATATTCATATAAGCCTATTAATGAACGTGCATACTCTTGTTTCTCCATTTCATCTTCTTGCATTCGCTTTCTTTCAATGATTATTTCTTCAGCTGTCCTATGCGACTTTTCAATATCTGTTGCAACTTCATCAATATATTCTTTTGCATTATGGGAAAATTTAGAAACATTTATGGGGTCTCTAAAGAATAGCAAATCATCCTCATTTCCATTTCTTAATCCTTGTAATCTAGTAAAACAATTGTTGCAAATACTCATTCCTGCAATTATTCTATCTTCTTTTTTTGCATTGCATATCTCACATACCCTCATTATTTTCTTCCTTCTTTACTACGAATTTTTCACTTTCTGTTTTTTCTATCAATTTGTACTATAACCTTGTATTTTTTCTGTAATAAGTTTTGTAAGCACAGCACAAACCCAAGAACTTAATTCTAATACTTAGACATTTTTCATCACCTATAACAACGATAACAATTTTTCTTGTTCTTCTTCAAATCTATCATCAGATAACAAACCTGCTTCTTTCATTAATTTCAATTTTACTACTTTCGTTTTAAATTCTTCTAATGATATCGATTCTATTTTATTTATTTGCATGTTATCTTGTTTCTGAATTGATTTTAGCAAAGTGCCATTTTCAATAACATCAGTCGATTGATGAACAACCGTTTTCTTTTCAAGTTCATCCACAATACTATACTTTTTTTCTGGCAGATATGTCTGCAAAAAATTGTAAATATCTTGTGGAAGTTCAATATCAACATATTGCCTTTTTGTTTCAGAATAAAAATTGAGTATAACACTTCTATCATCTATAAGTCCTCTGCTATATGCTGAATTGGCTTGTAAATCTAATGGATTACAGGAATATGTGGATGCTATGAATGAATTTAATTAAGTTTATGTAGCTTCATTATGGTTTTGAACTAATCTGACATCAATTTTAACTTTCTTTTGATTGATAAAATAATTCATCGCTTTTTTCGTCGCTTTTTATGCGTCGAAAAAGGCGTCGAATTATTCTAATTATACATCTAACTCGGCTTTTAACCTGGCATATAATTCAATATGCCAAGTTAAATAACAAATTCATTCCGCTCCTTTAGCTAAATTGCCAGAATAATATTTTAAAGATTTATTATCAAATCTGCCAACTCTATTTCTTTATAGCCCACATATAAATTAATTGTTGAAATTTCATTCTGATATATGGAGATACTGATTTTTAGACTACCATAATATTTTTGCAAATTCAATAAACTTCTTACATTCATCAATATCTACTGTTTGATTAACAGGGTCCATATATAACGTTTTTTTATGTGCCAAAAGCTGATCTAATATATGCCATGCCTCTCCATTGAAATCATTCGAAACCATTATTTCTTCACTATTCATTCCTATTGTTCTTGTATTTGTCATAGCAATGTTCTTTTTCTCTTTTAAATATTCAATTATGTCTTTAGAAAGATAGTTATCTAGCCCGCCATAGGTCGCATGGTCTATTTCAGGTAGCCAATACAAATCATCAGACCTATCAATATATTTTCCTTCTTTATCAGGTAAAGATATTTTATATTTTATCATTCCCCACATTAATTCAAACCATAAAACTGATTCTGACATTTTCCCTTTAAATGCAAGTGTGTGAATTATATCCAATTTTTCAATTAGCTTATTCAAATTTCGAATGTCAATTTGGCACAAAGTAGCTAATGTTTGTAACTCCTCTGCCGCCGCATCCTTTTCCTCAAATTTTTCAAAATAATAATTATATTTTTCTACATATTTAGATTGAAGCGCTCCCACGCCCAATTTCAAATTGAAACTAATAAATTTTCTCAGATATCTACCTGTATCAACTGCATTACCAAAGATTTTTTTCACGGAATTCTCAAGTTGTTTACTGTCAACAGCCATAATAACAATTGTATTGGGGATACCCTCAAATAAATGATGAAGTCTCTCAAGAACTTTAATTGCATATTCAGGCATACATCTGTCTAGTTCATCAACAACTATTACAACAGTTTTTATTTCCGACATCCGTTTAAGTTTTTCCCTAGTTTCATCTAAAGTTTTCTTAAACGCAAACATTTTATCAAATTTAAATTTTTGATTATCAATGCCCGTCTTTTCACTTTGAAATGTTTCTACAATATTAACACCTATTTTATTTTTTACATACTCTCCGGCTACTTCTGCCAATATTTCTTTCGCTGTTTCCCAACCTGCTTTTGCCACTTTGTTAATTCTATGTTCTAGTGAATTTTCAGAGTCTTCTAGCATTGCTGATATTATCGCAACAGAAGGTTCTTCATAATAATCATATTGCCAACAATTATAATGAAAAACATAAAATTTATCATCGTAGGTATCCTCATTAACAACAGGAGATAATCTTCTCTCAAGTTCTTCTAATACATAAGTTTTTCCATATCCCCAAGTTCCATCAATCGAAAATATTTTTCCTTGTTTTAAATCTGACATAGTGTTGACAAGCTGATATAACATATCAATAAATTGTTCTCTATTCAAAACATCAACTGTTTCCTGCATTCACATTCCCCTTTGCTCTTCAGATGAAAATTTGTCTTATTAATGTATCATTTATTATGCATTATGAAAAATATAGTCTTATTAAACTATTCTTTCAAAGTAATATCTCTCATTAGCCTTTGTACTTTCTCTGACCGTATCAGCATCCTCATCTTCTCATCCCCACTTTCAATCTCAGGCTTACCACACCTCAAGCTATCTGGATGTTCCGACACACAACAATCCTTATACCAACATTCACCCATAAGAGTCCCTTTAACAGACCACTTCTCATTTTGCGTAAATTCGCCCACCAATGACTTCATCACTCGTTCTGTAGAATATCTCTTAAAACCTGCTATATACTGCAAAGTCTTTTCGTCATCAATCTTTGATATATTGATTCTATGATTTTCAACTGCCGTCAAGACTTCTTCGCGAATTTTGATTTTATCTGTCTTTCCAGTGCCTGTCCACTCCACAAGCTTATCAAAGGCAAGAATCAAGTATTCAAAGCAAATCATATCCAGAATTATAATCTTGCCCTCAGCTTTATCTGCTATTGATTTCAGTATGCGATACTTATTACGAATATCCTGATTATCAACAACATAATCAAATGCAACATAATATGAATCGTCATCTTTAATGTCAATGTCTAACACTGCATCCAATAATCCCTGATTACTTCCTTTACTTTCAACCACAAGTTCATTATCAAAGAAAAGTTGATTTACTAATTTCCAGAAATGAAATCCTGCGCCGGTGTCTTCCGTCCATAAATATCTCATATCACACTTCCTCTTCCAGTGTTATTCTATTGTTATCAAAATTCAACACCTTAAAGCTCTTATCAGATACATTAAGTCCGTCACAATTTCTTAGAAAAAGCATATACTGATTTGAAAACTCAAAATTAATGAATCTCCTAACGTCATCATTTATCAAGTAATCTGCATTATCTATCACGATAAAACAATCCCGGCACTGCTTTATTACTTCTAAGAAACCATCTGATTTGTAGTTAAATAATTTGATTGCCTTATATTCGTCTGTCAGTCTTATATCTTCCAACATTTCGTAAAGAACTGTTTTACCTGTACCGCTGTCTCCACCAACAAGTGTTATTCTATCGTCAAATTCCAAATCATATGAAAAAGGATCTGCTTTAAATATAATACTCTTATAAATCATCTGCCGCCCTCCTTTCATACTCCTTGCTCCACCAGGCATTATAACCTCTTCCGCCAGTAACTATATCTGAATCATTGAATCTGATTTTTGCATCATTTGGAATGTCAAAAAGCGTTGGTCTAGACATATAAATCTTTATATTATCCATAGTAAAAATGATTCTGAGCACATTCGGGCCGCATTCTTCAACATTTACCACATTATCAGGATGCTTTACAATATTAAGTAAAGTTTTACAGCCTGATGACAAATTACGAATTGTGCCCAAGCCATATTTTGTCTCAATGTGCTTATCTGGCGTCAGTTTTGCCTCATCCACCTGTCGTATTAAATCAATTTCTTTTTGTGACATTTCTTCATTACCTGTATTTAAGTTAAAATACAGGTCATTCTGAAGTATCCAATCCTTTGAGTTCTTTTTTTCTGTATAGATATTTATCATTGATATTTCTCCTTCAATTTACTATCAATTTTGTACCAATGTCTTTTTACCTGATTCCGAATATCACTCTCAAGTACCTTACTTTGACTAAATATCTCATCCGCTTTATATGCATATGTTAAGAAATTTCCATGATCTTTAGAATACTTACTTGCCCCTAAATGTGTATACGAATGATAAACTGCTTTCTTTCCAGCATTAAACGATTTTTCATCCATATTCTCTTTGATTCTTTTAATTTTTCTATATGCTCTACAATAAAACTTTCCTTAAAGAGTACCCTAACATAAGAGCTAATGCTTCTGCAAGGATAAATAAAAATTATTGATTATCCATCTACGTCGCAAAATACTATTTAGCATCGGTTACAATCGGAAAGTTCATTTCAACAATAAACTCTTTTTTTTCTATTTTTGCTTCAATCTCTCCATCCATCCGACTAACCAACTCCTTTGCAATAGATAGTCCCAATCCAGTAGATGTTTTACTTCTGGCAACATCTGCTTTATAAAATCGCTCAAATACCTGATCTATATTAATCTGTTCTGGATGTGTAACCTGATTGCTGATTCTAAGCACCGCCTGATTTTGATCACGTTCAAACACAATGCTAATCTTCTTTTCTCCATGATCCAGCCCATTTTTTATCACATTCTGGATAACACGGCGGAGTCCCTGCCTGTTTCCATGTATATACAACTGTTCTTCCGTAATCTGAATATCCGGCTGAATTTCCATTCTTACCCATTCATCATAGTATGAAAAAACTGTTTCTTTCAAAATCCGGTTCATACAGCACAATGTCAATTCCAAACTGTAAGATTCGTTTTTTAACTTTGTAAACATAAAAAGTTCTTCCAGCATTTCATTCAGACTATGAATTCTTTCGTGGATAATGCTTAAATAACGTTTCTGATCCTCTATATTTTCACATTCTTCCATTAGCTGGAAATATCCGTCCAAAGATGTCAGTGGTGTGCGGATATCATGAGAAAGATTTGTATAAGTGTCCGCAATCAGAGCTTCTTTCTCCTGATAATGCTGCTTCTCTTTTCTTCGCAGTTCCAGAAGCTCATTCAACTTGTCAGAAAGCTTTCCTATTCCACCCACATCAAATTCATGGTTAATCAACATGTTACTGTCATGTTTCATCATAAACGCCAATTGGCGGCAGATGTCTTTCACCTGCCACTGGTATTTCCACATAATAATAAATTGTAAGATAATAATTCCTGCTAATAGCCCAATTACGATATACATCCGTTAAATATCCCTCTTTTGAAAAACAACGCTGCTTACTGATATCATCATAACGATGAACACTATTGCCACACCAAATGCCGCCAAACACTCATTTCCACTCGGATTCATAGGAAGCAGTGATAATTTTCCTGTTATCGTATACTTATAAATCTGGAAATTCTGAATTCCTATTTTTTGAATAGCGCTATTGATCCCCCCATACACAATGGTCATTACATTCATGCTAAGACAGATAGCAATGACCATGCTGATTACATTATTTTTCAAAATAATTGCAATCGCCATACAAATCAGCACAAGTGCATAATGAAGAGCCAGTTCAGTCACAAAATAAGATAAAATTGCCTTTGTATTTCCCCATTCCAATTCCCCGAAAACAATACCATTCGCCGCTGCCTGAAATAAGAATGCACCTGCCATTGTCAGTACCGTAAAGACAGCCAAGGCAATTGCCCTGGAAAAAATCAGAGTTCCTCTATTTCTAACCTGACCTCCTATATTCTTAATATATCCGCTACTGATATCTGCTGTTGAAAACAGAACAGTAAAAATCACCAAAAGCAGTGCATACAATTTTCCTTGGGAATTGGCAAAAAAGATATCATATACCGTCACCTTTTCTCCCGGCTCCGTAGGCAGCGTTACCATCATTCCCACATTAATATTATCCACAGTAGGTTCAGTAACCTGCTCCTGTTTCATGGCATCCTTTTCAGTCAAAAGCTCATAATCTGTCTTGCTTAAAGATGTTGTAATCAATAATATTGCTGCCAGTACGATCCAGATTACATACATACTTTTGGTTTTAAGCATCCGGTATAAATCCATTTTTATTATATTAAGCATGATCCGCACCTCCCGTCAGATTCAGAAAATAAGTTTCCAGTTCTTCACTGGTTATGGAAATCCCTTTTACCGGAATTCCTGCCTTTGCAAGTTCCATATTCAACGCTGCACTTTCATTCAATCGTTCAAAAATATGAATATGCTCTTTATCTGTTACCTGATAGTTGGTAAATCCCATAGAATCCAGCACCGGAATCGCCTGTTTCGGATGATCCAATGTCAACTCTATCCGTTCACTGCATCTTCTTATTAATTCTTCTCTTGTAATTTCCTGTAATAAACTTCCATTATGAATAATTCCATAATCAGTAGCAATCTTCGATAATTCCTCAAGAATATGACTGGAAATGCATATTGTCATATTCTTCTCTTTCTGAAGTCTCTGAATCGTATCCCGGATCTCTGCAATACCCTGTGGATCCAATCCATTGATTGGTTCATCAAGAACTAATAAATCTGGTTCTCCAACCAAAGCAAGACCAATTCCCAAACGCTGTTTCATTCCAAGCGAAAAATGTTTTGTTTTTTTCTTTCCCACATCCTCCAGACCGATAATTCTCAATATTTCTTCAATATAACTTTTTTTCTTTATTCCAAACAGCTTGCATTTGATATTCAGATTTTCATATGCAGTCATATTTCCATAAAGTCCCGGTGCCTCAATCAGACATCCTATCCGTGATCGAACTTTTTGCAAATCCTTTCCCTTGTATCCGAACATCTCGATTTCTCCACAAGTTGGCTTGGAAAGTCCACTGATCATCTTCAGACAAGTTGTCTTCCCAGCTCCATTCCGACCGATAAAACCATAAATAGCACCTTTTTTAATATGCATATTGACACTGTCCACAGCTTTATGGTGTCCATATTGCTTAGTCAAATTTCTTGTTTCCAATAACATTTCGCTCAAGTTTTTCATCTCCTTTTTCTTATCTGCATTTATCATAAAGGAATAATCCTAATCAAACGCAAATAAATAGTAAAAAAAGAGCAAAGATTATAGATGAAGACGATAACCGATTCCCCAGACTGTTTCAATATATTCCTCAGATGTAACTGTTTTTATCTTTTTACGAATATTGCTTATATGTACATCCAGAGTTTTTGTTTCACCCATATATGGTTCGTCCCACGCATATTCAAAAATGTCCTCTTTACTGAAAACCTGCTTCGGATTTCTGAGCAGTAATTCTAAAATCGCAAACTCCTGTCTTGTTATCTTAGGAAGTATTTTTCCACCAATGGTGACCTGAAAAGTAGCTTTGTTCAATACCATCTCTCTGAACGAAAGGTTAGATTCTTCTATTTTCTTTTCTTCTGTATGACGAAGCTGTACCTGAATTCTTGCCAGTACCTCTCTGATTTCAAAAGGTTTCGTTATATAATCATCAGCCCCACTAGTTAAAACCTTTACCTTTTCATCCAAGCTATCTTTCGCAGTCAAAACAATAACCGGAAGATTTCCCTTTTTCCGTATTTCCTCCAGAACTGCTTCTCCTGTAATTCCCGGCAACATCAAATCCAGCAACACCAGTGCATAGCTATGCTCCTGCATATTCAAAAGCAGCTTTGCCTCAGTTCCGGAAAACGCCTGCTCACAGGAATAGCCTGCTTTGGATAATGCTTCCTGAAGCAGATTATTGATATTTGTATCATCTTCTACAATCAGTATTTTCTGCATGATAGTTCTCTCCTCTATTTTACACTGTGAAAACATTATTTTCTTGCATTATACGCTTTTCCCTTTTTTCCCGCAATTACTCCCCACAGATTCCCGGAATTCTCCAGTACATAACATACTTTTTGTTCCAGCTGAACTTATAATTTTCAGTATTCCTGTACTTCCAAGATGCATATATCACTTTTTCCTTACCATTATGTCTTTATTTCTCCATCAGTGCTTTCGCAACCCTTATCCCGCCCACAAATAGAGCCAAACTAGAGCCATTTGATAAAACAAATGCCGGAAGCCCGCATAAATACAGGCTTTCGGCATTTTAGTCCGTTATTCAAACTCCCCGCAGAGAAACTTATTATCCCTGTGAAAGCTTGATTTCTAGAGCTTTTAATGGTGATTATTCCGCCTTTTATCACAATTATTTTATGTTTTCAAAAATTTAGGTATCATATAGGTATCAATGTACCCATTTGGTATTAGGTCTCCTACATAAGAAAATGTACAATATTTCTTTGAAAAATATCTCCAACACTTATCTTATTTTTGGTACAAATTTATTTTCTTAACAGCAACTCTTGTTTCAATAAAGAAATATCCTGATGATTATTTTTAGGTTTTATTCTATCTAAAACCTTCTTTTCAACAGATTGTGTCCAATAAATTTTCAATTTTTCTCTTGCCCTTGTTATGGCAGTATAAAAGATACTATGTGTTATCAGTTCATCAATATCATCTGTTATAATGATTTTTACTGAATCATACTCTAAACCTTGTGCTTTGTGAATAGATACCGCATATGCTATTTGAAATGGTACCATATTCTTAGATACACTGTCATCATCTTCATCTGTACTTTTATTTTTATAAACTTCAAATCTTATAATAGAATTTCCCTTTTCTGATACACCTATAACTTGAAAATCTAAATCTTTGTCATCTAAATTCATCAATGGCTTGTCAATCTCTATATCAAATTGAATTCGTTCCGTTACTTTACCAGCTTCCAAAAGTCTAAAATCTTCTATTCTGCCTTTCATATTATTATGAATAATTGGAACTTGTTCTTTATTCTTTGTAAAAAATGAATCCGCCAAATCATTGAACAAAATTGGATCACCAACTTTATATCTCTGTATTCCTCTCCTTATCTCCTTGCCATTATTGTTTTCTTGCATAAAATGATTTATATTGTTTATTCCATACAGTCCTCCATAATTTAAACATAAGATAATCTCGTTCTCTGATGCTGGAGTTAAAATTGACGGATCAAGATTTACTGAATAACCTCCTGCTTGTAGTCGATTCAATATATCATCCTCCATTTTGCGGACATTATCCCACAAAGCTTGTAACTGCTTGCTATTACTTCTATATGGTTTTATCAATTCACATATTGCAGACTCTGGAAGGAATCCACGTATTGTATCAAACCAATTTCCAAATTCTATTGATTCTATTTGGTAAGTATCTCCAACTAATACAAGTAATTTATAATCAGCAAGTTCCAAAAACTCCTTCATTTCCTTATTGCTAACCGTACTACACTCATCAATAAATATAATATCATACTTTCTCTTTATGTCATTATTATATCTATTGTTAAACTTTGAAATTGTCATAAATTCGCAATCTGAGGTTGCAGCGACCTTTCTCTTCAAATTGTTCACTGCTGGATTCGTATATGCCAAATACAATTTCGAATACTCTTTAAAAAAATTGGAAATGTAATTAATAAATGTAGTCTTCCCTGTTCCTGCTGCCCCATATATTACCGATACATGCGATTTAGCAAACATTGTCTCCAATGCTTTTTTCTTCTCTTCCGATATATTATAATCACTATTTTCAATCCAATGTTTTACAGTATTGGAATAATTACTCACACCGCTTTGAGCTAATCTCTTAATCGTTGTAATTATAGATATTGTATCATCCCTGTATGCCTCAATAAATATATAGCCTTTATCTATAATCAATTTACGTGCTTGCTGTTTCTGAGTTTGCGGTAACTTCTTATTATTTATATATATTTTTCAAAGTTTCAACATCTTCAAAATTACCAAGTTTATACTTTTCTCCATTCTGTTCTAATGGGGTATACAGCATCCCTTTCTGTTCAGTATTATTTTTTATAACTCTAGCCATAAATTCATGTTCACGTCCAGCTGTGTCCAATGCTATTAACAAATCTGATATATTTGGTACATGTTTTCTCAATCCAGAACAGAACGGCATTGTATCAAAAGGTAAACACTCATTTGCTAAATATAAATTTGACAGCCAATTATTAGCACCCAAATATTCCCATCTTCCAGTGTTATAATTCTTTTTATAACTCTCATGATATTGTTCTTTAATAACTCTATTATTCATATGATGTAACAAATATCTTAAAACATTGTAACCTGCACCTTGATTTTTAATGAGTTGTCTACAGAAATCCAATAAATCAAAAAAATGATACCCCTCTCTATTTGGAACAATTCGATTGCGGATTTCATTATATTTTTCATCTGAATAAACAACTATCTCTGCTAAGCTTCTTCCCGACTCGGTCAAATACTTAACTAGTTCCCTCTCCTCTGCTTTTCCAATGGGTTTGGTCTGATTATTAATTATCTTACTAAAATTTTTAAATTCACATGGTCGAATACTTACTTCCCAATCCAAAATAATTCTTATAGGCATACATTTATCAAATATTTCTATATAATCATCTTCTATTGCTAACTTTACCGCATAAAAGTCTGTTATTTCCCTATCTGTAAATGCAATTATTCTATCTGTTTTACTTGCCTTATCATTTGCCGGAATAAATGCTACTTCATAATATATTTTATTATTACAAAAAAATGGTTTTATATTTTGAATGTAAAAACGATCATATTTATACATATTTTTTGATGATTTTTTATATTCATCAACCTTTTGAACAATTTTTAGATAATACTCATTTAAGCTCTCATCTGTTTCAATTGGAAATTGCTCTAAGTTATACAAAACATCAAGAGAATACTTATCATGTAACATTGTTTTTATCCTAAGAAGATATTCGTAATATTTTAACATTAAACGCTCTGAATTTTCTTCCTCTAAAGTCCTATGTGATACAGATACCTGCAAAAAATGATGAAAACGAGACAAATATCTCAACCACTCTTGATTTTTTGCATATTTAACAGCCTGTTTAACATTATCCTGTGTATCCTCAATATCATTACCATTAGCATATATTTTCAACAAAATATGTTCAACAAAATGTCTTAATTGTGATAGAATATCCTGTGATATTTCTCCTCTCGTCGAATTACACAAATTATTTATATGTCTACATATTATTTTATCCGAATTTAATATTTGCTTATCAATTTGCAAAACATTATCCATAATCTCATCTTTCTCCTTATTATATATCTCTGATTACATGTTTTAATATCTTTATTATGTTAAATGTCTAACTGGAATACATTGATCCATATATTTATGTACAAAAGAAACTTGTTGCAAAATATCAATCGCATCATTTTCATTAATATCCCATCTAATTCTCAATTCATGAGCCGTAACATTTCTTACCATATGAATTAATCCCAGTATTATCTCTTTAAGTCCATTTTGCTGGTTCTGTTCTGAAGTTGTCCTTAATGAGTTTAAAACAATATATGGATTTTTTACAGAAAAAGCAGTTTGAATAAGTTCATTTCCATCTGTTAACAATCCACTCATTTCTCTTACCCGATCACATATTCCTTTTACTGCTTCCTGAACCGCATGAAAATAATCATCTACTAGTAATTCTTCTCTGCAGCATATTAAAACTCTTTGATGTGCACCATAACATGATAATTTATTTTTTAATTCTCTTGTTCTTCTTTCCACTTCGGATAAACTTTCAGCCTTAGTAATTTTATAGAAGTTGCCATCATCCCTTATTTCAATTCCTTTTAACATCAATACCCTATTTATTTCAAAACGTCTCTTCTCATATGCAGATTGAGTATTTAGCCCTCTAGCTGGCTCCATACATACTTGTATAAATTTATATACGCAGTTTGTACTATTATCTTTTCTACTCTGCTCACAAAATGCATTAAATAATCTCTTATATTTTGTATTTTTTGAATCAATATCTTTTAAACCACACTCTGAAAGCAATAATCCTATTTCTGTCCCTGTAAATCCAAATTCTGTGTCTCCCAATGCTTTTGAAACAGCTAGTAACTCAGATTCTAATAATGTTGGAAATCCCATGCTTCAACTCCTATCAATAAATGTTAATGCACACAAACCTGACAAGTCTCTATTCTTTCAAATGAATGTTCTACCTGCAAATCTATCATTTTTAAGTTACTCTCTATATACTCCAACAATTCTGTACCATCTAAATATATATACATCTGTGGTGCTACAAATCCCGGAACATTTTCTCTTAAGTCATCTAATGATATCTGTGATGTTTCCTGAAATCTATCTATTTCCATAGCATACCTATAATGATACTTTTCTATATATTCTTTTATTCGTGTAACGGCATTGCTATCTTCTTTATAGTCTTCCATCCAGTCAGATAGACAATGCCTTTTACCCAAGTATACAACACCGGTGATCGCTTTCACCGGTGAGCTGACATACATATATGCCATTATAGGTTCATCTGGAAAATTTCTCCTGTGTTCAAATATCTTCACACCAGATTTTATTTTTTCATAAACATCCGGTCTGAAACTTGATAGCATTTTTCTCAATGTCTGTACCGCCTTATTTCCATTTACATTCAATATTCAGCACTGATGTCGGCATACCAATAAACTGTACATCAAATTTTAAGCTTGGTTCAACCTTTGTACTTGCATTATGAATTCTGAAACTTAATTGCCATCCATTATCCAAAAACATTTCTACTGTATTAGTGCTTCCTGGCTTGAACTCAAGTGCCACAAGTCTTGTAGGTAGCTCTACTACTGGAACAGTAATTGCCGACACCTTATTTTCACTTGGTTTATTTAAAGTATCATGCATATTAAAAGTATGAATCATTGTAAGACGCTTACTATCACGACTGACAACCTTATAGTAATCCTCTATTCCAATAAGATATTCTATCATCTTACGTGGCATATTCTTATCTTCTTTATATGCTCTATTAACCTCATCCATAAAAGCATGTAATAACGGTACATATACTACTTCGTCTTTGTCATTGATTTCAGACCATCTTGAACCGTTATCCTTTTCATTCTTCAACATATCAAATATTGGTTGAACCGCATCCCAATATGCATCACTACAAGGCATATCAAACCATTCTTTACCAAAATCAAGTTTATGACTTAATCTGCTATGTTTTACGGCATCGTGATTATGTTTGATACTTAATCCTATTTCCCACTCAATATCTTCTCTTCTAATAACAATATCTCTTACATCACCCTTTACGCCTGCTCCGTCCTTCTGAAATTCTAATGTCAATTCATCACTACTGCCTTCTGACATTTTAGGTTCCATTTCAAGTACTGTATCAATTGCTGATTCTGCTGATATCATAAATGTCTGCTGCATTTCCTCATCCATAAGAGCCCATGCCTTTTCATTTGCATGCAAGCTAGAATTATCAACTATTCTAGTTTTTCGCATCTCACATAATGCCTTGTAAAGTGTTTTTATCCAAGCATACTCATATGCTCTACCCTGATCATTACTCTTTGTACTCACTTTCTTCTCATTAACCTCCTTTGCATCTATAACCTCATTATCTACAGCAACCTCTGCACCATTACCTTCTAGGTATTTCTTTATCGCAACAGCTATTTCATATGCAAGGTTAACTGGAACAGCATTACCAATCATTTTATATGCTGTATTAGTATCCTCATATATAAATTTGAAATCATCCGGAAATCCCTGTACTCTGGCAACCTCTCTAATTGTCATTCGACGATAAAGATGTTCTTTTCCTTCTGCAAATCTGCAATCATTCTGTGCCACTTTAACCATTTTAGGTGCCTGTGGATGAAGCTGACATTGTCTTCCTGATGCCTGAACTGTAAATGCCTGTTCATCCCATGCTTTTACCCTGTTACGACTCATAAATATTGGCGAATATGCTCCAGTATAGTATTCATTGTTATTGATTGCTTCTGGATTATGATGATTTTTCTCTCCTGATGGAACCGCTGTATCTTGCAAATCCCATATAATATCACGAAGAGTGATTTTCTTATCATCATCCTTTGTTGAACCTTTAGGAAATCCAAAATCAATGTTCAAATCCTTCCTGAAGCCTATATAAAATACTCTCTTTCTTTCTTCTGCGACTCCGTAATCCTTTGCATTTACAAGGGTAAATGACACATCATATCCTGCATCATCAAAAAGATTTAGAATATTCTGCACCGCTTCTGAATGTCTGTTTGCCAACATTCCGCTTACATTTTCTGCCAAAAAGAACTTAGGCTTGAATTCCTTTAGTATTCTAATATAATCAAAGAACAACTGTCCTCTGGCATCCTTAATTCCCTTTAATGAACCTGCTTCAGACCACGACTGACAAGGTGGTCCACCGATAATTCCGTCAACTTCTCCATTTATAAACTGTTCTATATCTTCTTTTGTTACCTGTCTTATATCACCTTCAATCAGATGAGTGTTAGGATGATTGGCTTTAAATGTCGCCCATATTGTTTTATCAAACTCATTTGCAACAGGAATATTAAACCCAGCTCTTTCAAAGCCTAAATCTAATCCACCACATCCACTAAACAAACTAATTATGTTCATGGGTATCCTCTCCTTCATTGTTTTCCTTAATTATTCTGGCAGCTTCTATTAATGCCGTTCTTCTTATAAACTCACTATATGATGAATATGCTTCTAATCTTGCTGCTTCCTTAAACTTATCTAATTCTTCTTCGCTCACTCTTATACTGATTGAAATTGATTTTCTCATCTCATTTATTCCTCCTGCTTCATAAATTTATGATACTTTCTTCGTACGTCAATGTCAATACTTTGTTGCACGAACAGATGTTTTTATTTTGTTTTTTTATAAACGTTTCCAACCACCTTCCCCACACTCTCCAAGAACCTCTCCAACAGATTAACTCCATCGATTACAAACTGCTTCATAAACTCATACGCCTTTTCTAGCAGTTCCTTTAATGTCGTATTTTCTTCTCTAAGCTTCTGGTTCTCATACATCACATCAATAAGTTTCTCCCTGACATCATCAGTTCCACTCTGTCGGAACATATCAAATACACTCTCTGCAATTTTTGTTCTTTCAATCAGTTCACTTTCCTTAGAAGAAAGAAGTTCCAGATTATTCTTTTTATCCATAATCATATCAGCATATTTTGCATATTCCGTTTCCGCTGCATTAATACTACTCCTGACTGTCTCCAGCCTGTCCTCATCAGCAGCTATAACATCCAGATTTCTGCTATGGCGTTGTTCCTGTGTAGCAATCTGATATGATATGCTTGCGTTATTGCTTCTCAGTTTAGTATTTTTCTCCTGCTCCTCATTGTTCTGTTGCTTTATATCAGCAAGCTTCCTACTCTCCTGTGCTACCTTATATTCTGTCACAGACAAGTCATGGTTGCGACCTTTTTTCTTCTCTGCCAGCTGTTCCTTGAAATAACATTCAAATCCATAACTTGCCTCCGCTCTCAATTTATCTTGAAGAATCACAGATAATGTTTGTGGTGTAAATACATTTCTTTTTGATACTTTCTTAGATAAGCCACGCTTTGCTCCTTCCCATACCGGAATGCCTACCACATGCATATGCGGGCTGGCTTCATCAAAGTGTATGACTGCATTCGCAATCTTAAACTCCGGCAGTAGCTTTTGCAGGCATTCAAGAATATAATCAAATACCTCAGACATATAATTTTTGTTTTTCCAATGCTCGTCCCAATATTTCTTGTCCCCGCATTGAAAAATAATCTCTACCGCCATATCCTGATTAAGACCTGCAACATGTTCAAAGTAGTCCTTTATCTTTCTGTCCTCTCTTTTCTGCCTGCTGTTATATTCCTTTACCACATCATCAAATTCTCTGTGATATACCCGCTTAACATCCTGAAACAAATCTGTTGTTCCATATATCAGTCTAATATTATCTGAGTTGTAATCTGCGGATTTATACTTACGCAGGTTATGCTTTGCAACTCCTGCGAGTGCTTTTTTACTTGTTATCGCACTCTTGCCATTGCTTATATGAGCAGAGTATGATACATTTCCCATAGGCATTTTATCCTTTCTTATTCGTATTTTTCCGTCGGAGAGGTGCAGTTATCATCTTGGCTCTACCATAGATGATAACCCCCTAGCAGTTTCGTCATACTGACAAAACTGCGGGGGCTCTCCGAGGGTTTTGGCATCAGCATTTTAAACCTCATCTGCACTTATACACGATCTCATTTATCACGATTTCCTCTGCCATCGTTCTTGCCTGATTTCGCAAATGCAGCTGCTCCATAAATGTTTTCTTTTTACCTGTCATATGCTTTTTCAGCCAATTCTCTTCAATATTGTCCAATCGCTCATAAGCTTCTTCATTTACTGCTTCTGCCCGCTTTCTAAGCTGTCCCATTCTTGCCATATGACGATACTCAGAAGGTTCATTTTCTTCCATATACCTAAGCCACATCCGACCATATTTTCCTATATCCGTAAGATTGTATTCCACTTCATCAACAGATAAAAGAGGATATAAAATTCCATCCACTTCTTTATATTCAACACCTAATTCTTCAAATAATGTCATAGTCATTGTCCTTTCTTTTCAAGACCGCAACATCGCAAGGTCTATATATTTTGCAACCTTGCTAGCTTCAAGATTGCAAAACCTGACACTTTGCAATGTTGCGATGTTAGATTTTTATGCTCTCAAATTCCAATACCAGGTATTATTGCAACGCTCAGCCTTTATCTTTAGTTCCTTCTTGGCTGTCTCAAGTGTTCTTTTCGATATTCCTTCCTGTGCTGCAAGCTCTATAACCTCTGTGCTTAAAATCTTCTGTGTTTTTTCTGCCTGTTGCCTTAAAAACTGCTTTGCCATCTCAAGTTTGCTTGCTTTAGGAACCATACCACCCAGTACTTCATCAGCAGTAATTTCATAATCACCTAACCAATGAAATCCATCCTCTGCCAGTTCAAATGCTTTCGGATGACCAAATGCTGCAAGATTATTCTTTATCTGTATCATTGCCCTGAGATTGCTCTGCCCTTCTATTCTGCCGACAAGCATTACACTCCTTGCAACAGCAAAGAAATCAATGGAACCCATTTCCCGATAAGCAGCCTTTGCTCCTGAGCCTTTATTCATATGACCGATAAGAACAATGGCACAGCCTGTTCTTTCAGCAATACCTCCAAGCTTCTTCGTCATTTCTCTGGCTTCATTTGCCCGGTTCATATCAGTATCACCGCCAAGATAAGCCTGTATCGGATCAAAGATGCACAACTTCGCATTTTCTCTTTTTATAGCTTCCTCTATCCTGTCATCCGTCATACTGACACTCTTATCAGACTCATCTATGATTGATATTCTGCTACAATCTGCATTTGCAGCTTCAAGCCTCGGCTTGACTGTATCTGCAAGTCCGTCTTCTGCTGTCTGATATATTACATTTACAGGCTCAGTAATATTCATATTTTCATCTATACATTCTCCCCTTGATAGCTTTGCCGCAATATTAAGTATCAGCGTAGATTTCCCATCACCTGGGTCTCCCTGCACTATTGACAGTTTTCCATAAGGAATAAACGGATACCAAAGCCATTTAATCTGCTGTGCTTCAACCTCAGAGAGGTGTATCATTTTTAATTCTGTATTTGTTTCCACTGTCTGCCTCACTTTCGTAAATAATCATTGTCTCAAAAATGGGCTGCTGTTATAATTTAATTGGTGTTTTGGTAACAGAAGTCCACTTTTGTTATCTGCCGTGGCTTTCCCGATTGCCGTCAGGAAAGCCACTATTTCTGCCAGAGATATTTTGCTCCATCCAGCATATCCACAACTGTTTTTATCATAGCAAGATAGTCATGCTGCAATTCTTCAATATCTGTATAAGCTTCACCATCAACCGGTGATTCTTTTTCTCTTATCTGTCCTGTTTCTATGATTTCATCATACATTTTGTGAATATCTGCCTGCATCTTCTCAAGCGTCTGCACAAGCATATATACCGTTTCTTTCTTACCTACAACACAGATTCGACCATAGATACAGCATCTTGTAAAAAATGTTTTCTTCATCATTCCACTTGCCTTGATTCTTGCTTCAATTTCACGCCTTTCATAGTCTGATATGCGAAAACTGATTGTCGGATTCTTATGAACTCCACTCACTGAACATCACCTCCATTCCCTGTACCCGGCACAAATTCTTCATTAAGCTTATCAGCCATCTCAATCTGCTCTGTCGGAAACATATGTGCATAATGAAATGTGATTGTCTGGCTCTCATGCCCAACCCTATTTCCAATGGCTACCGCTGAAAAACCCAGGCGAATAAGTAAAGAAATGTGCGAATGCCTAAGATCATGAATTCTTATTCTCTTTACTCCTGCCGCTTTAGCTCCTCTGCTCATCTCGTGGTGCAGGTAGGACTTCGTAATCTGAAATATTCTGTCATCTCTGCCATATCCATACAACATTCCGATAAACTGTCTTAACTCTTCTACCAGAAAATCAGGAATTACAACATCCCTTCTGCTCTTTTCCGTCTTAGGATCTGTGATGATATCCTCACCATTGATATACTGATAAGACTTTGTAATATGAAGTTTCTTATTCTTAAAATCAATATCTGCCGGTGTCAGAGCAAGCAGTTCACCTTCCCTTATTCCGCACCAGTAAAGAATCTGGAACGCATAATAAGATATTGGCTTGTCTTTAACACATTCTATGAACTTGAGATATTCTTCTTTTGTCCAGAAATCCATCTCATCAGCTTTGCCTTTACCAATCGTTCCAGCCTTTTTTACAGGATTTTCTCTCAGATTGTAAAAGCGTACCGCATGATTAAATATGGCTGACAGCTCTGACTGCATTGTTTTCAGATAAGTCGGCTTATATGGCTTACCATCTGCCTGTCTCTTCTTGATCATCTCATTCTGCCATTTGATAATATCTGCAGGACTGATTTCATTCATCTTCTTGTCCTTGAAATATGGAATCAGCTTCTTCTGAAAAATGACATCCTTTGTACGCCACGTGTTAAGCTTTAGCTTAGGCTTTAAATCTTCCTCATACAGCTTGTAGAAATCTTCAAACCTCATATCCAGATTTATTGCCTGCTGCAGCAGAAACTTCTGCTCGTATTCCAATGCCTCCTTTCTCGTCCGAAAGCCACGCTTTAGCTTTCTTTTGTTTTTACCTGTCCAATCGTTGTAGTGGAAGGAGACATACCATGTCCCCCTCGCCTCATCCTTGTATGCTGCCATACACTACTCCTTTCCATTATGCTGTCTTATCACATAAGTCATATACTTTACTGTCAAGATACTTACGGCTGACTCTGCCGGCTCTGACATAAAAGCCTTTAGAAGATAATTCCCTGTTAGCTTCTCTTATTACTTTGTATGCATGAGATACCGATACATCAAGCATCTCAGCAACCTCTTTTGCTGTGTAATATAACTTCTCCATAGTGCATTCACCTCCTCTCCCCGGCAATTACCGGTATGTATCAAGCACTTGTATTGGCAGCTACAACTTATATATAACTCGTTGCAACTATTGTATTTTCTTGTCTTAAATTTTAAAAGGGACAAACCCGACCCTTTTTCTCTGATAAGGGTACAATAGCGGTTTTTTTACAAATATAGCAGCATCCCTGTCTCTTGATTACATCACTCATTCTAATTCAAAGCATGAATTTGCTAAATATTCTCTCATGGACTTTTTTCGTCAAAACATATTCTCTGACGGACTTTTTTATCTTTAAGTACAATTAATCCATACTTAAACCAATAAAGATGTCTCTACAAACACTGTCGGCATCATCAGGTAACATTGTGGCAATACTGGCACATTGTGTGTTAAAAACTTTCTGTGAGATAAATTCTATAACCAACCCACAAATTACGGAAGTGACACCACTGGTGTATTTTCACTAATTTGCACCAGTTTTTGGTGCCTCATATAATTGGGATAATTTTTGAAAATAAAAAGAAATGTGATAATAGAAAATACCTATGACACTTCTGTTTAGTACTCATTAATATCTGTGGTACTATCAAAACAGGTATCATATAGGTATCACGATAAAAGAAAAAACCCCATAAATGGCTTGTTTACGCCATTTATGAAGCTCTGTTTACTATTCAAACTCGGCAATTACTAATCAATTTTGTTTAGAGATTATTTGTTGCCGTGTTTGCTTTTCTTTCGATTTTTTGATTTATCCATATTATCCTGCCTATATGGGCTAATGTTATCAGTTTGTTATCGCTGTTGATAACACTCGCTCCGTAACTGTGGATAATAGCAATCTGTTCCGATTCAAATTATAAACAACTTTGCTTAGAAAATCAACCATTTGTTTCTGTATCTTCAATAAGATTTTTCTTTAGTGCCTCAATCGTATCTTGGTTCTTTCTCAAAAGTTCTAATTGCCTGTATGCTTTCTCTCTTAATATTTTCAGCCTTTCAATTTTAGGCGCTTCCTGTCTTATCAAGTCTGCGTTTGTATCTTCCAAATTGATAAGCACAACCAATTCTTCTGCTGAAGCAAAATCTCTGATATTAGGAGTTTTCCCTTTTATTCCTTTTTCATTTCTCCATTGTGCTGCTGTTTTTCCAAACAAAGCCATATTTAGAATATCTGCTTCTGAAGCGTATGTATATGCCATTTCCTGCGGAGATAATGTGGGAGTTATCAAAAATTCTTTTACTGCATCTGTGTGGATACGATAGTTTATTTTTGAAAGTTCTCTCTTTACATCCCACCCAATTGCTAACCGATCTGCTTCATCTTTCTTTAATCGCTGATAGTCTTTGATGATATAAAGCTTAAATTCCGGCGAAATCCATGAAGCAAACTCAAACGCTATATCCGTATGAGCATAAGTGCCGCCATATCGTCCCGATTTTGATACGATACCGATTGCATCTGTTGCTTTGATCCACTGCTGCGGTGTCAACGTAAAAGCATTATCTCCAGATTCCGCTTTAAACCTATCGAATTCGATAGGTTTAAAATTGGGATTATGAATTTGTTCCCACAAGCCCAAAAATGAAATCGTAGAATGATTACGCATCCAGTTTGCCACAACGATGAAGGCATTATCTGGATTTTTATATTTTGCAATATCAGTGAGTGAAATATAAGCATCTTCATTAACGACATCGCCCATCACTCTGATTTCTGTTCCATTTGCATCTATTTTCATGTTTTTCAATCTTGGTTTTCCCCCTTTCTACATTACGGACACTCTTTTTCAAAATAATTTTCTAATTTTTCTTTTCAATTTCTTGCCATATGTAATCATCACATCAATTTTTGCAACTGTAATCTGTCTTATTCTGCTTTTACTTTAATCCATTGAACATATGCCCATTGTATTTTTTCACTGTCCACAGTATTGTCATCAATCGGTGTTCCACACTCTTGATATAGATAAAAATCAGGAATACTGTCTAATTCAGTTACAGCATACATTTTACATCCTTCAAGACCTGTGCCATTTGCTTGCTCCTTGCTCAGTTCTCCCAAATAAGTATAGCCTTGTGGTAGTTCATTAACAGGCATATTAGGAGCAACATATTTTTGACCATACATATCTATCATTGGTGGCATGTCTCCCGTGTCTACACTATTATGACAACCTGAAAAAGCCACAATCAAAAATAGGGACAGTAATAAAGATATAATTTGTTTCATCCTAACACCTCCATAAAATTAGAATTTGTCGATTTCTTTATTATCTAATCTGTTAGTAATCTATCCAACAGCATCTGCCTATTATTTATAAACATTTCTGTTACCTGGTAACTCTCTGTATCCTCATATTCGCACAGATGTATGCGTCCATTATCAAAACAATAGATATCTGCATCTGGTATTCCTAACAAAATCGGCGAATGCGTAACTATAATAAACTGTGCGCCCTCTTTTGCACATCTGTATATTTGCATCAACAATGTAAGCTGTCTCTGCGGTGATAATGCAGCTTCCGGCTCATCAAAAAGATACAAGCCATTGGGATTCATATTATTCTGTGCTAATGCGAGAAAACTCTCTCCATGTGATTTTTCATGATATTTAGCGGAAGGATGTGTAATATCTGCATATTCTTCTTCCTGCGTTGCAACATTATAAAAGCTTTCTGCCCTAAGAAAATATCCCCACTTTTCCTTCCGATAGCCTTTGGCAATTCTTATCGCATCACACAACTCTGAATGTGTATCATGTGTAGAAAAAACATAATTCTTCGTTCCTCCCTCAGGATTAAAACCATGTGCTACGGCAAGTGCTTCCAATAAAGTTGATTTACCACTGCCATTTTCTCCAACAAAAAAGGTGATTGGTTTATTGAAATCAAGTTTTTCAATTCCCTTAAAAGCCTCGATTCCCTTTAAATAACTATCGTTATCAATTCTATTCCAATCGAATATTACTCTTTGTATGAATTGATTATTCATTTAATTCGGCCTCAATTTCTTCAATAGTAGGCATACTACCTCTGAACTCTTCTGGTATAAGTTTTGATAACTCATAACTAGAAATACCAAGTGGCTGGCTAGTAGATTCTAATGCATATTGGGCTTCTACTTTATCCATATCTTTACAAATCAGAAGTCCCAAAGTAGGATTATCAGCTTCTGTTTTCATCTGATGATTAACAGCCACAACATAAGTTCCCAATTGACCTGCATAAGAAGAATCAAATTTTCCTGTCTTTATTTCTACAACAACATAACAATGCCTTTGAGTATTGTAAAATAACATGTCTATAAATTTTTCAGTATCTCCTACCTCAATTCTCACTTCCCTGCCCATATAAGCAAAGCCAGTACCTAACTCCATAAGAAAATTATTAACTTTCTCTATAAGTGCATCCTTTAGTTCCTTTTCATCATACCTTTCACGCAAAGTCAAAAAATCAAAATTATATGGATCCTTCGTAATTGCTTGTGCTAAATCGCTCTGTTCTATCGGAAGTGTGTTAGTAAAGTTAGTTATTGCTTTGCCTTGACGTTCATATAAATCCGTTCCTAAGAAGTTTAGTAAAACATCTCTTGACCAATTGTTTTCAATAGTTTTTCTGATATAAAACAATGCCTTTGCAGAATTTCCTTTGCATTTATCAAGTATTATTTTGTTATGTCCCCATGGAATTCTAAAAATGATTTGTAAATTATCCCCAACTTGGGGACGATTTGCATCTGTAATCAATTCGTCCTCAACCTGAGGACAAATCACTGCGTCAGGATACATCTCATAAAAGTATCTCATATATTTCAAATTAGTTGGAGAAAATGATTTCACATCTGGCAAAATGGATTTCAAATCGTCACTCACCGTTTTATAGAATCCCGTTCCATACCCGAACTGTTCGCTCATAGATGAAATGCCCTTACCAAGTTTCCAATAAAATCTCAGCATCTCATCATTTATCTTCATAGAAGCCCTGATTTGGCTTTTTCTAAAATCAGTGGATATTCCGGCAATCCACTCTTTATATTCATTATCAGCCTTAATCAATTCGCTCATATACAATCCTTTCTAATGTCTCTATTATACCATAATGATACTATTATAAAAAAGGAAAAAGAGTTCATT
>ENA-ORTF01000294-ORTF01000294.1-human-gut-metagenome-genome-assembly--contig:-NODE-294-length-66903-cov-24.587317_pt1 | contig 66903 bp, 80 predicted proteins | sample MGYA00241908_ERZ509180 | MGnify/ENA primary metagenome ERZ509180 (study PRJEB26280, sample SAMEA2338814) | human gut metagenome | biome: human gut; feature: human-associated habitat; material: faeces... | reverse complement strand
CACGTAAGCAGCCGCAGGTGCAGGAGCCCCCGAAGGTAGGGCCTACCCCGCCGAACCCCCCGGCAACGGGGAGCGGTGCGGCACCCGCTGTGGCTCCCGCTGCGCAGCCCGCAGCCATTATGTTGCCGCGGCTTGCCGGGGATATGACCCCGTTGCCCGGTGCGGTACCTGTCCCGGACTTGGCAAACCCCGGCATGGGCGCGGCCCCCACGGGCGCGGCCCAACCTGTCATTGCGCCTGTAGGCGAGGGCGGCATGGTGCCGACAGCGCCGACTGAGGAGCCGGGTTTCTGGAGCAGCTTCGTCAACGGAATGAAGGACTTCGCCTCGGATATGACGCCCCCGCCCGCCGAGCTTGCCGAGCTTTCTCAGCAGGCTGCGGAGAGCATGGCGGCGCAGGATAATGCGGTCGATCAGAGTGGCCTCTCTCTTGCCGATGTCACCAATGCCGCGTTCCTGTCCGCCCTGAACCCTGAGTTGTTGAACCTGTTCTACAACTTCGGACGCGATTTCACTACGGCTTTCCCCCGTGCAGTACAGGCGACAATGGGGGGGAATCCGCTGCAAGTTCCTCCAGTCTTGCCGGGGCCGGGTGGCATCCCGGTGCTGGTGCCGTAGGAGGTGCGCACTATGTCGCAATCCCATGAAGAAGAACAGGCGATACTGTCTCAGATTTACGACCCGCGGTACCAGCAAACCATGTTCCTTATCGAGCAGGCGATGCGGGACGTATCGGCATTGCCCGATGTGCCCGCGTCGTATCCGAACACATACGATACTGACCTTCTGAGACTGATTGATTCCGTACCCTTGGAGTAATTATGGCATCGTCTACATCCAACGTCACTCCCATAAGCTCTCAGGTTAAGCCCTTTGAGATGCCGGATTACAACTCTGCCCTCAAGCAAGCCATGTCCACGGCGAACATGATGGCGCTGATGTACCGGAGAATGTACGGCGGCGGGGGGCGTGGGAAAGGCGCATGGCATTATGAGATTGACCCTACGGCACCGAATGGATTCCGCAGGGTCTGGGTCGAGGGCGGCACTGACAAGGAACGGAAGGCGTACCTTGAAGCGATGCGCCGTGGTGCCGCAGTCAAGGCCCTGCAAGACCCGGAAGTTGCCAAGCTGCGGGCGGGCATGGAGAATATGTCCGTCCACAAACAGAAGCAGATTCTGGACGACATCCGGCGCAACCATGTCGAGCGGTTGTCAAAGCAGTACCAAGTCCCTGCCAACGACATCCTGCAAGAACTCGGCACAGCGGACGCCCAACTCGATAGCCAGCTTAAAAAAATCAATGCTGACTCCGGGTTCTGGAATACGTTGTGGGATGCCGCTTCGCGGGAATCAACGAAAATAGCCGATGCTATTACTGGCGTGGGCGAGGATGCCCGTGCCGAATTTGAGCGCGGCAAGCTGCGCTTGGAGAAATACCAGCAGGCTACGGAAGAGAACGCCTACCTGCGGGAACAGCAGCTTCGTGAACAGGAGGGGGAAGGATTCCTCTCCCGCCAGACCGGGCCGGGCAGCAGCTTCCTCGGCATGATGGGCAGCTTAATCGGCGGGCAGGCTGCGGACACGGGCGCACCGCTTGCCGGGATGGGAGCTGGTGCCGCCGCTGGTACAGCTACCGCAGGGCCTGTCGGGGCTGCCGTAGGCGGCCTCATTGGTGCGGGCGCAGCGGGCTCACAGATTGAGAAGATCAACTTCATCGACCGTGTGGTTGCCGACCCCAACCTGACGGACGAACAGAAGATTGCCGCTATTGAAGCGGGCTCAGGTTCCGCGCAGCTTATGGGCGGCGCACTGAATGCCCTCCCACTGAACCTCGCCCGCGTAGCGGCACCCGTGCGCAATGCTGTAGCCCGTGCGGGCATCGGTAGATTGGGGCGTGAATTTACTGAGGCAGGCGGCGGTGCCCTCGGTGAGCAAGTCTTGCGGAATGCCGCTGCCCGCCGTGCAGAGAACATTGCCAACGAGAGCTGGCTCCGTACCTACGCCACCCGCGCCGTTCCGCAGGCGGCAGTGGAGACGGGGCTTGCGAATGTTGGTACGGTGGTTGGACAGAATGCGATCTTCAACGAGGCTACCGGACAGGACACCCCGTTGTCTGAAGGCGTCGGGGAATCTGTCGTCGCCTCGGTTCTGGGCGCTCCTTTCTTTGGGGCGTTCAATGTCCGCAGCTATCCACGCCGTAACAATTCCGGCAACACCACGGGGACGCGGCAGACGGGGACTGATGCCAGTGCTGCCGGAACCGCTGCGCCGAACCCCGGCTCTGTACCTCCGGGAGACGGGGGCGCAGCGTCAGCGGTATTTAACCAGAGCACGTATGACCGCTCGTTCCGTTCCGGGTTGAAGGAGTATTTCCGCAAGAACCGCAACTTCAATCCCGATGATGTGCAGAAAGCCTACACTGCCAACGGCATGTCCGTTGACCAGTACAGGGCGTTCGTGGATACGCTGGAAGCCGAGGGCTTCAGCAAGAAGGTTGTTGACCGCCTGCGGGAATCGTTTGTCGAATCTCCGATTACGAACAGGGAACGTGCCCTCTACGACTTCACGTCAAAGATCACAGCGGAGACGACCCCTGCTGAAGTGGATGCCGCATTGCAGGCATACTTCCAAGCGGGCGGCACCCCTGAGATGGTGGAGCGGTTCCTGAAGGACGGCAGCCTTACGCCCAAGCGCCGGGACAAGAACACGTCTCTGGTGGATGTCAATGCGAAACGCTTGAAGAATTTCCAGCGTGCCCACATAAACGAAGGGTTACTCCGCAACAAGGAAAATGGAGCGACAGTCAATGGCGAAGCAAGCGGAAACGCAGGAAGCGGCGCGGAGCAGGCGGCTTCCTTCATGGGAAGCGATGGACAGGCAAGAACGGGAAGCCCTGATGCAGCAAATACTGCAAGCAATAGCAGAGTGGCGACCGATACCGGAACGCCTGATGCAGCCCCTGCCGACAGCCTTGCTCAAGAAGCTGCTCGACGCGGTGAACCAGTTGAAGGCGGAAGGACTGGCGGGGCCGCACAACCGGGCGAACGACAGAATCAAACGGCTGAAGTCCTTGTTGAACCAGCGGGGACTGGGCGGGGAACGGGAGCCGACAGCGGACGAAGTGGTGAACCAGCAGCCGCCGGAAGTGCGCAACCAGATACTGGCGCAGGAATCCGCACTGGTGAAGGAATCGGAAGTGCGGGCGTTGCAGGAAATGCAGAAGGCGCTGGCGCGCAGCAACAACCCGCTGGTCGGCGTATAGACCTGCCTGATGGCGCGACTACGGATGTGCGGCCCGCTGAGGTTCGCCCGTCCAGCAGCAACACGCCCATCGACATGACGAACGCCACGTTCGACGTGGTGCCGAAGGAAGTCCGGGAGCGTGCGAATGTAGCGCCCGTCACGACCAGCAGCAAGATTGACGCGCTTCCCGATGAGTTCTGGAAGAAGAACTACAATGCCAGAATCAAACCGGAGAATGCGCGGAACAAGGCGTGGGAGCTGCTTATCAGCGACCGCCTGAACCAGTTGATGCCGGATGCCGCGAAGAAATTCAGCAAGGCTGAAACGAAGCTGCTGAACGCACTCCATGATTCGGGCATCGCCACGCCGGAACTCCCGGATTCCATCTGGGATACCATCTATGAAGCGCAGTCCATGACGCCGGATGTGTCGCCCATTGATATTGTTAAGGCCGAACTGAACTCCTATGAGTCCGGTTACAAGGTAGCCGAGAACCCTGCCTGCTGAGGAAGTTATGTTTTGTCCTGATGATGCAGAAATCTTCGCGTCCACCAGACGCCCGCATGGAAACGGTGGGGCCTTTGGCACCATGCGGCACACCGTTGACCCTGCACAGACACGCGCTCTGACGTTGGAACAGATTGCTAGAGATGCCTATGAGCACGCCACCTACATGAGCGACCTTGGCGGAAGCATCAGCAGTTCCTACACGACGACGATAAGCCCCACGACTGCACGCGACCGCAGGGAAGTGCGCGGGCTGGCCCGTGATGTCGTCAAACTCATGGACACGGCGCGGGATGCGCAGGCTGAACGGATGCAGAAGTGGCAGGAGAACCTTCGTGCCGTCAGTCAGACATCCGTCAACGAGGTAAGCAAGTGGGCGAACTTCGTAACGGCAACAACCCGCAAGCTGGTCAACGCCCGCGCCGACATCAACCTGTGGGCGCAGACGTACCTTGGCGAGAACGACAGGGCGAACGTGAACAACAGCACCCGCATGGCCTTTGAGCTCATGGAACCGAAGATTCAGGGGACGCTGCAAAAGTTCACCAAGGCAATTGAGGAAGTCAACGAACAGCTCAAGCCCATTGCGCAACGCACCGGGTACACTGTCGATGAGGTCGCCACCATCTTCGGAGACTACGCCAACTGCCAGATGATGCCGGAAATCAACCAGCTCCTTCTGGATCGCTGGCAGGGGGAGATTGCAGCGGAACGGCTGCGGAACAGGGGGGACGAATCCAAAGTCCGTATTGCACAATTGCAACACAAGATCGAGAACCTCTCTGCCAACCTGAACAACCCCAACCCGAAACGGGATTTGATCTCCGGTGGGTATACCAATGCCGAGGCGCAGCAGTTGCAGCAGCGCATTCTGGACATGGGGTTCACGAAGGAAGAGATTGAAGCATGGACTGCGGACTTTCGGGAGCGCGGGTATCGCGGGATTCTTGAGGCGCGTGTGCAGGCCGGGCTGGTATCGCCCGAAGTCCTGCGGTCGTTCCCGGATTTCCAGTACCACCTCCCGGTCAAAACCAAGTTCGACAACATCACGGGTGCCGTCAACGACGCGGCGCTGTACAGCCCCGGAACCTACGGTGAAATCAAAGGGCGCATCAACAAGCCCGACAGTGCTTATTTCACCGTGCTGAACTACGCCCGCCGTGCAGCCAACGAGATCGGGATGCAGGACTTCACCCTGCGCATGGCAGCCGCAGCAAAGGATGCGGAAGTATCCGGAAAGAACAACGGGCTGTTAATGTTCAACGTGGCTCAGTTGAAGCAGTGGAAGATGAACGGAGAACCGCAAATCCGCCGATGGGCAGAGAACTTGGAAGAACGCGGGTGCCTCATTGCCGACATCCCTAGCCAGTTCGACCCACAGACCGGGGAACCCATCGGCTCCACCAAGATGCTGGTTACGTTCGACCCGAACTGGAAAGACCCCAAGACGGGCCTTACGGGTATGCAGTTGAACGACGCCCTTGTTGCGGCACCAAAGCACGCCACCTCGTTCGGCAAAGGCGTCGCCCGCTGGACAAGCCGCACCGGGCAGTTGTTCACCCGGTTCCGTCCTACCTTTGCTTTCATCAACTGCGGGCGCGACCTCATGATGCGGTCAACGGGGATGCTGGCCCGTGACTACTACCGCCCTGACGGAACAATGATTGCCGGGTCGTCACTCGTATCGAACTATCTCACGAACACGCCCCGCGCCGCCCGTATGCTTATGGATACGCTGGTGCGGGATACTGCCGCACCGGACTCCGATGCCCGGCGGCTGTGGAATGAATACGTGAGCGCGGGGTTGCACCAGCAGTACACCCGTGGGCAGAATGAAATCCGGCGCACTCTTGCGGATGTCATTGAGGCACGGGACAATCCCACGGGGTTTGTTCGTAAGTACCTGACAAATCCGAAAGACCCCAAGGGGAAGAAGTTTGCCGAGATGCTGAACGGGCTCGGCGACCGCAAGGATCAAGCCCTTGCCGTACTGGATGGTTGGAACGATTACTTCAACAATATCGCCAGCTTCAACCAGTTCGTCACCCTGCGTGACGCCGGGTTGAGCGTGGACAGCGCGGCGCACGCTACGCTTGAGATGATGAACCTCTACCAGCGCGGGACGGCAACGCCCGCTCTGCAATGCCTCTACCCGTTCATCATCCCGACGATGCAGGGTGCCGCAAACATCATGCGGACGATGGGCTTTGTGCCGGATCAGCGCGGCGTGTACCGCGCCACCCGCAAGGGGATGCTCACTGTGGCTGGCCTTGCCGGGGCCTACTCCATGTTGCTTCCCATCATGAAGGATTCAATGGGCACCGACGAGAACGGCAACAGCTACTTCGACGCAATGAGTTTGTCAGAGCTTCAGCGCGGCATTCCCATTGGCCTTGGCGACGGGGACTACATCAAACTGCCGCTCGACTACGGCATCCCCCAGATTGTCGCCACGATGATGGTTGGTGCCGACAGGGTGGAGCGCGGGCTGATGGCCCCTGCCGACTACGGGTTTGAAATGGTCTACACCCTTGTCAAGAATATGTCGCCCGGCAACTGGCCTGAGTTCTCCATGACCGAGAACCCGATGGCTTTCTTCACGCAGGCGTTCATGCCGCAGTTGTTGAGCCCCTTTGCCGAATCCGTCACCAACACGGGTTGGGCGGGGCAGAAGCTGACATGGGCGGAACGTGGCGGCACCAAGGCAATGGCGGATCAGGGTTCGTCGTCTACGCCCAAGTTCTACCATGATGCGGCAAAGTACCTGTACCGCAACATGCACGGGCCAGACCTTGCCCCTGAACAGATTCAGTCCATCATCGAGGGCTTCGCCACGGGGCCATTCCGGTTCATCAAAGGCTGGCTAGAGGGCGACACCCCGCGCAAGCATGGAGCACAGCCGCCCGCGTCCGAGCGAATGGGCGAGTTCCTCTCCACCCTCGGCGGGACGATGCTGTTCGGCACCGTCAACAACGCAAGCCAGCGGCTGTTCTACCGTGCCCTTGACGCATACCAAGCGGAGCTGCGCCGGGCCGGGGTGAAAATGACGGACACCAGCTACAAGAACGACCCGGACAAACGGATGGATTACCAGCGGGCGCAGCTTGAATCCATCGGATGGGATGAGGACAAGATTCAGGACTGGTTCGTTCTCGATGCGGCACTGCGCGCCAGAAAGCGTGCGGACTCCGAGATGGGCAAGAGGACGAAAGCCATCTGGCTGAACTCCGATGATTCGGAAGAACTGCGTTCTGCATTCGATGAGCTTGCAAATCAAACGAGTTCCATTTACGATGAAGCCGTTGCGAATCTTAACTTCTACGCGGGTGCAAGATGATCCTTCGGCTTACCCAAGACATGACCCGTCTGGCCCTTCGGATAAGGGACTCGTGGGAGGGGCGGCAGCTTACGGACTGGCAGCGTCTGCAACTGCTCATCCTCCCCGGACAGCGGGACATGATGGATCAATGCGGGCCTAACGGGTCTCCTTGGATTCTTACCGGGTGCTGGCCCGGCAAGCGTACCAACGTGGATGTCGCCAACTGGAGGCCGGATTTCCCGGCCCTCATCTGCCCCGCCTTCACGCTGGACGCTGACGGTGCGGTTGTCTTCCGCATAGACGATAGGATTCACAACTTACCGCCCGGTCGATACACGGGAGCCATTCGTGTAACGCCAAGGCAGGTGCCTCCTTACGACCCGCACGATTTGTGCGGGTCATCCTGCAAACCCTTGCCGCCCGGCCCGGTGCTCAAGCCATTCCCCATCAAGCCGGATGGGAAAGTTATCCCCCCCGAATATCTTGTCGGGGCGCAGGACTGCAACGTAGACTTCTCCACACCGCCACCGCCGCCCGCGCCGCCGCCATACTGCATACTGGCAGAGTTTGACATTGACCTTGGGCCAATGTGCGTTGACCATTTTATTGATCAGGCTTCGGTAGATTTCTCACTGGCTTCATGCGGAGATGAATGATGGCAAAACATTTCGATTGTAGAACCCCCGGTGCCGTGCCGCCGGAAGGCGTGATGTATATCCCCGTCCCGGTCGATGCCGTGGACGGGCAGTTGCTTATCTATGACAGCTCATCCCCCTGCCTTGTGCGGTGGGGTTGTGTTGCCAAGGGTGAGAAGGGCGACACGGGCGCGATGGGCGCGCAAGGCCCGCAGGGTAAGCAGGGCTTGCAGGGTAAGCAGGGGAACCAAGGCGTGCCCGGCCCGGCGGGGCCGCAAGGCCCGCAGGGTAAGCAGGGCGAGCAGGGCGTGCCCGGCCCGCAGGGGCCTCGTGGCAACACTGGTGCCCGTGGTGAGAAGGGCGACAAGGGGGATAAAGGTGACACTGGCCCGCAAGGTATTCGCGGTTTACAGGGCATCCGAGGCGAGAAGGGGGATCAGGGAGAGAAGGGCGAGACGGGCGCGACTGGCCCGATGGGGCCTCGTGGCGAGCGTGGGTTTAAGGGAGAGACGGGCGAGCGCGGCCCGAAAGGTGAGAAGGGAGACAAGGGAGATCGCGGCGAGCCGGGGCCTGAAGGCCCGATGGGGCCGCGTGGAAGGGATGGAGCTCCCGGATTGCAAGGCCCGCAAGGGCCTGTAGGCCCGGCGGGGCCGTCCGTCCACAGCAAGTTGAGCAACCTCGACTATGAATCCAGCGGGCATACCGGGTTCGCCTCGGCACAGATGGTCGATGAACTCTGGAACTACATCACCCTGCTGGAGAACCGCATCAATGATCTGGAACGGCGGCTGGCATCATGATGCAGATTGAATACTTCGTCACCTACCTAAACGGCAGACTTGAGCCTGAAGGTACAGACTTGCCAATCTGCAACTCAGCGGTTGCCGATCTGCTGGCGCTCATGCCGGATGAAGACGACTATATTTACCTTGCGCTCAAGGGGGATTCGCACTATGAAGTTGTGCGGGCGTACAACGCTGGCGGTACTATCCTCATTGAGCGGGCGCAGGAAGGGACGACTGCCGTACTGCATCACTACGGCACATGCGTTTCCGCAATCTCTCCTCTGGTTGCGGCTGTAGTGAAAGACTTGATCTGCAACTATACCTGCTGTGAGGAAGAGTGCCCGTGCGACCCCGTCGCATTCGGCGGCGCATCGTTGCCCGACTTGCAGGAGGGTGTCGTATGGGAAGGTGCCGTGGTATTCTCCGGCGACCTGCCCATGACCATCGGCATCAGCAATGCGCCCGGCTGGATGGAGGCCACGACCTCGAACAACATCATCAAGTTGTCCGGTACGCCGACATCCAGTGAGGCCGTACACTTCAGCGTAGCGGCAACCAACTGCAACGGAACGCACATCGTTACGGAATCGCTTACCATCAATGCCAAGCAACTCCCTTAGCATTGTGTAACATATTCTTATCATGCAGGGCCAAACCCTCATGACAAGAAAACCCCCGTGTAGACTTCGCTCCAGCTACACGGGGGTCTTTTTATTCTGCCCCGGAAGGGCACCAAATTGTCGTCGAGGGTATCTCTGGTTCCCTGTATGTATCCGGCGTGTACGAAAAGGGTACATCCGTTGCATAGCAAGACGACGAATAGTTCATGTCCGTAACGGTACTGACGACAGGTAGTTCCTGTTCAACATTAGCAGGGGCATATGTGCTTATCAGTTCTGACATAAGCTCATTACCTCCACGCCAGTTAGTTCTGCTTCTTTCTCAGCTCTACCATGAAGTCGGGCCGTTCATCCAAGAGCCGCCTGAACTCATCGACCATATCCTTGTGGTAGGCATGGACGGAGCCCCATTTGCTATCCGGCACATCACGAACAGTATAACCCCGGAACTCGGACAGCATGGTCAGGAACTTGCCGATTATCGAGCACGTCCGGGTGGACGCATCGGCAAAGTATTCCCTGAGCCACGGGATAGCGGTCACGCTCTTCCAGTCAATGCTGTTGCCGAGTGCATCCCGCAGGGCGGTCGTCACAGTAGCAAGGTCAGTCACGGTATTCACAAGCTGTTCATTGCGCTGTTCAAGATTACGCTTGGCTTCCATCGCATCAGCCCATGCCCGCGCCGCCGCCACAGGGTCAGTGAAGTCAGGGATACCACTATACTGCCCCGTCTTGCGAATGGCGGGGAGGACTTCCTCGACAACCCAATCCTGAAACTTTTCTGCATTCGGAAGATTGGAACGCATAATCAAACGATACACATCCGATTCAGGGATTATGTTTACCATCACAGGCGGCATTTTTACCGAGGCTTCCCGTCCACCCAAATCAGGTGAAAGGGTGATTTTATTAGCTTTTTTGCAATGGACATTCACAGCGTTAGCCGGGTTGTCATACCCAAGCGCAGTCGCTACTTCCGAACCAACAAACCACGGCTCACCGTTGCACAAAATAACACGCAACTTACCAAATTCTTCTTTCTCAAACAGCTTAATCTCACTCATGCCAATCTCCTTTTGGGTAAAAAATTACCCCCCTCGTTATACGGTTGCGCTGACACGGAAGAAAGGTTCTTCCCACAACAGTAAACAAGGGGGGTAAATATTATAAGCTCAGTCTTTGTATGTCCCGTGTCAGTGGAACAAAAGCACAATGGCATATATCGCCGGGCTTGTCAACCATTATCTCCACACCAGTTCCGGCCCTGCATCCGATGCTTTCTGCCCATGCAGCTTGCACCTCAGCTCTTCCACTTCCTGCTGGCACTTGTACTGGCTCGCCCGAAGGGTCATGTTCTCCGTAGACAGGAACGATATGCGATCATTCAGTACCCGTATCCGTTCATCACGTTCTTCGAGTTCGCCATTGAGCTTGGCCCGCAGAGCTTCACACTCCTCCCGTGCCGCCACCAGACGCTGTTGCAGAACTACTGCGGTATGTTTGTAATCCGATAAGTCCTTCTGCAAACGCATAACATAGCCAGCCAAGTCGTATGTGTCGTCATTCGTCTGCATCATCTGCTCTCAGGATGTAGATGTGGTTGAAGCCGAATATCTTCAGTGAAAAGGCAAGGCCCTTGTTGCCCTCTTCATCAATAGCCGCATGTATTACCGACAACGTGATGCGCGACAGGGCGAAGAATACGCCCGCGACAAACACAGCCATGACGATAAAGACAATGGTCATGGCGCAGTACACGTTAAAAAGCGTCAGGTTTTCCGGCGCTGCAACGGTAAGGAGATTAAACAACAGCATGAGGCTCCCCATGAGGAGCAGAAAGAAACTGATGGTGTGCATTGTCTTACTGTTCATCTTTTTCCCTCCGCACAAACTGGATGGGGAAGTTCGCCGGGATGTACCGGAACACCTTGGAGCGTTCCCCCTGCTGGTTGTAGGGGCAGACCTTGAGGGCGTAGTGCGGCTCATCCTCATCAAAGAGCACGTCAATCACCACGGCTTCCTTTTTCGGGGTCGAATGATTCCAGCCAATGATCACATCGCCTTGTTCGTAGGGCGACGACCAATGCGCGATGTCCTTCTGGATGGTACTGATCTGCTGTGCCAAATCCACATACTGCTCCGTCAGTTCCCGCAGTTCGGTAAGAAGGAAATTCGCACGGGCGTTGTCGAATACTGACCTTTCTCTCATAGCTTTACTCCACCTTCTCTATTGGTTGTTCCTGTGTTGTGGCGAATGAATAGCCTAGCGCCGCCACCGTATTTGCTTCCAGCATGTAGCATCTCACCCTCGGCATTGAGAGGTAGGACAAGCCCCTGCCCAAGTTGCGGACTACCTCCTTAACTCCCAACCCGGAAGCCTGTAGCTTGTTGATAATAACCGAGGGGGACATATGCCGTAACCGACACCATGCCGTGAAGTCTGACTTGGATATGAACACGACGCCCTCATCCTGTATGGCCCGCACATAGATTTCCTTGGGCGGCAGGTTGATGACGTACTTGTCCCCTACCCCCTTGAAGTGCGGGTCTGCCATATGCGGCGGGCGATCCTCGGCAACGACCGTCAGCGTGTGGAGCTGGCGATCAGCCAAGTAGTCCCGGATGCTCCCTTCAAAGTCGGGGGCGTGTTGCTTCGTGCGCTTGCGGTTGTGCGGCACAAAGACTTCCAGAACCCACCGTTCCAGCGCGTCTATGTCGTAGTCGAGGAGGCCGAACTCCACAGCCCACCGAGCAACCTTCAGTGCAATAGCCAAGGGGTACCCCATGAAGCGTTCGGCGTTCTCGAACCCATGAGCGGAGCACCAGTGCTCCACCTGCTTCGTCAGGGTCGCCAACCGTTCCGGGCGTTGCAGAACCTGATACATGAACTCAGGCCCGGCTACCCCGTAGTTGTTCTTGCATTCGTCAATGCAGGCGTTGATGTAAGCCTGCACTTTCGGCATGTGTGCATACGAGGGGAAGTCGCATTCGTATTCCATCACACGCTGGAGCGAGGCATCAGAATCCCCGGCGTGCAGGGCGATGGCTTCCTTGAAGGAGCGGTTCGATGTGGCGAATGACACCGTTGTCCATGACCCGGTATCGACAAACTCCTGACCGGAAGACTTCAGCTTTTCCTTTTCCTTGCAGGCCACCAGCGTGTAAGCCAGCGAGTACATATCTTCCGGCTTCATGTCGGTGAGTTCGTCAAAGAATACAGGCAGGTTATTGAGGATGGTCATGCGCCGGGTGCGGGCCACGGTTGACGTATCGCGGGCGACGAACTGTTCCATCGGGTCGCCCCACACGCTTGCGGCGGCACGCAGGACTTGCGACTTGCCGAGCCCCGGCTCGCTTGACCAGAGGGAATAGATGGCGCTCCGGGCCTCGCCCGATCCGTACTTCATGAAGGGGGCCGCCAGCGAGAAACACATGGCGAGCTGGCCCGCAGGCTGGCGCAAGATGCGGTACATTTGCGGAACCCGCTTCCAGTTCTCAAGGTTCCCCTTCACCTTCAGTTCGTTGTCGGCAATCTTCTGGGCACCCTTTGCATGGTTCACGGCATGGAGCCCGGACGCCGTGACGACGCCCTTGCCCACGACAAACCCTGTCGTTTCCTGCCGGGTGCTCTGGTCAATGCACTTGTTCCATCCGAACTTCTGGAACGTATAGAGTTCCTCTACGTCAAAGACTACCTGTTGCAGATAAGCATTGATGAAAGACATAAAGAGCTTCCCCGTATACCCCGTATGCACGGGGAACATGCGGGCGTTGAACATCCACTTCATGATGTTCTGTTCCCCATGATCCACATCGGGGCAGAACTTTACGATCTCTATCTGCCCATTGGGATGGACAAGCTCGAACATGAAGTTCCGCTTGGGCTTGTCGTCCACCCGCTCATAGACGGAATAGAGGTAGTACAGTTGCGTCTTGCAAATGACGTGTTCCTTGTAGACGTATGCCCCTGTCGTCTCATCCTTCTCGGCAACAACATGGATCATCCCCCGCGTATCCACCTTGAAGTTCGGATGGTTGAGCGTCAGGCGGGGATGCTCCCACGTTTCCGGGAAACGCAAATGTGTGCCGTGCCCGGCAACCGCATCCACCATCGTCGCGACTTGCGCGGCGGTCATGAACTGCGGTGCGGACACGGCTTCCACATTGGCTTGCGGCGCGGGCATCGGCAGGACTGTGGGTTCCTTCGTTGCCTGCGGTGGTACAGGTACAGCCGTTGCTTGCGGTGAAGCTACGGGCGCTGAGGCGGCATTGACCGCCAGCCTGTGCAACTGCACGGGAGACTTGACCTGCCCTCTGTACTTGCACGATTGGCACAGCTCAGGGTTCATTCTTTCAAATGTGCTACAGAGGGCCGGGGCATCTTGTGCCGCCGCATAGAACTTGCGTTCCGTATCTTCAGGGGTATACCGCGCAGCATCAAAAGCGGACAACTTGTGAGCCCACTCCAAGCCGTCAACGCAGCGCCGCAATACGGACATGCCCGCGAACCAGTGAGGGTAGGACGCGAGCCCCATCACCCGGACGGCGGGGCAGCCTTGGATGATGGGCAACGCCTTTGCCGAAGGCGGTTGCGGCCCCATCCCAAGAGCCACGGCAAACGGGTCTGCCGCCTTGGTCTGAGGGGTATGGGTAGGGGCAATCGGTGCGGCTACGGCATCTTCCTTTAAGGAAGCGCCGATGAGCCGCAGAAATTCTTTGGGGTCATAATCGAAAGGTTCTTCCCGCAGAACAACGACAGGGTTGCCGCTGGACGTGTGCCGGGAACCGGGGATGCGAAGCACGCTGGCGGGGTCTTCCGCACGCGCAGGGTCTACGTCGAGCCCGTATTGCCCGCAGAGCTTATGGAAGAGACGGGCGATAGGACGCCACAGTTCAGGCGTCAGCGCCTTCGTCAACGTCCAGTAAACGTGAAGCCCCCGACCGGAGAAGACAATGAATGTAGCCTTGAGGCCCGTTGCAATCTGAAAGTCCCGCACGGCGGCAAGGGCTTCCTTCCAGTCACGATACTTGCTGTTGGGCTTGCCCGCATCAATGTCCGCCCAGAATGATTTGATCTCGTAGACATTGGCTTGCTTGCGCCCGGAAAGGACATCCTTGAAGGAGGCCAGAGCGAAGTAGCTGTCGTATCCCGCAGCAACGGCAGAGGCGCAATGCTGCATGATGGAGAACAACGAGCTGCACGGTTTCTGATCTGGATACTGGCCCTTGTTCTTGCTCAGGCCAAGAGAGAAATAGACGGGGGCAGTCCCGAAAAGGTCGGGAGCGGGTAACGAAGGGAGAACTCTCGAAAGGAAATGTTCTTGCATAGAAGTTCCTCGGCTGTGGTGCAGCCTGTTAAAAAACCTTCTTGTTCAGTGCTGTTGCGAAAGGCACCACAGTTGAACTCCGGGCGGAACTACACCCGGCAACTCCTCTCGCAACAGCCTGAGCAAGAAGGTTTTCTCAGTGAGGTGAGGAGCACATTAGCACTCCTCCCTCACCTTGTCAACTAGTAACTACCCCAACTGCGACATAAGGTTTGCAATAGTGGACTGCGTGGTGGAACTTACCATGCCAGTCACAGGCTGTCCAGCGGGTGCTGCGGTCTGCACGGGCTCAGGCTGTTCGGGAGCCGCGGCATCAACAGGCGCTTCCATCGCTTCCGGCGTGGCGGACGGGGTATTCAACGCGCCGCCCACAGAGCCCAAGATGGAGTCTGCCGCATCCAGCAAGTTCCCGAAAGCCTCAGCGGAAATCGTGGGCTGCTGCGCCGGGGCGGGCGCGGACGGTGCAACGGGCGGCACGGTCTGGATTTCCTGCATCAGTCCCGACAGAACCGGGGCGGCCTGTTCCACAGTCTGCACCGGAGCCTGCACCGAAGCCTGCACCGAAGCCTGCACCGGTGCAGGCTTCGGAGACTGAGCCGGGGTCACAGACACCGTGGGCTGAACGGGGGTCTGTACCTGCGCCGGGGCATCACCATAGGTCAGCTTTTCCCGGACAACCGCCAAGTCCTGTGTGGACTGCCGCATGGCACATTCCTGAACCTGATACAGATTCGATTCGTCAAGGAACAGCATGTTGCCGTTGTTGTCCCGCATGGGCTTGAACATGACCACGCCCTGCACGGGGGAGTTCACGTCAAGGACAATCTGGGTCAGGAACATGGACGGCGTGCAAGTGAACGTAGCCGTGGAATACTGGCGGCACACATCCCGGAGCCCGCCCCACTTGTACATATTTTGTTCCGGGATGGACTTCCCGAACAGGGAGCTGGAAGTGAGGTCAAAGATGTAGGGCTTTTCCGTATCGAGGAAGAGCTGTCCGTTGACGATGCGGGCCACGCACCAAACGGTACGGCGGCAAATCTGGAAGGCCCAACGCTCCTGACCGTTAACATTCTGCTTCCGCCTGAACTCAACGGGGAGCGCATCGGGAAACGTATCGGGCGTATGCTGAATCCACGTCAGGTCAGGCGCTTCGGGTTCCTGTCCGGGGGCGTACACACGGGAGTACCACACGCAATGGTTGACGGGGGCCGCGCCCACGAGGACGGCATACAGGCCATTGGCAGGCACGACTTCCTGCGCTCCGTTTTCGCACAGGGCGAAGTCCAGCTTGCGCACCTTAATGCGACGGAAGTTGGCACCGCCGAACCCATTGAACGCATCATCAAACACATTCACGAAAGCCTGCATCACATCGCTGTTAAGGATGGGAAGCTGCGCCACGGGCTGAACTACGGGGAACTGAGACATCACATTCTCTCCTAATTCTTGGTTAAAGATACAACCTTTTCCGTAACCTTGCGGACACCGAACTGCTTGTACAAATCTTCATCCGTCAGTCCGGGCGAGGCCGCCTTCATGTCCGCAATATAATCGTCGAGGTTCCCGGCATGGACACGCTGCTGCAACAGCAACCCGTCCGCCCACGGGCGGTTGTTCTGCACCGCCGCGCCAATGGTCTGAACCATCTTCTTGATAAGAACCTCGATGTCTGCAATTTCATAATGGCTCCGGTTCGTTATCGACAAACGCCCGATGCCTTCATACCTGCTGGTCGTCAATCCTTCTGCCGACATCTCCAGCAGAATCCTTTTCTGAAGTTGCATTTCTGCATCCTTCAGTTCCTTCACCTTGTTCTCCAACTGCTGCCGGATGTTCTTCGTCTCCGCATACATCCGAGCCAGCGCCCCAAGGGTCGGCGCGGTACTTTGTGGCGGCATAGTAACTCCTTACCCATTCCATAAATTCTTCCTTGAGGTACACCACCTTCTGCCCGAAGTAGTGAACCTTCGGCCCTTGCCTGCGGTGCGCAAGTTGCCGCAGCGACTGCACACTTACCAAACCGTTGGTATACTTTTCAGCCTGTGCCCGGTCAAAGAACTCAGGCAACTGCTTCTCGATTCGATCAAAAACCGCGTCGCTCATGCTAACCCCCTGCGAAAGTCTTCAAACAGTGTTGATATAAAGCTACCCATATCCCGGCCCATGTCAAGACTTTTGAAGAACTTTTTTTCTTCGGGCGATGCGACGATGCGGATAATGCTAATCTTGTCAGCAGTTTGTTTTGCAGAACTCAACCGCTCCAGAGCCTGCGCATAGATGAACCCGCCGAGCGGGGGCGGCCCGTTGAAGATGAGCGTGTCGGCGGCGGACAGCTCCACCCCGTATGCTGTAGTCGTCGGGTGGCAGATGAGGACATGCGGGTCTTTCTCGTACTGGAAAGAGTGCAGTACCTTTGCCCGGCGCTCCCCGGTGATGCTCCCGTCCACGACACCCACCGTATACCCGGCACCAGCAATGTCCGATGCCAGCTTCGCAATGACGCCCTTGTAACAGCAGAAGACAACCACCTTGCGGTATGTCTCCCCTATTGCTTCAAGGATGGTGTTCGTCCTGTCCTTGCTGTCAATCTGGTGGACGGTGCCGTCCTCCCCAATGGCGATGCCCTGCGACACCTGCATCAACTTCTGGTACAACACGCCGCCATTGGCGGCAGTGATAACCTCACCGGAATCCAACAGGGCTATAGCCTTTTGCCGCAATGAAAGCCTCAGCTTCATCTGCTCGGAGCTCAATGAGCACGACCGGGTTTGGGTAACGACTGGCGGCAAATCTAGGATGTCCTTCTTGTTGAAGCGCACCGCTGGTTGCATGGCCTCATGGATAATCTTCGGGGCCGCGCTTGAGATTTGCCGCATGAAAGATTCCGTCCCGTAGACATAGGTCGTCATGGCAATCCATGACTTCTGGGTAGTGCAGGGCAACCTCGTAGCGTTGATCATCTTGCACATGCCGAACACAGTCTTCACATTGTTCTCGGCGGGCGAACCCGTTATGCCGATAACATGCTTCACGTTCAACTGATTCACTATTGCATTAATGGCCTGATACCGCTGGCTGGAAATGTTCCCGACATGGGTCAGCTCATCAATGACAACCCCGGCAATCCGCCCGTCCCGCACCGCCTTGGCGAAGGCACCCTGAGACAGCCGGATGGAATCGTAGTTGGTGACGTAATAATCCGCCGGGTTCTCCAGTTGCTTCTCCCTCTCCTTGCCGTTCACCAACTGAACCCGAACCCCCGGCAGGGTGGAAGTTATGCCGTTCTCCCACACGTTCCGCATGGTCGTCACCGTGGTGATGATGAGGAACGCGCCGGGCACGATGCCGTACCTCTGCATATAGTCCATTGCTATGAGAAGGCACCCCGTCTTCCCCGTCCGGGGGTCAGACAGGACATAGCACCGTGGGTTCAGCGTGATGAATGCCGCCGTGAAAAGTTGGTGCCACATCGGTTTGTACATCCCCTCCACCAAGAGCTGGCTCTTGTGGAATACCGGGGCCGCGTCGACCGTGGCAATGCCCACGTTCTGCAACAAGCGGCAGGCATCTTCACACCACGGCAACTGAACCAATGTCTGGCCCTCGCCTTCCTTGACCACGGCATACGGCAAGTTCACCACAGCCCGGCGTTGCGCGGGGTCAGTGACCTTCACCACCATTTGCCCGTGGTCTTCAAAGACGACGATGTTATTCCCAACAACAAACATGACTTACAATCTCATCCCCTGAATGATCAACCGGAGTTGATCAAGGTTGCTTTCGTTGATCACAAGGGCGATGCCACCCGCTTTCGTAACGGCATCCTTCTCCAGCATCTGGGTGGGCGAGAGCTTGTTCGTTCCGGCCTTGGCTTCAATGGCGAGGAACTTGCCGTTCACACAGCAGATGAAATCGGATACCCCGCGGCGGCCCAACAGCGTGCCCCTCGGCATGAAGTAGTAGATGCCTTCATCCTTGAGCACAGACTTGATGGCAGTCTTGACCTTGCCTTCCGGCGTCGTCGCCATAACGATACCCTCACAGCCCGCACAACGGCGTATTGTAGAAGTCGCAATACTTGCAGAACCTGTTCTTCCTGCTAGGGAAATCCTTGTTGGCAATGGCCTTGTCCATCTCGGACATCAGCTCCACGACATCCTGCACAAGCTGGATGCCGTTGCGGAAATCAATGGTCATGTCCACCGTCTCGCCTGCATCCACATACCAGTAGGCATAGGAAACAACCGGGCGGTCGAAAAGGATATGGCACAGCAGGGCTTCCACCCTAAGCTGGAAGTCGTCCGTATCCCACTTCTTGCCCGTCTTGAAGTCCACCACATGCACAGGCATGTCCGGGTACTTCAGCGGGGGGACAAGGATCATATCGGCCTTGGCCCGCAGGTAGGCATCATCATCCCACCATCCAGTCTTCGCCCACTGCCGGGATACCGTGAGTTCCTTTTCGATATAGAGCCTGTGCTCCATAGTCTCCACAAGTTCACGGCCCCAAAGGATTTGTTCCTGTACATACCCTTGGCACAAATCATCAGGCCACTTCGTTACCGAATCGTAACCATCAGACATGGCTTCTTCCAGAGCCTTATGGACAAGGCTCCCCCGGCTCTTCGCCACTGAAGCCTTCCACTTGATCTCCTTCGTGATGGACTGCCCCTCGAACCGACGCGGGCACAGCCTGTAGTTCATCATGTTGGATGGAGAGAATACAAACATCATCAACCCTCTACGCTATTGTGTAGTCGTCACCGACTTTGGAATCACAGGCCACGGGGAAACCGGGGAGCCAATCGGGAACACTCGACATATCCGCTTCCATGAGCGACTGCACCCGCTCGGCATCGGCTTCCGGCACCACGGTAATCCATGCGTCATGCACATTGGCCTTGAGCGGGATGCCATGCTCATACATCCGGCACGCCTGCCACATCAGCAACTGGAAAGCCAAGCCTTGGATCAGGTTCTCACACAGCAGGCCGCCGTAGATTTTGGTGTCCACCATGTTCTTCCCGAACGGGCGCTTGTAGAAGAACTCCTCCCGCCGCCCATCCGTCTGCACATGCAGGGCGGGATACCGAAGGATATACCCTGACGGCATCCTGATGCTAGGGGCCATGTTCTCCGCCCCATCGTACAGGTTGCCCTTAATGAAGGGCATGGCCTTGAACTGGAAGTAATCGTCGTTTGGCCCGCCAAATGTCCCTTCGGAACCTAGGTACAGCGCCCGGATAACTTCAAGACAACGGCCCCAGAACTGGACGATGTTGCCATGCGTCAGACGGTAGACGCTGTGGGCGTGCTTCGCCATCTGGTGGTGCTGTTCCAAATCAGCATGGAGCTTCACGCCGTCGCCCAAGAGGGAGTTGCTGAACTTCCTCCAGCCTACCTGATAGCCAGCGGACAAGATGGCTTTCTTACCAACATTCCGGTACATGGTCATACGGGGGTCGCCCGCCTTGTTCCCGGCTTTGATTTCCTTCCACGGCACGTTGAAGATATTCTCGGCAAGTTGGGAATACGGGTCTTCCCCGGTGCGGAACTTATCCAAGAGGTCGTCCTGCCGGGCGATGTATGCCAGCAGGCGCGCTTCAATCTGGCTTGAGTCGGCGGCGACGACCTTGTACCCCTTTGGGGCAATGATGGCCCGGCGAAGCGTAAGCATCTTCGGGTTGCGTTTACTGAGATTTTGTAAATTAATTGAATCACTTGCGCCCTCAGAGTTCCCCGCCGTCAGTCGGCTCGTGTGAGCCTTGAAGCAGTTCAGCATCACAGGCAAAGCCTTGCCCGACTTGGCGAGGGTGACGAACCGAAGCGCCCGACTCATCTGGATGGAACTGTTGTTCTCCAGCCGAGACTGTACCAGCAGGGCAATGCGGTCGTCCTCATGGTTCTGCAAGTTCACGAACTCGTAATCGTTCTTTGACAAGGCCGGGGCCAGCACTTCATAGGATGCCGGATTCGCCAGCATCCCGACGACCTCGTTGATGCGCTTCTGTTTCGCATCATCGCCAGCGTAGCCATTGACGACAGCATAGCCTGCATCGGAGAGCGAAACATACTCTGCCTCCAGCTTCGTCCGTGCCGTCTTCGTCCTCGCCGCGCTCACCTTCATGGGCGGCTCCATGCCGAGCGTCCGCATCATGGAGCAAAACTTGTCCGCACTGCGGATGTTCTGGAGAAACTCCTCCTTCGTGTGGAAATGGAAGATGCGGGACAGGTCAAGCCGCGCCCGTTCAGCCCGTTCCTCCAGCTCCTTAACGTAGGTATCGAGCAGGCTCGGCACCAAACGGAAGATGGGTTGCGTCCCCATTCGGCAGATGATGTTGGAAAACAGAATGGCATCCTTCGTAACCAACCCCGATTCCAGCATGGTGTGCATGTTCTCGGAGCACTGCGTCACATCGTCGGCGCAGTATTGCTTGAAGAACTTCCGTTCTTCGGATGTGAAGTCATGGGGCCAGTGCTTTCCGTCACTGACCACAGTGCCCGCCTTCTTCTCCCCGGTGCCGAGCAACTTCGTCAACCGGGCGTGGCTCTCGTTCCCCAATCGGGACAGGCCAATCCATCGGGAGATGGTCATTGTGTCGAGGCACAGGTGCGGCACAATCCCGTAATGCTCGGAGAGGATGAGCGCGTCGAACCCGTTGAGGTTGTGCCCCACAACGATGCAGTCCTTGCGGTTCGCAAGGTCGAGGGCTTGGAGCACGGCGGGTATCTCATGCGTCTCGAACACCTCAGTCTTGCCCCGGTCAATGCGGATGCCCATGAGCTGGACTTCAAACCGGGGGTCGCGAATGTATTCAATCGGCCCCATCTTGCTCAGGGTATAGTCCTTGTGATTCCAGAAGGACTCGAAATCAATTGTGATTATATGCACAATGTCGCTCCGGTTTATGGCCCCCCGAAGGGGGCCGCTCTGCTCAGTGGAACACTGCCATGATCTGTGCCTGTTCCTGCGGGGTCAGGGACAGGACATCGACCAGCACTTCCTGCGGGAGCTCGCTCTTCGCCACGAGGTCTTCAATAGTGTTGACGCCAGCCTGAACGAAGGACAATACATAGCGAAGCAGGTCGCCCGTCATGACGACATCATGCTTTACGATGACGGACGCACGGTCAACGCCGATGTCGTCCACCGAGAACAGGCTCGGCTTCACGGGCGCACCCTGCGCAGCGGGCGCGGGGGCAGGCTCGGCAACTTCAGGCATGGATTCCGCCGCCTTCTTCTTGGAGGCCCGCTTCTTGGGGGCGGGACGTTCCGCCGCTTCCAATGCGGCGAGGCGGTCGAGGATGTTCTCAAGCGTGGCCTTGTCGGTGCCGCCGCCCTGCTGGAGAACCATCTGTTCCAGTGCCGTACAACGGCGCTCAAGCCTGTCCACATCGCCGCCCATCTGATGGAGTGTAGCTTCCGCATCCTTCAGCCGCTTGATGATGGTGGGCAGGAGCTGGTTCAACAACACGTCCAACGGATTGCTCTGTACTTCGTCGCTCATATAAACCTCCGTAATTAAACATTAGCTTGCTTATAGCATTTATCCTAAGTGTTGTAAAGCTATCACTTAGAAAGTAAATGTTCCAAAGCGTCCACCCTATGCTCCATGTTCATCCTCCACTGGTGGTGCTCGTAGCTTTCACACGAGTTGACCAGAAGGATCATGACCATCACAAGGAACCATAGGAAGTACGCAATCTTAGTACCCATCATCGTTGTCCTCCCACAAGGTACCGTAGCGCCCGCTCCAGTAGGAACATACCGTATACCGGGCGGACTTAACAAAGAATCTGAACTTGCCGCAAACGTAAACATGCTTCCCCCTATTAGGGCTCACGTTCCGCAAGTACCTGCATGTCGAGCACCGCCCGTTATCCACACGGCGGTACCCGATTTCGTCCCGGATGTTCGGGACATTGGGCAGTCCATCCGCCTTCTCGAAGAGCGAATGAACCGCAGCGGGGGGGGCGTCTGGGTTCAGCACGCACATGATGCACACGTTGTTCCCGCTGCGGTAGTGACTGCAATACTGGCACCTAGGTTCCGGCGTTTCCCTCCATCGCGACATCAGGCTTGCTCCTTTGCCACTGCCGCAGGATAGCCCTTGCGTTCTCGATAGCCCTTCGATCACTGGAGCTTGAGCTCACCGTGATAATCTCCTTCCCATCCGGCGACAGCAGGCGCATATGTTTCTTCCTATACTGAAACGTCCAGCCGTCATTGACAAGCCCCACAATGAACTTGTCCATGTCCTTGTTGTTCACATACCGAGCCATCGCCTACCTCACCAATGCCTTCCTGAGCATGGCGAACATCGCCGCAGGGAGTTCCCTAATGTGCTTAATAACCTTGCAATCCTTAATCTGTTCGGACACTTCCTCTATTGCGCCACAATCTATCCCGACGCCGAACACCTCCACGTTGTTCCGGGCCGCCACTTGCAACACGTACCGAAGGTACTCCATATCCTGTGCCTCGCCATCGGTGACAAGCAGGATAATCTTGCGGGAATCATCCCAGTAGTTGAAGAAGCTCAGGGCATTCTCGACCGCCGAACCCGTGGGCGTGCCGCCGCTCGCCTGCATCCTGCTGAACCGGGAGATGTGATCCGATTGAGACAGCGCCCGCTCGAACGTCACCGCACTGTAATAATAAACGTCCGTCCTGATGCCGGGGATTTTGCGCAGGCTTCGGGCCAGCGCGTAAGTAGAGATGCTTGCCATCTCTTCCCGCTGCCCCTGCATGGAACCGGAGCAGTCAGCTAGGATGACAACCTGAGCGTTGAACTTCAGCCGTTCCTCCTTGCGGTAGAACACCCGCGGATTGTTGACGTTCAGGCGGTAGACTTTCCGGGGGTCGAGCTTGCCGCGGGAGGTATGCCCGCCGCGGTTCAGCACAATGGACTGCATCAACCCGGACAGTTGGGCGTCCAGTTGCGCCGTGATGCTCATGGCCTTCGTAACAAACTTGGGGGGCATCTGATCGCCCTTCGCAAAGAGGGACAGCGGCGGGACGGAATGCGCTATGAATGTTCTGTTACTCTTACCCTCGAACATACCTATGAACTTGTCGTGCATTGCCCTCAATTCAATGCCCGCGCTCTTGCCGATGTCCGTATAGGATGACTGCTGCCAACCATCAGCACACTTACGGAAGGAAAACTCCGCCGCTTCTTCCAGCATATCCTTCATCTCTTCTGCAATTTGCTTTGGAGTATTGGCATAGTTCTTTACCTTGTCCTGTATGCTTTTCTTAAACGAGTGCGAATCAGCAGGATCATGCCCGGCATACGGTCTCTTAATGTACTGCTTAATGGCTTCGTACATTTCCCTCCCGAACTGGCAACTATCATGCGTTGAAGCAAGTATTGGAAACCACTTCTCCATAATCGGCACAAGGTTCTTGGTCAGGCCGGGAGCCAAACACTCCACGGCCTGTTGCTCGGACGAAATGAATGGGGACAACTCAGCGACCAGCTTCGCCCGCATATAATACAGGATATAGTTCATGGTGTACGTGACGAACATTTGGAAATGCAGTTCCAGATCGTTCCGCAACTTCCTCAACTGAACAAGGTTGGGTTTGCTATAGTTCTCCGTAAACAGATGCTTGGACAACCAGCGCAAGTTCTTCTCGCATCCAACGTACCGCTTCCCCATTTCACGCTCAACGAAAATATCTTCCGCTATATTTACGAACGACATCACATATTCAGGGTCGTCACGCAACGATTCCAGATAATCGAAGTCAGTGAACCGGACATGGCCCGCTTCGTGGTCGAGGTATCCCCGCACCATCCGCATGTGCTGTTTGTCCAGCACATCCACGGTCGGGATGGTGATGCTGTAAGATTCCTTTCCCGTATTCGGGTCTTGCTTTTTGTATGTCATTGCGTTGCTTCCGCTAATGTCCACATCGACATTATAGTTCAGGGACACAGCCTTGGCGACCATCGCCAAGGTCACGCATTCCAGATTGCCGTACCTCATCTCTCCTCCTTTTCCTAGAACAACCCACGGGCGTTGATGATGCCAGCCGTAGCCTTGAACTTCTCAAGCAAGTCGTTCATCTCATCGGGCTCAACGGGCGCAGCGGGTTCTTCCCTGCGCCCCGTTGCGGCATCGAACATGCTGAGAACGTCCGTCTTCTGTTCCGTCTGACGGCGGGCACACAGGGCCTTGATTGCCTCGGCACTCGACATGGCGGACAGGAGCCCGGAGAACATGCGCACGATGTCCGGGTTCTTCAGCTTCTCCGTATCATCCACAGACATGAAGGCATCCCGCAGGAAGGCATGGGCTGCGCCGACATCGGGATGCAGGTAGGACAACCCGTCCAGCTTTTGCAGGACGGTGCGCACCGGGCGCAGGGACTTGCGGGTGACGGTAGCCTTGCCCTTGAAGACTTCCTCGTAGATGTCCCGAATCATGCCCGCCACTTCTTCAAGCGCCGTGTCTCCCAAGCAACCGATGGTTGCGCCAAGGTTGTTCCCGTTGCTGGTCGTCGCCACGGCAATGGGCTCGACCTTGAACAGTTGCCAGTGGAACTTGAACTTGCCACGCAGGGCATCCTTAGAGGGCAGGGCATTGCGCAGGATGCCCGCCCATTGCGGGAACGCCTTGAGCCACTCCTCGGTTTCGGCATCGTAGCTTGCAAGGAAGTCCTGCACGGCGGCGTTGAACTCGGATGCAACGCCCTCCAGCATCTGGTTGGCTTCGTCCATCTTGTCCTCGTGCATGAGCCAGCCGCCGAGGAACCGGACGCCCATCTTGTCGAGGCCACACAGGGCGCGGGCCTTTAACGTGTTGAAGATGCGCATCTTGGCGGGGTCGAAGAGGCGCTTCGATCCCATCGTCGCCAAGTCTTCGGGCGGGAGCTTGTCGGCATCGGGGATGTCCTCCCTGCGGAGCCTAGCGCGTGCCGACCAGATGCTTACGTCAAGATGTACGCAACCGGAGTTGTTAACGACTGTCGTGTTCATGGTGTACCTCCATTGTTAACCGAAGATTCTCTGGCGCAGTTCCGCCAGAACGATACTGCCCGCCGTGCTCGCCCGGAATCCGAGCGCCCGGTCAAAGGCGTACTCCACAAGGTCAATCCCATTAGCACTGATAGGCTTGTACATGACGATGAACTGAGCCCACCGGATAAGGGCGCGGGTCGAAAGGGTGATGTCAAGCGGCTCATCCATGCCGTTCGTTTCCTTCCCGACGAACAGGTTCCGCACTGCCCCGGCATACTCCACCATCTTGCCGACCAGTTCCTTGGGCAGTTGCGGCACGGCATATTGGAGAAGGGACTCTTCAATATCCGGCGAGAGGTAGTCCGCCCTGACCGCCATCATGCGGTCGAGCAGGGCCATGTTCTGGCGCAGGACGCCCTGATACATGCCCGTCTCGTCGCCGTTGCCGTTCGAGTTCGCAGTGCAGGCAAACCGGAACATGGGGCTTGGCTTGATGATCTCGCCCCCGTTCTCCGGGATGACAAGCGGACTTCCGTCAAGGATGGAGTTCAAGCCTGCGGCTGTGGACGGGTCGAGCAAGTCAATCTCGTTGAGAAGGAAGAGCCCGCCATCCCGCATGGCCTTAGCCAACGGGCCGTACTCGTAGGACATATCCCCATCAATCACAACATGATGCCCCACGAGATCGGGGAACTCCAACCTGCTGTGCCCGGTGATTTCATAGACGGGGTAGTTGAGCTTCGCCACCACCTGCTTAATGCAGGTCGTCTTGCCGCACCCGGTCGGGCCGAAGAGGAACAGGGGTTCCCGCACATGGATGATCCACATGACGACATCCACAGACCACGCAGGGAAGTGGTAGTAGGGATTGATTGTCGGGGTGAAGGCGCTCGGCTCAGACCAGCCGGGGAGCTTCACGCCCGAAGGGTTCTTCGTAAACAATTCGCCAGCATCAAACATCACAATCTCGCTGCTCATCTCATTGCCTCCTAGTAGATTCGTACCTTGCCATTGTCCATGTAGGGGAAGACTGCGGGGAAGAGGAAGGAAATGTTCTCAAGCGCACGGGCGTCGCTGTTCGAGAAGTGCGTGGGGTACCCTGAGAACGAGGTGCCATACCCGTTGCGCACGCACCAGAAGGAGAGGCCCGCAAGCATCAGGGTTTGGGGGCTCCAGCTATCCATGTCGAGCCCGCATTGCTGCATGTGGTGAGCGAACTCCCTCGCTTCTTCAAGGGCAATCTCCATATCCCTTGGGTCTATGTAGTCTCTGGATTCCGAGGGGGCATAGCCGTACTCCCTCGGCAATTCATCATGGGCAATGGACATAGCCATGTTCAGCATGTGCGTTGCGAACAGCTTCACCTTTGCTTCATCTGCCATACTGCACCTCCAACAAGGGGGGCTTGCGCCCCCCGTCCATGTTACTGCCAGACCTGATTTTCATCCGGTTCCGCGGTCTCGAAATCGTCGCCATGCAGGACTTCCTTAATCCCCATCACGATGGCATCTTCCTCCACACCGAGTTCCCTCATCTTGTCAATGATTGTCTGCATAAGCACCATATAGAAACCAACCCTCAGAACCTCGTAGTCTTCGCCACTGTCCTGCGTCAGCGTAGCCATGCTCTTGGAGGCAGCCTCAAGGGAGGCCATCGTTGCGGAGAACAGGGCGTTGGGGTTCGCCTTGCCGATAACGGCGAACAGGCAATGCCCCGGATTCACCTCCTCGTTTTCCTTCTTGTCGAACCCGGCGTTCACGTTGAAGATAATGTGGCTCATGTCCCCAAGGTTATCCCGCAGGAACTGTTCCAGCTTGGGCCAGTCTTTGTTGAGAAAGTTGGTGAGGATAGCTTCAGTGGGATTGTTGCGTTCCTCTTCGGTAAGATCACTGATGGCGGCATCGTTCACAAGGCGGCGTTCTTCAATGTTGTTCATGGTTCTCTCCTTTCAGGTTTATGACAAGGGCCGCGCCCTTTCGGTAGGCACGGCCCGGCATCGTGCTGATTGCTGTTAGTCCTTGGATTCCGCACTGTCCCTGATTGCCTCAGCGACATTGAGGATCATCTTGTACCCTTCCGGCTCGGTGACGAACGACTGCGGGATGTCCTCAGCCTTGGCGAAGAGGTGCTTCAGCAAGCTATGGCAAAGGTCACGGGGAATCATCAGAGCATTCCCGGAGCACGCCTTGCCCTCATCGACACCCTCCATGATCAGGATGAGATCACGCTCCTGCTGGAGCGCCGCGTGTTCCTCGCACAAAGCAATCCCGGTCATGGTGTGGCGGTCGAACCTGTTCTTCAATTGCTTGTCCAGAAGAATCTCGCCCGTCTCCCATTCCTCCCCGCACATGGGGCAATACTTCGTCGCCAAGGTAACGTAGCTCTTATCCATAACATCTCTCCTTTACATGCCGAAATACTTTTCAAAGTTGGAGCCTTCACGCACGGCGCAAATGTCGCTCTCCCCTACCCAGAGGTTGAACCGCTTGCCGTCCACCTCGATGTATCCGTTGTCCACAATCTCATCCCAGACTTCCAGATAGTGCGGGTTGTCCGGGCCGTCCGCCGCAATGGAGAGCGCCTCCTCTTCCACCCCCTTGATGGTGTAGCGGGACACCAGTTCCTGAAGCATGTACCGCCCGTAGTGATCCGGCACCAGAATGATGATGTCGTCAAAATCACAAAGGATAGCGCCCTCTTCGTAGTTGATGCTGTCGTCGGGAATCATGGCGTAGCTCATCAGTGTACCCCCGCAAAGCAACCGTCTGCGTCAACTTCAAACTTGAAATCATTAGACCTAAAAAACTCATCCACATAGGAATCCTGTTCTGCATCGTTACAGATAGTCTTCAACATCTTCAGGACGGCACCGATCATATCTGCACCGAGTTCCTCGAAGGCGCGGCACACTTGGCGCAGCGCCTCATCCGCCTGAGCTTCCAGCCGCGATTGCCTGAACTCGGCAACGGGGTGGCTGTCGTCGTACTCGGCAACGACATGGGCGTAGTCCCTAAGCCCAAGCCGCCCGTGTTCAATCTTCCAAGTGAAGCATCCCCACCCGGCCTTGATGATGTGCCGGATATACTTCTCGGCCCACGGGGTGGGCGGCACCCGCCACGCCCGCATCCGGGGGAGAAGGAACTCTTCGTACAGGGTGAGGTAGTCCACGGGATTGGCGACGAACGACACGGTGTTATAATACAAATTGAAGTACAAACCCTCCTTCAAGTTCATCTTCATGCCGAACTCATCGGGCATATAATCCCAATAGATGTCGTCCTGCGCATCGCTGAGGGCCTGATTTACGAGGTCGTCACGAAACAGGGCACGAGCCTTGTCCTTCATCTTCTCAGGCAGTTCGTCAATCGAGTACACCTTGTAGGTTCTTGTGACTTCGTACATCTCTTCTCTCCTTATTCCGGCAAAAGGTTTTCTTCACACACGGGGAACCAAGGGCTGTCGCTGTCGATGAAGTACCTGCGGCCTGCGCAGTAGAGCCATTCATCTTCATCCCTCTGCATGATGCGAACCACGACATGCCCCGGAAAGCGCACGCCGTAGTCATTGACGAACGTCACCCTGTCACCCGGAGCAAAGGCAAGGGGGTGCCCGTTCTCCGGGGCATAGGGGCGCTCATCATCGTGCTGGCGCACGAGCTCCGCCATCGCCTCGTGGTGGCCTATCGACCTCATTGCTGCACCCCCCCGTTCCAGAGGATGGAGAACGTCCACCCAGAGGGAAAGACGACAAGGGCTTCATACGTCCGGGCCATCTCGGTGAACAGCCGGGCCTTGTCGTGCCCGCCGAACAACTTGTCCTCATCAATGAAGTCAAGGCCCGTGCCGCAGCGGGCGGCGATGAACAGGGAGCCCGCACGGTTGGCGAGCTCATAGGACACAGGGAACCGCAAGTGCGGGAGCATGTCGCAGTAGAAGCGGATGCACTCATGCTCGAACCGTATACGGTCTTCGTAGTTCAGGTTGTACCTGTTGTAGCCGAGGGCGCTCAAGGGTTCTTCACCCGCAGGGCACAGGGCAAGCAGGGCGTCGCCCGCTGCGGCAATGAAACAGTCACGGGCATAGCCCCACGGCACGCCAGTTGCCGACCACTCACCCGGCTCATTGTAGAACCTCGCCTTCCCCCCATCGGCGGGGCTCTCCTTCATGTTGCGGATGATCCCGCTGTGCTTCATGGCGCACGGCACAGCTTCACGCAGGGTAGCGAATCTTGCGGTACTGAGCCCGTCAAAACCGTCATTGGCATGGGCATAAACATCAGGCCACGATACGGCATATCTTTCCATTTCCCATTCTCCTGTGGTTGAGGGTTTCATTTACCCAACGCGCCGTAAAACCTCTCCCTTCAGGGCGGGGATATAAGGCGCACCTTAACTGGAATTTTGACTTTCCTGCCTTTGTTTGCTAACAGGTGACACGGCGGCAGGGCATGCCGTGTCAGCCTGTGGAGAGATGGTGAGACCTGGGGGAATAGGCGGTTGGTTCGTACCCGTAAAATTCCCCACGTGGGAATGTTTGCGGCGAAAACCAAGCCTTGTTCCTCTGGGCAGTCTCGGTGAAGCAGGAACCCGCTCAGGGACGCAATCGCAAGATTGCCTCCGCTGGGAATCCCCCGACTTCAGGCGGGGGAGGATGTCAACCTGTCGAATGACTGAGTGCCCCGCTTGTAGTTGAAGCTGTAGATCATCTCTCTTCACACTCCCAGATTAATTGTGCTTATCAAGGATGGGGGCAACCAACTGCGCAAGGGTGCGCAGGGCGTCCTTCGTCTTGCCAAGCTCGGCCCGCAATGCCTCCATGTCGGTGCGCATTTCGGCAAACTCAAGATATATGTTCTGCAATTCGGGGGCGTTCTTCCCGACATCCAATTCAACGCGCATGTCGGCAAGAATATCCTGCAACTTGCTGATGTCTTCCCCCATGCCATACAACCGTTTTTCAAGATCGGCTTTCGTCAGGCGAAGACGATAGTTCTTGTTGTAGTAAGGACTGTCTGCCGTGATGATGTCCGGGTCGCCCGGAAGTATGGGCTTGTGCGCCAGCGGGATCAGTTCATTGAGAAGCCACGGCACACGGGTTGTAATAATGGGCACACGCTGGTTGTAGTTCGTAAACGATTCAACCCCGGCGTCGTTTATAAAGAACGTCTGCGGCGGGATGGTGCGCCCATAGCGGGACGGCCCACCATAAATAAGGCTCAGTTCGTACAAGGTCTTCGCGCTATCCGGCGGGCACATGGAAAGCGCACGGGGCAAATTGGAAATCCCCAAGAACAGGGCAATGGACTTTGCCTGATACCACGGTTCCTTCTGTGTCCATAAGAAACGAATCGGCACATCCACATTATGGTGGAAAACTCTTTTTAAAATAGCCGCCATTACTGCATCCTCCGTTCGAGTATATCGAGGCGCTTCTCAACTGCATCAAGCATCAGCAAAATCTGACGGAGCACATCCGCCTGATTCTCCAGCTTCTCCTCAAGCAACTGCACTCGTGCCGTGCGGCGGGATGAGTTCGGCGGTATACTGTCAGGCACATTAGGATACTTGCCCATGTCAGATTCTACCAGACGCGGCAGTTCTTCAGTGACCCACTTGTACACAGGCGACAAGCTCAGGGTGCCGTAGTTGGCGAAAGTCTTGAGGCCCGCAAGGGTAAGCAACGATGCCTCGGCACCAATGACACCCGAATACGCCGCCGCCGGAATAGCGTACCGATCCCGCAACATACGGAACCGGACAGTCTCACCCCGGCAACTCGCCAGCGGGCGGCTGATGTTCGTCACCTGAAAGGCCCGCTGCAAGTCGGTTGCCCGGTAGTAGGCCCCGCCATCGGCAAACACCACAAGGAAACTAAACGGAAGTGTCTGATGTTTATAACTTTTTACTGCGAACATAATGAACCTCCTATGGAAGTAGTAATAACTTACTGGACGTATATTGTCAACAGGGCTGCTAAAATTTTTTATGATCAGCGGTGATCACTTTGGTGATCAAATTTCTTGCAACAACCTAAGTGAATGGTTCGGCTGGCGGCACATTGAGCTGTAACTTACCGAAGTTGATAGCAATCTGTTGATGCAGAGAGGGCTAGGCCCGCTGCACAAAGTGCCGAAATTTTCGGGCCAAAAATTGTGATCCGCCGAAAAACACGGCCCTAGGGTTTTCAGATCCTATAGGGCTTTTATTTTCGCGGATCGCAAAAAAAAAGCCGAAATGTTCAGGACTAAGTAAAGAAAATAAATAATAAATAATTTTTATATAAGTTATTTATTTTTATTTTCTTTTCTTACTGTGTGCGGGTAGTGCGGGCGAGACAAAACCACTGTTGCAAGAAATTTGAGACACACATGATCACTCTGATCAGGGTAGTACGGCAAAACTTTTCTCACATAAAATAGTGCGGGCATTACGGGCGCTTACCATGTAGTAAGTGTAAAGTGTACTGAGTTGTATAACTGCTTACAGTGACGTATTTATATGAGTTCATACAACCGTTTCTGTTAAACGTGTAATCCGCTACCAGTTCCAAGTAAGAATTGAGCTTGAAATTTCTAGCGTATAACAAGCTGTTCTAGCCTAAAGAGTATATAGTGACAGTTCATACTGTACTACTTACACATTTAAAATGAGGGGTGTGTGTGTCAAATGCACAAGTCGAGGGCATTTTTTCGAGCCGATAGAAAAACCACTGACGTATATGTGTAATGTGTTACACTTGAGAGGTTACGTCAGTGTCACCCTATGTTGTTCTTATGGAGAAAAGTCGGTATTATTCCCATCGTGTACACCTTACAGGCACGGCAAAAAAGAAAAATAAAGTAGCACGCACGGCGAGGCGCGTGCTACTTTTCTTGTGTCACTACAACACTATGACAGCAGACGTTCGAGCGCTGCCGATGCGGAACCTAAAACCAATGAAGCCCTCCGTTTGCACGTAGTGCCGTAACATACCAATCATGACAGATACTGTCACATACTTCCCGGCGAATGTCATACCGGGCAATGCCTGTACGACATTGCCTTGCACGTTAAGAAACTCAATCGTCATTGTGTATCTCTCCTTGTATTTATTATCCGTTGCCGATTAGATTCTAAGCAGGAGTAGCGCGTTAGGTTTTTTATTGGGCATCACTCAGGATATTTTCGAGCGTGTTGATGCACGCTCTGATCTTGGCAAGGTCAGCACTTGACCAGTCGGCTTCATGCTTACGGTAATACTTGACCACATTGTGCAGACGGTCAAGCCCTATGCTGTTCGCCGTGGGCTTACGTTCAAGCGTTAGCGCCGTATATGTCTGATGCTGAAAAGTCTTGATGAACCGAGACTTAGCGGCGCGCCAGATGTTCTTGTCAATGCAATTCATAACGAAAGCGTTATCCTTTGCTATGTACCGAACGGCGGTTACAGATTCCCGGTCGTCCGGGGGATAGAGCTTTCCGGTTATGCTATCCCGGATGTACCCGCCCGCCATGATTCGGATAGCTTGCAAGGCTTGCCTCCACTCATGCGATTGCGGATCGCATATCTTAGCAAGGCGCGTCAAGCGCGTGCAATCCTTGTCTGTAAAGACTTGATGCAGGCCAGCCTTGATCAGTATGTCGAAAACCTTTGTGACGCTAGAGCGCAACAGCGGCAGAGATTGACACAGCGCATCAAACTGGACGTTGTCAAGGTGCGCCGGATCATAAGAAGCATAGGCGCTTTCCGGATCAACTTGAGCGGCGCGGGTACGGATAGGGGCAATGGCGGGGAGGTTAGCAGTAGCTTGCATAGTATGTACTCCTTTTCATTAGGCGCACTACTCCCGCCTAGAATCTAATCGGCAACGGTACGTATACGAAATTGTTGCCGTTCTCGCTTTTCTCTATGTATCCGCAAGCGCCTTTGCTATCATAAGTGACAAGCAAAAGTGCCGCGCTTGCTTGCCTGCTATGCAGGCCGGAATTGTCAAAGAGCCAAGACCCGCGCGCGTGAGGCGCGGCCCCCGGAACCGGGGGAGTTCCCCCGTTTCGTTAAGTACAAGATAGCGAACGCAACGGGAATTGTCAATGGGAATCGCAACTTTTTTAAAACTTTTTTCTTGGGTAAAAAGGTATCGCATATATAAGGTAGTGCCCCGGTCGCCAGTCAGTGCCAGTCAGTTACAGATGGTGACAACTATATACTGCCAGTTACAGTTGGTGACACATACTCACAGTTGAGGGCAGTTGATGGCAGCTAGTGATAGTCAATGACTGGTAGGGGCAGTTGGTGATAGTCAATGACTGGTAGGGATAGGGGGCACGGCCCGCGGCGGGGGCGGGGCCTTTGGACGTGGACGGGAGAGCCCCACCAAGAAGACTATATAATATATTGATGCACGCGGGCTCCACGGGTTTCGCAGGTTCACGGGCCGAGCGGGTTCCACCTCCAACATTGGCACACTTCTTGCGCAAACCCCCAAAGATCAACCTATGATCAACCCCCGGTTAACCCCCACCCACAATGGACAGCCCCCACCCCCTCTTTCCCCGCAACCCGACCGCAAAAAATTTTCTGGAAAATTCCCACAGCCCTTGACATATGCGAAACAAATCTATAAATACATATTTATTATTAAACCTGATGAACGTCTTGCCCTTGCCGCCCGCCGCCGTGCGCGGGTATAGCCTTTGTGGGAAGACATAACCTTCAACCAGTTGGAGGAGGCATGGGAACCTCATCGCTCATAGTAGGCGCAGCGGGCCTCATCCTCATCGCAATCCTTGTCTTGTTGGTTGCCGATGCGGTGCTGTCGAAGCGTGCCGATGCTGCGGACGCATCCGTCACGGCCCCTGAGCTTGCCGGGCCGTCCGTCCATCCCGCCCGGCCCATAAAGCCAGTGAAGCCGATGTGCTCCATGCGTCCCGAAGACTGGATGTATTAGGGGGAGATGGTATGCTGCGTGCCCGTATGGATGTGGAGAGGATAGCGAAGCTGGTGGAGGCTCAGGGCGGGTTCCGTACCTTTGCCGATGAGATGCCGAAAGACGGCGATCCCATTTCGGTTGTGGTTAATGTCCCGCGGTTCTCCAGCAGATCTGCTGGCAGTAGCCGGGTCATTTCTGTCATGGGGGAGTTCTTCATACAGAATGCCGATACGATGATGGTTGTCACGGGCTTCGGCTTGGGCGTGCAGGTATTCCCACAGGACTATTGGACACCTTTGCCGTAGTAAGGGGGTGGTGTGGATGCAGAGTGAAGATGGTGCAGGCCAGCGCAGCAGGGGATTCGATTATTTGATGGATCAGGGCTGCGCGGGCTTCGCCCGCCAGTGGGTGCCGGGGCGCGACGGTGATACGCGCTTGTGTCAACTGAAACCCCTGTCCAGTTGATGCAAAGCCCATAGCGTCAACCGGGGTTGACTGGAGGTTGATCAAGTTGCTGACGGATAAGGAGCAGGAGTGGCTCACGGCGCGGAAAAAGGCTTGCACCCGGTGCGGCAAAGTCCCGTCCCGGTGCAGCCAAGACCAGCGGAACGGCTGCTACCGGACGGGTTTGCCCGTGTGGGATTTAAGAACGACGGTGCCGTTCTACGCTTTCCGCGACGCCGCCGAATTTGAGGCCCGCGTCTCCCGGCGGCTGGCGGTTATGCTGTATATGTTTCAGGGCCTTGCAGCCCTCAAGATGCCGCCTCCAACGCCTGACTGGTTCTTGAAGCAGGCAAGGCTTACCGAGGAGGCGGATATGGAAAGGGAGGAGAATGATGTTTGACGTACCTGATTTTCTGTTGGGGTTTCTGGCTGGCGTAGTCATGGCGATGCTGTTGAATCTCTCCGTACCGTACAGGCATTTCAGGGAACGCCGCAAGCTGGAGGCGGAGAACAGGCTGGAGCTGAACAAGCTGAAGGATGCCCTGCGGGAAGGGGTTGATACGTGCGACGCTAGTATGCGCCGCCTTCAGCGTCTTGCCGAGAGGGTGGAAGGCTACGCAAGAAAGCTGGATATGGAAATGGAAAAGGAGAAGTACAAGTGCTGAAAGATTATAATTGCCTTCGCGGGCAGCCGCAGAACTATACGGCTGCCGAGTTCGATGTGTTCAAGAACGAGTGCGCCATCTGGATCAAACTCATGCAGCTTGGCGGAGAGTGGGAGTTTTTCTGCGAGCCCATATCCAATGCGGACGTGCGCGCCCAGACTTGCGTCAATGATTCGGCCCGGCAGGTCAAGTTCCAGATGAACATGCACACGCATGACAACTTCAACTGGGATTATAAGGATTTGCAGAAGACTGCGTTCCATGAGGTGTGCGAGGTGCTGCTGTACGATCTGGAGCGGATTGCCCGCTTGGAAGGTATCTCGGCGGAACAGAAGGAAGCCATGCTGATCCGGACGCGGCACAAGGTCATTCACCATTTGGAGAAGTTGTTCTATCTGATGGATGAGACTGACACCATCGACAGTATGCGCAAAAATATCATCACACCGACAGAAGTGTAAACGGAGCGGGCCGGAACTGGCGAAGGTTCCGGCCCTAGGAGGAGAGATGTGTGAAGTAAAGATGATGGGAAAAGAAGGTACGAAACTTAGATAAGGCGGGCGGCATGGATTGTCAAGCCCGCATGGGAGGATATGCAGATGCCGAAAGTGTTTCGCGTGTTTGCCGCATTGATGCTCGCCGCGTTCCTTTGCATTCCGAACGCGGGCTGCACCAAGGACGAAGTGGCGCTCAACGCTTACAAGACGCTGGAGACGAGCGCCGAGACGTACAAGGCCGTCATGAACGCGGCGCAGGATTTGCACCGCATGGGGAAAATGACGGATGAGCAGTGGAATCAGGTCAAGGATTACGCGGTCGTCTACTTCGATTCGTACCAGACGGCGGTCGCCGCGCTGGTCAAATACGTTGAGGTCACGCAGGGGGTGAAGTCCCCCGGTGCCGAGGACGGGGAATCCAAGCCCTCTGCCGCCGAACAGGAGCAGAAACTTGGCGACATGCTGTCGGGCTGCACCACGACGCTGAACGATCTGCTGGTCAAGGTGCAGGAACAGGATGTCGATGTCGCCAAGGCCAAGAGGGATTACGCGGAGGAATACGAAAATGCCTATTAATGCCGTGTCTGTTGCCGTCATTATGGAAGTCATCGGGCTCATCGTCAAACATGGCGTGCCCGCTGTGAAGGCCATGATTGAAACGTGGGAGAAGGATGAGATTACCCTTGAGGATGTCAAGGCCCTCGCCCACAAGATTGACCACCCGGATACCTACGATGTTTGATGATCCCGGCCCGAAGGGGGAACGCGACCCCAACTGGAAGCTGCCGAAGAAAGGCTGGTCTAGGTGGGAGAAGTTGACTGAGTGGGATGTGTATGTGGAGACGGCAAAAAAGTTCTCCGAGATGTTGGGCAGGGAAGTCAGCACCGAGGAGGCGAGGGCGCTCTGCAAGGCACACGACCGGATATGGAATAAAATGGTGCATGATTTTACCCATGTTGACAAACCTTGGGGTATACAGTAGCGTCTGATTGTCTCAGTTGTTCTTCAGCATCAATGATTGACGGGAGCGTACAGGGTTTTCGGGAAGCCCTGTGTGCTCCCGTCTTTCTTTTTTCCAAGGAGCGGTTATGTCTGAATATACTCGCGAACGTATCGAAGCGGTCATGCGGGCCAAGGGGTACGCCTTCTTTACCGAGGGCGACTACAACCTGAACCTTCTTGCCGTCCGCTCCGGGCGGGAGGCGACCAATCTGTTTGACGATACGTTCCTTGCCGTCTTCAAGGTGGACGGCGCATGGGAAACCCGTGAGTATGCCTGCACGACCGACCCCGGAACCTACTGGCTGCGGAACGGGCTTGAGAAAGGCACGGCGGTGCTCGCCCCCGGACAGTACCGTGGGGCGTTCGCCCTTGGAAAGCACAAGGGCGAGTACGAGGCGTTGGTGCAGGCGGCCCCGGTGACGGTCTACCGCGACGGGAACAAGGACGATGCGCTGGATTATGTGGCTCCCGAAACGGGGATGTTCGGCATCAATATACATCGGGCCAACCGGAACGGGGTATCCTTCTACGTGGACAAGTGGTCTGCGGGCTGCGTGGTCATTGCGGGCGCGGATGCGTTCGACGACCTGATGGGGCTGGTGCATAAGTCCTTGGCGATGGGCGTCTATGGGATGCGGTTTACGTTTACGCTTTTTGAAAAGCGGGACTTCAAAATATGAGCGGTGCGTCTTCGGCTACGGGTGCGTTCATTGAGCTCCGGGTCTGGGTAACGCATTATGTAGAGCAGCTTATGACCGGAGCCAGCATCAAGGTTTTTTTCGCGTCTGTGCTTACGTTCTTTACGAACGTGCTCTATGGCGACAAGGTGGTGTTCATGATCTACCTTGCGTTCGCCCTGCTTGATCTCGTGCTCGGCGTTACGAAAGCCATCGTGTACGACAGCTTCAACCCCAAGTACCTGTTGTACTGGGTAAAGAAGTTGGGGACGCATATGCTGCTCATCCTCCTGTTGGGGCTCTTGTGCAATGCGTTCTTCCACACGTCCGGGATAACGGTTTCGTTTGTGAACTGGATGTTGTTCATTTGCTCCACTACCGAGCTTGCGAGCATCATCTGGAATCTGAAGTCGCTTGGGATGCCCGTGCCGCCTGTTGTGGATGTGTTTCTCAAGGCGCTGCGCAAGCGTGCGTCTTCTCATATCGCGCAGTGTTTTGGGGATGATGAGATGCGGCAGGAAATCGAAAAGGCATTGCAGCAGTACAAGTCGTGCGACGACTGCTCAGGATGCGGAAGGCATCCGCATGAATGATTGTAATCCTTGAACGATTTTGCTACCGTTGAATTGGCTGAGTTTTCTAGTAGGAACGCATGTAGGAGTTTTTCATCATGGGTAAGTTTCCAGTCACATACGATGAAAAGCTGAAGCAGCATCGGTTGATGGTCGATGGCGAGTTGCTCGTGCCCGGCGTTGTCCCCGTGGATACGACGCAGGGCAAGGGGCCGAACCATCTTCAGGTTGATGCCGATGCTGGCTTGGCTGTCCGGTCTGAGACGTTCGTCTCGACCGATGACGGCAACCAGCTTGAAGTCGGGCAGGATGGCAAGCTCTTCGTTCGGGAAGTGTCCCCCGATTCACTGCTGTCTCAGGACAAGAGCAACCAGCTCTCCGTTACGGACGGCATCTATTACAACGTGGGCGACCATCTGAGCGAGGACGAAAACAACCTTCTGGTTGCGCGGGACGGCAAGCTCTTCGTCGGCAAGGTGTCCGCCGTCTCTGACGATGAGGGCAACATCTTGCAGCAGGGCACCGACTCCGGCGCGTTGCTGAAGATGGACAGCCTTGTCTCGCTCGACCTTGGGAACCGGATCGTTCTCGGTTCGGACAACAAGCTGTCCGCGCCCGTGCAGCTTTCCAAGGAAGAAGGCAACTTCCTTCGTCTCGGCAACGACCAGATGCTGTACATCAACGGCGCTGACATCGTTTCCAACGAAGCCAAGAACATGCTGGAAGTGTCTTCCAGAGACGGCAAGCTCTTCGTAAGCCGCGACAATCTGGTTCCCCCGCCCATCGTGGCGGAAGACGAAGGAAACATCATCGTCGCGGGCGGCGACGGCGGTGCCCTTCTGAAGATGGCGATGCTCGTTTCCACTGAGGTTGGGAACTTCATCCGTATCTCGGATAAGGACAACCGACTGCTGGTGGGCACGCAGTTGTCCATGCAGGAGGGGAACTATCTCCGGCATGGCGAGGACGGCGGCATTTATGCTGACGGCAACGATCTGCTGTCCAACGAATCGGACAACATCCTCGGCATCTCCACGGTCGATGGCAAGATTTATCTGAGCCATGAAGATTACGTGACCACGGTGTCCGAGGAAAACGGCAACGTCCTTCGCCCCGGTGCGGATGGCGGTGCCCTGCTTCTCATTGAAGACCTCATCTCCAAGGACGCCCAGAACAGCATCGTTGAAGGCAGCGACAAGCTCTTGTATGTCCGGGCCGTGTCCAAGGATGAGGGCAATGCAGTCACCCCCGGTTCCGATCTTGGGAGCTTCTTCCCGGCTGATTTCGGAACCATGTAACCAAAATAAATCACAGGAGTTTTTCTTATGGCTCGTAAAACGCCGCAGGCCATTCAGCAGTACCGTGGTACCACCGAACAGCACGCCACCTACACTGGCCCCATTGGTGAACTCACCGTCGATACCGACAAGAAGGTTGTCGTTGTTCAGGATGGCGCTACCGCTGGCGGTATCCCGATGGCCCGCGAAGACCGCAAGGTTGCTGGCGATAACTACATTAAGGTGAACGGCGCTGCCGAGGGCACCCTTGCTGCCGACCTGACCCTTACCATGGATATGACGAAGGTTGCCGCTGACCTCGTTTCCACCGATGAAAACAACGGCCTGTCCGTAGGCACCGACAACAAGCTGTTCGCCAAGGCTCCTGATGCCGATCTCATCCTTCGTCCCGGCGACAAAATCCTCCATGACGTGGACGGCAAGGTTGCCGCTGACATCTCCGTCAGCTACGACCAGCCTTCCGGCGTTCTGAACATCATCGGTCATGACGGCACCACCGTTGTCGCTACCGCCACCATCCCCTCCAGCACGTCTGCCCTGAAGGGCGTAGAGCTCGTGGAAGGCAAGCCTTCCGCTGACGGCGAGGAAGTCGAAGGCGACTACCATGTGAGCCTGCGTGTGGCTTACAAGAAAGGTGGTGTCCAGAAGTATTCCGATGCCGCTGGCGTGACCTTCACCGCCACCAAGGGCACCGAGAGCGCGGGCGTCGCCATGCCTGAGTTCACCGTGCCTGAAGACGCTACGGATCAGAAGTACGAAGCCGTGTTCATGGGTCAGGAAGCGGAACAGGCCGTGGCTGCCACTGCCGCCTTCGCGTTCACCGATGGCTCCACCATGCGCCTTGCGGAAGGTATGCTGTACTTCACCCCGCAGATCGGCATCGAAGCTGGCACCTACCTGCACTTCATCTTCGTGCTGTCTGACGGCACCCTTGCCGACCTGTATGTTAACGTCACCGACCTCGTGGACGTGTACACCGCCGGGCAGGGCATCTCCATTTCCGGCAAGGTGATCTCCGTCAAGCTCGGCGCTGATGGCGGCGTGAAGTTCGACGAATCCGGCAACATCGTGGTGGACTTCACCAAGATCGTTTCCACCGATGCGGACAACGCGCTGAAGAAAGGCGCTGACGGCAAGCTCTCTGTGACGGTCGTGTCCGCCAATGAAGGGAACCTCATCAAGACGGGCTCGGACAAGGGCGCTCTGCTGACCAAGGACGACATCACCGACGCGGTGGAAGAAATCGTGTCCGGTGTCGTCACCGCCGGAACCATGTGCTCCGAGCTTCGTGCCGAAACCGCTGACAACCAGATTGTCTGCGATGCTGGCAAGATGTACGTCACTTCCGATTATGGCACGATGGGCGAGTAATATCGCAACCTTATAACCCTTTAAAATAGGGGGATAATATTATGGCTATGGATGGCTTGACTCCTGTGGTTGACATTGGCGGCAATGGCAATGGTGGTTGGGGCGATTGGGGTGGTGCCCTGATCGGCGGCGCTATTGGTGGTGCCGTTGGTTCCGCATGGGGCGACCGCCGCGGGAACAACTGCTGCAATAACGGCGGTTGCTGCAACGGTGGCGGGAATACTGCCGCTTTCGGCGAGACGTTCATCATGGACAGCCTGAGCGGTGCCCGGAGCGACATCAACTCCATTGGGCGCGACAACCTGATGCAGACTGCGGGCGTCCAGAACGCTCTGTGTCAGGGCTTTGGCGGTGTCAACGCCACTGTGGAACGTACCGCCCTTGGGCAGCAGATCACTGCGACGCAGGGATTCAGCGGCCTCAACACTGCGATTCTCACCAGTTCCATGCAGGGTCAGCTCGCCGCCAAGGACGCGCAGCTTTCTGCTCTTGCCGCTACCAATGCGGCTGAAATGCAGGGCCTGCGTAATACTTTCGAGCTGAAGTCCAGCATCGACAATTGCTGCTGCACCACGCAGCGTTCCATCGACAATCAGGGTTGCCAGACTCGTGAAACCATCCTTGCCGAAGGGTGCGCCACCCGTGGCGCTATCCATCAGGAAGGGGAAGCTACCCGTGCTCTGATTGCCCAGATTGACCGCGAACGCCTGCTGCGTGAAATGAACGCCAAGGATGCGGAAATCGCGTCCCTCAAGGCGCAGAACTTCAACACTGCGCTGGCGAACAACAACGCAGCCCAGACTCGTGCGGACATGCAGTCCATGCTGAACACCATCTTGAACCACATGACCTACAAGACTCCTACCACCTCTGGTGGCGGAACCACTGCCTGAGTCTCCCGGCGGTAGTATGACAAAGCCCCTCTGGGTCACACCAGAGGGGCGACAATGTAAGGAGAGTCATTATGGCTGGTTTGAGATTCTTTTTGGGCGGCAAGCCATCTGGCGGCGAGATGGAGAACAGGCAGCACGACCGTTGGTCTGAGCCGAGGAATCATTATGACGATGGTCGGGATATGCGGCAGCATTATGGGCGGCCTTCTTCTCCGATGGAGAACCGCTTCGATCAACCGGATTATCGGCCCATGCGCGGGTTGTATAATCTTGAGCCGCAGCGTTCTGATCAGCCGGAACCCCACATGCGCGGGCTGTATAATTACAAGCATCCTGATGGGATGAACCATTACGACCCGCAGCGGCATGGCGGCGCACAGGGCAATTTTGTCCCGCTTCCCGAAGATGATGTGCGGTTCCATGAGGAATGGAACAACGAAGGCGGCAACCGTATCGGGTATATCTCCGATGTGCGGAACCACGATGGCAGCCATTCCGATGGGGGCCATTTTGAGCGGGGCGTTGCTTCTGTGATGGAGTCGCTTCCTGCGGTGGGCGGCTACGCCAAGATTGTTGAGTCCGTACTGAAAGTTCTCCAGAATCCCCCGGCGACGTGGGCGGCGTACTTGAAAAATAAGGACTATGCTGGTATCGCAAAGATGGAAGCGAAAGAGCTTATGTCTGCGATTGAGAAGCATAAAGCCCCCGCTGACATTCATAAGGAGATTACCCATACCATTGCAGCGTTGATGCGCATGGGCATGTAAGGAACTTGCAAAGGAGCGAACATGGCGGCAGGCACTTCAATTTTTCTTCCGGTCATGGAATACAATGGGGATACTTGGCATCTCCAGTATGACCCTGAAAATCCGATGTCGGTACGTCCCGACTTGGTTGGCGGCAAAATCACCAATATGTCGTGTGCCCCGGTGAAGCTGCCCCGTCAGCATCCTGACAAGCAGTTCTATATGGTGGTCGTCAGCATCCTGATGCCCGCCAGCATGGAGCCTTCTGGACGGGCTATCCCTGAAAAGCGTCTGCTCGGTTTCCGAGTGTATGACTATCTTCCGGCAAACCCGTCCACCCTTGACGCTTTGAACCTCAATGAGATGGTTTTCTATATTGCAGAACCCCGCCCCGGCAGCGACGCGCAGACGCTTCTGGAAACAGTCCTTGGGCTTAAGGTGCAGGAACAGCCTGCGGCTGAAGCGGTGAATACGGACTGGACGAAGATGCTCATGCAGCAGGATGCCCCGGAGCCGCAGCCGGAACCAGTGGCCCCGCAGCAGCGAGCCTATACTACGCCTCAGCAGCATACCATGCAGTTGTCTGACGGGACGGTGAGGTAAGCCTTATGCCGCATGATCCTATTTATGATAAGGTACTTGAGCGCGTTGTTACCAATGCGGAACATCTGATTTCCGTTCACGACAATGCACAAGGGCTGCTGAATGTGGCGATGCGTGGGGCTATGCCGTGGGCTACCCCTTTGGTTATGAAGGGTGTTCTGCCTTCTGTGGATAAGTTGGAAGTGCTGTGTACACAGCTTCTGGCGATTGTTATGAGAAGTGACCCTTCGGTTATACAGGCCGAGGAAAAGAATACTAAGTAGGGGGAATTTATGCCTCGCAAAATTCCTAAGCCAGTACAGCAGTTTCGCGGGACGACTGCGCAGCACGCTACCTATACTGGCCCAGAGGGTGAAATCACCGTTGATACCACAAAGCACACGGCAGTTGTGCATGATGGGCAGACGGCTGGCGGCTTCCCTTTGATGCGGGAGCATGACATTATCGATGATGTGCAGATTACGGCATCTGTCGGCACTGCTGAGGCTATTTGGAATGTGTCTGTCGCTGTCGCTGATGGTGACGGTAGTTGGACTGCTCCTTTGGCCTTGAGCATCCAAGGCAAAGTTAATACGCCCATTGCAAGGGTTGTGAACGCGCAGCCCGGTGCTGACCATCTTGGAGGCGTGCGGGTTGTCTACAAGGGGGAAACGCAGCAGGCACAGACTGGTTTCTCTCAGACTGGCGGGACGGCAAATTTCTCGTTCACTGACGGGACTACTTGTGCGGTGGTTGCTGCGGCTGAATCTGATGGGAAACAGGCTATCACGTTTACGTTCACGTTTGCCGCTACTGCCAGTGGGCCGTTCCTGTGTGTTTCTGGCGTGCGCAAGAATGTGTCCTATGAAGTTGCCGATCCGCTCCTGTCTCAAGACCCGATGAATGCCCTTACCGCTGGCACTGACGGTAAGATTATGCTCGACGGTTCTGGTCTGGACAAGAGCTATCTTCCGCTGTATTTTCCCTTTGAAAGTGATGAGATAGTGCCGGAAATCCATACGTTCTTCCCTGACCATTGCAGGGTCATTCTGGTGGATGGCCTTCAGTCTGATGGAACGAGCGTGGATGCTCTGGGCATCACGGTTCAGCTCGATGGGGACAGTGAGGGCACCTCGGCTGTGACGCTCAAGAATGGGCAGATTGACAGCGATGGCGCTTTTGCGGGAAAGGCTGTAGTCATTCGGTGTTCTGGGCGTACTACGGAGACGTGGGTTTCTGCGTTGCTTCGTCTGACCCCCACAATGCTGGCGTCCGATTTATAGCATTCACGCACGATAAGTTTGTAAGTTCCCGATTTTTTACCCAGAAAAGTCGGGAACTTTTTATTTATATTTGGAGGGTTTATGGACAGTTTGCTTTGTGGTTATTTACGGAACAACAAACGAGACGTTCTGACTTTTGTCGTGGATACCGAAGCAACTACGGCTGGCGGCAAAGTGACGAGCGCACCGATTGATTGTTATAAAACGGGTGGCGTCTTCAGGACGAACATCTATATTTCTTGGGGGGATGGAACAAGTACGATAGTCCCTTCTGGGAGTTCTGACCTGTCCCTGCTTGAGCATGAATATGCGTCTGCCGGGGTATATGCGGTGAACATCACTGCGGAGAATATGAAGGACGTATTCTTTGTTGGGTCGAATCCTAATGACGGTGTGCATACGATACCGCACACGCAGTATTTCCGGGAGACATTGATTTCTATTGGCCCGCTTGGTGCTGAGAGATACTCGCTTCCTTTCATGCAGATTAATCCGTATTCTTTCTTTATTGAGTGCAGACATCTGCGGCGTATCCCGGAAGGTTTGTTTGATAAATGGACGCACTGCGTCGGCTTCGACAATGCCTTTAATGGGTGTACCTCCATTACTGAGGTGCCGGAAGATTTGTTCAAGTATAACACTGAAGTGCTTACTTTTGAAAATTGCTTCAGCAATATACCCAATCTGAAGTCTGTCCCTGAAAACTTGTTCTCCGCAAATACGAAGGCAACAAACTTTAGCTATCTGTTCTATTACAGCACTGGCCTGTCTGTTGTTCCGGTTAATTTGTTTCGCGAAAATAAGGAGGCTCTCACCTTTGCTGGAACATTCTGTGGATGCACCGGATTGTCGAGCATTCCAGAAGCTGTATTTTCCAGCAACACGAAGGCTGAAAGTTTCTACGGGACGTTCAAGGAATGTGCGAATCTTACTACTGTTCCTGAAAATCTGTTTGCCAGTAATAATGCAGTTACTGACTTTTCGTTTGCGTTCTATGTTTGCACAGGCATCACAGGGAATGTTCCCGAACTGTGGGCAACACATAGTGAAACGGAGCAGCATACGGATGTATTTTATGGCTGCACCAATGCCGCCAACTACGTTGATATTCCCGCTGATTGGAAGTAAGATATTTCCATAATCAAGGAGCGATTGCTATGGATTCATCCCCGATTGAGCCCCCTGTTCAGTGCCAGCCTGTAGTTGTTCAGTGTACGTGCTGCCAGTCGGTGCGGCAGAATGAAGAGCTTGACCCAATCGGGGGTGTTTTCCTTGTTCTGTTTATAGTGTTTGCCGCTTCTCTGGGCGTATGGTTACATAGGAGTTGAGGCTGCGAAATAAAAGCTCCCTACCCGATGAAGGTAGGGAGCTTTTTTACGGGCCTCGCCTTTTTCATAGGCGGCACCTCCACGGTATCGTTCAGTGTGAGCGCCTCGACATATGCGCTCACGTTAACATCCCCGACCAATGTAAAGACTGGGGTTCCTGAGCCTGTTACTTTTAATGTAACAATGAATAATAAACCTTATACTGGCCCGGTACAGCTTACTTCTAATATCTCACAAGTACCTGCACAAACTATTAATGCACAAAACGGTGTTGGGTCTACGACTATTACTTTTACAGTACATGGAGATTATACTATTTATTTGTCTGTTGGCGATTTGACTACACAATATAATTATTCGACTACAGCTTTAACTTATGAATATGTTAGTCTTGGTGACGATATAACTGGATGGACTTGCCCGCCATCTGCTCCTTTGTATCTTTATTGGCATGGCGTGCGTGTTTACCAAGCTAATGGCCCGGATACTACATCAACACGTATTCAAGCAAGTAATGGTAAAGTATATTACAAAGGAGCACACCAATCAATGTATAGTTACTCTATTGCAGAATATGACCATTAATGGCGCGTCCACCACGATTGCAGGGGAGGCAAAGCCCGAACCTGTGTACAAGTATGATGATGGCAATAGTTGGACATGGCAGAGTACTTGGTCTCCTGACGGTAGTATAGGGGAATCTTTTGTCATATTGTTCTATGAAGGACAGATGGTCGCTTATAATGGCGGTCGGGGAGATACTGATACTCCTACCGAGGGTATTGATGGTCATACATATCTTCGTGGAGAACTGAAAGAAACGAATGACCAGTCGTACACAAGAACACATAAATATGCCATAGCACGGCAGGTATAAATGAATCCGCCCGCTACTAAATGTAGCGGGCGGAACTGTTTTAAACTTGTCTAGCTATAGCATAATGATCTGCGTAAGAGAACCCACTGGTTGTACGTTCCTGATATTCCCCGCGAAGGTATGTATATCCATCAGAACCAGTTATTGAAGTAAGTTCTCCATCGTTACTACTTGCGACATCGACCCCATTATAAGTGCAATTTGTTGCGGTAAGCATTCCTGTAGGTGGTACGGCTGTATGACTAACCATCCATTGATTATTATCATCGTACTTATAAATCGGGCCGGGATTTGCCTCCCCTGCAATCGTGGTGGACGCGCCATTGCCAGAAGCATCAGTAAAGGACACGGTATACGAACCTCCATTCGCATTGGTGCTGGTTAAAGTTTCAGTGAATTGCCCTGCCGAATTGGTGGCCTTCGCCCCGGTGGTGCCGCCAGAAAGACCGCCAAAGCTCGTTACGCTAACCCCGCTGGTGATGGGGTTGCCGTTGCGTTTGCAAGTGAAGGTGACGGCTGTAGCGGTATTGTACGCCAGCGTGTTCGGGCTTGCCGAAAGCGCATATGTCGAGGCGCTCACACTGAACGATACCGTGGAGGTGCCGCCGCCAAACGAGAGAGTCACGGTTTTGCTGCCTATGGACGTTGCCGTCAGGGAGACGGTGAACTTGCCACCGGATGCTGTTGCCGAGGCAGGGCCAGAAAGCCCGGAGCTGTACGACAGACTGACGGAACCAGCGTAGTTGGCGTTGTTCTTCTTGACCGTGAAGGTGACGGAGTCGGGGTCGTTGGTGTAGAGCTGAGAGATGTTTGCTGAAGCAGCGTAAGTAGCGGCTGCCACCGTAAATGTTGCCGTTGCTGACCCACCGCCGAACGAGACGGTGACGGTTTTATTGCCCGTGGTGGTAGCGGTCAGCTTGTTCGTGCATTTGCCGTCAGTGGCAGTTGCCGAGGTGCTGCCGGAAAGCCCAGAGGGAAGCGAGAAGGTAACGGCACCATCATAAGCGACGTTGTTCCGCTTCACGGTGAACGTCACATTGGAAGCCAAATCTTCCGTCAGGGCTGTGGGCGAAGCCGATACTGTGTATGTAGCTGCCGATACGGTGAAGGCAATGGCGTCTGAGCCACCGCCGTAGGTCAGAGTGATATTGCCTGCTGTAGTTCCGCTTGCTGCCACTGAGATGGTAAACTGACCAGAAGCGTTTGCTGTGGCAGATGCCGGGCCACTGAGGTTTCCGCTGTATTTGATGGTGACAGCCCCGGCATAAACTGCGTTGTTCTTCTTTACAGTGAAGGTGACGGACTTGCTGTTGTAGGCTTGGACGCTGGTGCTGTTGGCAGAGGCCGCGTAGGTGGCTGCCGAGATGGTCATGGTATCGGACGCATTCCCGCCGCCGAAGGTAGCTTTGATGGTACCCGTTCCGGTGGCGTCTGCGGATACGTTGATGGTGAACTGACCAGAGGAGTTTGCTGTGGCAGACGCCGGGCCAGAAAGCCCACCGCTGTACGTCAGCGTCACAGCGCCAGCGTAGGCCGCATTGTTCCGCTTCACGGTGCCAGTGATGGACTTCGTTTCATCAACCCGGATGGTGGTAGGACTGACGACGAAGGAGTAGGTGGACGCTGTGACGGATACGGCGTCAGTCGCTGACCCACCACCAAAGGTAAACGTCAGGGTCTTGTTCCCGGCTGTGGTGGCGGTAGCCGTGAGTTTTACCACACCATTGGTTGCCGTAGCGGATGTGGTGCCGGAAATGCCCGTGGGATACTTCACGGTGACGGCACCGGAATAGTTCTTGCCATTGCGTTTCACGGTAGCGGTGATGGTGCCGGAGACGTTGGTCTTGAGCGCAGCCGAGGTGATTTCAGCGGCATAGGTCGCAGCCTGAGTATCCACCGTGTAGGAGGCGCTTCCGCCGCCGAAGGTGGCTTTCACGGTACCGTCTGCGGTTCCAGTCGAGGTCAGCGTGATATCGAACTGACCAGAGGCATTGGAGGTAGCTTTCGCAGGCGTACCAGTGATGCCGCCAGAGTAGGCCAGCGTAACGGCCCCGGCATATGCCTTGCCGTTGCGGGTAACAGTGACGGTGTAGTCAGCCTCCTCGTAGGCGGTGATAGTCTTGCTGCTGGCGTTGATGGCATACGTGGCGGCAGCAACGGTGATGTCCGCCGTATCCGTCCAGTCATCAACCTTGACCGTCAGCGTTTCCGTTCCGGCATCCTCATAGGTCGCCTTGTACGTATACTTGCCTGCGGAGAATGTGACCGAGGTGCCGTTGATGGTGCCCTTTCCGGCGTATGCCTTGCCGTTCCGGGTAACGGTCACAACGGTGGAACCTGCCTCATACTGCGTAAATTCATCGTTGGAGATTGCCAGCGTGTAGGTAGCGGCGGTTACGGTCGCGGACAGTTTCACGCTGGCGCCACCATAGGTTGCGGTGATTGTCCCGCTGCCCACGGTATTGCCTGTGATGGTGAACGTCCCGGTGCCGGAAGAGTTGGTGGTGACTTTCGTATCACCGGATACGCCGCCGGAGTAGGCCAGCGTGATGGCACCAGCATAGGCTTTTCCGTTCCGTTTTGCGGTGATTGTGATTTCTGCGTCTTCAAACCGCTGAACAGTTTTAGGCGTGATGCTCGCCGTATAGGTGGCTTCAGTGACTGTGACGGATACAGCATCACTGACGGTTCCGCCCCCGAAGGTGGCGCTGATGGTAGACGCGCCTGCGGTAGCGCCTGTGACGGTGATGGACACGAGGCCGGACGCATTCGAGGTTGTGGATTTTGTGCTGCTGGTAATGTTGCTGTTATGCGCGAGGGTGACGGCTCCCTGATACGGTTTTCCGTTTCGCTTGACCGTGAAGCTGACGGCCTCAGATTCGTATTCCTGCACCGTGTAGTCTTCAGCTTCAACGCTGTAGGTTGCCGCAGCTACAGTGACGGACAGCGTGATGGTTTGCCCATCAATGACCAACTTCAGGGATTGCTTCCCGGAAGTATTGTACGTTGTCGTATAGGTGGCCTTGCCGTTAGTGAAGGTAATGGCCTTGCCAGCAAGGGTAGCGGCACCGGAGTAGGCTACGCCATTCCGTTTCGCAGTAATCGTAAGGGTGCCCTGTTCGTACTGCGTGAACGACCCGGACGAAGTTGCCGTGTATGTCGTTTGTGCGACGGGGTAGGTTTGATCCAGAACGGTGGTACCATTTACTTTTACAACGAGGGGATAATCTCCGGGAGCATCATGGGGGCCGAGGGTGACGTTTGCTACCCCGTTGGAGTTCAGAGTGTATTCCACCCCATTAACGCTGATTTTTTTTCCGGGAATGAGAAGGTCATTATCATAGAGGGTGATGGCGCTTGTGACCGTATCGCCAGTATACTCTGGAAGCCCATCTACACTGGCGATGTAGAGATGGTCTGTGTAGTACCCGTACATAAACTCTCCTGAATTGTTAATGATTAAATACAGTTACTGTTAAGTATAAGGGAAATTTGCGAAGATGTAAATGTTGCGGTATGGAAGTAATTGCTTGCGGGTACAGAACTTTTCATTGGAGCGATATATGAGCGTTATTCTTTCCCAAACCCGGTGGCCTTCCTTGGCTCTCGATTTGGCGATCATGACGGTGCCGGGTTCCCCGTTGACGGAACTGAACACCATCTATGAAACGTATTCGTTGACCCAGAATGAGTTGCGGGAGATTTTGAACAACCCCTATTTCCAGCAGTTGTTCAATGACGCGCTGGAGCAGGTGAAGGCACAGGGCAACAAGGCGGGCGCGGCCTATCGTGCAATGACGCTTTCTCAGGCTTTATCGGAGAAGCTGTTCCGGGATGCGAACGGCAACAGGATGGAGCCGAAGGACATGATCAAATTTTACGAGTTGTTGCTGAAGTCTGCGGGGTTGCTGGACAACAAGGACACGCAGGTCAACACGCAGGTCAATGTCGGCGTCGCGCTGCCGTTGCCGACAGGGTTGAACAACCCCAAGCTCAAGCATACGCAGGCTATAGGAACTAAATAAAGGAGCGGGCATATGGCTTTCAGATATGATATGTCCCCCACTGGCAAGGCATTCCATGAGTGCGACAAATACGTAAAGATGCTCTGCGGGCCTTACGGGTCTGGGAAGTCCTGCTGTTGCGCTATTGACGTGCTGTCGTATGCCTGCGCTCAGGCCGTGGCCCCGGACGGGTATCGGTATGTCCGCGTCGGCGTCGTGCGTTCTACGTATCCTGAGCTTTTCTCCACGACGCGGAAATCCTTGCTTGAGGTTTTGCCGGAATCGTGCGGGACGATTACGACAGGGACATCAGGGACGCAGGGGCTGTACATAATCCCGCTGGTGGACGGGACGAAAGTCCACCTTGAAATTGATTTGGTTGCCGCTGCCAGTGTCGATGACGAATGGCGCTTGCGTTCAAGGAACTGGACGTTCGCATGGATGAACGAAGCCAACGGCTGTATCGAAGAAGTGTTCATGATGATCACGCAGCGTATCGGGCGCTACCCTTCCGATGATTTGGGAGGTGTGTCGTGGGGCGGGGTCATTATGGATTTCAACCAGCCCGCGCCGGGGACGTGGGTGGACAACTTTATGCGGAACCCGCAGCCAAACTGGGCAGTGTTCCGCCAGCCGCCAGCCGCATTCAAACATGAAGATGAGCATGGGAACATCACGTACACCGTCAATCCCAATGCGGAGAATTTGCGAAACCTAGGGGCAAAGGAAGAAGGCGACCCGGAAGATTTCCCTGCCGAGGAGCGGGGCAAGCGGTACTACAGGAACCAGATCGACGCCCTCATCAAACAGGGGCGATATGATGTCGTTGACAACCAATACTGCATGTTGGATGTCCCCGTGGTTGACGGGAAGCCAGTCTATCCGGGGTTCAGCAAGCGGAAGCATGTGGCCCCGCAAGTCCTTGAGCCCCTCATGTTCCATGATATTATCATCGGCATGGATCAATCTGGTATCCATCCGGCGGCGGTTATCCTGCAAAACCAATATGGAAAGTGGTGTGTCCTCGATGAACTCTACGCCAATAACGAGGGCTTTGAGAATTTTCTCTATGGTATGCTGGTTCCCCGGTTGCGGGAAAGGTACTCGACGAATCCGATAGTTGCCGCGATTGACCCTAGCAACCAGCGGGATTCGTGGACGGCGACGACGCCGAAGGAACGTCTTGCCGAGGCGGGCATTGCGGCTGTGACCGAATTGACCAACAGCCCCAAAATCCGTATCCAGATGGTAGAGCACATGCTCAACTTGGATACTGGCGGTTTGCTGGTGAGCCCGAACTGTGAGCTGCTGGTCAACGGGTTTGTCCATGAATATCGGTATCGCAGGCTTCGGGGTGGGGGTTCCATCGGTGCGGCCTATACGCCCCAACCGGAGAAGAACGACGCAAGCCATGTTCATGATGCGTTGCAGTATGCGGCGCTGCTCATCTACAGGGATGCGACGAAGGATGACCCGGCAGCGGAAGCCCTTGCAAAGAAACTTTCGGATAAACGGCGCGTACTGCGGAAGGTCGTATAATGGCTGAAGAAGCTACTGATTCCACTCGCATCAACTGGTTGCGGGAGATTGAGGACATCCCGAAGAATGCCGTTGACCCTCTGGCTGATGAAGTCATGCGGCGGTTCAATGGTGCCGTGGGGTGGCAGTCAACCGAACGGGTGAACGGCAGGAGCCTGCGGCAAGTTCTCCAGAATTGTTGGGAACAGCAGAACGGTGTGCTGAACTGCGCCGATGCACAGGCGGCGGAAGCTCTCGGTGTCGATGTCGTTATCAACATGACCGCGTTGAAGACGGACACGGCGAACGCATTCCTTGCCGAGTCTTTGACTGCGGGCGATGCCAGCCTTCCTTGGACTATCATGCCGACGCCCCGCCCGGACATTTCCCCTGTGGCGAAAGAAGCGGTGTTGCAGGAAGTGAAGCGCCAGCTCTTTTCTCAGGGTGGGTACCAAGACAGCATGGCGTTGGTTTCCCATATCCAGCAGGCAAAGCAGTTGATGCGCCGCAGGGAGGAAGAGAAGGCAGCCAAGGCCGCGGATGAAATGATGCTGCTCATTGAAGACCAATGCGCCGAGGGCGGCTTCTCACGGGCGCTGACGGATTTCCTGCAATACTTCCCGGTCTATCCCTTTGCCGTTTTCGCCGGGCCTTACATCACGAGGGCCACCAAGCTGACGTGGGGCAAGAACCGTCCCCGACTGAACACTGAGGTTTTCCCCGTGTTCCGGGCAATCAGCCCCTTTGACTTCTGCTATTCGCCGGATTCCCCTGACACGCAGCGGGGGACGTGCGTGTTTACCCGGACGCTCTGGACGCGGAAGCAGCTTCTGGATGCGGCGAAGATGAAGTCGTACCTGCAATCCAATGTGCTTCAAGTTCTTGAGAATGCCGACATCAATCCTGATTTCAATCTGAACTGGCTCAGTCGGGAGCCGGATTCGTATCGGCGCAGCTTGTCCCTGTGGTCGTCCAATGTCGCCCCCATTGAAGTCCTGACGCACTATGGTGTGATGTCGGGACGGGAGCTCAGGTCGTATGGGTTCCATAACCTTGAAGACACTGAGTTCTACAACTGCGAGATTGCGATGGCGGGCTACCGGGTGATTCAGGTGAAGGTCGTCAGCGACCCCCGGATGCAGACGCGGCCCATCTACACGGCGAGCTTCTACCGCACGGGCGGCGACCGCATTGCGGGCGACGGCATTGCGCAACGCATCCGGGACATTGAGCGGGCCTATCATTCCTGCCTGCGCTACCTGATGCGGAACGCGGCGAATGCGTCTGCGCCCTTGTGCGAGGTTGACTATCGCCGGATGATTGCGCACATGAGCGATGAGGACTTGGGCCATGTCGTTCCGGGCCTGATGTACATGGTGGATTCCGATGCGAGCAACAGCGGGAGCGCCGCCATGCGGTTCTTCAACATCCCCTCCAATATCCCGGCCTACGCACAGTTGATGGAAATGTTCATGCAGCTTGGCGACCGGGTGACGAACATCCCGGCAGCCCTGCACGGGGAAGCCGTGGGCAGCGGTGCCATGCGGACGTTCCGGGGCATGTCCATGTTGCAGGGGAATGCGACGAAGGCCCTCCATGCGGCGGTGACGAACATTGCCAACGGCGTGTTCATCCCGCTTGGGGAAGCGTTGTTCAATACGAACATGCTGTACTCGAACAACATGGACATCAAGGGCGATGCGCAGATCATCACCAAGGGCGCTGAGGGCTTGCTCCAGAAGGAGATGCAGAAGCAGTCCGCAATGGAGATATTGCAGGTTGTCGGTTCTGTCGGCGCGCAATTGGGGCAGATGGTGAACATTGCCCCTGTCGTGTCGTGGAGCATCAAGCGGCTGGTGAGCGCAATGGGCGTGCCGGATGATGTCATTGCCCAGATGGAACAGCCGATGATGCCGCCGGGCATGTTGCCGCAGGGCGGTGCCCCAATGTCTGGAGACAATCCGAATCCCAATCCGGCACCGCCGTCACCTACGGGCGCTGGTGTTGTTGCCGATGTTTCGGGGGGAGAAGCATGATAGAGCATGGCCCGAAGGCCGGGAGCAAATGGTTCAAGTTTGCGGCATGGTTTGTGGATAACCTCAATTTTTGTGAGGGGTTCTACTACGGGACGGATATTCCCAAACCTGAGAATAAGTTGTACAACTGGTTCTACACTTACTGGTTGTGGCCTTGGAAACAAAATGACTGCATCTGCTGCAATACGGTACGCGGGCTGATGTATGGGGCGGTCATTGGATTCATCCTTGGGAGGTTTTTATGAGTTTGTATCCCCTTTGGAAGAACACCAATAAGACGGAGTTCTCCAGTGTTTTCAGCGTCCCGCCCGGTCAGGTCTGCGTGCTTTTCGCCTCTGGGTTGCAGAAGTACAAGTACCGGGTAGATGCTTCCGAGGTGCAGGTGCCGCAGGTTTTCTGCGTGCGCCGACTGCTGCACAATTTCACATTTCCAGTGGATAAGGCAAACTTGCCCTGTGGTTGGATTTTTGATACCGAAAAATCAGGCGCTGATGAAATCATTGATGAAGTCGTCAGGTCTTGCTCTGACCCGTGGCAGTTGTCGATGTGCAGCAACCTCCGGGTTATTGGTGTCCCCGGTACATACCGTTTGGAACTCAATGACACTACGGCTATTGGTAAGGCGCAAGTCTTTGCCGAACTGTACAATGCAAAGACTTTCCCGATGCAGGTCAAAGACCTATTCTTTCTGTAGGGAGATGAATTATGTCGCAAGGTTGCGGAAGCATTGATTACCTGAACGGCGGCACCATGACTGGTGTGTCAATCCTGAACTCTCAGGTTACGAACACTACCATTTCATCGAGCACCCTTGACAGCAGCACGATCTCGAACCTGACTGCCCTTGACGAAAAGTCTGCACAGGTTGTTGCTGATGCCATTGCCGCACTTCCGGCGGATAAACTGCAAGCCCTTGTCAATGCGCTGCTTGCTGCACTGACCCCCAAGGCGGCACCCACTCCGGCGCTCTCTGAAGAATCCGATGCGATTCCCACTGACATTATCGGGGCGCGGTCGTCCGTACTTGGCGACCCCGATACGTGGCTTGCCCTTGGCGAATACGTGGTGCCCATGTACTCGCCGGATAAATAGGAGGGACTATGAGCAAGAAGGTTGCAGTTGCAGTGGTTACGGGTGTTGACAGCACCTTTGATGCCGCTGTGGAAAAAGCGCAAAACCCTGCCATGACGACCGCGGATAATCCTCTTGTCGCCAACTATCAGGACATGAAGAACGAAGCCGTTGTGGAGCGGAATATGGAACGCCTGCGCACCGATGCGCGTATGCGTTTTTGCGGGCCGCATAGTGAAATCTATCGCGGCATCATGGACAATCGTTTTGGAGGTTGATCATGGGTTGCCCTCGTTGTGGTTCCAGTCGTCCGTCCCGTCCGTCGAATCCCCCGTCCTCTCAGCAGCGCCCCGGCACTGCCCCGAACAGGCCGAATGTAATCAGTCCTACCAACAGCGCACGGGACGCTATCTCCGGGCTGCGGTATGTACCTGCGTCGTCCGGGAAGTAAGCAGGAATTGTCCGGGTTGTACAAGGCTCTTGCTTCCAACGACGCCATCTACATGCAGTTGATCAACGCATGGAAGGACAAGTTCGTTGAGGAGCATGAGCAGTGTGTGGCCCTTGCGGTCGCGGCATTATCCAATGAGAGCTTGAAAAGTCAGGCGCTTATCGCCAAAGGCAAGTGCGACATGCTCAAGGAACTCATTGAATTTGCCGAACAGTTCACCAATAAATAGGAGCGAAAACTATGTCTCAGGCAATGCCCGGCGGCACTGAACAGCCGCAGATTTCCAAAGCGTTTATGCGGGCTCCGTCCAATCCGTATTCTCGTATCGTCAACGAGAAGTTGCAGGCGATGAATAACCAAACGGCTACCCCGCCCGTGGCTCCGGTAACGCCTGCCCCTGCGCCGACCCCGGCACCTGCCCCACAGCAGCAGACGTATGACCCTGCAATGGTTCACCAGCTCATAATGGAGCGGCAGCAGCTTTTGCAGGAGCGTGAGGAACTCGCACGTCAGGCTCAGGAACGCAACGACTTGGCTGCGGCTCTTGCGCAGGAACGTGAGGAACTGAGCAAGTACCGTCAGCAGCAGCAGTTGCAGAACGCATTGCCGAAAGACGTTTTCGATTCTCTGGAATCCATCGACCCGGATGAAGCCAAGCGCATCACCGAAGCCGTGTTGCAGGCCACGCAGCAGATTGTCGCCCCTGTCCAGCAGGCGGTGTCACAGCAGGAACAGCGGGCCAATGAGGTGCTCTTGCAGGCGCGTCAGGACGCGGCGCGGGCGCGGGTGGAGCGGCAGAATGCCGAGATCATGCGGGTTCATCCCGATTTCTTTACCATCCTTAATTCGCCGCAGTATGCCGAGTTCATGTCTCAGCGGGACGGCCTGTCCTCCAAGACGCTCGATCAGCGTGCGGCTGAAGAATATACTATGGGGAACACGGCGTATGTCATTGACTTGCTGAACAAGTTCAAGGGCGCGAACGCGACTCCCCCCGTTTCCGAAACTGCCTATACTGTACCCCCTATCCAAGCGGCGGGCAGCAACGCAGTAGCGGCACCCTCGGCTGAGGAACCCAACTATTCGTTGCGTGACCTCAATAACCTTTACCAGACGCGGCGCATAGGCCACGAGCAATACCTTGAAATGCTCAAACGGCTGCGGGCCGCGCCCACCTCGAACTAGGAGTTGACCTATGCTTCTGCAAAGTGCAAGCGGTTATCCGGGGATTGAAGCGTCGCCATTGGCGCGGATTGGGTACAGCGATGTCATTCTTTCCCGCGTCTATGAAGACGACTGGCTCCCCCGCGTTACGGCTTCGGAACTGCTGGAGCCTGTGACGCAGTGCAATCAGGTGATCCAGATCATGCGTGCCCCTGAAGTCGGCCCGCTGCGTTCGTACCAGAAGAACCAGCAGCTTGTGCCGAACACCGTGGGTACGGATGCCCGGTGCCTCACCATCTGCAACGCGGGCTATCAGGACGTGAAATTCGACCTGACGGACATTAAGCAGGCGTGTGAAAACTGGGGGCCTTTTGAAGAAAAGATGCTCGAAAGCCTGTACCAGTCCTATGTGGATTCTCAGCGCCGTTTCGTCCTTGGGCGCATGATGGCGCAGGTTTCCCCGCTGACCTCCCTTGGTGCCGCAGGCCGCCAGCATGACGTTGACCTTGGCTACCCCGGTTCCCCCCTGCACGTCACGCCGCAGAATCTTCCCGTGGTTCTCGCCAAACTCCAGCGCGTGCTGATCGAACAGAAGCGTTGGCGCGACGGCGAGATGTTCATCATTGTGCCGCCCATCCTTCGTACCTACCTTGCCATGTCGAACTACGCGAACTCCCTGTGGAGCTGCAAGTGCGGCGGCATCGTCAGCGGCATGTGGGATCATGAGCTGTTCGGCTTCACGCCCATCGAGTCCATCCATGTTCCGGTGCGCCGTGACGAATCCGGTTCGCTGTCGTTCTACATCATCGCCGGGCACAAGGAAGCGACGGCCTATGCCTCGAACATCATCGAGTCCCGTCTCATCACCAACGACCCGGATTACTTCGGCGTCCGTTACCAGTACCTTGTGGCTTGGGGTGCGGAAGTTATCTACCCTGACGCTCTGGCGATGGGTTACTGGACTTTTGACCCCATTAACTAAGGAGACTTGAGCAATGGCAAACGTCAACCTGTTCCGGGGCGGCACCCCGGATTACAAAGGCTGGATGTGTGAAGGGCAGTCGGCTGAATACCAGCCCCCGTTCGATGCTCCCCATGTCCCGTATACGCCCCCGTTCGACAGCCATGCCGATGGTGCCTATGGGCAGGGGTATCTGAACCTGCAATTCCCTCTGGTTCCGAATTTGAACGACACCTACGGGCACCGCTGGATGCAGAACTTGCTCAAGGGCGTGAAGAATGTGAACGACATCATCTTCACGAACTGGGTTCCCACCCGCGCCTATGTCGAATCCCTGTACGTGGAAGTCACCCATACCGACGCCATCCTTGACGGCGTGTACGTCACCCCCGTGGCGTACCGGGTGGATTGGGATTTCACTACGGAAGAATATCTGTACAAGGAAATCACCGCATTCACTGATGAGCTGACCGCTGCGGGCATGACGCAGTTGCCCCTCGGCACCCCGCAGGACGGCGACCGCCGCTACCTTATGGCGCGCCTGTCCACTGACGGCAGCAAGCTGCCCTGCACCTTCGGGCACAACATCGTGAAGCGGGACAAGAACGGCAAGCCCACTGATGGGTATGACGAATACTTCGGCACGGTGCTGCTCGGCCTTCAGGTTGTGCAGGGCGATGCGGAAAAGATCGCCAGCATCTGGAAGTCCAACATTGCCGTGTGGATGTCCGCCAAGCTCATGGCCTTTGAAGGTGCCACGCAGATCGGGTAAAAACCCAAAGGAAGGTTTCCTATGGCAAACGTAGCGAACACTAAGCACACTGGCCCGGCGTCCAAGGACGCCATCTCCGGCGGCAAGAAGTTCCCCAACAGTGGGACGGCCCCCCGCGGCAAGGGCACGCCGATGGACAACACGTCCAGCGACGCGCAGCGCCGCATCATGTCGATGCGGATTCAGCCCGGTGGCCTGACTTCCACGAAGTAACCTACAACTTTGGAGCGATGCGATATGTCACAGGTAGTCCCTCAGCCGCTTGAACGGAGTACCCCGGACAAGGTGTTTGATTTACCCAACGACGATGCCCGGATAGCGTACCTCAAATTCCTTGGCGCGAAGAATGTCGATCCCCCCTTGCCGCATTCCACACACTTGCGGAACAAGGTCAACGGGCGCATTCTGCCTTGGGATGAAATGTTGGCGGAACAGCGCGACATTATGGAATGTTGCGATGTTTATGGAAATACAGACCCTGCTGTCTGGGGGCCGCAAGTCATTGACGCTGCGGGCGTAGATACCGATGAAAAACGCATCGCTCTTGCCAAGGCGCAGGAAGTTCTTTTGAGCCAGAGCGCCGGGCTTACGGAAACGCATCGGCTGGAGGATGCTCCGAGGAGCCTGTCCCCTCAGCCGATGGCGCTTCCCAATGATGCCGTCCCCTATGACGACATTGAATCCCTTATTGACCACGGTGCGGTGAAGAACCTGATAGCGATGCTGGAGGACAAATGATCGCTTCGTCGGTTATCGCTGAAGTTTCCCATGACCTCAACGACCAAGTGCCGGGGTACGAATATACCCGTTGGAGCGTGGAGCAATTGCACTCCTACCTTCGGGAAGCCCTTGTCGCTGTAAGTCACCAGTTCCAGAAGGAATTTGTGGGCATGGTCATTGTGGAACTGGAACCCGGCGGTGACTGGCAGAAAGCCTGCGATTGTTCCAGCATCGTGCGGATTGTAGGCGAGTCCACGAAGTCCGGCAAACTGCGTCGGTACCTTCGGAAGATTGCCGATGTGGAAGCCGACCTCTGGACGGGGGACATCTCGCACTGTCCCGCACGGGGGAAGGACTACGCCATTGATGGATATTCCATCAGCGTCGTGGACGACAGCCTGTTCCGGGTCTATCCCCCGGTGCCGCCGAACGTGACCAAGTATGTCCTTGTCGAATGCTACAAGGAGCCTGACGGGTACAGCTTGGATACGGACGTACCGGAGAAGCTGGTGGCGATGGTAAAGCAATGGATGCTGTACCGTGCGCTGTCGGTGGATTCGGAAAACAACCCGACGATTACGGAGCTGGCAAACACGCACCAGAAGACATACTTCAATTTGATGAAGGCGCTTCTGGAAGCAGAAGAACGTGAGAAGATGCTCTATGATGATTTACGAGCCGTTCAAAAAAGTGCCGATAAGTGAGTTCCATGAGGAGCTCAAATTTGAGTTTCCCAATCTCGCGCCCACGATGTTCGATTACTATCTGGTGCGCGCCGCCATCCAGATGGCGAAGACGGGGAACCTTATCCGGCGCAGGGCCACGCTCAATGCGGAGCACTGCGTTACGCGGTACAAGCTGGAAGCGTTGGACGACATGGACATCTGCGGCATCCTGAGCATCATGAGCAAGCCTTCATGCAGCGGGTGCGGCCCGCTTGAAGTGAAGCGGGCGTTCACGGCTCCGAAGGATTACGAGTGCGTCACGAGGGAGATTGCATGGTACGATGATCAGGAAGGCGTCCTCCATGTGCATCCCAAGTACACGCGCAACAGGTACTTCATCACCATGTCGGTAGCTCCCCGCCCCGGCGCGTGCGAGCTGCCGGAAGCGTACAAGACGCAGTTTCTCCCCACCCTGCTGATGGGGGCCAAAGGGCTCATCATGCTCATCCCCAACAGGCCGTGGTCGAATGTGCGGATGGGGCAAGGTTATTACAATGAGTTCCTCAAACTCATTCGCGACGACGCCATTGAAGTCGCTACACACAAAATGCGCGGGGCTATCAGGATGAACTTCGGCCCCGCCGTCTAGGAGCAGTTATGCCGCGCACCGCGAAAAAGCCCGATGACAAGAAGAAGCCCGCCGCTGGCGGCAAGAAGCCCTTGCCGTTTGAAAAAAAGTCTGACAAGAAATCAGGCAGCGGGAAAAAGAAATAAAGCCTGTAAGCGCCCCGGTTCCCGAATAGGGCCGGGGCGTTTTTGATAGGAGAAGAACACGATGGCGAAGAAAGTTTGTGACCCACGCATGACTGCAACCTGTGAGGAGAAAGTTCTCAAGACTCCGATGGAGACAGGGCAATGCCCGTCATGGGAACTTTGCTTGCCATTCGCTGGTAAACTCATCTCCAAGGGCGGCTGCATTGAACTGTTGCCCGGCACCCCGCCACCTGATGGTGTCTACGGCAAGGTTGTTGTGGCGAACGGCTGCATCGTCGGGCTGGAGAAAGCCGACATCCCCATCTACAGTGCGCCGCCCTGCGCCCCTGTGCCGTGTGATTGCGGAAGCGGTGGCGGTGGGGGGGACATCTGCAATGCCTCCACTGAAGCGGGCAACCTGTTCTCCTGCGACGCATCCGGGCGGCCTCTGGTCAAGCTCTGGATTAAAGGTGGGGACGCTATCAACGTCACCGGGAACGGCACGGCAAACAACCCGTACATCATTGACTTCACGGGCTCCACGGGCACGGGGGGCGTCTACATCCGGTCGGGCAACAATGCCATCACCGTTTCCGGCAGCGGCTCCACCGATAACCCCTATGAGGTCACGCACAAGAAGGGGTTGGAAGGCAAGTACGGCACGCTGTCCTTTGACGAATTTGGGCACCTCATTGAGTACACCCCCACTGCACAGCAGGACGGCATCATGGGGTTGAAGGAAGGCCGCGGCATCTGCATTGATACTGACGTGGCTACGGGCATCGCCACGATTGGGTTGTGCGACCAGCGGTTCGACGCATACACGGGCACCGTTCAGCTTGGCGGGTTCAATGTCGAGATCAAGAATGGGGAAGTTGTTGATGTAACGCGGGTAATCAATCTCCCCGCAGGGACATACACGTTCGGCAAGTACGATGTAACTATCAATGAATACGGGTCTATTACGAATATAGTTGAACGGACAGCCACGACTGGCGATGACTATATGGGTTGCGAATATGTGGGCATATGGAATCAGCTTATCAGCAATGACCCGGCCCTCGAAAATATGAACAACTATGTTCGTGATTTCATATTGGAATTTGATGCTCCGAAAGATTCTCAGTGGGTATTTACCATAGACTACAAAGGTGCTTTTCTCATTGATGGTGTGCTTGTGAATGGAACCAATGTTCTGGTTCCTCCCAGTGGCAACGCTTCAGGTGCAATACCATTCTTGAAACTTACGGACGCATTCAATTTTACTCCCAGTGTTTCCGCAGATGCTGGCATAAGCGTATCCGTATCTGCATATTCCAGATACGTGTTCAGGCCAAACATGACGTTTGCCGCTGGACATTACGAAGTCCGGTTCCGGGTAAACACTGATGAATACGTGACCAATTGGGTTCGCTTGCCGCAATTCGTGGCGTCGATCAAACTTGTCGGGAACGCGGCCCACTCCTTAGCTTGGGTTAACTCACGGGACTAGTCCTATGCAGGTGACAATCAGCAACTTCGGCGGCATCGTTCCAAGGTACTCTGACCACAATCTGAACAACATTGCCGCAACGATAGCCCATGACGTGAAGCTGCGGAATGGGCGTCTGGAGGCGTGGCGGGAACTGTGTGATTATGCCAATGTTGCCGAATTGAACCTGTCGTTCCACCTGCACGGGTGCTGCACGACTGCATGGGATAGGGTCGTGCAGGCGGCGGAAGTGGCCCCCGATTGGGGACGGTTCTATATCACCGGGCGCATCAATGCGCTGGAGTCCGTTGTCCTCGACTGCAACTGCAACCCAAGCTATTTTCTTGTCGGGGTGCCGACGCCCTTGACGCCCCCGGTCGCCACGGCAACGGAAGAGTGTGACCGGGCGGCGGACGCCCGCGCCTATGTCTATACCTACATCAACCAGTGGTATGAAGAATCCGCCCCGTCCCCGGCGAGCAACATTGTGCAGGTCAAGGACGGAACGACCGTCACTGTGTCGGGCATCGCCTTCCCGCCCGATGGATACGGCATCATCGGCGCGAACATCTACCGGGCGGCAACGGGGTTCCGACAGGCGGACGGCAAAGTCCAGAAGCCTTTGACGGACTACCTCTATGTGGGAACCGTAGAGTTTCCGAGTACCACCTTTACCGATGATGTGAAGGGTATCTACCTAGGACAGCCGCTGGAGACGGGCAAGGTACGGATGCCCCCGGACGGGCTCCGCAATGTGTGCAGCATTGACGGGGTTGTCCGGCTGGCGGGCACCACGGTCAACCAAGTCCACCTGACGGAGAATTTCCAACTGCACAACTGGCCCGTCAAATACGACCTGACACTGGACAGCGGCATTGTCCACATGGGGAGCCTTGACCAAAAGCTCTATGTCACTACGGATACCATCCCATACATCATCGACGTATCCAGTTGTGAAGACATGAAGTGTACGCCCGTGCTGGACATCGACACGTCCCTGCCGGATATAAGCTGCGGGCATTCCAGCTCCGCAATCATGACGCCGCACGGGTACATTTACAGTTCCCCCTACGGGGCGACGCTCATCGACCCGTCCGGGAAGTGGCACATCCTCACGTCCCGCTGGTTGAGCGAGGATGATTGGGCGCTGGTGCAACCGAATACGGCCCGCTTCGCCTATTGGGAAGGGTTCCTTTTCATCGTGACGGATGCCGTTACGTTCTTGCTGGACATCAACGGCGACCCATATGGCGACATGAACCAAGCCGAGCTGTCCACCTTATCGGATTCCCCTGTTGACCTGAAGGTATCCAACACCGGGAAGCTGTTCATGTTGCAGAACGGCAAAGTGCGGATGTGGAATGGTGCCGATACGTTCCGGGAATTTACGTGGGTAAGCCGGGAACTGACGGGCGGGACGGTCAATCATGGCGGGCGCATCCCGTCAGACGACCCGGCGCTTGGCGTCATGTGGTCGCCCGTATCCGGGAAGATACGTACCAAGGGGACGGAGTTCACGCTCATATCCCCAATCCAGCCGGAAGCGTACAAGCGCACCGTCATGGACGAACGACCGTTCCGGCTGCCCCGCGTGGGGCGGCATATGTGGTACAAGGTGCGGCTCCGGGGAACGGCACCTGTGGAATTTGTTGACCTTGGCACCGCACACTTTACGGTGAACAAGGGGCAGTGACGAACCCGGACTTATTTTGTATGGTCTGGGAAACAAAGGAGCGAACCAATGCCGACCTACCATTACGACATTCTGGAACCGGACAGCGACCTCACCATAGCCGTGGACAACCTTCAGCACGAATTGGGCGCGCTGTACAAGGAATCATGGGATATGGACAAGCGTGCCGCCTACGGCGACAAGCCGTTTGCCTTGAACATTGAAGCGTTTGCCCGCATGTGGTTCACGAAGTCGCTGAAGATTTTCATGGCCTATGATGAAAGGAACGACCCCATTGGGTTTCTTGTCGGCATTGTTTTCCGCCCGCTCCCCTATGAGGCGACCGTCTTTCAGGTGGAAGACTGGTTTACCCGTGGGAACAAGGAAGTGGAGCGCGGGCTTTTCCAGCACGTCACCAATGCTATTCGCTATATTGGGTGCGATGAAATCTGGGCAAGCGACAAGGCCAACCGTGATGCCGATTTCGGCACCAACTGGAAGAAGGCCAACTCTTTTACTCTGAATCGTTACATAAGGGCTTAGTATGGTCTACGCCGATGATATTGGCTGTAATAAGAACCACGGCGTAAATGACGAAGGGCGATCCTTTTTCGGGGATTTGCTCTCTCTTGCTGCCATTGCCGCTGCTGCCTACAACTCCGTCAAGGCTGTCCAGATCGCTGAAGACGAATGGGAGATGGCGAAGAAGTATTGGCAGATTTCAAAGAACTGGCTGGACTATTACAAGGACAACTACGCCCCGGTTGAAGATCAGGAACTGGAAGAGGCGATGAATATCCCGGTGGAAGAACCGGATTATGAAGTTGCCCGTGGGCGCGCCCGCGTCTCCGCATGGTTGGAGTTCCGGGGCATCACAGACAAGGCTATCCGCTGCACGTCCCGTTACTGCACCGGGCTTCGTGCGGATATTCTGACCGACCTCTCCATTGCGCAGGCCGCAGCGGTGGCAATAGCGGACGGCCTCGGCTACCGCAACGAGCGCGCCTATATCGAATCCCGCAATGAAGTGCGGTTTGAGAAGATGATGAACACAGCGAAGCGGGGCCGGGACATGCTTGCCGACAACGTGTCGCTGGCAAAATCTGCCGCAGGCATTTACGGTGATTTGTGGAATCAGGCGTGGTCAGGCATTCAGGGGGCGGGCTCTTACTTGGGTTACTACTTCAACCGGAATGATACGCAGTACCCCACGACTTACACGGCAGACCGCGCCACAATGCACACGCAGGCGACTGGCGGCTTGGAACCCATCCAAGGATATGCGGCACGGCGTCGGGCTCAGGTAGAGCAGGCGGGGACGCAGCTCATGAAGGAAAACTCTTTTGCTTTTGGGTAACATATGGCAGATTGTACTTGTGCAAACCCGCAGGCGGTAGCCTCTGCCATAGACGGGACTACCAGCAAGGTTGACGATGTAAGCTATACCCTGCATGGCGGCGCACATAACGGGCCGCTTGGCGCTATTGATGCGCTTCGGTTCTGCCATTGGGCCGCACCCGAATACGGAAACATTGGCGAGAACAATTGGAACGTCGCCTTTAAAGCCGCGGCCTTGGCAATCGCTCTGGCAAATTCCATTGCTCAGGGTGAGATTGCCGAAAAGCAACAGGACTTGGCGGATCGCTATTACCAGATGGCGAAGTACAAGTGGGAGCGATTCAAGGACAAGTACATGCCCTTGGAAAAGAAGCTCCTGCTGGAAGTATCAACAGTGCCTGTCCGGGAGCTGAACTGCATCGACGACCGTGACCGTGCGGAACAGTCGGTGAATCCGGCGTTCTCCACAATGTCTGACTACCTGTCCCGTAATGCAAAAAAGCTCCGCCTGTGCATTGACCCTGCGATTATCAGCGCGATAGAATTGCGCCGGGCTCAGACGTTGGTGGATACCGAGAACTACAACTTGCAGGACGACCAGTTCTTCACCGACTTCAAGAACGACCAGCGTTGGAACCGCCGCAGTACCGTGCTGAACTTGGGGCGCAACCTGAGTTCCCAAGCCTTGAAGTACGGAGATGTCGCCCGCTCCTTGTATTCACAGGTCGGCGCACAAATTGACCAAGCCGCTGGCAGCCTCATGTCGGCATTGGGATATTACGGGGCGAGGAACGACACGTTCTACCCCACTACATATCTGGGTTCCAACGGAGCGGGTTCTTCTTCTTCTTTGATTGGTATCCATGCTTTCGGGGGCAATAACCCCACAGGTTTGAATCCAACAGGTTAAGGTGCTGATATGCTAGATTTCTTTGGAGCCATAGGCCGCATGTTGCCGGGGTATGTGCAGGGTGAGCGGCAAGCCATTGCCGATAACTGGAACGACCTTGAGAAGTATAACAAGGTGCAGGCCGGGCAACTTGAGAATGCCTTTACTGAGGACACGTACAACCCCCGGTTCAACATCATGCTCCACAACACGGCCCGTTCCCAAATGGGAATGGAACAGGACTTGATGAACCTGAACCTGAACTACGCAAGGTATCCGGGGCTGATGGACGTGGCGCTGGTAAACAGCGAATCGGCTGGCCCGCTTGCCGCACAACAGGCCGCCATGCAGATGGCGCAATTCGCCGCATTGCAGAATATGTACAACAGCCCGCTGTGGCAACAGGCAACGATGGGCGGCACCATCTTCAACCCGTACACGGGTGCTGCCATGAGCCAGCCTAGCATTTTGGGGAGGTAGCGGATATGCCGATGATGCGAGCAGCCCATATGGTTATGCCGGGCACCGAGAACACGGCACAGGTTTTTCCCGGAACGGCACCCGTCCTCATGCAGCGGTCGCCCTACGCGACGCTGGCCTATGAGGTTACGCCCTACGGTGCGTCGGCGTTGACGGGGTATCCTTCCGCATATCCCCATGTGATCCGTAGAGGGCCTACCGATTTCATAGCCATGTTCGCTCCGCGTGGCGCGGCTATGGGCTATGCCGCGGCTCCGGCCCGTGACCCTCAGTGGGCGCGGGAACTGTTGAATGCGGCTGTAGGACGGCGGGGGGCGGCACCGCAACGGACGGCTCCGGTGGCGCGTGGGGCCTCCACGACGCCCCCTGCCACCACCAAACCAGC
>ENA-ORTF01000267-ORTF01000267.1-human-gut-metagenome-genome-assembly--contig:-NODE-267-length-71318-cov-3.770119_pt1 | contig 71318 bp, 67 predicted proteins | sample MGYA00241908_ERZ509180 | MGnify/ENA primary metagenome ERZ509180 (study PRJEB26280, sample SAMEA2338814) | human gut metagenome | biome: human gut; feature: human-associated habitat; material: faeces... | reverse complement strand
TTCCGGGGGGGGGGGCAGAGTAATTTAAGCTCCTTAACCGGTATTGGTGAAGGTATCGAGCCATTTTGCGCCGCCGAAAAAAGAACCATTAAACCAGGCTTCACGTTAGCCGAGGTATTGATAACTCTGGGGATAATCGGCGTAGTCGCAGCAATGACAATGCCGACATTGATGAATAAAACAAAGAATAAGGAACTTCATACAGCATTTTTGAAGACCTATTCTGAATTGAACCAATTAGCAGCATTGTTTGTTGCCGATAATGGAGTTTCCGTTTCAGAGTATGCTTCAACAAACCCTACTAAGGCAGTAACTGATAAAATTTTTAGTTATTACAAAGGTCGAAATAATCTTTCAGGTAGTATGGTTAGTGCTGACAAGGATGGAAATTTCAAACCATATTATTCTATGAATACATTAAATGGTAAAAGTTATTCCGCAGGTGCTAACAGCCTGGGTAAGGATTCATCTTTTTTATGCGACAATTCAAGCTTCAAATCCTCAGCAAACGGCGCATTATATGTATTTAATGATTTCCCTGCTGCTTATAGCGGTCAAAATGGTCCTGTAATATGTGTTGATGTAAACGGTAAAAAAGCTCCAAACCGTTACGGAGTAGACTATTTTATGTTTATATTCACGGTTGATGGAAGAGTTCTTCCTGTTGGTCAGGAGCATAAAAATAACCCGTCGCCATGCTCCAGCAGTACCGGTTCCTGTAATAATTTTAATAATATAGGTTCTGAATATTGCTCTAACAAAGTATCTGATATATCAAAAAATACATCCTGTGCCTACTATGCACTTACAAATACACATCCGACAAAAGAAGGCAAAGATTATTGGAATGATTTTTTAGGAGAAGTTTATAGCAGATAATTGTAAAATTTTCTTAATGAACTAACAAAAAATATCTTTAGCGCCATAATATAAATAAGTGGTCTTAAGATAAGGGTTAGTGTATGAAAATTTCAAGAGTAGGAATGAGTGTAAATCCGCAGTTTACAGGCGAGAAGACTAAAAAAGCCTTAAAAAACACCGCCGGAGCTGCAGCTATCGCAATTGCTTCAGCTGTTCCTGCAGCTGAAGCAGATGCTCAATTTTTTGTTCCGCCTCCGGTACAACATTATTATTACGTGCCTGTTGTTCCAAATCCGGTAACTACTGTTCCAAACTGTTTTGTATATGGTGATGTAGATAATTTTGATACTGATAAATCTATGTCAGAAGTATTTTCAGAAATTGATTCAAAAATTAAAGAAAACGGTTCAATTTCAATGGGGGAAGTAGTAGGTATGGACCGTGACAACTGGAATAAAACCCATTTTTATCCATACAGCAATTATCAGATGCAGAATACCGCAGCTAATTTCAAAGTTTTATCAAATATGTATAATGAGGAAGGTTCCAATCCAAATACAATAAATTACAGCGAATATAAAAATATAATGAAATCTTACATGCAGTATAGGAATGTAGCGAATTTTATAGGTTTGATGCAGCTTTTAACAATCCCTCGTCCGGTGTGCCCTCCGCCTCACCATCATCGCCATATGCCTCCTCCTCCGCACCATCATAGACATTAATCTTGAAAATTTACATAAAATAGTTTATAATAAAAAAGCAGAGGAAAAACTGAACATTAGTTATATTCTTTTTCAGTAAGTGGCTAAAGCAGAGCGCCAAGCATGAATAGGAAAAGAAGCAGTCAGCACATTTTAAGTAACTAAAAAGCTTTTTTCGGACACGCTCTCGCCCTGCTTCCGCTATCGCCTCAAAAAGTTTTATATTTAATCAAAAGGTGTTCCTGCTTTGTGTTGCTTATATAAGTTATTCAAAGATTGTTATTATCATTATATAAGATTATTTGACAAAATTCAACCCGCTAACGAAATATCTAAAATAATTTGATTTTTTAAATCTTCAACTGATGCAAATTTTTTTTCGGGCCTTATCATCTTCAAAAACTCAACGATAATTTCATCTCCGTAAATATCCTTATCAAAATCAAGGATATGGGTTTCAAGAGAACACTGCTTAGTATTAGAAACAGTTGGTCTGATACCAAAATTAGTAATTCCCTTATACTTTTTCCCTTCATATGTGACAATAACAGAATATACACCGAATGGTAAATCAATAAGTTCAGGAGGGTATAAGAGATTTGCAGTACGAAATCCTATTTTACGACCAAGCTGCTGACCTTTTATAACTTGACCTGAAATAGCAAAATTATATCCAAGCATTTCGTTGGCATTTTTGATATTACCGCATGATAAAAGTTTTCTTATCTCTGTGCTGCTAATGGTGTCTTTATAAAATTTTTGTGGAGGAATTTCAAAATATTTATATCCGTAAACGCTTTGTTTTTCTGTTAGCAAATCAACTCCGCCGGATTTTCTCGCGCCAAAATAATGATTAAAACCGGTTGATATAGATTTTGGAGAAAAGTTGTCTATCAGAATATTCTTCAAATATTCTTCCGCAGAAAGCATACAGAGCTTTGTGTCAAAATCAAGTATGTAAACATAGTCAACACCAAGAGCTTCCAAATGTTTAAGCCTGTCTTCCCTTGTTAAAATGTATTTTGGGCATACGCCATAGAAGAAACAGTAAGGATGGTCTTTAAATGTAATAACAGCAGACTTATTTCCGTTTTTGCGCGCATAGTTAACAGCGCTGCCTATAACTTTTTGATGCCCGAGATGCACACCGTCAAAGTAACCCAGAGCAAGGGATAAATTCGGATTTTTATTTAACTCAGTGAAGATTTGCATAATCTTATTATATATCAAATAAAAAAAGTTCCCTCGGTTAAGGGAACTTTTTAGGAATAATTTATTACTTACTTATGCTGTTGAACAGTGCTTTTTAAATGAAGTTCACGCAGCTGCTGCAGGGAAGCTTCGCCTGGAGCATCGCTCATTAAGTCTTTTGCTCCTGAATTTTTCGGGAATGCAATAACATCACGGATTGAATCAGTTCTTGCAAGTAAAGCAACAAGTCTGTCCAAACCAATTGCCAATCCTGCATGAGGCGGTGTACCATACTGAAGCGCATTTACCATAAATCCGAATTTTTCTTTAGCTTCTTCTTCGGTTAAGCCGAGAGCTTTGAATATAGCAGATTGAACTTCTGATGAGTGAATTCTGACACTGCCGCCGCCGAGTTCTGTTCCGTTATAAACAATATCGTAGGCAATTGATTTAACATTACCCAGATCACCTGATTTAAGTTTTTCCAAATCCTCGATACAAGGTGAAGTAAACGGATGGTGCATTGCCATAAATCTGTTTTCTTCATCACTCCATTCAAACATAGGGAAGTCAACAATCCACAACAAATTATGTTTGCTTTCGTCAATGAGATTTAAAGATTTACCAAAGTGAAGTCTTAATCTTCCCATAATGTCATAAACAAGCTTCGGTTTGTCTGCAACAAAGAAGATAATATCACCTGCTTCTGCCTGAGCTCTTTCCTGAATTTGTTTAGCCTGCTCTTCAGTCACAAACTTCAATACAGGAGATTTAGCAGTACCATCTTCGTTGTAAATAATGTTAGCAAGAGCTTTAGCCCCGAATGATACTGCAAGTTTTGTAATATCATCAATATCTTTTCTTGAATACTTAGCACCGCCCGGTATTCTTATACCGCGGACAATACCGCCGTTTTGCAAGGTCTTTTTAACAATATCGAAATTTGATTCAAGAATAATATCTCCGATGTCAAATAATTCAAGCCCGAAACGGGTATCCGGTTTATCTGAACCATATCTATCCATTGCTTCCTGCCAAGGCATTTGAATGAACGGAGGTTTAACCTCAACACCTGCGGCTTTGAAAGTATCAACAATCAAGCCTTCAACAACTTTAATAACATCCTGCTGTTCAACAAAAGACATTTCAATATCAATCTGCGTAAATTCAGGCTGTCTGTCAGCACGAAGGTCTTCATCTCTAAAACATTTTGCAATCTGATAATATCTTTCAAGCCCGCCAACCATCAATAACTGTTTGAAAATCTGCGGGGATTGAGGAAGTGCATAGAATTTACCTTCCTGTACGCGGGAAGGAACAAGATAATCTCTTGCACCTTCCGGAGTTGTTTTGATTAAAATAGGTGTTTCAACTTCCAGAAAGTCGAGATTATTCATATAATTTCTTGCAGCCTGAACTATTTTATGACGGAGAACGAGTTTATCCTTCATCGCATCACGTCTAATATCAAGGTATCTGTATTTAAGACGAATATCTTCAGATACATTTTCATCATCAAGTACAAAAGGCAATGTTTTTGCTTCTGAAAGGATTTCAATACTTTCAGGATACATTTCAACCTGTCCTGTAGGATATTTTTCATTGTAAGTTTCTTCCGGTCTTTTAGAAACTTTACCTTTTACAGTAATAACATATTCAGTTCTGACTTTTTCCAGAACTTTGTGAACTTCAGGGTTAATCTGCGGGTTTGCAACAATCTGGAAAAATCCGCTTCTATCTCTCAATTCCACAAATAAAATACCGCCCAAATCGCGGATTGTAGCAGCCCATCCTGATAAAACAACTTCTTCATTAAGGTTGTTAAGATTAAGCTCTCCGCAGTTATGCGATTTCATTCTTGTTTTAATCATTATTTTATCTTCCTTTTCTAGTAAATGTCTGTTAATATTTTACCAAAAACATAAAAAATGAGTTAGTTTTTTGTATTTTTATAAAATTTAATACAAAAGATGAATAACCCAGCGCATGTGGTAGGTTTTTAGAAGTATCCACGAAGCATATAAAAGAAGCAGGAATATAAAAATAATTAAAAAAATCTTATAATATTTTTGAAACTTTTCAGAAACGTAATCTTTATTCTGCGCAAAAATAAGAAAGATAAATGGCAGAATTGAAATTAAGTATCTACCCTGAAAACCTGAGATTTTGTAAGTTCCTGCCGGCGTCCACGTAATATATAAAACACAATGAAGCATTGTAAGAAACATAAATAATACCGCCAACGATAAAATTCTTTGCGGATTTGAAACTTTTTTCTCTGGCAGAAAGAAAAAGGAAGAGAAAAAGACAAGCATTGTGATTATATAAACGGGTAACGCAAATCTTACATCCAACAGCCCCAAAATTCCAATGCAGCTTCTTATATAATAAAAACAATTATGGATTAAAGCTTTTATATACAATAAAACAAAATCAAAAGGATTATGCAGCAAAAGATACCGGTGTAATTCCGGAGATGCCTGAGGGTTATAAAACGGCAGATTTATCGCAGCCCACCACGACATCAAGGCAAAGGCAAGTCCCAGACAGGAAATCGAAAATAAGTATTTATATTTCTTTATAGGAAGGAAAAAGAACAGAAATATTGGATAAATTGCACCTTTAGTAAAAGCACTTAATAAAGACATTAAAACAAGCAGAATATAATCCTGTCTTTCAAGGTCTTTTTTGTCATATATAAGCTTAAAAAGATAAGCAAAAAACAGAAAAGAAAACGCATTATTAAACGCATCAGCAGACAAAGACATTCCCACATAAACAGACATCGGCAAAAGTGCTGCAAATAAAAACTGATACTTGAAAACCGGCGTTATTCGGATAGCAACAGCTATTAAAGCAATCCACATCAGGAGATTAAAAATTCTCCCGAGATAAAACATAACAGCACCGCCCCAGAGCTTTCCGGCATTTAGTCCCAAAGCTGAAAAAGCATATAATACAGGAGGATAACCGGTAACCTGATAGACTTCCGCCGGTCGTATTAAAGAAAACTGTTTTTGAATATATTTATCACATTCAACATTTTGCGCCGGAGTTTTGTTGTAAAAAATCCCGTCCGCAACCTCACATGCCCGTAACAGATGAGAAGATTCATCCGGCACTTTATAAGGCGGGGTTAAAAACATAAAAACCACACCGAATATAAACGCAAAAATTATAAATATAAATTCAGGCTTCCTGATCCGCATATCCCATCAAAAGAGTAAGGGCGGATACACCGCCCCTTTATACTACCAATTATTTTTTATCAAACATCTGCTTAATTCCATCCACAGAAGATAAAATTCCTGTTGCCTCATAAGGCATATAAACAACCTTGTTATTTTCACCCGCAGTAATAGAGGTTAATGTTTCAAGGTATTTCATAGCAATCAGGTATTTATCAGGCTGTCCTTTATCAGCCAGCGCATCAATAATTCTCTGAATAGCTTCCTTTTCAGCATCAGCTTCAATTACACGCGCCTGCGCAATACCTTCGGCTCTTAAGATTGCTGCCTGTTTTTCACCTTCTGCCTGATTAATTGCAGCCTCTTTCTGACCTTCAGCTTTTAGAATTGCGGATTTTTTCAGACCTTCAGCCTCAAGAATTGCTGCACGTCTGTCACGCTCGGCTTTCATTTGTTTTTCCATTGAACTCTGAATATCAGCCGGCGGAATTATATCCTGCAATTCAACTCTGTTAACCTTTACGCCCCATTTATTAGTTGCTTCATCAAGAATTGCTCTCAATTCCTGATTAATCTTGTCGCGCGAAACAAGAGTTTCATCCAGGTCAAGCTGTCCTACAAGGTTTCTTAAAGTTGTCTGGGTTAACTTTTCAATTGCATCAGGAAGGTTTGCAATAGCATATACAGCCTTTTTTGCATCCACTATCTGATAATACAACAACGCATTAATTGTTATAGTAACATTATCTTTTGTAATAACGTTCTGGCGTGGAAAATCAAATACAGTTTCCCTTAAATCAATTCTTGAAACTTCTTTAGAATATGAATAAACAGTACCGTCTATTCCTCTTTGCGTAACACGTTTTGCCATACCGCGCGGAGCTTCAAGAACCGGAATTATAAAATTCAAACCGGACTCAAGAGTTTTTTCGTATTTACCTAAGCGCTCAACAATAATTACTTCCTGCTGCTGGACAATTAAAATACCTTTTGCAACATAAATAATTACAGCAACAAGCAGTATCCATAATAAAATTGTCATAATTTACACCCTTTCTACGTACATAACCAAACTGTCATTTTTAACAATGCGAACCTCTGAATCGGCCGGAATTTCATCATCATTCTCAACTCTGGCATCCCAGCGTTCATCATATATAGTAATAGCACCGCCATACTTTGTTACAGGTTCGATAACCTTAACAATTTTGCCGATATATTCAGCTTTAAGTCCTGTTTCTTTTTCTTTGGAGTGCTTCAGTGTTCTTAAAAGCAGCGGTCTTAGCACAAATACCGAAACAATTGATAAGATAATAAAATCAATGGCTAACATATTAGCGTCATGAATAAATAAAGATATAATTGCTGTTATAAAACCCGCAATAGCAAGGTTTAAGAAAAACATTGACGGAATGAGCATTTCAAGAATAATACACACAACGCCGGCAATTGAATAAATCTGCCATAATAGCATAATTAAAACTCCTGTCTCTAATACAAAGATGATTATAACATATACATTTGATTTTAGCAAATAGCCGCCATTGTTAGATAATGTGCAGTAAATAAGAATTTTTTATCAATTGTGCAACCTTTGCCGTCCCTGAAAATTTATCTGTGCTAACATAATTATATGATTACCTTTGATAGTTTAACTCTAAAAGCCTGGACAGAAGAAAACTCTGAATTTTTAAACGGCGCAAGAATACAGAAAATCCAGCAGCCGACAAGAAGGGAGTTTGTATTCACAATAAGAAATAATGCGCAAACCAGAAAATTTTATGTGAATATAAATCCTCAGCTTCATCACCTTTGCTTCATGAGCAAAGAAAATGAAGCCCGCAGGATAATTGAAATTCCGCAAAAACCGCCAATGTTTTGTATGCTTTTGAGGAAATATCTTGAAAACTCAAAAATTTGCGGGGTAAAACAGCCGCCTTATGAGAGAATTCTGGAGTTTTATATAGAAACATATAATGAGTTATCTGAAAAAATATATTTGTGTCTTGCTATAGAGCTTATGGGTAAACACTCCAACATAATCCTATACAATGATGATACAAATGTTATTATAGGATGCGCACATAATGTAGGAGCAGAAAAAAGCAGTGTAAGAGAAATGGCAGGAACGCTTCCTTATGTATATCCGCCAAAACAAATAAAATCAGACATCTTAACCTATAATGGCGAAATTGACTATGAAAAACTTTCAGATGAATTTTTCTGGTTTTCTAAATCTTTTGCATCACAATGTACGGACAAACCGCTTTCACAACTGAAAGATTTCATTAATTTGAAAAATATACATCCCGCAATTTCTCAAGATTATAAAGAATTTTCACTTTTTAAAGAGCTGATTGAACCTGCCTCAGAGCAGGAAAGTGTTAATGCAATGATTGATAATTATTTTACATATTATCAGGCAAAAGAAAAATTCAAAGCTTTACGAACTCATCTCACAACAGAAACAAATCAAAAACTAAAAAAAATAAAAACTTCACTAAGCAAAATTAATGCCCAGATTAAACGTGATGAAAACCATGACCGATACAGGCTTTTAGGCGATTTAATCATGGCGAACCTTTACAACAACAAGGATTACTCATCAAAAATCGATGTTTTTGACTACGAAAATAATAAAAACTTGACAATCGAACTTGATGAAACAAAAACACTTAAAGAAAATGCAAACCAATTCTACAAGCTTTATAACAAAGGCAAAACATCAAAGCTAAAATTGACCGAAATGAGCGAACAGCTTAAAGAGAATAAAGCTTACTGCGAACAGGTGCAATATTCTATCAACTGTGCAGAAAACATAAAAGAACTTCTGGAAATAAAAGTAGAGCTTCAACCGGAAGAAAAAACTAAAGAGAAAAAAAGTGCTGTTGAACCTATACAGCTAAAAGAAGGAGATTACACTATTTTTATAGGGAAAAATAACAGACAAAATGATTATATAATCTCAAAACTCGCACAGGATGAAGACTTGTGGTTTCACACACGAAACTGCGCCGGCTCTCATGTTTTACTGAAAGGGAAAAAACCGCCGGATGAAATTATCTTAAAATGTGCCCGGCTTGCAAAAATAAATTCATCAGCCTCCGAATCGTCAAAGGTTGGGGTGATTTATACTAAACGAAAATATCTAAGAAAGCCGCCAAAAGCAAACTTAGGATATGTAACTTACCGCGAAGAACAAGAAATTATCATTGACTAATGCCTGAAAAAGTGGAAGAAATCAAAAATCGAATTGATAATATTGCTATGGCAAAGAAAAATGTTATAGCATTAGTTGATTGTGATTCTTTTTTCGTATCGTGTGAACAGAAGGTTAATCCCGAACTCAAAGGAAAGCCTGTCTGTGTAATGTCAGGCAGAGGTCAGTGTGTAATCTCGCGCTCAAAAGAAGCAAAAGCTCTAGGTATCCGTATGGGTATGCCGTATTTTCAGATTACCGGAAAAATGAAGGAGGCTGTTTACATAAATGCCAGCCACGATTTGTATTCAGAAATTTCAAAAGAGGTTATGGCAGTTCTAAAACGATTTTCCCCTAAAGTTGAAGTCTATTCGATTGATGAAGCTTTTGTAGATTTGACCGGGCTTGAACGGCTTTATAAGAAAAATTATCTTGAAATAGCGCAGATGATAAGACAAGCTATAAAAGATGAAGTTGATATACCGGTTTCAATAGGATTAAGTTCTTCAAAGTCGCTTGCTAAACTGGCATCTGATAAGGCAAAAACACATGAAGACGGCATTTTTTTAATCGGCTCGCGCAAGATTATTCCTGTACTTGAACAAACAGGCATTGATGAGATATGGGGAATCGGAAGAAATTTATCTGCAATGTTCAGGCGTCATGGGATTTTAACTGCCTACGAACTGGTGAAACAATCAGACCTGTGGCTTAATAAACAAATAGGAATACGCGGGCTGGAAATGAAGCATGAACTTCTCGGAGAAATGGTATCAGTAGTTTCTGATGAAGTTAAGCTTCCTAAATCAATCCAGAAAACAAGCGCAATGGCAAAGTTTACATCAGACAAGGAATATATTAAAAATTCACTTAATTACCACATTCACAGGGCCTGTGTAAAACTCAGAAAAATCAATGCAAAATGCCATGGTGTCGGGATTATGCTGAGAACAAAGGATTTTAAAGTTTATTATCATAAAAGAGTTCTAAACCAGGCAACAAGCTTTGAACTGGAGATTTCAGATGTAATATTTGAAATGCTTGATGAACTTTATAATCCAAATATTTTATACAGAAGCACAGGAGTTATACTTGATACATTCGTGCTCAATTCAGAAGCCCAGCTTTCACTTTTTGCAGATAATGAAGCTAACGAGAAGAAAGACAAGCTTTCAAAATGTTTTGACAAACTCGAAGAAAAATTCGGCAAAAATATAATCCAAACCGGCTTTATAACAGAAGACGTATAAATAGAAACTTGCAGATTTACCGCCATATGTTATAATTAGAATAGAAAAAGGAGGGTATATACTATGCAAAACAGAATTATAGCTTCATTCCTGAGAGGGGGGGGGGGCTTAACTAACGCCGGCGGGCTTTCTTACGCTTCGGGATTATCCCGCAAATCTGCATTTACATTAGCAGAAGTTTTAATTACTCTTGGTATCATTGGTATCATAGCAGCTATGACTTTACCGTCACTTGTTGGAAAATACAGAAGCAAAGCAGCATCTGTTCAGTTAAAAAAAATGTATTCTGTTATATCTCAGGCAATGCTTAGGGCAATACCTGACGGAGATTATAACAATTTAAGTTTTGCTGACGGAGGAGATACTAACAGCGTACTAGAGTTTTTCAATAATTACCTGAAACCACAAATAAAAACAATGAATATAAAATCGGGCTTATATGCAAATGATTTTAAAAAATTTAACAAAAAGAATCAGAGTATAGACTGTGGCAGCGGAGTTTTAAGCTTTCAAACACCTGACGGCTACGAATTTTATATTGATACCTGGAAAAACAGTGATGCTGAGGTTGTTCAAAATAAGTACGGAGTAGATTTAAACGGTATAAGCGGAAGTATTGTTGTTGTTTACGCTGATGTTAACGGACAAAAGAAACCAAACACTCTGGGGAAAGATGTATTTGTTTACGTACTCAACAGAAAAGGGCTTCAACCTGCCGGTATTAGTAAAAATGATACAGAAGTTGAAACCGAATGTAAAAATACCGGCTACTACTGCTTCACTAAAATTATGAGAAATGGTTGGAAAGTTTCACAAGATGATGTATATTAATACAAAATAAAAAGCTCCCTTTTTAAAGGGAGCTTTTTTGTTTTAGTTTATTCAAAAATCCAACCGTTTGTTAAATCAACCTTTATCGGCTGGAGCAGTTTTAGATACAGAACACCATCCGGCTGAACATCAAGTTTTTCACCTTTCAAAGTAGCTCTTACAAACTTCATAAACCAGTTTCTGTGTTTTGTAACATTACTTGTGCCATGGAAACCTGCAGTTTGATCGTTGTTTGTTACAACAAGAGAGTTATCCAGAACAAGTACACCATTTCGTACAAACCATTTGCCGCTTCTTACATCCATCAGTTGCCCTTTAAGCTGGGAACCTTTGTAAACAAGAATATATTTATCCTTAGTAATATAGTTTTCTGGAGCAACAGCTGCATATATTTCTCCGGCTTTTGAAGATTGAGAGCTTATATATTTTGTAAGCTTTATTGGAACAATTGCCCCGGCAGGAATTGTACCTACACTACCCTGGACAACTGCATTTTCAACAACATAACCTTCACCTGTCTTTTTTCTCATTGCTTCTGCAAGCTTTGCATTCGGATTAAGTTTAGCCTGTTCCATCATATCATATAAAATAGCAGCAACTTCAGCCCTTGTTGCAGGACGTTCGGCTTCAATATTCTTTTTACCGTCAGAAGGCATTACAACAAGCATATCCAAAATTTCAGCTTTTCCTGCCGGAATAATAAATTCTTCAGGAATTTTATCTGCATCAGCATATTTTCTTGACAAAACTTCTTTTGCTTTTTGTGCGCTTATCTGTTCAGTTGTTAAAGCATTGACAGCAACTGTCATAGACTCAGCTCTTGTAACGGTATCATCCGGTCTGAAAGGTTCGCCAGACGGAGGACATGAAATTAAATCAAAAAACAAAGCTTTTTGTATAGCATCATATGCCCAGAACTCCTCTGTAATATCAGTAAAAGCTACAGGCTGAGCTACAGTTGTATGCTGCTGCCCCAAAGCTTTTATAGCCATTGAAGCAAATTCAGCCCTGGTAACATTATCGTCAGGTTTAAAAGTTCCGTCCGGATAACCTACAATTACACCTTTGTCTGTTAAAATCTGAATCTCTTCAGATGCCCAGTGGTCTTTTGCCACGTCAGGGAACTGAAACGCATTCGCTGCATTAAATCCGAAAACGAATACTAATGCCAAAAGAGCCATTCTTAGTATGTTTTTCATAACCATTCTCCTATATAAATATCCACTAAAATCGTACAATCAAAACACATTTTCAGCAATATAATCTAAAGTTATGTAAAAACTCGCAAAAATCAAGATTGACATATTTTTACATTCACAAGATGATAAAAATTATCCAAGGAGTAATGAGTAATTATGAAAATTTTACCTGTAAATATATTCCGGCATAGGAATTTAAGCATTACAAACGGCAAAAAAGATAAAAATCCGGTGCTTTCAACTCCTTTTACATCAAATGATACTGCACATTTTGGTTCGATTTTGGATATGCAGATTGGAGAATTAAAGGAAATATTTGAAAATGAAATAAATCCATTCATAGAAAAAAATAAGCCAATGTATATTCAAATAGGAAAAATAGGTTATGATTCCCAGGAAAAATTAAAACTTGCAAAAAATCTTAACCAGCAGTTATTTAATAAAAAATTTGACTTAGAAAATAATATTACAATAAAGAAAATCCAAAAAGCGGTTGCCCCATATAGAAAGTATTTGGATAACATTAAAGAATTTGAACAAACTTCACGTTTTATATTAAACAGTGAATACTATGCAACACCGGAAATGGTTCGATTTATAGAAAAAAGCCGACCAAAAATATATCAGGGCAATGCTGAATTTGCTAAGATTAAACCTGTTTATGATGAATACGAACTGACAAAACAAAATATAGACAACGACTTAGATAATATAGGTTTACAAAGCAGCCCTGAATTTGCCAGAAAGCTTAAGGCTCTGGATAACCAGAACCGGACAGCAGTAATGCTTATGCTTGTATCTGGTTACCCTGATATGCTAAAGCTGTCAGGAGATGCTGAAAAGTTATTCAAAGACTATAAAGAACACAAACAGCCAGCATTTAAGCTTATGGAACAGGCAGAAAGACTTACATATGACACCCAGCGCTTCCAGGAACACAACCTGTCCAACCGTAGTGAGCTTGATAAAGAAATAAAAGATTTTCTTGACGCAAATAAAAATTACAAATCAGAAAGCCTGACAGAAGAAGAGATAAATACCGTATACAATGAATTTCTTATTGCAGCTGATAATACAATAAACTCCCACGCTGAAAAACTTGAAACGTTCGTTAAAGACAATCCTTTCAAAGTCAGTCCGAGAATAATCGACAAGACACTAAAAGCCCAGCAAAGAACAAATAAACAACTGAGCATTCTACTACAAAAAGCTAAAGAGGAATTCTACAAAAATTAAACTGCCTGTTTATCTTCCTGCTTATTCATCGGATTCCAGGTATCCTTAAGATTATTTTTAATGAGGTTCTGGTAGAATTTTTCCTTAAACTCAAGCAGTTCCAGCTGCTTTTTGAGGTCTGCCAACTGCAGCTTGGCCTTTTCTTTTGTGTTGTGAATAATTTCATACCTTTCCGGTATTGTAGAATCACCTACAATACATAAATCAACATATCGCTTAACAGATTTGTTATCTATACCTACAGAGCGGAGGCATTTAACTATTTTTACCCAGTCCAAATCATTCTCAGAAAACATTCTTATATTATTTTTATTACGCTGAACAAACGGAAACAAACCGCTTTTTGCCCAAAATCTTAATGTATGTTCTGAAATTTCCATCTTATCTGCAACTTCTTTTACTGTATACATATGCACCTCCTGAAAAATATTTTATCATGATGAAACTCACGTTTCAGATATATTTCAGAGATTTGTAAATTTCTATTAATAATCCTGCAAAAATATTATTTAAAGGTTTTATGTAGAGAAACGAGGATGACCAGATGTACATTGTCAAAATATAAGGAGTATAAACAAAATAACACCATAATAAAAAAGACCTCCTTATTGGAAGTCTTAAAAATGGTGGGCAGGGGTGGATTCGAACCACCGTAGTCTCGCGACGGCAGATTTACAGTCTGCTCCCTTTAGCCACTCGGGCACCTACCCGTATAAAATTTTAATAACCATCACCTCTACCCTTTTTTAAAACTTGCAGGTAGCACATATGCCCTTGACGAGATTTGAACTCGTGGCCTCTCCCTTACCAAGGGAGTGCGCTACCCCTGCGCCACAAGGGCTTATTTTAAAGCTCAAGTTATAAAGTACAAAAGCCGGCAATAGGAATCGAACCTACAACCTACGGTTTACAAAACCGTTGCTCTACCGTTGAGCTATGCCGGCTAACAGAATTTATTGTATTAAGAAAAAAATTAAAAGTCAAGAGTTTTTTTATTGTATAATTTCTTTGTTATGATTAAGTATTTAGCACCGGTTTTATTACTTACTATTTCAAATATTTTTATGACTTTTGCCTGGTATGGCCACCTGAAATTCAAGGCAACTCCTGTATTGATTGTCATACTTGTAAGCTGGGGGATTGCTTTTTTTGAATACTGCTTTCAGGTTCCGGCTAACAGAATCGGGCATGAAGTTTACAATGCAGCTCAGTTAAAAACAATACAGGAAGTAATTACTTTAATTGTATTCAGTATATTCTCTGTACTATATTTGAAAGAACAGTTTAAATGGAATTATCTTGTAGGATTTGCTTTCATAATTCTTGCTGTATTTTTTATTTTTAAAAAATGGTAATAAAGTCATTCCTTTATAACTGGTAAATATTTCTATGGATATAAGATTTAACTAAATATATTAATTTTAGTCTTGACAAAATGTTAGGCATGCCTTACAATATAAGTAAGGATTTATATTTATATGGAAAAAATAAATTGCAAAATCAGCGACAGCGTTGCAGAAACCTTGTTTATCCCATTATATATGCGCTCAATTGAAGCTAAACGTCCGGACGGTATAATAAAAGATGAACTAGCTTGTGAACTGGTTGAAAAAATTAATTATGATTTTTCAAAATATAAAAGTGCTCATGCCAGCGAATTAGGCTGTGCTATAAGGATAAGACACTTCGACAAAAAACTTCAGGATTTTATTAACACACATAAAGATTCTGTTGCGGTATTAATAGGATGCGGTCTTGATACAAGATTTCAGCGGATAAAAGACAAAGGCAATGCTATGTTTTACGAGCTTGACCTGCCGGAAGTTATAAATTTGAGAGAAGAATTAATTCCGCAATCTCCGCGGGATATTTACATAAAAGCCTCTATGTTTGAAAAAAGGTGGATGGATGAGCTTAAAAGCAGACATCCTCATGCTGATTTCATTTTTATTATAGAAGGTGTCTTTATGTATTTTCCGGAAAAGGATTTACTAGATTTTCTTAAAGAAATATCTGAAAGATTTAACAACAGTGAAATTTATTTTGATGTCTGCAATAAATTTGTAGTGGGAAAAACATCAAGACATGACGCTGTAAAATATACAAAAGCAAAATTTCTTTCAGGTTTTGACTCGCCGGCAGAAATAGAAAATGCAATACCCGCCCTAAAAAACATTGAACAATTTTACTTTGCAGATGATGAAAAAGCACGCTGGAAATGGTTCGGGCTTTTATTCAGACTTGTACCTTTCCTGCATAATTCTTTCGGTATATATGGATTTAAGGTTGAGAAATAAAAATGATTGAGAATAAATTTCAAACAACATTAGACCGGTTGGAAATCGGGAAAGATGCAGTAATTACTGCAATAAATTGCGACGATAAAGCTTTAAGAAGGCATATTCTGGACATGGGACTTACGCCCGGAGTTGAAGTAACTCTTATAAAGACAGCTCCGCTTGGAAACCCGCTTGAACTAAGGCTTAGAGGTTATGAACTCACTATCAGAAAAGAAGATGCTGCCAAAATAAAAATATGTGATATTCATGAGGCACATAATTATGTAAGGAAGAACAAATCTTTTAAGAATATAGAGCATTCAAAAATCGGGGAAACACTTACATATAAAACAAGAAAAGAAAATAAACCGTTAATTAGACAAAAAATCAAATTTGCACTTGCCGGAAATCAGAATTGCGGAAAAACAACCCTGTTTAACCAGCTTACCGGAGCAAACCAGCATGTAGGTAACTTTCCCGGAGTAACAGTTGACATGACCGAAGGGATAATTAAAAATCATCCGGAAGTAACTATTACAGACCTTCCAGGGATATATTCGCTCTCGCCTTACAGCAGTGAAGAAATAGTCACAAGGAATTATATTCTTGAAGAAAAGCCTGATGGCATAATCAATATTGTTGACGCAAGCAATATTGAGCGGAATTTATATCTTACAATGCAGTTGATTGAACTCGATGTTCCTATGGTTATTGCACTTAACATGATGGATGAAGTATCTGCAAACGGCGGCAGCATTGATGTAAATGGATTGGAAGCAGCCCTGGGCGTTCCTGTTATACCAGTTTCGGCACTAAAAAATCAGGGGATAGAAGAATTAACAGAACATGCAATCAATGTAGCGCGCTACAGAGAACATCCGGGCAGACTGGATTTTTGTAATCCGAACGAATCAAATGAAGCTGCTATTCACAGATGTATACATTCAATAATACACTTAATAGAAAATCATGCAAAAAGCATTAATCTTCCTGTACGATTTGCAGCAACCAAGCTTACAGAAGGTGATCCTCTTATCGCTGGAATATTAGGTCTTGATGAAAATGAAATTAAAATATGCAGACAAATAATCTCTGAAATGGAAGAGGAAAGAGGATTGGATAAAGAAGCAGCCTTAGCCGATATGAGATTTTCTTTTATAGAACGCCTGTGCAGTGAATATGTTCACAAACCCGAAGAAAATATCGGGCATAAAATTACAGTTTATGCCGATAAAATTCTTACAGGGAAATATAGCGCGATGTTTGCATTTTTCGCTATAATGGCATTAGTCTTTTATATTACATTCGGACCGTTGGGTTCTTTGTTAGCAGACTTAATGGATACCGGTATCGGAGCTGTTTCTTCATTAACGGATAAAGCTCTCAGTGCATACGGGTTAAATCCGGTTGTCCATTCTCTTATAATAGACGGAATTTTTGCCGGGGTAGGAAGTGTGTTAAGTTTTCTTCCTGTAATTGTGGTGCTATTTTTCTTCCTTTCAATATTGGAAGACAGCGGGTACATGGCAAGAGTTGCATTTATTATGGATAAGCTTCTCAGAAAAATAGGTCTTTCCGGTAGAAGTTTTGTTCCAATGCTCATTGGTTTTGGGTGCTCTGTACCAGCTATTATGGCGACAAGAACTCTGCCTTCAGAACGTGACAGAAAAATGACTATATTTTTAACACCATTTATGAGTTGTTCTGCAAAGTTACCTATCTATGCTCTATTTACAGCAGCCTTTTTCTCAGATAATCAGGTTATTGTTATTTTAAGCCTTTACATAATTGGAATTATTGTTGGCATCATCTTTGCTTACTTTATGAAATTTTTCGTATTTAAAGGTCAGCCTGTGCCTTTTGTAATGGAGCTTCCAAACTACAGAATGCCAAGTCCTATGAATGTGTATAGATTAATTTATACAAAATCAAAAGATTTTATCACACGAGCGTTTACCATCATCTTTTTCGCAACAATACTAATCTGGTTTTTACAGACATTTGATACACGCTTAAACCTTGTAACAGATTCTGCCGACAGTATGCTTGCAGGTTTAGGAAATCTATTTGTACCGATATTCAAACCTCTTGGTATATCAGACTGGCGAATTTCAACAGCGTTCATAACCGGGTTTATGGCTAAAGAAAGTGTAGTGAGCACTTTGAGTGTACTATTAGGCGGAAATACAGACATGCTGCCGCAATTATTTACAAAACTTACAGCATTTGTATTTCTTGTATTCTCATTGCTCTACACGCCTTGCGTTGCAGCCATTGCAACCGTACGAAGAGAATTAGGCAGAAAATATGCAGTTCTTGTTATTCTGTTACAATGCTCAATAGCCTGGGTTGTTGCATATATTGTTTATACAATAGGAAAACTATTAGTATGATACAGTGTTTCTGCCTTCACAAATGTACCACCATGGTTTCTAGGGGCATGTTCAATTGAAATTTGCCTGTCAAAACGTTTTGCAAGTCTTTTTAACAGCATTCGATACATTCCGGTAATTGTAGCGGCATTTAAATATGGATGTCTCCTTCGTTGTTTTAATTGAACTTTTTTTCATCTTAGCAATCCTTATATTAATAAACACAATGCAAAAAACTAAAAAAGCGGACGACGGGACTCGAACCCGCGACGTCAACCTTGGGAAGGTTGCATTCTACCACTGAATTACATCCGCTTAAAAACTTAACTTTTGCTATTTTTATCTTAGCACTAATAAAATTAGACTGCAATGTTATACTTAAGGACAATTTTATTAATACTAAAATAGCATATTCTAATTATGAATATGGAGTAAATTATGTATAGAATCGCATTATTGGCTTTATTTTTTTTAATAATTACAGCTATTGCCTTCACAAATTATGCAAAAGCCGAAGAAATTCATTTTAACAATAATATTTTTATATTAAAATACAGTGCACATTCACAACAAATTAATGGTTATGAAAATGAATACTTTTTTAAAGATGAAAACAAAAACAACTGGACAAAAATGGTTGGAATTTATTATTATCCGGAAGAAGGCAAGCCAATAAAATTTGCTGATGATAAATGCAAACAGATTGAAAATAATGAAAACAATGTTTTGCTAAAATTTATCAAAAACAAAAAAGCTGACAAAGCTGCCTTGAGTTATTTACAGCATGGAAACATTCAGGACAAAAATTTCTTTGAATACAATATTTTTAAATATGAAAAACATCCGGATAAAGGCATGATGGTTTTACGTTATGCAGTAAGATATTTTTTCACAACAGATGCTGAAATCACCAAAATAGGAAATAATGTTAAAGAAGAAAATGACAAGTATCTGCAGATGATTATTGAATCCCCAATACCGCCAATTATTGAGAAAGATATAACCAGCGCTACATAGTAAATATAATTAACGCATTAGATTTATTGTCATGATATATCCTAAAATCCTGTTTATTTCTTGCCCATTTATAAACGGATTGTAAACGCTCCATTTTGTTAGGATGGTGGGCAAAAATCCAATAATATGTTACTCCTTTTGGCAAAGAGTTCAGATGATTAACATATTCTTCTTCACTTGTAAACCGAACCTCATCTGTTATAACAGGATTACTGAAATTAAAATATCGTTTATAATATTCATATAAAATTGAATTTCCATCTGAAATATAAATCACGTCTTCTTTTTTAATATTATTTTGTGTTAGCTTAAGAGCGGTAACAATATCCTCCTCATCATATGTTTTAAGAAATATCTTATTAAAAGAATACAATGATGCTGGGGCAATAAGCATCAGGCTTAATAAAATTACAGCTGTATAATAGACACATTTTACAGGTATATTTATGTAATCAAAGAGCTTTGCTCCCAAAAGAATAAATACAGGGATTAAAAATAGAATTAACCTTGTTGAAAACGGATATATTTCGAAATAAGAACAAATAAGTACAATTAGAACCGGGCAGCAAAGTAAAAAGTTACTTTCCCTTCTGTTATCATCCTTAAAAACCATAAATAATATTGAAATTAATATCAGGAACAATGGAAGTCCATAGCCAAAAACATATCCTATATTATCTATTAATAACTCCATAAAAGCCCAGAACCCTTTATTAATAAAGGCATATTGCCAGTAATTGTGCAAATACGAACTTCCCATAAGATTTGCGTTGGCAATATATAATCCTGCAAGACTTATTCCAAAAGGCAGAAGAGATACTGCAATCTGCTTAAACTTTTTAGGATTAAATATAAAATAAGTCAAATAAACACTGATAACCGTAAAAACCGATGGAAAAGAAAACCATATTGCTAAACCGTAAAATAATCCGTATAATAATTTAGTTTTCAAATTAACAAATTTATCAATATAAAAATAACTAAGAATAACCAGAAGAGAAATTAAAACATCAGTGCTGTACGGCTTGAATTGTTGTGCATAATCACAAAGCGGATAGCAGATACTAAAAAGTAAACAAGCAGAAAATAAAGATATATGTTTTACCAGAAATCTTTTTGCAGCTAAATAAAATACTATAAGCGAACCGAGCGAAGAAAATAAAGGGATAATACGCAACGCCAATTCTTTTGATGGTAATAAATAATATGCAAGCTTTGAACCATACATGAATAGTTGAGGTGCAGCCTGACCATATTCCAATGGCTTAAAGTAATTCCATGTATTTAAGATATTTAATGCTAAAGCACATTCATCATTCCAAAATGGACGGGAATAAGAATAAAATAAAATTCTTAAAATGCACCCGACAGCTAAAACAATTATAAGCAGAATATTAAATATATTATTTTTATTTAAAGCCTCTTCATTACCCATATCTATTCTCGTTTATAACATTCAATAACACCCTAAATTCCGCCAGAATATATAATAAAAAAGAGCCAATCTTTCAGGCTCTTCTTTATGGAGCAGCAAACTTACCTAAGTTAGAACTGCACAATATTATTTTTACATAAAAAAAACTTATAAGTCAAGAATTTGTAAAAGAATTAAAATTACTAGATGTTGCATAAGGAAATGGTTTGCTTGAATAAACAAGCAAACCATGAATATCCGACAATGAAAACGGATATAAATCAGCTCAAGAATAGAGCTTTTTCTTTTTTCCTTCTTCTCACCAATCCAGCAAGTACCTTTTTGTTGTCATCGAATACAAAACTTCCTTTATATTTTTTTTCAGGAGTTTTTGCATTTATATTTTCAACAAGAAAACGTTTCGCAGCACCATTATAATCTCTTGAATTTAATAATCTTAAAAGTGTTGATTTTGAAAAATTATCATAACCTATATTAAATTCTAAGCTTACTAATGCGTCAAACTGATTCTGATTCAACGGAACTGTAACAAGTTTTTCAACGTTATTACAGTGAATTATTAAATCATTTTTCAAAAGCCTATCAGCTTCATGTTGTGTTATTTTCAATCCTGCATGGACATCTGAACCCGTATGTCCGTAGCCAATAGTCCAAACATTGGCAGGACATTTGTAAGCTTGTAATTTACAGCCTTCAAATTCTTTTATTAAATTAATTCCTTTTTCTGATACATTCATTTTGCATTTCCTCTAAATCTTCTATCCTGTGATTTTCTACACTAATTTTTTCTTTTAAGACAGAAATATCGCATTCATTTTTGTATGTTCTTTCTATCAAATTATTGTGTTTATCCTGCTTTTCTTCAATGTCAGAGAGTTTTTGTTCAAACTTTCCCATTTTGTAAGCAACATATAAACCTTGTATTATTACGGTTACAAAGATTCCGACTAATTCATAACTAATCATCATTTCCCCCAACCGCAAAATTTTTGAAAATTATCAACAGAGTGAAACATCAACCAACGGCGGAATGCTCCAACATCCCCAACTTCAAGCAAACGTTCAAAAACTCTTGTAGCAAAATACCTGTCATTGTTTACATAGTGGTGATTTTCACAAAGTACGTCATGAATTAATGCAGCAACTTTAAATTCAATATTCTCTTTTGAGCCTACAAGCCGCCAAAAAATTCTATGAATACTCGCTCCGTCATAGTCATATCCGACATTAATCGTAAAAATATATGTCTTGTTTTTTACCTTATCAATCAAACACACTTCAACAGTATTTTTCAGATAAAGCGGTTTCTTTTTAGCTGCTTTAATTTCAGCTTTAGACATCACCTTGATGTTGATTTCTTTATTCCCTATATCGGGAATTTCAGAAAAACCGACACGACAATATTCGTCATCTTGCCAAACTATATACTCCCTCTCTTTATAGAAAAAGTGAGGGAGTTTTTCAAAACACTCAATGCACATTTCAAATCTCCTCTAAAACTTAATATTCAAATAAAAAACTAATAATGGCAAAGAAAAAACATTAAAAGATTTTAAAGAATACAAAAAGCAAAAAGATATTATTTATAAACTGGGCATTGAATACATTGAATTGGAAAATGAGGGTTTAAAATATGATTACACCGATAAAGAGTTTAACGAAGTATATGATAAATTTATAGCTAAGGAACAAGAGCTAACAAAAGCAGAGGCAAAATTGGGTGATTTTTTACAAGAAAAATCCCTACCGTTACCTTCAGTACGATATGATTTAGATGAATTAATTGAGAGAATTAATAATATAGATGAAAATAAAATTGAGTTCAGACAAGGACAACTTTACAAAGTTGATATTCCTGCAACAGATGTTTTGCTTGATGAAAATTTGCCATTCAGTAAACAATCATTATTTGTAAAGAAAGCTTTGCGAAAATTGTTTAAAGACAAAGGATTGAATTTAACCGAAGAAATGAAAACAGGATATGTTAATGGTAATCCTAAAGGTGCATCTTTATATAGTGAAATTCAATCATTATGCAAAGGGTCTGCTAAAGAAGCAAGTAAACTTCTAAATGAATACGGTATTAAAGGTATAACCTATGACGGACAGCAGGACGGACGTTGTTATGTAATTTTTGATGACAAAGCTATAAAAGTTCTTGAAACTTACTATCAGGGCGAAAATGAGGAACATTATCGAGGTAAAACAACTTTTAATAAAAATGAAACTATTATAGAACTTGCACAAGGTCATGACGCTTCAACTTTTATGCACGAATTAGCTCATATATATTTGCATGATTTACAAGAATTAGCAAAAACAAATAAGCGTGCAGAAAAAGACCTGCAAGAACTTTATAATAAATTTGATTTCAATTCTTCAAATTATACAGAAGAAGAATTTAAAGATTTTGATTGGAAAGTTTATAGTGATTCATATTTAATTGTAAAATTGATTGATTCAAATGATGTTGAAAAAACTCTTGAACTCGGTACTGATTATACAGCACAAGATACAAAAATTCTTTATCTCGTATTATTTTGCTAAATTTTTGCTTTAATAATTCGGGATTGATATTTTCATAAAAATGCCTTATATCTATTTCAAGAGCATACTTAATGTCTTTAGGGTTATTTGCTATAAATTTTTCAACATATTTTTTACCATAAGCAAGACCACGATTAGGAATAGAACCGAAAGTAAAATCATACATTCCTTTTGTTAATATCGGCAGCATTGTTTCAATAACAATATGGTGCAGCCATTGTTCAGGTCTATCAGAGGTAAAAAATGGCTCTAATATAATTCTTTCTTTTTTGCTAACCCCGTCATTAATTCGTCTTGCCTTGTGTATATACAATTCAAGTTGATGATTAAAAATTTTCTCTCTTAATTTTTTCTTTTCCTGCTCTACATTCTTTAGTATGCGTTTTACTTCCGGTCTGTCCGTTTTCTTTTCTATTGCCTTCTTTAAAGCAATATCCATACATTCATCAGTTAGAGCATAATCTATAAGTCGGTTGTAAGATTTCATTTAAAATTTCTCTTACTAATTGCCTCACGGACTTTCGACCACTCTACTAATCCATGCCTCTTAGGCGGCAAATTTTCACCAAGCGGTGTGGATAATAACCTACATTTAAGAAATCTTATTTATTAGTAATATAGCGAGGCTCCGGAGTACCAGACTGACAAGGACGAGGGGCTGTCACCAAGCAGAGCAACAGAACCACACAAGAGAGTGTCACCAGAGGCACCACCACAACGAGCAAAGCGTATATTATTACCCAAATTTTAAAAGTGCAATTTTTTACAGAAGTAGTATATCACAAAAAATAAATATGTGTAAATTTATATACTTCCGACACTTGACAAAAGCTTGAACATCGTAAATAATATAGGTAGCAGGGTGGCAGTTTCCTAAGCTGCCAGATGCTCTGTTAGAAATCGAAGTGGCTCTTATCTATCAAGGTGAGAGCCGCTTTTTATTATGTACAAAATCAAGAAAAGCATTATAAGACTTAAATTGAGATTTTCCATAAGCGACCTCCTTTCGTCAAACCTTTCGACCGAAATCGAAGTATTAACTGTTGTGTCGAAGGTTCTTTGAAAAGAGCATCTTTTACCCTGCCAGAACTATATTACTTCAAATATAGCTGTTTGTCTATCTTGCAGGATTTAAAAAAAATTTTCATGAGCCTAAAGGCTCAAACAATATTGGGGGAGAAATCCCCCAAACCCCCTTAAGAGGAAATGTAAGAGAGCGAGGCTCCGGAGTGCCAATTAGCACGAGAAACGGCATCGTTCACAATCAACGTAAACGAACCACACAACAAGCCGTTAGTCGAAGAACCACCACAACGAGCAAAGCCAATAAGAGAGGAGTTCCACCAAAGTCCGTCAGGAATATAAGTAGAGGAAGAACCGCTTGCAGTTTTTGGTAAAAATATACAATTATCGTATAACTCTACATCCGATATATAACCGCCGGATGTGCCGCTTAAAGTTATTCCTGTATCAATATAGCCCTCACCTGTCGTATTGTATTCCTCTGCCGTTGAACCGTCATTGGTATTTGGGGTTAATTTAATATAAAGCTTACCACCCTTTTGAACTAAACCTTGCATTATATTCCAAACATTACCCCAAGCACTTGCGCTATGGTATACTTTTACATCACCGTTGTTATTATCACCGAAGAACGCTCCTTTTTTATCCAGCGTGCCTGATGTTAATTGATTATAACTAGTTGAAGTTCCGCCGGAGTTTCGACCTTTGCCGAATACTGTTTGACTGTCTGTTGATTTTCCTATCAACATTAAAAGCAGTTGTCGGTAATAGATAAACCTTGCTTCATATGTATCATAACCGTAACCGTTTGCTTGCGCACCTTTTATCTGTACTTCTCCGCTTGCGTTTACATATGGTGTTTTGCCGGACAATGAGCGAACTATACCATTTACTACACACGCGTCATACATTGCATGATAATACTTATCAACGATTTCACCGTTTTTATTAAATTGCAATATGTTCTTGTAACTGCTATCTACTTGTTTATTAGCAAAATAAGCATGATATTTATCTGGTAAATATTCTTCTATTTTTATCCAGGTCTTTCGTATATCCCATTCTGTCGTGGCATTTGCTGGGCTGTTCTCATCTGACACGTGCGAAGCTTCACCGTCAAGGGTTTGTGAATAGTCGTCAGGGTTTAGATATTCCATTACCTGACCGAGCATGTTTTCATATTTACTGCCGTCAAAGACTTTTTCTTCATTAATGCTGATATAGCAGCCTTTTATATTGATTGAACCATTAAACGGATTTGCAAGTAAATCTAAGCCCAAACGGATTACTTCATTCCAACCGATTGAGGACACACTCATTTCACCGATTTTTACATCGGCTCCGTCATTGGTTGACATATAGGCAGATATCAAGCTGTCGGCTTTATTGTATTTTAATTTTGAAACATAGTGTGTATTCACAGACAATTCATTTGTTGAAGCCATTGCACCTATAAAAGCATAGCTTGAATTTGGCATATCCCATTGTAATTTTTTTGAGATGATTGCCAACTGTGGGCTGTGAGCATTTGTTGTAGAATTACCCAATATTGTTTCTTGTCCTGTTGATATTGTTGAACCTGTTGTAAAATCTGCACAAATTTCAAAGCTGTTTATTGATTCAATATCTTCAGGAATATAATTTGTGTCCGCATAAATTGCGGTAGTAAAGCCGCTGAAATTGCTATCTGATATTTGCAAATCGCCCACAATATTTAAGCCTATATTATTTGCAGCTTTATTATACAGCATACAAGGTTTTGTCATATTCAAAAGGAAAGTATCGCCCCAAGAACCATAATCAAATATGTTTTTATCGTAGTCCATACCAGCAGATTTAAAATGTTCATTACGGCAGCCTTGTGGATAACGAACATTACCAAAGACGTTTGAATTAAGCTTATCAAATAGCATTTCGTATATTTCTATGCTATCAAAGCAATTTCTATTGTCTTTGTTATAAACTCCGTTTACAGAGCAAGGAAATGCCCTGAATTTTAATGTTTTAATGTCGGTTATGTTTTCGGGTACAGAATATTCATAAGGCTGATTTCTGTATTGATTTTTTACACTGTTAGTTAAAATCACTGTTCCGTCATCTATATCGGAAGGATAGTCATTTTCTTTGCATAAAATCAAGGTATTTTTCCAAGATGATAAGATTTGACCTAATGAATTGATTGTATCGTTAGGGTCTGTCCAGTTTAATTTAACCTTGCGGTTTGCTGTGTCATATTCGATTTTTAAGTTTTTACATATATCTGTTGGCATTCCTTTACTCCCACTTTGTTCTGCATATCTTTGAGCTTTGGCTGTTTCTTCTTCACAGGCTTGTAAAAATGTTTCTGCTTGAACTGCTTGCTGTTGTGCAATAATAGATTGTTCTTCAGATATTATTGCATAACCTTTACATTCCTCTGCAACTTCTTCCAGTTTATTTAATTGCTCTACCGCTTCATTAACCTGTACAAGCTTTGAATTAATTTCATCTTCAAAATCTTCGACTTGTACATTCGTTTCTTCCTTGAATGCTTCAATATTGTGGCTCATTTCCTGCAAGTTACAAGAAACTTTGTCAAAAGATTTTTCGATTTCTGACCCTTGAAAACCTGTTGAAGTTGAATATCCTGTACTTTGATATTGTGGAGTATTCCTTGAAATTTCAATAATATTATCTGCTTCAGGAGCTGTTTTTAAAATTACATTTCCACCGCAAGATTCAACTTCAGTAATATTTGGATTATGTCTTTTAATAAGACGTTTCATTTTATCGATATCGTATGAACCGTCTGTATTCTTTGATTGCTCCTGAATATCATTTGCAATATTTTTGTATTTTGAAAAATCTATACCTTTTTTTATTCCGGCACCAGTACCCCCCATAATTGCAAAAGATAGTAATTCTGCTATGGCTTGTTCTTTAGGCGGAAATAGTGCCTGCAAAAATTGTTCAAAAGAATACCCTTTTTCATCATCAAGGTCAAAAGTTGTTTGCAATAAATCAGAAATACGTTCTTCACCGTATTCTTCTAAAATACCATTCCAACCATATTTTTCTAATGCTTTGACTGTTGAAAGCCCTGTAACCTGCTTTGTTAAATTGCTCAAATTTTTAACAAATTTATCAGGTAATTTTTTCAATAATTTATTATTTATAAAATTACCTAAAACTTTACCGCCAAAATTGAACGCATACCCTGCCGTTTCAGAAAAAGTTTCTATCTGCATTAAGCCCATAGCTTTTAATACGGATGTTGCAGGTTTTGTTTCCGCCTCATTTAATAAAACTTGTCCTTCAGGAGTTACAAGAAGGTTGTTATCAATTTCAAGTTCACCATATCTTTTAATCCCTTGTTGCGGTAAATATTTAGCGTTGAATTTTGCCACACCTATTGTTGAATCTTTAAGCAGTGTCTTTGCAGTTGTTTTTGTAAGTTGTTTTTTTACGGCTTCTTTTGTTGTTTTGACAATACCTTGCTTGATTGCATTTTTAACAGCTAATTTACCGCCAGTTGAGCCCAATGAAGCAAGCCCTACTCCTTCTGCGGAAGTTGCTAAGCCAACGCCAAATTCAACTGTAAAGTTAAAGATTACGTAGTAACAAATTGTATTGAATTAAGACCTATTATTGATAATACAAAAGAAGCATTAGAAAAACAAGGCTTATTTGTAGAACAAGTATCAGTAATTTCAAAACCTTATTCACTTTTTACTAATTTTATAAATGCTTTAACAAACGGTTCTCTTGAAGATTTTAAAGAAGTTCTTGAAAATCAATTTGGTATTACCCCCCCCCCAAGACAAATAAGCCCAAAACTGGCGATTTAAAAGATTAATCGCCAGTCTATAAGTGAAACTTATACTGATGAGGACTAAAATGACAAACGAACATTTGAGAACATCAAAAGGTCAAAATGACGAATGCTATACATACAGATATGCAGTTGAACCATTGCTTGAATATCTTGAGCCATTCAGAAATAAAAATATCTGGTGTCCTTTTGACACAGCAGAATCGGAATTTGTGAAGGTTTTTCAAGAAAATGGCTATAACGTAACCTGTTCTCATATTGATTATGGTCAGGATTTTTACAAATATGAACCTGAAAAATGGGATATTTTAATTAGTAATCCGCCGTTTACCAACAAAACAGAAATGTTCAAGCGTGTAATTAGTTTCAAAAAACCTTTCGCAATCCTCATGTCAATGGCATATCTGAATGACGGTATAGCCGCAAAGGTTTTCAAGGATATTGATTTACAGATTTTGAGTTTTGATAAACGAATGGAATTCAAGAATCAGTCTGTTGAGAAGAAAATAAATTATTTATCAGCATATTTCTGTTCAGAATTTCTGCCTGATAATATCTGTCCAAAATCAAAAATAGTTTTCTCAAACTTCAAAAATCGAAACCAATTAAATTTATTCAAATAAAGAAAGGGTGAACAATGGCAACAAGAATAGAAAAGATTTTTAGAACGAACACAATCTGCTTAATGGATTCAATCTTAAATGAAATCAACAGTGTGATTGAAAACAAAAAAGCAAAAACAAGCGTAAAAGAATGGTCGATTGTATCACAAAATATAGCCCGCTCAATTTGCGGATTTTACGAAAAGAACAATATCACAGACGAAGAAGTCAGAAAAGCATTATTAAGGTGATTGATAAAATTATAAAAATTATTTTGAGGTAGTCAATGAAAATAGCAAACTTATATGCAGGCATAGGGGGCAACCGCAAGCTATGGGGCGATAAACATGAAATCACCGCAGTTGAGATTGTGCCTGAAATAGCACAAATTTATAAAGATTTATATCCAAATGACAATGTTATTATCGATAATGCTCATGAGTTCTTACGCAAAAATTTTAAAGAATTTGATTTTATATGGGCTTCTCCGCCTTGTCCGACACATTCAAGATTACAGTTTATGCAGCGTGCAAGTATTGATAGAAAATACCCCGATATGACTTTGTATCAGGAAATAATTTTACTTAAAACTTTCTTCAAAGGTAAATGGGTTATTGAGAATGTGAAACCATACTATTCACCTTTAATTTCACCGACATTTACAATGGACCGGCATTATTTTTGGAGTTCAGACTTTATAATGACAGCTCAATTCAATAGTGATAAAAGCTACACCGATATTAGGAATGATAGCAGAAAACTTGAAGAAGAACTTGGGTTTGATTTGTCAAAATATCGTGGAACAACAGAAATCCGCAAAGTTTTACGTAATTGCGTAAGACCTGAAGTTGGTTTATATATTTTTGAACATATAACTGGGGGGAGTAGTGTTAGTATTTAATTAAAAAAAAGAATGGTTTGAAAAGATAAAATCAGGCGAGAAAACGCATGAATATAGGCTATGTAAACCATACTGGTGCATAAGAATAAAAAATTATTTTATGTTTTCTGATTTTAACTTTGAAAGATTAATGAATGGAGCACCGTTTATTTTTAAAAAAGATTTTTACATAATATTTCGATGTGGTTACAACGGTGAAACAATTAAAGCAAAGGCAATAACTATAGAACTTGTTAATGGATTGAAAACAGATTTAAAAGAAGAGAAACTTGTCTTTGATATAGGATTTGAACTTATAAAGGAGAATGCGTGTCAGATATAATCTTAATTAAAGGAAAGATTTTAATTGACACGAACGATATTCAAGACATACGAGGTCTTGAATATCAAGGTAATCCTGAAGATGAACTATCAGGTAAGTTTGTTGTGCGTGTATTTTCAAAAACACCTTTTATTAATTTAGTCTGCAACACACTGCCTGAAGCTCAACAACTCTACAAAAATATTTTAAAATCACGACATGTTGTTGACATCAATGAAATGAGGTATGGCAAATGAAAGATGTCATACACTTGAAACCTACAGCAGAATTAAAGTTAATTCTGCTACCCCCTAAAGAAGCTGAAGAAGTAAGTGAAGAAGATATTAAATATTTTTACAAGAATTTAGCAAATATTTTAATGAGCGAAAATTAAATTTTTATTTTGTGCTAAAATCTTTTTATGAAATTGGCAGTTGCATACGCACGTGTATCATCAAAGAAGCAAGAAGATACAGGTTTTTCAATACCTGCACAGATAGAACTGTTCAAACAATATTCTGAAAAATCAGGTATTAAAATAGTTAAGTTTTTTATTGAAAACAAAACCGGCGGAAAGGTTGGCAGAAAAGTTTATAATGAAATGCTTGCTTATATTAAGCAGCATAATATTAAAGATGTTTTTGTAGAAAAAACCGACCGTATATATAGAAATTTTAAAGATTATGTTGTACTTGAAGATTTATCACAAAATTTTAATCTTATAATACATCTTGTAAAAGAACGTGTAATTTTAAGTAAAGATTCAACAAGCCATGAAAAACTTGTACATGGTTTTAAAGTTCTTCTTGCAAAAAATTATCTTGACAACTTGCGTGAAGAAGTCATGAAAGGCAGAGAAGAAAAAATACGAGAAGGCGGGTATCCACACAAAGCACCCGTCGGCTATTACAATGATACAAACAAGCAGACCAAGAAAAAAGAAATATATGTTGATAAAGAAAAATCTGTTTTTGTACAAAGATTATTTGAGCTATATGCTACTGGAGCATATTCTGTTGACGAATTAAGAATAAAATTATTCAATGAAGGTTTTAATAATAATGGCAGACCTTATTCAAAACCACGCTTATTATTTGTTTTAAAAGATGTTTTCTATATTGGTAAAATGAAAATTAAGGGTGTTGTATATGACGCAAAACATACACCTATTATTGATATAGAAACATTCAACAGGGTTCAAAAAATGTTTAATCAGAGTAAGTCAAGAAGTCATGATGTTGAATTTGCTTATACGGGCTTATTAACATGTGGGCATTGCGGCTGTCAGATGACTGCTGAATTAAAGAAAGGTAAATATATTTATTACCATTGTACAGGCAAACGCGGTGGTACATGCAAGAAAGATTATGTTCGAGAGGAAAAACTTGATGATGTTTTTGTTCAACTAATTAATAAACTACCGAATCCTGAAGAAGGACTTTTTGAAGAAATTAAAAAAGCAGTAATAGAAATACGAAAAATAAAATCTGATTATGAAGAAACGAGCATGGAAGAAATACAAAAGCAAATTCAAAGACTTCAGAACAGATTAGATAATTTATATACAGATAAACTTGACGGCAGAATAACGCAAGAATTTTGGCAAGAAAGACACAATCAATGGCATGACGAAAAAGACCGATTGATTGAAAAATTGAAGGCAATTAGCAATACATCAAGAACATTTGACGAAGGTTCGAACTTATTGGAAAACTTCTGTAAATACGCACGACAAGAGTTTTTGAGGGCAAACGGCAAGAAGAAACGTGCGATTTTAAAAATGCTAGGTTCGAACTTTGTTTACAAAGACAAAGAAGTAAGCGTAGAGCTTACTTCAGTGTTCAATTATTTAATCAATAATGATTTTGTTAATTATGGAGCGGGAGACGAGGCTCGAACTCGCGACATCCTCCTTGGCAAGGAGGCATTCTACCACTGAATTACCCCCGCTTACTTGCTTTTGGTTACTCTTTTATTATACATGGACATTTTTTTTTTGCAAGTATTTTTTTATAAAATTTTAAGCAGCCTGAAGATTTTCTTCTTTACTATCCATTGAACGGATATTAATTTCCAGTCTTTCAGGAAAAGCGTGTTTTAGTTTATTTGCCAGATCATTTGAAGAATCTACCCAAAACATTGAAGCTGCTAGAATTTTTGACATGCCAAAATCATCTTTTACTTTAAGCATGACAGGATCGGACCCTTGAAATTCGCATAGAACATTTTTTAGCAATACCAGCTCCTCAAATTTGAATTCATCAGTTAATTCAATCGTAAATATATTTGAGTTATCAACCGGTTTCACTGTATCTACAAGGATTACAGGCGGTTCGTCATCCGTTCTCCGGTTTATTTTTCCGGAAATAATTACGCGCTGTTCATTTTCAAGATACGGACCATACTCTTGAATTTTACTGTTAAATGCAATTACATCCGTCTTGCCGGATAGATCTTCTACTGTCACAAATCTAAGGAATTTAGTCGGGTCTTTCTTTGTTGGTATCTGCTTTGTGGCAGTTATCAAGCCGCAGATTGTTACAACTTTATCATTAGATAATTCAGCCAGTTCTGAGATTTTATGCGTCATTAAAAATGGCAGCTTATCCCGGATAGTTGAGAGAGGATGGCTGGTTACGTAAAATCCTAAAAATTCTTTTTCATATATTTGAATTTGACGCTGGTCATACTCTTCATCTGAACCTGAAAGCTGGAATTTTGCATCATCAGCAGCAGAGCTATCACCAAGCAGGTCAAACAAGCTTCCCTGACCGGATTCTCTTGCTTTCGCTTCTTTCGATGCCGTAGCAGTTATATAATCAATATTTTCCATAAGCTGTTTACGGCTCTTTTCGATATTAGAAAACGCACCCGCTTTGATTAAGCCTTCAAGAGTTTTCTTATTAGAACATTTTGAATCAAGACGTTTGCAATAATCATAAATAGATTTGAATGGTCCATTCGCTTCACGCTCTTTAATAATCTCTTCAATTACCCCTTCTCCAACCTGTTTAATGGAAGCAAGACCGAAGCGGATATTGCCGCTATCAGGTGTGAATGTTGACTGTGAATGATTTATATCAGGAGGAAGAACTTTTATTCCTTTCTTCTGAGCCTCTTCAATATAAAGCTGAGTTTTATCCTGATCACCAGCAACACTGGAAAGAAGTGCTGACAAATATTCAACAGGGTAGTGGCATTTTAAATATGCTGTCTGGTATGCAACAAACGCATAAGCTGCGGAATGGGACCGGTTGAAGCAATATGATGCAAATGCAAGTATTTGGTTAAATAAAGCTTCTGCATCTTTTGAAGACATGCCATGCTGGGCTGAACGTTCGATGAATTTAGTTTTTTGTTTCTCCATTTCATCGACTTTTTTCTTACCCATCATACGACGAACCATATCCGCTTGACCGAGTGTATAATCAGCAAGAACCTGGAACACCTGCATAATCTGTTCCTGATATACAATAGTTCCATAAGTATCCTTCAATACAGGTTCAAGAAGCGGATGGGCATATTTAATCTCCTGACGTCCATGTTTTCTTTCTACAAAGTCAGTAACCATGCCAGAATCCAGAGGACCAGGTCTAAATAGAGCAACAAGAGCGCCCAAATCTTCAAAAACGTCCGGTTTTAACTTTTTAACAAGGTTTTTCATCCCCTGCGATTCAAGCTGGAACACCCCGTCCGTATCTCCTGTCATAAGCATGTCATAAACCGGCTTGTCATCAAGAGGTATATCATTAATTTGCAGCTCAATTCCCTGCTGTTGTTTAATCAAATCAACAGTTTTGTATATTGTTGTAAGGTTTCGAAGCCCCAAGAAGTCCATTTTTAAAAGGCTTAAAACTTCAGTAACATCATGCGGAGGATAACCTGTTTGTACAATACCATCTTTTGACGGCTGAACAGGAAGAATATGGTCAAGCGGCTCCGGTGCGATAATTACACCTGCGGCATGAGTACCGGTATTATTTTTAATACCTTCAATTGCAACAGCAAGGTCAACAATTTGTTTAACCCCGACAGTTTTTCCTTCCATAGGGTCACCCGCTGGAAGCTGTTCATCCCTGTCATACATGCCCTTAAGTTCTGAGCCGTCAACCTGCATCGCATCTTTTAAGGTCTTGGCCTTAGGATTTGTAGCCTGCGCAAGCTCAATAGCAGGGTCTATAAGAGATGCAAGTTTGTTACTTTCTGAAAACGGCACTTTTAAAATACGGCAGATACCCTTCAATGCTGCTTTTGCAGCATAAGTTCCAAAAGTAATAATCTGGCAGACTTTATCTTCGCCGTATTTTTGTGTAACATAATCAATTACTTCACCCCTTCGTTCGATACAGAAGTCAATATCAATATCGGGCATGGTGAAACGTTCAGGATTTAAAAATCTTTCAAACAAGAGTTTATGCTCAATAGGATCCAAATCCGTAATTTCAAGAGCATAAGCTACAACAGATCCTGCAGCTGAGCCTCTTCCTGGACCAACAGGAATTCCATGGGTTTTCGCGTAATGTATAAAATCCCAGGTAATCAAAAAGTATGCGGCAAAACCCATTTGCTCAATTACACCGATTTCATAATCAACACGTTCTTTTAGTGCTGGAGAAATTTCGCCGTATCTTTTTTTACATCCTTCAAAAACCAGATATTCCAGATAAGAATCAATAGTATAGCCTTGAGGAACTTTATAATCCGGCAGAGGGCTTTTCCCGAGCTCAAGAGTGAGATGGCACTTTTCTGCGATTTCTACAGTATTATTGATACATTCCTCAAACATCTCAGCATCCATCCATTTGAACGAATCTCTAAGCTGCTCGGCCGTTTTAACATAAAATTCATTATTAGGAAAATGAAAACGGTTTGGATCTGCTTTATCACTGTTAGTCTGCATACACAACAGAGTATCGTGCATATCAGCATCTTCACGTCGGAGATAATGCGAGTCATTAGTAATAACCATTTTTATATTTAATTCTTTAGCAATGCTAATCAAATCCGGATTAGTTCTTTTTTGTTCATCAATACCATGATCCTGAAGCTCAATGTAATAATCTTCACCGAATAAATCCTGATACTGTTTTGCGACTTCAAATGCTTTCTCTTTATCGCCTTTTAAAAGATTTTGAAGAACTTCACCGCCAAGACATGCAGAAAGGCAAATCAATCCATCTTTATGCTCTTTAATCATTTCAAAATTTATACGCGGATGGACATAGCGCCCCTTACACCAAGCATCAGACACAAGCTTAATCAAATTAGCATATCCGGTTTTATCTTTAGCTAGCAAGACTAAATGGTAACAAGGATTATGCAGCTTGTTACGCTCAGCTATATCACCGTCATGTACATAAAATTCGCAACCAAGAATTGGTTTTACACCGTTTTCTTTTGCAGTTGTATAAAGCTCCATATCTCCGTACATGACACCATGGTCAGTGAGAGCAACCGCAGGCATGCCGTTTTCTTTTGCAAAATTTATTAAATCTTTTATTCTTATAGCCCCGTCCAGAAGAGAATATTCGCTGTGGACATGTAATGGTACGTATGGTTTATTCATACCTAACATGTTAGCATACAAGCAGCAAATTTTATCTTATTGTTAAATTAAATTAATCGTTATAATTTTCAAGAGTTTTATCAATTAATGCAATCATTCTCTCTTTCAAAAATTTAGGAGAAACTATAATACAATTATCGGCATACTTCATAAGACGAGCAAAGAGAACGTCGAAATCTTCATTAGTGTTTATTACCGTAAGATTACCCTGTTCATCAAACCCTTTGGCATATTCCCATTCTTTTAATCTATATGATTTAGCAAGCTGACCTTTCAGTTTATACACAACAGTCATACTAATTTCAGGAGTGCTTGAAATAGTTGGAAGCTGTCTGACAGATTTAATACTATCTATAGGTATATCAAAGATTTGTCTGCTTAACTGGTTATAGACACTGAAACAAACCTTTCTATTCTGATATTTTACCTCTTTTGGTGAACAAATTATCGTTTGGATTTCATCATTTGCGACATATGAAATTTCAAGTTTCTGCTTTTCCTGACAATAGGTTTCACATTCATTAATACGTTCCTTAAATTTTGAAAAATAAATAGAGAGGTCAAAATTGTCATCAGTTGCAATCGACTGTAGCAGGGATTTTGTATTCTCGCTGAAGCGTATTTCAAGGTCATTAATAAATTTATTAAAACTATCTTTTGCCTTTCCTTCGGGCAGAAGTTCAGAAGCTGATTTTAAAAGCAGAACAGCTTTAAGCTCCTCTTCATCCAGTTCCATGCTAAAAGGAGTATTTATAAGATAATACATACTCTTCTTTTTCTTAACCTTTAATCCGAAGATTTTTAATGTATTAAGGTATTTATTCAAGACAACATGGGAATTAGATTTAACACCGTCCACTTCATCAGCAAAAATATTTATGACATCTGAAAACGGTACTTCTCCTGCTGATAAAAGCTTGAGCAGCTGAAATATTTTTAACACTGAATCATTATACTTTTCACTCAATCTAGCCAAGGAAGTAACCCTCCTTCATGCTTTTAAGTGTATTAATAATTTCTTCTCTGAAAGACTGCGGATAAAGAACTTTGCAAGAACAGCCAAGCGAAAGCACCCGCTGTTTTGCAATAAACGGATTTGAAGTTCTCATTTCTACAATAATACTATTGTCTTTTATTTCAATAATCTTTTCATCATCATTTAACTTGAACTCGGAAACTTTTGTTTTAACCTCATAACCTACAGTTATTTCTTCCGGAGGAAGAATTTCATCCCTTCTCAGCTTAATATTCACAATCTTCTGTATTCTTGCCAGAGGGAAATAGCTGTACTGGTTATATTCAAGACCGGTTCCATATAAATATAATTTATTATTGTTAAATTCAACTTTATCTGTAATAATTTCAATATTTTTTATACCGGATCTTGGAGAATTGTATTGAATTTCAATCTGATTTTTCCTTGCAGCACACTTAAGCAGCTCCTCCACAAGTTCAATATCAATACCGTATAACGGAGAAGATTTCTCAATTGTGGCTTCCAAATCTTTATTGTGAAGCTGAGCAGCAAGTTTATATAAAAATTTTTCTAAAAGTATAAGTTCTTCAAGTTCAATATTTTTTGATAAAGCCTTATAAACTTTTGTGATACTTTTAATCTGTTCCTGAGAAAGAGTTATCTCAAACGGATGAGAAACCATTCTGTAACGGGAGCCTTCAGTCTTTTTTGCTCTAATAATTTCACATCCTGCCATCCTTAAAGATGTAAGGTAAACTCTGAGTGTATCAATAGAAATGGATTCTTTTATATATTCATGTTTTTCAAAATAGTCTTTTATTTCCAAATATGATTTAGGGGATTCCAATAAAAGTGAAAACACAAGAAGAGATTTGAAGCCCGTAAAGGACATCAAATTATATGTAACCTTCTTATTTTTCATAAATTCTTTCATAAAGCTATCCTTTTTATAATTTTATAATAAAATTTAAAAAATTGCCACAAAGATACAATATATAAAATTTCAAGTGTTGCAATACTTTGCTTAATATTAAAGCATGACAAAAGTGTTTTTGCGGAATTTTATTTGTCAATAAAAAAATCATCAAAATTTTACTTAATTTCATTAAAAAATCTTCATTAAGATTTAAGAACTTGAATTTTTTATGATTAAAACTAGGGGCATGGTCAATTGTAAAAAATAATTAATTTTTTTTTGCTTGTCAACTAATTTACTTAGTTTTACATTATTAAATGTGGAAAGCAAAATTTGAAAAAGTAAATTACCCACAAGAATATATCCGGTTACCGGATTTGGGAGATTTGAGAGATACAATCAGGACATTAAGAAAAAGAGGTGATGGCTAAGCAGTCCAAAAGAGAGGAAAAAAGGATAGAAAAAGGTTAATAATACTTGAGGTGTACTGCACAGGAGAATGATTAGGGATATTTTTTTATTAATTATTAAGTTAAGGTTAGATTATTAAAAAGTTTTTATGGCGGAGTATTTGGGGATTTAGTTGTTTTTAAGGATTTTAGCTTGCAAAACGATTGCAGGCTTTTTGGCTAAAAAAAGGAAATGATGAACGAATTAAAAGATAAAAAAATTATAGCTCTTATGTCAGGAACCTCCTGCGACAGTATAGATGCAGGTTTATGTATTGTTCATCCCGATTTAAGTTGTGAGCTTATACAGGGAATTAACTATAAATATCCTGAACATATACGTGCAAAAATTTTTCAGCTCTTTACCGGAAATGCTTCAGTAAAAGATATTTGCCAGATGAATTTTGCTATAGGGCATTGTTTTGCTGATGCGTGCAAAGTGTTAATATCAGAACATGGGAAACCTGACTTTATATCAAGTCATGGTCAGACGGTTTACCATTTCCCTTTTAACGAAAAACTAGATGGTATAAGCTTAAAAAGTACGCTGCAAATTGGGGAGAGTTCTGTTATTGCAAAAGAAACAGGCTGTTTAACTATATCAAATTTCAGGGAAGCTGATATTGCTTATGGTGGAGAAGGTGCGCCGCTTGTTTGTTTTGCTGATGAAAAATGGTTTAAAAAATACGGCAAAAATGTAGCCGTACAAAATATTGGCGGAATTTCAAACGTAACAGTAATTTCGCATTCACATCCGACTTTCGGATTTGACACAGGGCTGGGCAATATTATGATTGACTATTGCATGCAAAAATTTTATAACAAACCGTACGACAAAGACGGCGAAATTGCAAAGTCAGGAAATATTTCATCAAGCTGGCTTGACTGTCTGCTTCAGGATGAATACTATTTTAAAAACCCGCCTAAAACAACAGGAAGAGAGTATTTTTCTCCTCAATATATTGAAAATGCTCTCAGGTTTGCCCCGGAAAACCATGCTGATATTATCGCAACTGTAACAGCACTTACTGCAAAGACTATAGCTCAGGCTTACGAAAGATTTATCTATCCTGATATTGATATAGAAGAAGTAATTATAGGCGGAGGAGGAGCATACAACCCGCAGCTTATGAAATATCTAAGACAGTACCTGCCTGCAGATGTGAAGCTTAAAACCCATGAGGACTACGGGATTTCGAATAATTTTAAAGAAGTCATGGCATTTGCCCTGCTAGGTTACTGCTGTTATTACGGAATACCTAATAATCTCCCCGAATGCACAGGAGCTTCAAAAAGAGTTATTTTAGGTAAGATGGCTAATTGATTGATTAGCTTATTGTGCTATTGTAATCATGTTAACAATTGTAACTTTTACAATAAATTGGTAGCAATTATTTTATTTACAGGTTATAAATTAAGTAAGCCCAACAAATATAATTTGTTACCCCGATTATAAATTAAAATTTAAAGGAGAAAAAATGAACAACACAATTAATGCAGTTTCCTTTAATGGAAATATGGCAAAAGCTTACTTACAGAAAAAAGCTTCACAACAGGCTAAAATGGCTGCAGAAAAAACTAAAGATGCTGCACGTCTTTTAATCAATTCAAATCATAAAGCATCAAAAGCTGGAGAATATGTTGGTACCGGTGCATATTTTGGAGTTGTTCCACGCTCACCAAGAGCTATAGGTCAACAAAAAGCTATAGATTCAGTTATTGCAAGCAAATCTATCATCCCTGCATCAGTTTCAGCAAAACAAGCTGAAAAAGCAGAAGCTGTTGAACCAATGTTTAACTTCTTTGGTTAATTTATAAAATAGTTTTTATAGAATCTGGAATGTACCTGATCAAATCGTGAGCCAAAACTCCGTATTCGGTCAGGTCATTTTTTGCCAAATCACCGCAGCGCCCATGCAAAAACACTCCCAGTTTTGCAGCATAAAAAGCTTCACATCTCTGTGCAAGAAGTCCTGCAATCATACCGGCAAGAACATCACCGCTTCCAGCCTTTGCAAGTGCACTGTTACCTGTGTTATTTATATAAATTTCTAAATCTTTTGAGCATACAATTGTATGATGAGATTTCAAAACTGTAATACATTTGTATTTTTCAGAAATAGCCTTTGCAGAAGCTGACATATCTGCAACAATGTCTATCAAAGGCTTATCTAAAAGTCTTGCCGCTTCTTTAGGATGCGGAGTTAATATTACATTTTCAGGCAGCTTGAAACCTTTTAACTTTGATAGGATGTTAAGACCGTCCGCATCAATTACACACGGAATATTTGGAACATTTTGGACAGCATTTATAAAAATATCCTGAGCATTTTTGGTAGTTGAAAGTCCGCAGCCGATTAGTAAAACATCAGCATTCTCAAGTTGATTATCAATATCTGCTATCGGGGCAAATACTATATTCTGTGTCTGAGCAGCTACTGCATCTATTACGCGTTCGGTTGATGCCAAAAAAACATAACCGCAGCCGATTTTTAAAGCAGACAGGCTTGACAAAAGCGCTGCTCCGGGCATATAGTCTGACCCGGCTATATTTAATACTCTTCCAAAAGTGCCTTTATGGGAATTTTCCTGCCTTTCAGGCATTTTAAAGTCCATTTTGTCTTATTACCTCATAAGCAACAATTGCAACTGAATTAGACAGATTTAGGCTTCTCTGACCTTCTTTCATAGGAATTGTTAACGCGTTATTATCCTTCACATAAACTTCGGGAAGCCCGCGGGTTTCCGGGCCGAAAACAATAAAATCGCCGTCTTTGAATTTAATATCTGTATAAAGCCGGTTTGTTTTTGTTGTCAGATAATAAAAATTAGCATCTTTATTTGCCTCAAACAATTCCTCCATAGTATCAACTTTATGCAGATCTACACTATCCCAGTAATCTAATCCAGCACGTTTTGTATACTTGCTGGATAAAGAAAAACCAAGTTTACCTACAAGATATAAAGAAGCTCCAGTACAGGCACAAAGCCTTGCAATATTACCGGTATTTTGAGGAATTTCCGGTTCAAATAGTACAATATTTAACTTACTCATTTTCTGCCTTTTTAAATAAGTCACCGCTTTCAAATACTACCGGCAAAGCTCTTATTACACAGAAGATAATAGCTATACAAGCAAGAATCTGCGCAATAACCGGAAGATTTATAAGAGCACACAAGCGGCACCCTGCAATATGCGCAAGAATTAAAAGCATAAATGCGCCAACTTTTGCAACGGCATAACTTATTCTCATAAATTTTGATGCACAGATGAATTTGCCAAGGTCGCTCTTCTGCATTGTTTTTTCACCAAACGCAGTAAACCCTTTTGAAAGCGCAACACTTCTTATGCTGTCAGTAACAAAAGCTCTGGTAACACAAATCAAAGGAAATACTATATTGAGCCATCCAAGAACAGCAAAAGCAACCCAATAAGTTACTTCAACAATTCTGTCACCCATAATATCAAGAACAGAGCCCAAATCAGAGGATTGATTAAACTTTCTTGCAATATAGCCATCAAGACCATCCATTGCAAAAGCAACAGCAGTCAGCCAAAATGCCCACATAAGGGTTACATCTGACGGGACAAAAAGCAGGGCAACAGCTGCAAATGCTACAAAAATTCTGCTGATTGATACTATATTTGCAAGATTATCTTTTATACTAAACATTTTGTCTCCTTACTTTTTTGTTCTGGAAAGTGCAAAGTTTACTTCATCCAGTTTTTTTCTTCTATCCCCAAGCATAATTTTTTCAGCCTGTTCAAGAATTGTAGTAACCATAAATCCATTGTCGCCGTCAGAACGGGCTTTTTTACCTGTTTCACAGCAGCTTATAAAATGCTGGCATTCAAGTTTAAGCGGTTCAATTTCAAGGTAATCAAGGCTGATATTTTTAGAATTATCTTTAACAAAGTTATCAAAAATAACAAGCTTATTTTCAGCAACAGTATCATCAAGTATAGCAGTTGCCTTAGTACCTCTGACAAGAAGCTGCACATGCTTTTTAGGAGTAATCCAGCTGTCAGAAATCTGGCCAATCATACCGTCTTCAAACTCAATACTGATATGTGTAATATCCATAATATCATTCTGTTCGGAAGAGCATCCCACAGCAGAAATTATTCTGACAGGCTCTTTACCGGTTACATAACTCATCATGGAAACATCATGCGGAGCCAAATCCCACATTACACTTCTGTCATTTTTGAAGAAGTTTACATTTAGTCTGTCGCTTTGCGCGTAAACAATCTCTCCAAGTTCGCCTTCTTCGATAAGCATTTTTAACCTGTTAACAGCAGGATGATAAAGAAGAAGATGACCAACCATTAACACAAGTCCTTTCCGGTGTGCAAGTTCAGTTAAATCTTTTGCTTCCTGTGCAACAGTTGAAATAGGTTTTTCAACATAAACATTTTTACCGGCTTCAAGCATAGCCTTAACAACTTTATAATGCGTATGGCTTGGTGTCACAACAGCAACTGCCGTAATTTCAGGATTTTCAATAATTTCATTAAAATCATTTGTAGTTTTTACACCAGGATATTGTTCTTTTACTTTTTGCAGATTGCTCTCATCCAAATCGCAAACAATTTCAAGAACATTCAGGTTATAAAAATTTCTGACAATATTTCTTCCCCATACGCCGCAGCCGATAACGGCAATTTTTTGTTGTTTCATATTTATCCCTTAACCTTTTTCTCTTATCTATAATACTATCATACGTTACACATGTTATTTTGCAAATACTAAACAAGTTTTAACATTACTGTTTCTGTGCATCAAGCCTGAGCTGGTGCATTTGTTCACAGCGTTCCAAGAACAAATCTTTATCTTCTTCAGGAAAACAGGTGCTGAGTTTTTCCAATAGTTCCTGAGGAAAATCAGAATCCTTGACCATATAATCAAGAATATCATCATCCAAGCGCACAAGACTTCTATAATTTTTATAAAAAATCGCTTTACATTCAGCTTCTGCCTTTTCCGGTTCATGATAAGATTTTTCACCAAGTTTATAAGTAGTATAATTACCGTCAAAATAAATACCTTTGTATTTTTTCATCATTAATCTTATGATCAGGTCAAATTCAGAAAGAATTTTAAACTTTTCATCAAAGTAGTTTTCTTTCTCGAGAACAGACTTTTTAAAAAACATAGCCTGTCTTGCGCAGGGCATAACCTGAAAAGCATTGTGCATAGCCGGCTGAAATAGAAAAACAAATCCGTCAGGATGTCTGCAATAAGCAGGAGAAAAAGAAAAATCTGCATTATTTGCTTCCATAAGGTTTACAACATCCTGAATTGCAGTAATATCGTGAAAAAAGTCATCCACGCTGATAAAGGCAATATATTTTCCTTTGGCTCTCATAATGCCTTTATTATAACCATGGAATTTACTTGTATCTCTTTCAGAGAAGAAGTTAAGATACCCCTTGTTCTTGTAATCTTTCAACAAAATATCAGTGCCGTCAGTAGAAGCATTATCAATAATAAGATGCTCAATTTCCGGATAAGTCTGCATATCAAGAAGATTAACCATCAGATTAAAATCGTCTGTCTGCTCTTTGTCTATAATATTATGTGTTGTTGTAATAATAGTTACTCTGGGATCCATTCTTTCTCAACTCCTGTATAAACAGTATATCATAGAGAAAATTGTAATTCTAATTGTTACAAGATGTAAATTTATTTTGAAAAAGCCAACAAAAAAATTTTTTACGAGTTAAAGTGTGTTCAGGTTTATTAGGAGTTAAAGAATATAAATAAGGAGGTCATCATGAATGAGAATTCCTTATCAATTAATCCTGCGGTAGCAATGGCTGCCGGAGGTGCTGTAGGTCTCTGCGGAGGGTATATTTTCGCACCGCGGAAATACTCTTTAAAACGGCTTCTGGTTCAACAGCCGGATACTTTTGAAAAACTTTTTCCGCAGAATTTAACAGACACAATGATTAGAAGAGAGGTAAGCGCACTGGATGCTATTAAGAAAGCTTCGGCAGAGTTTCATGCCTCAGGAGCAGCAGATCAGAAAACTGTAAGGAAAGCTGCAAAAAACTGGCGCAGAAAGTATACCGCATTAAAAATTTCTCCAGAACTTCTGAGTAATGCTGCGGTAAAAAAAGATGCCATCAGGGAAGCTGTTGAAACCGGCACTGATATAAAACAGTTATGTACAGAATATAAAAAAGCTCTTAAGGATATAAGAATAGCAAGATTTGAGGCTATGCGCAGCCTTCCTGACAGAGGTTATGAGGTTAAGTCAGCTTACAGGGAAATGAGAAAAGCAATGGCAAATAAACACACAAAAACCTCAAACAAACTTTTTGAACTAATAAATAAAGATACCTTGAAGGAGAGCTATAACTCCATTAAAAAATTTCTACCAAAAGCTAGAACCCGGTCGGCAGTTGCGGGTGCTGTCACACTGGGGACCCTAACAACTCTGGTATCTATATTCTTTAATCCGTCAACCCAAAACAACTAGGTAGAAAAAAGAGTTGGGTTTAAATAAATCCAACTCTTCTTTTTTTTAATCAGTTAAATAAATTGTTCTTATAATATATTCTTCAAGAACCTTTTTATCTATAGGTCTGGATTTTGCATCATTTATCATAATATCAAACGCATACAATGTTCCGTTACGGGAGGTTATATAACCGGCTATAGCACTAATATCCGATAACGTTCCTGTTTTTGCCCTAAGATTATCTTTAAAATACAGCATCCGGTCTGTTAATGTTCCTTCGCCTGAAGTTGCCATAAATTTCTTCATAATTGGAAATCCGGGCAGTTTTGCCTGAGCCACTAAAAAATCTGTCATAAAATCCGCACTCATCAGGTTATTCTTAGAAACACCGCTTCCGTCAACTATTTTAATATTTTCATGATTTATACCGATTTTTTTACAGTAAGCATCAAACATCTTAAGCGCGGCATCAACCGAGCCTGTTCCGTTTACATACTTGCCGCCGGCAGTTTTAAATACGGTTTCTGCAGCAAGATTGCTGCTTCTTATTAGAATATCTTTCTGAGCAATAAGCAGCGGGTGCTTAACAGAAGAAATTAAATAAACATTATTAGACGGGAGTTTTTTCTCGGTGATATTGCCGTAATATTCAATATTAACATCCCTGAGCGCATCCTCCAGCCTGAGTCTGAAATACCTTTTCAGATTATTTACCGGCAGGGCAAAGCCCTGGCTTTTTGAAACAGTACCTTTAACTGAAATCATATCAGGGGCTATGGCGTTATTACGCTCAAACTTTATATTATTTTCACTGCCAGTCACAACAAGATTCATAAACGTAACAGGATAAAACACCTTTGTATTAATCTCGGCAGGTGCCCCATTAACGGTAGGCGCAACAAGCAAACCAAGAAGGTTTCCATCAAGATTGTATGCCCCAAAGCGCGGCATAAGGATATTCAAATCATCATCCCATTGCCAGCCATCACCCCAATCTACATTATCAAGAATTGAAGCATCTATGTAAATATTTTTTGGAGCAATAACCCTTTTTTCCTTTGCCGCAGTCAAAAGCGTTTTTAAATCATTTGAACTCAAATAAGGATCAGCACCAAGTTTGATGTATAAGTCATTATTTGTTGATTTGTATATTGAAGTCTGAAACTGGTAATCAGAACCAAGAGTATCCGCCGCAGCAGCAAGTGTAACCAGTTTCTGTGTAGATGCAGGAGAAACAAGCTTGCCTGCATTAAGTTCATACAAAACACTGCCTGTCTGTGCATTTTTTACAGATACGGAAATATTATCTTTTGGTATATCCGAATCCGAGATAACTTTATTGAAACTGTCTGCACCAAAACCTAAAGAACCAATGCCGGACAATAGAAATATCCCTAATAAACATAACAGTTTTTTCATACAGATTTTACCTCGTAATTCTCTCTGATGTCTTTAAGTATAGTACAATGATTTTGATATTTATACATATCATTAAAATTTATTTCACAAGAACATATGCCTTCTCTCTGGTCTTTAATCTCAGCAACTGTTTCGCCTAAATAATCATATATTCTTGAATGCCCAATATTCCATTCAATATCGTTAATAGGTCCCGATTGAGTGAGAGCAACCATATAAACCTGGTTTTCTATAGCTCTTGCCCTGGTAAGCGTTTCCCATGGAACAGGCTTTTTAGAACCCCATGCAGCCATATTTACAATCAAATCGGCACCGGCTTTCCTATAAGCTCGGAAAATTTCAGGAAATCTAATATCATAACAGATAGTAAGCCCTATTTTTACACCGTCAAGAGTAACCATAACCGGATAATCACCAACCTTTATATAATCACTCTCACTGCATCCGCAATAAGAGTAAAGATGATTTTTTGAATAAGTTGCAACAAGCCTTCCGCATCTGTCGATTACCGGACAGGTATTTAAAGATTTTCCCTGCTTCATTTTACGGATAAAACTGCCTCCGATAATGTTAACATTATATTGTTTTGCCAAATCAGACAAAAACTGAACAGTTTCTGAGTTTTCAAGATATTCCGCGGCTGCCGGAAAATCTTTGCAAGACCAGCCGACAGTCCAAACTTCAGGCAAAATTAAAAAATCAGCATCAGCCGGAAGTTCTTTTGATACAATATCCTGAACTTTTTTATAATTCGCCCTGACATTTCCGGTTTCAGAATTCATTTGCAAGGCACAGACTTTTATATTTTTTGTTTCTCCCATAACTTGTTTTCTAAAGCCTCTCTATAAATTCCGGGCACTTTTTTTTGCAAATCTTCTAGAGTATCTTTAATAAGTTTTTTCTTTTCAGCAATCTGCTCATCCGGCAAATCTTTCGGAATATAAATTGGCTCACCGTAAAGATTAACAATGCGAGCATTACCAACAGGGAAAGTCATCTTGTCCCAAGTAGGAATTGTGTGAAAAGTTTTATCTTCTGAATACCAGCATACAGGAACAATAGGGACACCAGACATTCTTGCAAGCTTTATCACCCCGTTTTTCACTGTATGGTAAGGTCCGCCCGGCCCATCAACCATAATAGCTACAACTTCTCCATTATTGAGTTTTTCAAGCATCTGCATAGAAGATTCTACAGCCCCCTTCTTACCGGAAGATCCTCTGACTGTACTAAATCCAATTCCTTTAGCAGCATAAGAAATGATTTCACCATCAAAAGATGTGCTTATAAGGATATTAACTTTCGCTTTATCTTGTAATCCATATACGCAAAATTGATCTGAATGCCACATTGCATAAATACAAGGACGATAATTTTTCTGGTTTATCCCAACTATATGAGTACGAGACTCTTGGAATTTCATATAAGCTAAAAGAACCTTTTGCAAAATCCAAATATTTTTTTCGTTTATAAGTCTAACCATAAAAAAATTGTACCACAGAAAAAATAATATGTAACCAACCAACAAAAGTCATCTCATATATTTGACGTACTTGCGCTATGATTTTTTTGCAGTATAATCAGGAAAGATACATGTATATAATATAAAGGAAAAGTTATGAAAGTCACATTAGAAAATGAAAAAGAAAATGTTGTTAAGTTAAATATTACTGTTCCTGCTGTTGAAGCTACAAATGCTTATAACCTTGCAGTAAGAAGAATTTCACAGTATGTAAATATAGACGGTTTCAGAAAAGGAAAAGCTCCAAGACAGGTTGTTGAAACCCAGGTAGGAAAAGAAAGAATTAAACAGGAAGCTATTGAAAACCTGATGCCTAAAGTTATTAACGACGCTATTAACGAAAACAACCTTGATGTAATTACTCAACCTTACATTACATCATATGACTTTGAACTCGGAAAAGATTTGAATGTGTCTGTTCACGTTGAAACAAGACCGGAAGTAAAATTAGGCGAATACAAAGGTTTAAATGTTGAAGTAGAAGATACTCCGGTTTCTGATGAAGCTTTCGACAAAGCGTTGGAAAACATCAAAAATCAATATGCAGAAGAAAAAATGGTTTTAGACAGACCTGCCAATGCAACAGACATAGTTAACATTAACTTTGAAGGTTTTTCTAACGGCGAAAAAATTAAAGGCGGAGAAGCAAAAAGCTATAGATTGGATTTAGGACACTCTACATTCATTCCAGGCTTTGCTGAACAAATTGTAGGTAAAAACCTTAATGATGATTTTGAAATTGAAGTTACTTTCCCGGAAGATTATCACGATGAAAAATTAAAAGGTCAGAAAGCAACATTCAAAATTCACCTTAACGAAATTAAAGAAAGAGTTATTCCTGAAATAACAGATGAATTTGCCCAGAGAGTAGGTAAATTTAACAATGTTGATGAATTAAAAGACGATGTAAAAAAATATCTTGAAAATGCAAGAGAAAATGCTAATAAGAATAAATCAGAAAATGAAGTATTCAAAAAAGTTATTGAAGCGGCAGAAGTAGAAATACCTCAGTCAATGGTAGACAGAGAAGCTGATTCATTACTTGCGGATTACAAAAACAGACTTGCTGCCCAGGGTATTAGCTGGGATATGGTTGCAAAAACCCAGAATGAAGAAGAATTAATGAAAAATATCCAGGATGACGCTAAGTTGAGAATTAAAAATTCTTTAGTTATTGATAAAATTGCTAAAGTTGAAAATATAAAATTGTCACCTTCAGATTTAGACAAAAAATTCCAGGAACTTGGCGCAGCTTACGGGGTTTCACAGCAGGATATTATGAAACAAATCAGCAAAAATCCTGAAATTCTCGGCTCTTTATCTCAACAGGCTATCAATGATAAAGTAAAAGAGTTCTTAATGGAAAACAACAAAGTTGAGGTTGTTGCTCCAAAAGCAGCTAAGTAACAAAAACTGGAAAACTAATAATCCGTATAATATAATGAAATAAGAAAGGAAATAAAAACATGAGTTTTGTACCTGTAGTTATAGAACAATCAAGCAGAGGCGAGCGTTCATTTGATATATTTTCAAGACTGTTAAGAGAAAGAATTATATTTTTGGGCACCCCGATTGATGATATGGTAGCTAACCTTGTTGTTGCCCAGATGCTTTTGCTGGACAGCGAAAACCCTGAAAAAGATATTATGTTATACATCAACAGCCCTGGCGGAAGCGTTACTGCAGGTTTTGCCATCTATGATACAATGCAGCACATTAGAGCTGATGTTTCTACTATTTGTCTGGGACAGGCCGCATCAATGGGTGCATTCCTGTTATCCTCAGGTGCAAAAGGTAAGAGAATGGCTCTTCCGCATTCACGTGTATTAATCCACCAGCCATTAGGCGGAGCACAGGGTCAGGCAACTGATATTGAAATTCAGGCTGCTGAAATTATTAGAATTAAGAAATCTTTAAATGAAATTCTTGCTTCTAATACCGGTCAGTCTATTAAAAAAATCGAAAAAGATACAGACAGAGATTATATTATGACACCGGCAGAAGCTTTAGAATACGGTATGATTGATAAAGTTGTATCAAGAGATAGTATCAAGTAAGCTTGCAGCTTAAGATTAAAGGTAAACTTATAAAAATTCGACAATATTGTCGGAAAGGGTAAAAAAAATGCCAAAACACGATGACAGCAGGTTAAAATGTTCTTTCTGCGGGAAGTCGCAGGATCAGGTAAAAAAACTAATTGCCGGTCCTGAGGTTTATATCTGTGATGAGTGTGTTGAACTTTGTAATGAAATTCTTGATGAAGAATTTTTTGAAAATAAAGAAAAAGACGGCGAAAATGCAGGAGAACTAAATGCAGAAAAACCGATTCCAAAACCTCACGAAATTAAGGCTTATTTAGACGAATATATTATTGGTCAGGATGACGCCAAAAAAGTTCTTTCTGTTGCGGTTTATAACCATTACAAACGTTTGAAACACAACAAGTCTGCCGACTTAAAAAATAATGTAGAGATACAGAAATCAAACATTCTGCTGGTTGGACCTACAGGTTCAGGTAAAACGCTTCTGGCGCAGACATTGGCAAAAATGCTTGATGTACCGTTTGCGGTTGCAGATGCAACGACATTGACAGAAGCCGGATATGTTGGCGATGATGTTGAAAATATTCTTTTGAGATTGTATCAAAATGCAGATTTTGACTCAACAAAAGCTGAACGCGGCATTATTTACATTGATGAAATTGATAAAATTTCAAGAAAATCTGAAAACACATCAATAACACGCGATGTTTCAGGTGAAGGCGTTCAACAGGCTTTATTGAAAATGATTGAAGGTACTGTAGCTCACGTTCCGCCTCAGGGTGGAAGAAAGCATCCGCATCAGGAATTTATTGAAGTTGATACTTCAAATATTCTGTTTATCGTAGGCGGTGCCTTTGTAGGTCTTGAAAAGATTATTGAAAGACGCGCCCAGGTAGGTTCATCAGTAGGCTTTGGCGCAAAAGCTCCTTTATCTCAGGCAGAAAAAGAAGCTAATGCTGCAAAACTATTGAAAAAACTTCAACCGGATGATTTGCTCAAGTTTGGTTTAATACCTGAATTTATAGGTCGTATTCCAACCTATGCTGTTTTGGATCCGTTAAATGAAAAAACTTTAAAAATGATTTTAACAGAACCTAAGAATGCTGTCTTAAAACAATATAAATGTCTATTGGAAATGGACGGTGTTGAGCTGGAATTTGAACCTGAAGCGATTGACTTAATTGCACAGGAAGCACTAAAGAGAAATACCGGAGCAAGAGCTTTAAGAGCAATTGTAGAAGAGATAATGCTTGATGTAATGTATGATGTACCATCAAAAGAAAACAAAGGTAAATTTACAGTTACAGCAGATATGGTAAAGAATAGAAATTCAGGCGAACTGATACCTTTGCCTACAAAAACAAACGGTGACTCTAAGGAAATTATAGCTTAACCGGTTTAGCGTAAAATATTGGAATTGACTATGGGAAAAGAAAAAACTTTAATCTTGATTGACGGTCATGCTTTGGCATTTAGACAATATTTTGCACTTGAAAGAACTAACATGAAAACTACAGACGGCATACCAACCTGGGCTGTCTATGGTTTTTTTAAGGCTATTTTTGACCTGTTAAAAAATCCGGAACTAAAGGCTGATGCAATAGCCGTAACATTTGACGTAAGCCACCATACATTCAGAACCGAAAAATATGCAGAATACAAATCAAACAGGGAAGCAATGCCTGATTTGATGCGTACACAAATGGGAATAATTTATGAAGGTCTGAAAGCTTTTAGTATTCCTATTTATACAAAAGAAGGCTTTGAGGCTGATGATGTTATCGGCTCAATATCAAAACAGGCTTGTGAATTAGGTCACAAAGTTCTAATTCTGACCGGAGATCAGGATGCATTCCAGCTTGTAGATAAAGAAGGCTGCGTAAAGGTTATTATCCCGAGCCGCGGAGATTTAATAGAATATAACTGGAATAAAATTTATGAAAAACTGGGGGTTTATCCGGATCAGGTTATTGATTATAAAGCGCTGAGAGGAGATACCTCCGATTGTATTCCTGGTATCAGGGGAATCGGTGAAAAAACTGCACAAAAGCTGCTTTCTAGATATAATACTCTTGCCGGAGTATTGGAGCATTGCACAGAAATTCCGGAAAATTCTATCCGGGAAAAAGTCTGTAACGGCAAAGATGATGCACTTCTCAGCCAGTATCTTGCAACGATTGTAAGAGATTTGGATGTTGAATTTGACTTTGACAAAACAAAAGTAGAATTGCCTGATATAAAAGCTGTTACAGAATTTCTGACAAAAATGCAGTTCTATAGCTTTATAAAAAATATAAACGAAATTTTAACCTCATTTAATAAAGAAGAGGCTCCAAAACTTAAGACTTCAAAAAATAAACCCTCAAAAAAAGAGGACAGCGCACAGCTTCAACTGGGAATATTTACTCAGGTTATACAGGCTGAAGTTAATAAAGACAGTAACTGTTATGAGGGCAAACTTATAACAGACAGTCAGGATTTTGAAAACTTAGTTAATGAATTAAAATCAAAAAGCCTTATAGGGTTTCAGGTTTATGCTGATGTAAAAAGTGCAGTGTCAAGTACTATGACAGGAATTGCAGTAAGCTGGAATGATATGCTTACTTTTGAAGAAGGGAAGGTTAATTTAAACGAAAAAGTTTCTGACAAGAAAGTTTATTATATCCCTATCAATCACTCAAATCTTGAAAAACAACTAAATCCTGATGATGTTATTAATAGCCTGCGCCCTATATTTGAAAGCGATAATATAAAAAAAATAACTTACGATTCAAAAACAGCATATAATGTGTTAAAAAATTGCGGAATAGAACTAAAAGGAATAAAATTTGATGTAATACTGGCAAGTTATGTTAAAAATCCAGCAAGAAACCATGAGCTTGCAGTTCAGGCGCTTGAACACTTAAATCATGTAATATGTGAGTATGCACCATTTGAAAAAGACAAGAAAAAACAAATAAAAATAAAAGATGCCAATATTGATAATGTATTACAGCACGCGACCGATGAAGTTGGAATGATAACCGAACTTACAGCATTCTGGCTGAAAAAACTCAGCGAAGATGAGGTCAAGTTTATTTATGAAGTTGAAGTTCCTATGGCAGAAGTACTTGCACAGATGGAATTTAACGGAGTATCAGTTAATGTTGATTATTTAAAGCAACTTTCTAAAACAATGGATAACCAGCTTCACAGACTTGAGAGGAAAATATATGACATAGCGGACTGCGGATTTAATATAAATTCCCCGAAACAGGTCGGTGAAATTCTCTTTGACCAGTTAGGATTAAAAAGCAAGAAAAAACGCGGCAGGGCTCATTATTCGACAAGTGCAGAAGTTTTAGAAGAATTGGCTGAAGAGTATGAAATAGCAAGACTTATACTTGAATACAGAAAATATGCCAAGCTGAAATCAACTTATACAGACGCACTGCCGGCTTTGATTGATCCGGTTGATAACCGTATACACACGACATATAACCAGACAATTACCGCAACCGGCAGATTATCTTCGTCAAATCCTAACCTGCAAAATATTCCTATCAGAACAGAAGAAGGAAATAAGATAAGAACAGCGTTTATTCCTGAAAATAAAAAAACTGCGGTGATACTGTCCGCAGACTATTCACAGATTGAATTAAGGCTTCTTGCTCATATTTCAGGGGATAAGCATCTTATTGAAGCCTTTAAATCCGGAATTGATGTCCACACGCTGACTGCATCAAAAGTCTTTGAAGTTCCGGTTGATGAAGTTACCAAAGAAATGAGATACAAAGCTAAAGCAGTCAATTTTGGTATTATTTACGGTCAAAGCAAGTATGGGCTTGCAAAAGCTTTAGGCATCTCAAACGACGAAGCTGATTTATTTATTCATAAGTATTTTGCCACATATCCAAAAATTAAAGCTTATATGGAAGCAACTGTAAAACAGGCTGAATTAAACGGATATGTAGAAACAATATTCGGGCGGAAAAGATACCTGAAAGCTGAGCTTGCCAGCCCGAACAATATGATTAGAGAGTTTGCCAAAAGAGCTGCCATTAACCAGCCTATGCAGGGAACAGCTGCGGATTTAATGAAAATCGCAATGATTGATTTTTCTAAAAAGTTGAAGGAAAATAATCTTAAATCAAAAATGATAATGCAGGTACACGATGAACTTGTGGTAGAGGCACTAAAAACAGAGTTAGACCAGATTAAAAAATTGATAAGAGAGTCAATGGAACTTCACCAGCCTCTGGCAGTTCCTCTGGTAGTTGATATTAGTACAGGTGACACATGGAAAGAATAAGAAAATATTTTTTAATTGTATTATGTTCATTATTTTTTGCAGGAGCAGCGGTTAATGCGGAAGAAACCGGTTTGAGCCTGAGCACGCTTGTAACACCGCAGAATGTTCCTTTTGAACACTGTACACGTATATACCCGATGAAGCCGGAAAAATTATTCTATATGACGATTGCAAGTATTAATGCTAATCGATTTGAGCCTTTAGAAATGCAGTCAAAAACAGGCTATATTCTTTTTAATGCAGTCAATAAAGAATTTTTGGCAAGTATTATAAACGTAGATAATGCTAACAGCATGCTGAAAATTACCCCTACAAATAACAATTACTATTTTGCTCCGGGAATAGTTTCAAATATTTATAAATACATTGATATGTACGGGGCTACACCTTTGACTGAAGTAAAACCGGCTCAGCAATAAAGTATTAATTAAGCGTATCAAAAGCTTCATTGACAAGGTTTTCAATATCAGGCACAAGGCCATCAGTTTCTGTTGAAAGCCATACAAGGTATTCAATATTTCCGGACGGCCCTTTTATTGAAGAGTAAGTTAAGCCTTTAACAAAATAACCTGATGATATAGCAAAATCGGTAACATTTTTAATAACAGCGGCATGAACTTTTTTATCTCTAACAACACCGCCTTTTTCAACGTTTTCTTTACCGGCTTCAAATTGCGGTTTTATCAGGCATATCATTTCATGGAAATTTGGATTGAGAAGCTTTTTAAGATTTTCAAGAACTTTTGTAAGAGAGATAAAAGACAAGTCACTTACCAGCAGATTTGCAACCGGCTCATTTTCAGAATAAATATCATCAAAGGTGCAGATTTTGAGATTTGTACGCTCAATGGTTTTAACTCTTTTATCAGCCCTGATTTTCCAATCAAGCTGCCCGTAGCCGACATCCACTGCATATACAAACTCTGCACCATTCTGCAAAAGACAATCAGTAAAACCTCCGGTTGACGCTCCTGCATCAAAACAAATCCGCCCCTCAACCTTTACAGGGAAAGTATCAAGCGCCTTTTTAAGCTTAAAACCGCCGCGTGACACATAAGGCATAGACTTTACTGAAATATCATACTCTTTATCCGGTGAAATCTGGAACCCTGCTTTTGTAATATATTCATCATTAATTTTAACGTGACCGGCTAGTATGGCAGAAGCCGCTTTACTTTTGGTTTCAAAGTAACCTAAATCAACAAGGTATTTATCCAGTCTTTCCTTTTTCATAATTTTAAAATATCATAAGGAAAAACTTTTTACCATATAAGATGTCCGAAAAAATTCCGCAATAAGGAACGTGAGCGGAATTTTAGAGCGGCGTATTAGACAGCGAGAGTGAGCAGAACGACCGTTTTGCGGAGGGTGCAAGGCAGAGCCGAACCCGTTTAACGCAAAACGGTCAAGAGAGGGCGAAACGGCGACGCGAAGGAGGCGGCGTTGATGACCCGTTTAATGCGAACGAGCAAGACAGCGAAGCTGCGCGCGACACTCGAAGGCGGGCGTAAGCAGCGGAAGTCTGCTTTTGACACAAAATTGATTTTTGCACTAAACTATGTTAAAATAAGTAAAAAGGAGGATATACAAATGCAAAACACAATTATAGCTTCAAAACTCAGAAGGGGGGGGGGCTTAGATAGTGCCGGCGGGCTTTTTCACGCTTTTGGATTATCCAGATCCGCGTTTACCTTAGCGGAAGTTTTAATTACTTTAGGTATCATTGGGGTCGTCGCGGCTATGACTCTCCCGTCACTTGTTAACAATTACAAGGAAAAAGAGCTTGTTTCGAGAACTAAAAAACTATATTCCAATGTACAAAATGCTGTTCTGCTGGCTCAAAAAGATTTAGGTACTGTTGGGGATAATACTTTTTTATTTGATGTTTCACAAACCCACGCCCAAACGGCTCACAAACTCGCCAAATACTTCAACGGGGCTAAGGTCTGTGAAGCTTCTTCACAAAAAGGTTGCAGCAGCTATTTCTATAAAATTAAATATGCAACCGCATTCTCTGCAGACGGTGAAACTATTGCAGTAAATTCTTTTAACAACTACCCCAGAATTATATTAAACGATGGCTCTATACTTATAGTCTCTCAAAATACTGCATGCAAGAGAATCCATCCCGACTGCGTGCAGGATGACACAGGTAGCTGTATAAGAGATGAAAATGGAAACACAACACCGGTCCAAAAGACATTCTCCAATTGCGGTACTATATTTATGGATGTAAACGGCACTAAACTTCCAAACCAGTTTGGAGCAGATTTATATGAGATACTTGTAAACCCGGAAAAGGTAAGAGCTGGAAGCTGGAAGGCTTACGGTGGAACAAGCTTTCAGAATATTCTCACCGGCAAAGATACGCTTGAGTATACTAAATATACTGAAGGACAGAAAAAATAGAGTTTACAATATTCTTTTATAAATTGTATTTATATTTTCCAAAAATGCGTTTTTGTCAAAAATATTTTCAATTTCATCATTTGTTAAACGTGCGGTGACATCAGCATCTTTTAAAAGATTAGCCTTGAAGTCGCCGTCGTTTTCAAATGCGTCAAGAGCGTTTCTCTGGACAATTCTGTATGCTTCTTCTCTTGTTAATCCTTTTTCCACAAGTTCAAGAAGTACTTTCTGAGAAAATACTATCCCGCCAAATTTTTCGGTATTTTTAAGCATATTTTTCTCATGTACAACAAGATTTTGGACAACTCCGTTAAACCGGTTCAGCATAAAATCAACAAGAGTAAGGCTGTCAGGGAAAATTATTCTTTCAGCAGAACTGTGTGAAATATCTCTTTCATGCCAGAGCGGAATATTTTCCAGAGCAACAAGAGAATTAGCCCTCACAACTCTTGCAAGCCCGCATAAGTTTTCGCTCAAAACAGGATTTTTCTTATGAGGCATAGCAGAAGACCCCTTCTGGTTTTTGCCGAAGCCTTCTTCCACTTCCAATACTTCTGTTCTTTGTAAATGTCTTATCTCTGTTGCAAACTGCTCAATAACGCTTGCAATAAGCGCCAGCGACTGCATAAAATACGCGTGGTAATCTCTTGCAATTATCTGAGTAGAAATTTTTGCAGGTTTTAATCCCAGGTATTTGCAGGTAATCTCTTCAATTTTCGGAGAAATATTACTGTAAGTTCCTACCGGACCTGAAATTTGTCCTACACGTATCTGTTCCAAAGCGTGTCTGAAGTTTTCCTGCTGCCGTTCAAGAATATCCACCCACGAACAAATCTTTACACCGAATGTCATAACTTCGGCATGAATTCCATGTGAACGTCCGATGCAAACAGTATTGCGATGTTTTTCAGCAAGTGCTTTAAGAGATTTTATTGTATCTTCTAAGTCTTTGAGTATGATTTTACCACTGTCCTGGATCTGAAGTGCAAAAGCAGTGTCTATCACATCGGAACTGGTCATACCTACGTGCATATATTTTGCTAAATCGCCAAGGCTTTCATTTACACAGGTTAAAAATGCTATTACGTCATGGCGGACTTCTGCTTCAATTTCACCAATTCTCTTTATATTAAAAGAAGCTTTTTTCTTTAATTCTTCAATATCTTTTTTCGGGAACTTGCCGTTTTTGGCATAAGCTTCGCAAACAGCAATTTCCACTTTCAGGTAATAAGAAAATTTGGAATTTAAATCCCAAATATTTTTCATTTCTTCACGAGCATATCTGTCTATCATAAGTTTATACTAACATGGAGAAGGCTGTATGTCTATTTCTGAAATTAGGAAAAATAATATTAATTTGAACAGAACTACATTTGCTAGCCGTTTGTAGTCAACTCAACCCTAAGCAAGTGAACTCACTTCGTTCAGTCAGCACTTGCTTTGTTGTTGTTTCGTTGAACAACGGCTGCTCTCTTCGTTGAGGTTATTTATATTATTTCTCCTTAATGCAATTTTTGTTAGAGAACAAGATAATGAATTTTCAAGACGATAGCGGGAGCAGAGCGGAAGCGTGTTCTGGAAAATTTATTATCTTGTTTCTAAAGCCATACCTCAGGCGCGCTACACCGGCTGCGCCTACTGCACGCAGCCCAGCTCACGTTCCTTATCGCGGAATTTTGCGGACAGTTTTTATGTAAAAAATGTAAATAAATAATTCTTCTTACGCAATTTTGATTAAACGAAATACTTTATATAAATGTAAGGTAGTGTTAGAAAAGGTATATTATGGGTTTATCAGCTCCAGTTTTAGAAGTATGTGTTCCAAGCGGCATTTTCTGCTGGCGTAATATACAAAAAGTTGAAAATGGAGAAAAAGCAAGAGGCACCGTTGCATTTGCACAGGGTGCTAAAATTGCCGAAGCTATTTCAAAGTACGATGGCGCTGTTGGTAAAAAAACAGCTGAAGCTATAAACTTTTATAACAGATGTGCAGAAAGCAGCAAAGTTCTTGATTATACAGGCAAGGCCGTTAAGTGGGCTACCAAAAATGTAAACCCGCTTATCTGTGCATCCAGCGTGGTTAAAGTCGGGTTTTCAGATGACAAGCCAAATGCTATTGTAACAGAAACAGGAGCTCTGGCTGGAATGTTTGCCGGAGAAGGGTTAATGAAAGCCGAATTGGGCAAATTGATTAATCCGGAAAATATTGAAAAAGCTGCAACAAAAATGGGTAAATCGAAATATCTAAAATCTGTTTCAGAAGCACTTTTAAAAGCAGGAAATGCCTCTAAAGTTTCTGCAATAATAAAGGGCATAACTTTTGTATGCGGGTCAATGGCATCTTACTCTATCGGGCAGAAACTCGGTGAAAAATATTCAGAAAAAGTCACATCTTTCTTCGGATATAAATCTCCAAAAATCAATCAAAAAGCCTAATTAACTTTTTTGAAAAATATGTTATAATCACAATGTAATGAGAAAGATTATATTATTTTATACATTATTGTTACTAGGCTTGATAGTTTCAAACCCCTGTTATGCAATTAAAATAGGATTACAAACAGGAGTTGATCATATAGGAGTGGGTTCATCAAATGCCACTTCGCTAATTGATGCAAATTCAAACAAAACAATCTGCAAAATTGATGCAATGAAAGGTTATGAGATTGTTCCGTATAAAAATACAATGGCAATAAGGCTTAACGGAAAATTCTACCAGATTTATTCCGATAATATTGTCCTCAAGCCTGCATCCGGCGGATTTATAAGTGCAAAAAATAAATGGTATCGCGGATATTTAATTATTCAAAACAGAGATAAAAAGCTGACAGTAATTAATAATGTTGATATGGAAGATTATCTGAAAGGTGTTGTTCCATCAGAAATGCCATCAGGCTGGGAACTGGAAGCTCTTAAGGCACAGGCGATTGCTGCAAGAAGCTACGCTTTTGCAAACCTTGGCAAACGCGGAAGCCTCGGCTACGATTTAAAAGATACACCTGAAGACCAGGCGTACGGCGGAGCTTCAGCCGAAACAGCTAAAACAAATAATGCGGTTGATGAAACAAGCGGTCTTGTGCTGACTTATAATTACAAAGTAATATCAGCATTCTACTCTGCTTCAGCAGGCGGGCAGACCGTAAGTAACGGACAAGCCTGGGGAGGAAATGACCTTCCTTATATTCGTTCTGTTAAATCCTTTGATGATAATGTTAAAAAGAATGGTCATGGTATAGGCATGTCACAGCATGGTGCCAATAACCTTGCAAAAAAAGGTTACAACGCCTACCAGATCCTTCAGTATTTCTATAAAAATGTTAAATTTGCCAGAGCAGACGGCAGTTCTTATAACTAATAAATGTAAATTTTTATAGTTATTCGTTATTTTTAGCCCGAAATCCTTATATATTCACAAAAATTTATGTTAAATTCGCTAAAACCCTATTGCCAAAAACAAATAACGTGATATAATAAATTTTGTCGAATACATGAACGCAATCGGAAAATGGTTTCTGTACCGTTTGCAAAAGGAAGAAGGAGGTTCGTAATGAACAAAGAAGAATTGGTAAAAGAAGTATCAAAAAAAGCTAAAGTTTCTCAAAAAGCTACTGCTGACGTAGTTGCAGCTATTTTGGAAACAATCGAAAAAACAGTTTCTAAAGGTAAAAAAGTTACTTTGGTTGGTTTCGGAACATTTGAAGCTAGAAAAAGAGCAGCTAGAACTGGCCGTAACCCGCAAACTGGTGCTGAATTAAAAATCGCAGCTAAAACAGTTCCTGCATTTTCAGCTGGTAAAAAATTCAAAGAACTTGTTAAATAGTTTTTGAATAAAAAGCATTAAAAGGGGTTAGCCGTTTGGTTAACCCTTTTTTGTTATATAGGTTATAAATTTATCACCGTATTTTTTCTGTTTAATAAGCTCAAAATCTGTAAAGTCTACATCAGTAACATGTTCAATCACAATAATCCCGCCGGCAATATTTTTCACAGCATCCAGACTTGCTTCGTAAACCCCGGTATAATAAGGCGGATCAATATAAATTACATCAAATATTCTGTCAAAAGATGCTGCAGCTTTCAGGCTGTCACCATGAATTAGTTCAGGAGCAGGCGAGAATTTTTTATAGTTTGATTTTATAACCTGAATTACTTTAGGATGTTTTTCTATTGCAGCAGCGTGTGAAAATCCTCTTGAAAGAGCCTCAAGAGCCATAATTCCAGAACCTGCATACATATCAAGAAAACTTGCACCATCAAAATCAATAAGAGCCTGTAAAGTATTGAATACGCTCATTCTTACTTTTGAAAGTGTCGGACGTGTAATCTTTTCATCCGGAGCTGTTATTTTATGACCTTTAAATTTACCCGCTGTGATATTCATATTAACTATTTTACAACGAACACATTTTAGTGTATAATGTACCAGCAAGGGAGAGATATGTCAGATATACGGGAAAATAAAACTGAAGTTATAGTTGTCGGCGGCGGTCCTGCAGGGATTGCATGTGCTATTACAATTGCACGTGCAGGACATGAGGTTATACTTATTGAAAGAGGGCGCTTTGCAGGCAGTAAAAATGTATTCGGAGGTGCAATATACGCTCAGCCTACACGCGAAATATTTCCTGATTTTGAAAAGACTGCCCCCCTTGAGAGAAAAAGTATTGAACATAAATATGCAATCTTAGGTAACGATGATGCAACTGTTGTTTCTTACCGCAAAAAACATGAAGATGCGGTGAGTTACTCTGTTATCCGCGGGAAATTTGACCGCTGGATGGCGGAAGAAGCAAAAAAAGAAGGCGTAATTCTTGTCGAGGAAACTGTAGTACGCGAGCTTATTGTAGAGAATGAAACGGTTGTCGGGGTAAAGACAGAACTTGAAGATTATTACGCAGATATTGTCGTTCTTGCAGACGGCGTAAATTCGCTTCTGGCAAACCAGATTGGACTGAGGGAAAATATTGAGCCTAAGGATGTTGCAATTAGTGTAAAAGAAGTCTACAAACTCGGTAAAGAAAAAATTAATGACAGGTTTAATCTTGCAGACGATGAGGGATGTATTTATGAAATTTTCGGCGGTCCTATGCTCGGTAAGCTCGGGCTTGGATTTATGTATACGAATAAAGATACTTTGACCATCGGGCTTGGTGTAACCCTTGACGAGTTTGGCGGAAAGGATGCAAAACCGCCTTACGAACTTCTGGATAAATTAAAATCACATCCGGTCATTGCTCCGCTGATTAAAGATGGGGAACTGCTTGAGTACTCTGCTCATTTAATACCGGAAGGCGGTTATAACAAGATGCCTGCACTCTGCGGTGCCGGCGTAATGATTGCCGGAGATGCGGCAATGCTTGTTAATAATCTCCACTGGGAAGGTACTAATCTTGCTATGATTAGCGGTAAAATTGCAGGAGAAACTGCGGTTGTCGCTCTATCTAAAGGAGATTTCAGCGAAAATTCCCTGATCCGTTACCAGCATGAACTTGAAAAGTCTTTTGTTATTAAAGATTTAAAAACATACAAAGACCTTATGGATGTTATGCACACCCAAAAGACTTCATATCTGGATTACTATTTAAAAAAAATTAATTCGTTCTTTGAAATGTTTACATCAGTCAACAGTACACCAAAACGCGAACTCTACTGGAGATTTATAAAGAGCTATTTCAAAGAGCGGAAGCTTATAGAAATATTGAAAGATTTTGGATATGCTGTTAAATTGTTGTGGGGAATTTTGATACAATGACTATAGAAAATAAATTATCAACAATTAAATACACAACAGATGAGGTTTCACATCTTAAGCCAGACATGGAAAAATGCAAAACCTGCAAATCCAAAATCTGCGAAAAGGTATGCCCGGCAGGGGTTTACGAATGGATTGAAGAAGAACAGAAACTTCTTGTAAAATATGAAAACTGCCTGGAGTGCGGAGCATGCAGAATTACCTGCGAGCAAAAAAGTCTTGGATGGGAATATCCGAAAGGAACAAAAGGCGTAATATTTAAGAATGGTTAAAATATAAAGGAGACAGTTATGAAAGAAGAATACTCAAACCAACGCAGACGCTGGTATGACAAAGATCCTGTATTATCTCAGGCTATTGAAACTCTGGAACACAGCGATGATGAAACTCAAATTAGGATTGCGCTTAACCTGATTAAAATTATTATCGAACACAATATTGAAGATGAGAAATACGAAGCTGTGGAAGATATTATTAACGCAGTAGGATCCGGGCTTGATGATAACAGAAAAGGCCGCTGGTACGATATTGATTCTACTGTAAGAACAGCTATGAACATGCTTCAGAACTGTCCTGAAGCAACTCAACGCATTATTGCAAAAGAAATGGCAAAAATGGTTGTCGATAAAATTAAAACAGACGAAGATTGCGAAGATGATGAAACCGTAGAATAAATTTATTTTAATATATCTTTTACTATACGGTAAATAAGTTTAATCTGAGATTCAGACGCTTTTTTAAGCAGAACATTTAATTCTGCCAATAAAGCGTCTTTTTCTTTATGATGATAAAAATTGAAAAGTTCTTCAATATTTACATCAAAAGCAAACGCCATTTTTTGAAGGGTTTCAATAGTTGTGAAGCAGCCGCCTTTTTCGATACGAACAAAAAACAACCGGATGATAGTAAAACTCCTTACAAATAAAGGCGGCTATGTAAATTATGCGCTTATTGCAGAAAAATCTTTATAAATTTATTGTTCTATAAATCATATAATATCGGTGATTACCCCAATAGACAACCATTGATATAAAGTTATTATCTAAATCGGTCATCTCAAGATATGTCTGAGGTGCCGGTTTTCTTTTCGCACTAGGAACAAACTTGCCTATTTTATCAAGTAAAAACAGGTGAATTTTCTGAGTTGGGGAATACTTTGGCTGTGGCAGGTTTTCATCATAAAACATCTCAGGTACAATATCACGTTCATAAACAGGCAGGATATATTTAATTCTGCCGGCCTCTTTAAAAAGCATATACCAGCGCCCGTCGTATTCACGCGGTGTCAGCGCATAATACCCCGGCTCAATTGCAATAGTTTTAAAGTAAAGAGGAGCAGTCAACCGCAAAAGAGGATAAGGGGACCAGGTTGTATTCTGCGTATCATAATACTCTCCCGGATCAATATTATGGACATATTTGTGAGTCGGAACTTCAAGAGAACGGTAAACAGCTTCATAGTCAACATTATTTGAAGCCGAAACACTTAGTGCTGAATATAAAAATATTAATACAGCTAACCACTTTTTTTTCATACAAATATTTTAATGTTATTCAGACAAAAATCAATCATTTAATTATATTATTAATCATTATAACATCCTGCCAGATATTCAAGTGCTCAAAAATAGTTCACAATTTAAAGACCTGCTTCAAAACTGCGCTCATGCTATTACTTATCCCGAAATTTTATCGGACAATTAAAAACTTTGTGATAAAATCATTATAAAAGGAGAAAAGAAGAAGATGTTGAGAGGACCGTTTTTAGATAGAAACTGGATGGGACAGAACGCAGATTACAACTCATCCGATATTATAATGCTCGGGCTCCCGTTTGATGGAACAGTATCCTATAGACCTGGCTCAAGATTTGCTCCGGAGCAGATAAGACTTGCAAGCTGGGGGTTGGAAGAATACTCTCCAAGATTTGATAAACATCTTGAAGATGTAAATTTCCATGATGCAGGTGATTTAGAGTTTCCTCTCGGGAATACATATAAATCTCTTGATATTATTGAACAAAATGTTGAGGATATATATAAAGACGGCAAGAAAGTTTTTGGCATAGGAGGAGAACACCTTGTAACACTTCCGGAAATAAAGGCTGTTTCAAAATTCTATGATAATCTTGCTATAGTTCACTTTGATGCTCACACTGACCTCAGAGAAGAATATATCGGAGAAGAAATGTCGCATTCGGCGGTTATAAGACACGCGTCTAAAATAGTCGGGCCGGAAAATATTAAACAAATAGGCATCCGCTCAGGAATGAAAGAAGAGTTTGAATTTATGAAAAAATACAAAACACTCATTCATAAATATAATGAACTCGATGTTTTACGCGATAAAAATATTTTCGTAACAGTAGACCTCGATGTACTTGATCCGTCAGTTATGCCGGGCACAGGAACCCCGGAAAGCGGCGGGCTCCAGTTTAATGAGTTAACCGGCTGGTTTGAATATCTGAAAGACTTTAATATAATAGGTGCTGATGTAGTTGAACTTGCACCGGATTATGACGCATCAGGAGTTTCAACTGCTGTTGCAACAAAAGTTATAAGAGAACTTTTAATGATAATGTAATATAGGTGTGTTTGGAGGAGGCAATGGTTTTAGACAGGATTAAATTTTTAAAGGATGAAATTAACAAACATAATTACAGATATTATGTAGAAGATGCTCCTTCTATCAGCGACTTTGATTATGATATGCTGTTTAAAGAATTGAAAGATTTGGAGGAACAGCATCCTGAATACAAAACTCCTGACAGCCCTACACAGCGCGTAGGTTCTATGAGCGAAAAATTCTTTTCGCAAACTCACAAATACAGACTATACAGTCTTGATAATACCTACAAATATGAGGATCTGGAAAGCTGGTACAAAAAAATTACAGATGAATACGGCCCTGATGTTGAACTGGTATGCGAACTTAAGATTGACGGACTCGCCATTGCATTAACTTATGAAAACGGATTATTCACAACAGGCTTGACACGTGGCGACGGGGTGACAGGAGAAAATATTACAACAAACCTCAAAACCATAAAAGCAATACCGCTAAAACTATTTCAAGATGTAAATGTAGAAGTCCGTGGTGAAGTTTATATGCCGAAAAGCTCTTTTATAAAGCTAAACGAGGAAAATATTGCTAAAGGAGAAAAACCTTTTGCCAACCCGCGTAATGCAGCCGCCGGCTCTGTCAGACAGTTAGACAGTACCATTACAGCAAAAAGAGATTTGTCAATCTGGATATATTCATCAATTTTTGAAAATCTCAAAACTCAGCCCCAAACACATTACGAAAGCCTGATGTATCTCAAAAAACTCGGCTTTAAGGTTAACCCTAATATAAAATTATGCAAAAATGTCAAAGAAGCAATTGCCTACTGCCAGGAATGGGAAAATAAACGTTTTGATTTGAATTATGCAACTGACGGAGTTGTTATTAAGGTCAATAAAATCTCAATACAGGAAGATATGGGCTATACTGCAAGGGCGCCAAAATGGGCAACCGCTTTTAAATTCCCGCCGGAAGAAGCCACAACTACAGTGAAAGATATTGAACTTGGCGTTGGTAAAACCGGGGCAATAACGCCTGTAGCAATTCTTGATCCTGTTATTCTCGCAGGAAGCACTGTATCACGTGCAAGTCTGCATAACTTTGATGAAGTCTGGAGGCTTGATGTAAGAATTGGCGACAAAGTTGTTATTAAAAAAGCCGCAGAAATTATACCTAAAGTTATAAAGGTTATTGATGACGGTGCTCACAAAAGACGACCTAAATACGGACTTCCTGAAAAATGCCCTGATCCGGAATGCAATTCTGCACTGGAATTTAGAGAAGGAGAAGTCAGCCTGTACTGCTCAAACCCTAACTGCCCTGCTCAGGTAAAAGCAAAAATCGAATTCTGGGCATCAAAAGATGCTATGGATATTGAGTTTGTAGGACCTGCCATAATTGAACAAATGTACAAAAAAAGACTTATAAGCTCACCAGTAGACCTGTATAAGCTTTCAATGGATGATTTGATGAAGCTGGATCTTGTAAAGGAGAAATCAGCACAAAATCTTTATTCAGCAATTCAGGCAAGCAAACACCGGCCTTTGAAAAGACTTTTGACAGCATTCTGTATAAAAAATGTCGGCAAAGAAACAGCAGACATCCTTGCAAATGAATTTGGAACGATTGAGCGATTGAAAGAGGCAACTGTTGAAGAGCTTGCCGCAATTAACGGCGTTGGCGCCAAGATGGCTGTTGAAATACATGAGTTTTTTCACAACAGAAAAACACTTTTTATGCTTAATAAACTGAAAGAATTAGGGGTAGAGCCTGCACCGCAGGAAATGCCGAAATCCGATATTTTGAAAGGAAAAACTTTTGTTCTTACAGGAACATTACAAAATATGACAAGAGATGAAGCTTCTGAAAAAATTAAAATGTATGGCGGAAAAACTTCATCATCAGTATCAAAGAATACTTCCTACATTCTTGCCGGAGCAAACCCAGGTTCAAAATTAGACAAAGCAAAAAATTTAGGTGTTATAATATTGACAGAAGAAGAATTTCTTGAAATGATTAAAGGACAAGAATAAATACGAAGTATTAAGAAGGAATTGTAATGAGAAAAAATAATACAAAAATCATCCAGATAGCAGGATTTAGAGGACTTTTTATGGCTCTGTTCATAGGGATCTGTCTTGCCGCAGGATTTGTTGTTTTTCCTGCAAAAGTTGCTGTTTACGCATGGAATTACCTTGCGTTAAATTATCTTTCAATTCCTTCTATAAACTTATTTCAGGGCGTCCTGTTATGGGCTATTATAGTTATGGTTTGTTATATGGCAAATAATAACAGAATGGTTATTTCGTTTGCACAGCCAAAACAACTGAGTGAAGAAGAAATGAAGCGCCTGATGGAAAGAATTAGACTTCAGGCTCAAGCCAGACAGCTTAATACAATGGTTTTAAAATCCGAAGAACTGAAAACTCTTGCTCATAAGCAGGAGATGGAAAAAACTGCGGATTCAGAAGTGTCTAAAAATACAGATAGTAAAAATTTGTAAGAAAAGGAGAAATTATGAAGAGATTTTTAATTGCAGCAGCAGCTGTAGGATTAATTGCAGGCATAACAGCGGCAACAGTTAATGCAGCACCTGCTAATACGGAGGAAAGAGGCTACATTTCTGTAGACGCTTCAGCTAACACAGAGCTGACTCCTGACGTGGTGGAAATAAATATTGCTGTAAAAACTTCCGACTCAAAATCACTTCAAAAAGCTACACAGGAAAATAAAGAAATTTCCGATAAAGTATATACTGCTCTAAAAACAATGATTAATAAAGAACAGGGCGATTATATAAAGACTGCTGATTTTAGTGCAGTACCAGTTTATAATTATTCTTCAAACAAAAAGAATTTTGAAAAATATGAAGTTTCAAACAGCATAATTGTTCACACAAAAAACGTGGATAAAACCGGTAATATTATTGATAAGGCAATCAGCCTCGGTGCAACAAATGTAAACGATTTGAACTTCTCAGTTTCAAATTATGAAGCACAATGCAATGACCTTCTTGCCATTGCTGCAAAGAAAGCAAAGACACGAGCTGATTCAATTGCAAAAGCTTCATCAACTTATGTTACAGGAATTAAATCACTAAACAACAGCTGCTCAACATCAAACAACCAGAGAATTCAATACAGATTAATGGCAAAAAATATGATGTACGATAGTGAGGCAGGCTCTGCAGCTCCAGAAGCAACTCCAATCCAGAGCGGTGTTATAAAAATTTATGCAAACATTAACGCAAGTTACTTTGTTAAATAAAATAAATTATCAAATAATAGGGAGGAATTTTATAAATAAAATTCCTCCCTATTATTATAAAAGTAATATTTATTTAGAATTCCATTTTATCTCCTACCTTATAATTTGTATATTTCAGCTTCCCGTTTGTCAACAAATTCTTCATACTTTCACTGCCTGTAGCTTTCACTGGGGCTATACTCATACCTTCTGGGAATATATTAAATTCAAAAGCATCCATACCATATTTATTAGGTCTTTTAGGGCCATTAGTATCTATATATAACCAACAACAAGCCTGTTTCCAGGTAATGGTTTGAATATTTCCATGCTCATCTTTTATAGGTCTTCCATATTCGTCTTTTTTATCTGTAGTTTGTAGTAAATTACAACCAGTTGATTGATTTATCCCTATTACGACGCCATCTTTTAATATTATTTTAGGAGTGCTAAAATAACGACCTGTCAAATTCCCGGAAGAATCTACCTGAGGAACAGCATATTCAAGTAAATAAAAATATTTACTGCATCCTATATCATTTTTTGATTTACATACTTTTGCACCACTGAAATATTTTGCAAAATCTATAGCCAATTGCGATGAATTTGATACACCGTTTTGTGCTTCAAATAGCCCTCGGACATCACCAGGGGTTCCGTTTTGTGCTTCATAAAGTTTTATTGCCTGATTTACTTCTGAATACATACGTTTTGCTCGCGTAGTGAGCTCAGTTTCCTGATTTTTCTGAATAAGAGCAGGTAATGTCATTGCAGCAACCACACCTATTATACCTAAGGTTATCAATACCTCGGCAAGGGTAAAACCTGATTTAATGGTTCTTTGTTCGGCGGCGCGAAATGGCTCAAAACCTGCGCCAATACCGGTTAAGGAGCTTAAATTACTCTGCCCCCCCCCCGGAAAGTCTTGCTATCACTGTGTTTTCCATAATTTAATCTCCTTTTTTAGTTTTCCATTTTATTTCTTTTTTAAGGGAAAATATTTATTTTCTCAAACACGCTCTCACTCAATATACCTGATAGGATTTTCGTTAACCAGGGTAGTGTCGTGCCTCAGGCACCGCTATCGCCTTGAAAACAAATATTTTTTCTTATTTGGTTTTCAAAGTAAAAATAAATATTTTTTTCTGCCTTTTTTATTATAAACTACTTTCCCAAAAATCTCAAGTTTGAAATATTTTAACCATTATTCAAAAACAAAACTCCGCTGCGGACACTCAAACTTTGCATAGTGACTTTTCATAAAATTTTTTCTGACAATTATTAATTTTTTGTTTATTTTTTAATGATTATTGAAAAATAATGTTATAACATAAAGTATAAAGAATAAGTATTAATTTATTTAAAAGGAGACGATAAATTATGGCAAAAACAATTGGTATTGACCTCGGTACAACAAACTCAGTTGTAGCAGTCATGGAAGGCGGTAAGCCAACCGTCATTGCCAACGCTGAAGGTTCAAGAACAACCCCTTCAATAGTTGGTTTTTCAAAAACAGGTGAAAAACTGGTAGGTCAGCTTGCAAAACGTCAGGCTATCCTTAACCCTGATAAAACAATCGCTTCAATTAAAAGGCATATGGGCGATGATTATAAAGTAAACATTGACGGCAAAGATTACACCCCTCAGGAAATCTCTGCTATGATTTTGAGGAAATTAGCAGATGATGCAAGCGCATATCTGGGTGAAAAAGTAACATCTGCAGTTATTACTGTTCCAGCCTACTTTAACGATGCTCAAAGACAAGCAACAAAAGACGCAGGAAGAATTGCAGGTTTGGATGTATTACGTATCGTAAACGAACCAACTGCAGCAGCACTTGCTTACGGTCTTGAAAAAGAAAAATCAGAAAAAGTTCTTGTATTCGACTTAGGCGGCGGTACATTCGATGTATCCATCCTTGAAATCGGCGATGGTGTTCATGAAGTTCTTTCAACATCAGGCGATACTCACTTAGGCGGTGATGACTTCGACCAGAAAGTAATGGATTGGATTTGTGATGAATTTCAAAAACAAGAAGGTATTGACCTTCGTGGTGATAAACAAGCTATGCAGCGTGTTAAAGAAGCTGCTGAAAAAGCTAAAATTGAATTATCATCAGTTATGGAAACAAGCATCAGCTTACCGTTCATCACTGCGGATGCAAACGGTCCTAAACACCTAGAATTAAGCTTGACAAGAGCAAAATTTGAAGACTTATGCCGCGACCTTTTAAACAGATGTAAAACTCCTGTTGAAAATGCGTTAAAAGATGCAGGCGTTTCAAAATCAGACATCAACGAAGTTGTATTAGTCGGAGGTTCAACACGTATTCCTGCAGTTCAACAGTTAGTAAAAGAATACACAGGAAAAGAACCTAACCAGTCAGTTAACCCTGACGAAGTTGTTGCAGTAGGTGCAGCAGTTCAGGCCGGTGTACTTGCCGGTGAAGTTAAAGACATCGTATTGTTAGATGTAACACCTTTGACATTAGGTATTGAAACACTTGGCGGAGTTATGACACCGCTTGTTCCAAGAAACACAACTATACCTGTTTCTAAATCACAGGTATTCTCAACTGCCGAAAATAACCAGACTGCCGTTGATATTCACGTTCTGCAAGGTGAAAGACCAATGGCAAAAGATAACAAATCATTAGGTATGTTCAGACTTGACGGTATTCCGCCGGCAATGAGAGGCTTGCCACAAATCGAAGTTACATTCGATATTGACGCAAACGGTATCGTAAATGTTTCAGCTAAAGATAAAGCCACTAATAAAGAACAAAAAATAACTATCACAAACGGTTCTAACTTATCAGAAGAAGATATCGACAAGATGGTTAAAGAAGCAGAAGCAAATGCTGCTGAAGATAAAAAGAAAAAAGAAGAAGCTGAAATCAAGAATAACGCAACAAGCTTAATCGGTTCAGCAGACAGAATCGTAAAAGATTTTGAGGGCAAAATTGATGCAGCTGACAAATCGAAACTTGATGAACAAAAAGCAGCACTTCAAAAAGCATTGGATGAAAACAAATCAACAGATGAATTGAAAAAATTATCTGAAGAATTACAACAAACAATGTTCAGCATTTCTCAAAAAGCTTACGAAGCAGTTCAAAAAGAAGAACAAGCAAATCAAGGAACCGCTTCCAGCGACAGTGCCGCATCAGAAAACAAAAAAGACGATGATGTAATCGACGCTGAATATACTAAAGAATAAATACTATAAAATCTAAATAAAAAACCCTGCTGAAATTCAGCAGGGTTTTTTATTACCAACTCCCACCATTCCACTTACTTTTTAAATCATCAAATGACATATGCAAGTAATTCATATTGTGATTTCTCAAAATCCAAAATCCGCAAGATATTCCCGCCATCCATTCATTACCTGAACGTATATCACAATATTCTGCCCTATCAGTCCACCAGATTTCGTTATATCCGGGCTTAATACGTCCCGTTTTTTTGGCATCAAATGAAAATAAAAAAATATCTTTTCCTAAGATATTCGGTTCTTTTTGTCCATTTAAGTCTACTGTAAAGTGTGCATTAAGAGTTTGATCCAGAAGAATACATTCACCAGAGGGTAAGGGAATTTGTGCACCCCGCCCTGTAAAGAAGAACTCTTGAGTTTTATCCAAAGTCAATCCACGCCTAGGCATACAACCATCCTGAGCCCAGCTTAAACCCGTAATGTATTTATTAATTTTTAAATAAGGTTTAATCATATTTTTATATATAGTATTCTGGT